>OFGO01002211.1_pt1 | contig 11780 bp, 13 predicted proteins | sample 1521761 | NCBI WGS metagenome assembly OFGO01 (sample SAMEA3504128, study PRJEB24116) | mouse gut metagenome | biome: mouse gut; feature: mouse-associated habitat; material: faeces | place: Denmark | collected 2011
CCCCGGCCCCGCCAGGGGCGGGGTTAAAGCGTGCCATTAGTATATCATTTTTTCCGGGATTTGCAAGAGCGCACACAAAAAAGAGGGGCGAATGCCCCTCTTTTTACAGGTGGGTGGGAACCAGGAACAGCCACGGCGCGGTAACGAGGGCCATGGTCAGGGCGATGACGTGCCTCTCCCTTTTGGTGAGCAGCTCACAGGAGCGCATGGCCCGCTTGTCGAAGAAGTAGATGCACACCCCTGCGGCGGCCACTCCCGCCAGCGACCAGGCGAAGGTCAGCGGGTGGGTCCAGGGGTTGAGCATGTGGGCGGACAGCATGGCGTCCTCCCAGAAAGCCCCGAAGGGGGTGTCCATCTGCCCTGTCAGGAAGGGCACATACCATCCCAGCAGCATCCATCCCACCCCCACGGCGTCGGCGGCGAAGCCCAGCAGCCAGAACTTCCACCACAGCTTCTTCACCACCGCCTTTTTCTGGGGATGCTTCAGCGCCAGCAGGGTGAGGGCAAGCACCACGCAGTCGATGGCGAGGTTGCCGGGGATGATGAACGCCAGGATCTGGGGAAACAGGAACAACAGCCAGATGGGCAGGAGGATATTATAGATCCGGGTCTGTTTTTTCATGGCTTTCCCTCCGCTTTTGGAATTTGTACAAAGCCCACCCCAGCCCCCAGCCCAGCAGAAGCGCCCCCGCCGCCCCCAGCCCAAGGACGGAGCCCGTCAGGCCGGCGCACCACAGCAGCAGCGCGGGAACCGTCAGCGGCGCCCACCGCAGCAGCCGCAGGCGGCGCTGCGTCAGGCTCAGGATGATGAGCTGCACCACAAGGGCGGCCAGGACAGCCACGCCCATCCAAAAAAGCACCGTGGCCGAAAGCACGAGCATAATCATGGTCCAGGACATTTGCCGTTCCTCCGGCTCTGTATTTTGTAGCGAAGCCATCCCAGCCCCCAACCCGCTAGAACCAGGGCGGCAAAAGCAGGCCGGATCACGGCGTGTCCGCCCCCCTTTTCTGCTTCATCCGATACCGGGCCGCCCCGGCCAGATTGCCCGCCAGGGCTGCGCACAATACGATAGCACAGTGGAACAGGGCGCTGGAGTTCATCAGCAAAAACACCGCGGGCAGGTAGAACAGGGCGCAGGCCAGGGGGTACAGGGGACAAAACCCCTGCCGCCGCCCCAGGGAAAACCCGGACGCGAAGCCCCCCGCCGGCAGCAGCAGGTAGGGCAGCAGCAGGCCCACCAGCACCGGCACATCGGGGGCGTCGAACATCCGCAGGACAAAGGGCAGCAGGCCGCAGAGCAGGAGGGCAAAGCCCAGATAGGGCAGGGTCTCCCTCCAGTGGAACAGGGACGGGCCGGCGGCCAGCCCCAGCTTTTCCCGGATGGCGGCCACCTCGGCGTACCACCCCACCCAGCGGCCCAGCCACACCAGGACGTATATCAGCGTCAGGGGGACGAGGAAAGAAGGCAGCGTCCCGCGCCACCCAAAATTCAGCGCCGCCCACACCGACACCGTGGCGGCGGTGGCGGCGTAGTGAACCAGGGAGCGGACCACCAGCTCACCCCCGCTGTCGGCAAAGGGCAGGGTGGCGGCCCCCACCTCCGCCCCCATCAGGAAGCACAGGCACACATTGGCCCACGGGAACGGCAGGAAGTCCGCGTCCTGAAACCAGTCCTTCCAGACCTGGAACGGGTTTCCAAAATTCCAGACATGCCCCGTCCACGGCATGGCGTCCCAGACATACTCAAAGGCCAGCAGCAGGGCCACCCCGGCAATCCCGCCTGCCAGCGCCCGGGGGAGCCATTGCTTTTCTGTGTCGGTCATGGGTTGTCCCTCCTTGTCGTCACGCCGCGAAGCGGCCAGGACGCTTGGCCGCTTCGCGGCGCTTCTCACAATTCCAGCGCCTGCTTGATCTTCTTCACGTACCGCCGGGAAACCCAGCACACCGTTCCGCCCTCCAGCGTCATTTTGATGGTTCCGGCCAACGTCAGGTCCAGCCCCGTCACCCGGTCCAGGTTGACGATCTCCGAGTTGGACACCCGGACGAATTTTGTCCCCGTCAGCGCCTCCTCCAGCTCGTACAGCCGCTGGCGGACGGCAAAGACCCCTTTGCCCGTCTGACAGAAAACGCCCTTATCCTCGGCGAAGAAGCGCAGCACCTTGGAGCGGCTCACCCGCACCGCCTCCCGCCCGTCATAGACGGTGAAGGGCTGGGGCGGGGCCTCCCCCCGCAGCCGGGCGGCCAGCTGCTCCGCCTCCTCGGTGGGAGCGGGGACGCGCAGAACAAGGACGGGCTCCTCCAGCTCCGGGTCGATCTGAATTTCCACCTTCACGGCGTTCCCCCCTTGTCCGCTTCCAGTATACCCGCTTCGCCCCCTCTTGTCCAGCAAAGGGGGACGGATGGCGCAGCCCTGCGGACAGGCGGCCGGGCCGCAGGACGTGAAAAAACTCCGATTGCCCATTGGCAAGCGGCCTGCGCTGTGGTATACTACCATATGGTAAAAATCCGTCCCCGGCGCCGGGCGCGTAGGAATTCAGACCATACAAAGGAGAGCTGCCAAGATGAACGACAAAGTACACGTGGTAAACCATCCCCTCCTGTCCCACAAGCTGACCATCCTCCGGGATAAGGAGACCTCCACCAAGGACTTCCGGGAGATCGTGTCCGAGATCGGCATGCTGCTGACCTACGAGGCCACCCGTGACCTCCCCCTCACCACCAAGGAGATCGAGACCCCCATCTGCAGGATGGAGGCCCCCACCCTGAAGGGCAAAAAGTTCGCCGTGGTGCCCATACTCCGGGCGGGCCTTGGCCTGGTGGACGGCGTTTTACGCATGGTGCCCTCCGCCCGGGTGGGCCATCTGGGCATGTACCGCAACGAGGAGACCATGGAGCCGGTGCAGTATTTCTGCAAAATGCCCCGGGACGTGGCGGAACGGGACGTGCTCATCGTGGACCCCATGCTGGCCACCGGCGGCAGCGCCGACGCGGCCATCCAGATCATGAAGGGCTACGGCTGTAAAAACATCAAGCTGATGGTGCTGGTGGCCGCTCCCAAGGGCATTGAGGTGGTCACCTCCAGGCACCCCGACGTGGACGTCTACTGCGGCGCGGTGGACCAGGGGCTCAACGAGAACAGCTATATCGTCCCCGGCCTGGGGGACGCCGGCGACCGCATTTTCGGCACGAAATAAATAGAGAACGGCCCGCCCAAGGGAAATTGGGCGGGCTGTTCATGCTTTGCGGCACCGGGCCGTCAGGGAGTCCTGTCCAGGCGGCACACGGTCTCCACATGGGCTGTCCTCGGAAACAGGTCAACCGCCTCCGCCCGGACCGGGGCATAGCCCAGGGCCGCCAAACGCTTCACGTCCCTGGCCAGGGTGGCCGGGTCGCAGGAGACGTACACCACCCGCGCCGGGGCCATGCGGGCGACGGTTTCCGCCACACCGGGGGCCAGCCCCTTCCGGGGCGGGTCCACCACCACCACGTCCGGGCGCGCGCCCTCCTGTTCCAATCGCGAGGCCAGCACAGCGGCGTCGCCGCACTCAAACCGGGCCTTGTCCTCCAGACCGCCGCGCCGGGCGTTCTCCCTGGCGTCTGCCACCGCCTGGGGCACCACCTCCACCCCGATGACCCGCCCGGCCCTTTCGGCCAGGGTGAGGCTGATGGTCCCGATGCCGCAGTACAGCTCCACCACCGTCTCCTTCCCGGTGAGGCCTGCAAAGTCCAGCGCCCGGCGGTAGAGCACCTGTGTCTGCTCCCGGTTCACCTGGAAGAAGGAGGGTACCGACAGCCGGAATACGTGGCCGCACAGCTCCTCTTCCAGCCAGTCCCGGCCCCAAAGGACGCGCAGCTCCCGGCCCAAAATCACATTGGTCTTTTGGGTGTTGACGGACAGCACCACCCCCGCCAGCCCGGGCGCGGCGGCGCGCAGCGCCTCCACCAGCTCACCCTCGTGGGGCAGCTTTTTGCCGTTGGCCACCACGCAGCACAGCGCCTCCCCCGCGGCGTTGGTGCGCAAAAACAGGTGCCGCACCAGCCCCTTGCCCGTCCGCTCGTCGTAGGCGGGGACGCGGAAACGCTCCATCCAGCCCTTGAACGCCGCCCGGTACAGGGTATCTGCCCCCGGCTGGAGCAGGCAGTCGGCGATGTCCACCACCCGGTGGGTCCCCCCCTGGTAGTAGCCCACCGCACCCTGCGCCACAGGGAACTGCACCTTATTGCGGTAGCGCAGGGTGTGCTCCGCCCCGTGGATCACAGATACCGGGAGATCTGCGCCGCCGATGCGCCGCAGGGCATCCTCCACCCGCCGGCGCTTGGCCTCCAGCTCCTCGGCGTAGGCCATATGGCGCAGCTGGCAGCCGCCGCACCGGCCAAAATAGGGGCAGTCCGGCTCCACCCGGGCGGGGGAGGGCAGCCGCAGCCGCTCCACGCGCCCCCAGGCGGCGCTGTGGCCGATGTGCTCAATAAACACGTCGGCCCGCTCCCCCCGGAGGGCGCCCCTGACGAACACCGCCATCCCCTCAATCCGGGCCACCCCCTCGCCGCCGCTGGCGTAGCCCTCGATAACAGCGGGGTAGATCCCGCCCTCCTTCAGCATGGGGGTTCCCCCCTCCCCGGCCCCTTGCGCAGCTTATGGAGCTCCTTCTTCCGGCGGTTGGAAAACCGCTCCTCCTCGCTGTACACACACCCGCAGTATTTCTGCATGTACAGCCCCAGCGCCCGCGCTTCCTCCTGCCCCTCCTTAAACCGGGGACGGAAGTCATAGGGGACAAACTCCACCCCGTACTTCTCCCCCATCCGGACCCCTGTGGCGCAGATCAGCTCCCGGTTCTGATAGGGGGATACCAGCAGCGTGGTGGAAAAGCGCCCAAACCCGTTTTCGGCGGCGTATTGGGCTGTGCGCTCCAGGCGGCAGGCATAGCAGTACCCGCAGCGGTGCCCGCAGTCCTGGGCTACGGCGGCGGTAAAGGGCCGCAGGCCGTAAAAGTCCTCCTCCCGCACCTCAAGGCCGATGTCTTGGGCATACTGCCGCAGGGTGTCCCGCCGGGCCTTATACTCCAAAAAGGGGTGGATATTGGGGTTATACCAGAACCCGGCGGGCTCCGTCCCCTCCTCCCGCAGCATTTTGACGCAGGCCACCGAACAGGGGGCGCAGCAAATGTGGAGCAGCAGGCGCATGGGCCCGCCTCCTTTCTCTTTTGTAGCGCAAGGAAGCCAAGACCGGGCAGGTCTTGGCTTCCGGCACGCCCAGGGGGTTATCAGGGCAGAATGCCCAGCCCCCACAGCACCTCGTACATCCCGGCGGCGGCCTCCTCCCGGAGGATGGGGGCGGAGGGGTTCATCTCCTCCAGCGGGGCAAAGAGCATGTCCCCCGCCCGCTCGCCCAGGGCGTACTCCCGCCCCCAGGCCAGCACGGCCACGCCGGTCCTGGCCCAGTCGGAAAAGGGCTCCAGCTCCAGCCACTTGGACATGGGCAGGGACACGTCCTCCTCCTCAAACACCGCGCCGAAATTGTCCACGGCAAAGTTGAGATACCGGGCCATCCGTCCCATAATGGTCAAAAACTGCTCCTGGGTCAGGGGGCTGCCGGGCTCAAAGCGCCGGCCGCCCATGCCCTCCACCAGCCCAAGCTCCGCCATGGCGTTCACCGCCCCGGAATACCAGGCGTCCCCGGCCACGTCGTCAAACCGGCTGGGGCCGTTCCAGGTCACGTTGAGCACCCGGGAGAGCATCACGCACAGCTGGGCCCTGGTGAGCTGCCCCTTGGGGCTGAACCTGCCGGGGGCGGTTCCCTCCAGCAGCCGGTAGGTGCCCATGGCGTTGATGGATCTGGCATAGCGGCTGTCCGCCACATCGTCAAACCAGCGGCTGTCGTAGTCCAGCCCCAGCTTGGCCGCCGCCTCGGCGGCGGAGCACTCCTGGAAGGACCCGCCCCTGTAATACACCCTAACCTGGGGGGGGATGGCCTCCATCAGGGCGGCCAACACCTCGCTGTCCGCCTCCGGGTCCACATAAAAGGGATGGGCCTCGGGCATGATGCACAGATTGGAGGTCTCTTTGCTGCCCCCGGTGAGGGCCGCCACCACCGCCTCAACATCGGCGTCGTCCACCAGCAGGGTGGGAATCACGCCGATCCTGTCGGTGGTGGTCCCCCCCGCGGTGTAAAACCGGGCTGTGGTCACCTTCAGTCCGTCGCCGTCAAAATAGTCCGGGTCGGTGGTCTCATCCAGCATGTTCTGGCCTACGCCCTTGCCGAAGGTGCGGCTGCCGATCACAACCCCCCGCCCGGTATCCCGGACGCCGGCGGCCACGGCCTCGGAGGCGCTGGCGCTCTCGCCGTTCACCAGCACGATCAGCGGCTTTTTGCTGACCGCTCCCCCCGTGCGCTCAAAGGCGCCCACCCCGCCGTCCTTCACCTGGTAGTAGAAGTAGCGGCCGGGGCCGCTCACCCCCTCCAGCATGTCCATGGCGGAGTCGGTGTAGCCGCCGGTGTTGTTGCGCAGGTCCAACACCCAGGCGTCCACCTTGCCGTCGTTTTCCTCCAGCGCCCGGAGGAAGGTCTTGCCGGTGTCGGTGCCAAAGCTGTTGCAGTCGATATAGCCCACGCCGCCCTCCAGCAGCTTGACCTCCGTGTTGGGTATGTGCAGCGCCCGGCGGGTGAGGGTATATTCCTTGGTCTCCCCGTTTCGGAGCACGGACACCTCCACCGTGGCGCCCTCCTCCCCCACCAGCAGCTCCCGGTGGCCCTGCTGGGCGGGGACGCAGGACACGCCGTCCACCGCCACAATCAGGTCACCGGCCTGGAGGCCCGATTCCTGGGCGCTGCCGCCGGACACCACGCTGTCCACCTGCAGCCCCTCCTGGGTAAGGCGGATCACCGCGCCGATGCCCACCAGATTCACCTCGCCCTCCACATCGGCCAGGAACGCCTCGTACTCCTCCCGGCTCATGTAGTAGGTATAGGGGTCGCCCAGCTGCTGAAACAGCTCGTCCAGGCTGTCCGCCTCATAGGCGCTCTCGGGTATGTCGAAATAGTATCTCTCCTCCAGCAGCTCCAGCGCCTCGGGCACCGTGAGGGCGGAGGCGGGGGCGGCCAGCAGCGCCAGCGCCAGCACGGCGCAGGCAAAACGGGCAAAACATTTTTTCATAGCGGTTCTCCTTTGTGCGTCCCCGCCATTTTGTAAATTGACAAATGGCCCGGGACATATTAAACTGATTATATCATAAAACTGCAAAGTTGGGGTGAACAAAATATGACGAAGTTTACAGAATTTACATTTCCCTCCAAGGACGGCGTCCACAGCTGCCACGCAAGCCTGTGGGAGCCGGACGGCGCGCCCCGGGCGGTGGTGCAGATCGTCCACGGCGTGGCGGAGTACGCCGGGCGGTACGACCACTTCGCCCGGTATCTGGCGGAACACGGCTTCGTGGTGTGCGGCGAGGACCACCTGGGCCACGGCAAAACGGTGGACGACGGCAAATACGGCTACTTTGGCAAAAAGGACGGCTGGACGCTGGTTACCGCCGACGTGCGGCAGCTGCGCACCCTCATGGGGGAAAGGTTCCCCGGCCTGCCCTACTTCCTGCTGGGCCACTCCATGGGCTCCTTCCTGGCCCGGACCTACCTGTGCGCCTACCCCGGCACGGTGGACGGCTGCATCCTGTCCGGCACCGGCCAGGAAAAGCCCGCCCTGGTGGCGGCGGGCAGGGCGGTGGCCTCCGCCGTGTGCGCCCTGCGGGGGCCGGAGGCGGTGAGCGCCCTGGTGGATAAGCTCTCCCTGGGGGCCTATAACAAGCAGTTCGCCCCCAACCGCACCACAGCGGACTGGATCTGCCGGGACGAGGCGGTGGTGGACGCCTACCTGAAGGACCCCTTCTGCACCTTCAAGCCCACCGCCGGCATGTTCCGGGACATGATGGGCGGCCTGCAATACATTGCCAGCCCCGACGCCCTGTCCCGGATGGACCCGTCCACCCCCGTCTACCTCTTCTCCGGCGACCGGGACCCGGTGGGCTCCAACGGGGAAGGGGTGCGCACGGTATACGGCTTCTTCAAGGACCACGGCACCGCCGACCTGTCCATGAAGCTCTATCCCGGCGGGCGGCATGAGATGCTCAACGAGATCAACAAGGGCGAGGTGTATGCCGACGTGCTGGCCTGGCTGGACAGGCACATCTGAGCGGAAAGCGCCGGGGAGACCCGGCGCTTTTCACGTTTTGGCGGGCCGGCGCAGAAACCTGAACTGGGTCTCGGAGCACACCATGGCCAAAAAAATCACGCAGAATCCCAGGTACATCAGCGGCGTGGGCTCTTCCGCCCCGAAGAGCACCGAAAACATCACGCCGAAGGGGGCCTCCAGCGAGAGCAGCAGGGCGGCGGAGGCGGGGTCGGTGTACTTCTGCCCCACGTTCTGGAACAGCAGCGCCACGGCGGTGGAGCCGACGGCCAGATAGAGCAGCACCCACCAGACGGAGGCGGGCAGGCCGTTTGTGGGCACGCCCCGGGTAAAGGACGTCCCCACCCAGCACATCAGGGCGATCATGGCAAACTGGAGGATGGTCAGCAGGAAAATGTCCCTCCCCTCCGAGAACTTGGTTACCGCGATGATGTGGCAGGCCAGGAAAAAGCCGGCCGCCAGGGTGAGCACGTCCCCCAGGGCCAGGGCCAGCCCTCCCCCGTCCCAGGAGACAAGGCCGATCCCCGTCACCGACAGCAGGGCGGCCAGCACATTCCAGCGGGTGGGCCGCTTCCGGTCCACCGCCCAGTAGAGGAAGGGGACGATCACACAGTACACGGCGGTAAAAAAGGCGTTTTTCCCCGGCGTGGTCCCCATCAGGCCAAAGGTCTGGAGGATGTAAGCCGCCCCCATCAGCAGCCCCAAAACCGCGCCCTGCCACAGATAGGCCAGATCCATATCCTTCCACCGCCGCCAGAACACCGCCGCCAGCAGCAGCGCCGCCAGGGAAAAGCGGAAGGCCAGCATGAACATTCCGTCCATATCGTCCAGCGCGTCCTTAATCATAAAAAAGGTGGAGCCCCAGATGAGCGGGGCGCACACCAGCATGGGCTTGGCCAGCTTTTTCAATATAGTCTCATTCATAAAAGATTCAGCTCCTGGTTTTCAAATCGGGGAAAACGCGGTATAATGGCAGAAGAAACGCGGAAAGGGGGCAAGGCCATGCTGGCCCAGAGCTTTTTCGGGGGGGACACTGTGGAGGCCGCCCGCTCGCTGGTGGGGAAATACCTGGTGCGGCGGTACGGCGGGCTCACCCTCGCCGCCCGCATCACCGAGACGGAGGCCTATGTGGGCCGCACGGACAAGGCGTGCCACGCCTACGGCTACCGCAAAACGGAGCGGACAAAGACCCTCTACGCCCCGCCGGGGACGGCCTATGTATATCTCATCTACGGTATGCACTGCTGCCTCAATTTCGTCACCGAGCCCGAGGGGGAACCGGCGGCGGTGCTCATCCGGGGGCTGGCCCCCCGGCACAACCAGGATATCATAGCAGAAAACCGCTTCCATTGCAAGTGTGCGGACATGACCGCCTACCAGAAAAAGAATTTTCTCAACGGCCCCGGCAAGGTGTGCGCCGGGATGAACATTGACCGGCGGCTCAACGGCCTGCCCTACGGCTCGCCGGAGCTGTTCCTGTGCGAAAGCATGGCCGAGCTGGGCCTGCCCGCGCCGGAGGAAGACCTGGCGCCGCCGGAGGTCAAGGCGGGCAAACGCATCGGCATCGACTACGCCCAGGAGGCCGCGGATTTTCCCTGGCGGTTCTACCTGTGACCCCCTCCCTTGACGGGCGGGCCCTTTTTTGGTACTATAATCAGGCACTGTCAATCATCCCCAGGAAAAAGCCCATCGCTTTTGGAGGTCACGCCATGCGCGGCAACACCCTTTACATCGTCGTCCCCTGCTACAACGAGGAGGAGGTCCTCCCAGAGACCGCCCGGCGGCTGGGGGACAAGCTGAAGGCCCTGATGAACGGCGGCAAAATCAGCCCTCAAAGCCGGGTGCTCTTTGTCAACGACGGCTCAAAGGACCATACCTGGGAGGTCATCTCCAAACTTCACGGGGGAAACCCCTTGCTGTGCGGGATAGACCTGTCCCGCAACCGGGGCCACCAGAACGCCCTGCTGGCCGGGCTGACGGCCGCAAAAGACAGCGCCGATATGGTCATCTCCATGGACGCCGACCTTCAGGACGACGTGGACGCGGCAGATGCCATGGTGGACAAATACCTGGCCGGGGCAGACATCGTGTACGGCGTGCGCTCCTCCCGGAAAACCGACACCTTTTTCAAGCGCACCACCGCCGAGGCGTTCTACCGGCTGATGGACCTTCTGGGCGCGGAAACGGTGTTCAACCACGCCGATTACCGCCTCATGTCCCGCCGGGCGCTGGAGGGGCTGGCCCAGTTCAAGGAGGTCAACCTGTTCCTCCGGGGCATCGTGCCCATGATCGGCTACCCCACCGACACGGTGGAGTACGAGCGTGGGGAGCGGTTTGCCGGCCAGAGCAAGTACCCCCTGGGCAAGATGGTGTTCCTCGCCCTGGAGGGGGTCACCTCCCTGTCGGTGCGCCCCCTGCGGATGATTACGGGGCTGGGTTTCCTGGTGTTCTTCATCTCCCTTGTCATGATCGCCTACAACGTGGGGCGCTGGGCCACGGGGAACACCGTGGCGGGGTGGGCCAGCCTGGCCTGCTCGGTGTGGTTCATCGGGGGGCTCATCCTGCTGTCCCTGGGGGTCATCGGGGAGTACCTGGGCAAGCTGTACCTGGAGAGCAAGGGCCGTCCCCGCTTCCTCATCCAGGAGGAGCTGGGGCTGGAGAAGAAAAATACAAATTGATTTTTGACAGATTGTTAAACCTTTCTAAATATTGGGCAAAGTCCCTTGCAATTTTCCTCCGTCCGTCATACAATAGGGCCAGTGGATCGGAAGGGCGGACAAGGCCCTTCCATAGAGGCGGCGAACACCGCGCCGCTGGGCGGCGGCCCACACAAATTTCATCAGGAGGTAATTCCCATGAGTATTGATTTTGAGAGCCTGAAGGACAAAGCGGTGGTCGCGGCCCAGACCGGCGTGACCAAAGCCAAGGAGATCACCGAGACCGGCATCGCCAAGGCCCGTGAGCTGGCCGACACCGGCGTGGCCAGGGCCAAGGAACTGACCGAGATCGGCAAGCTGAAGGTGAACAACTCCGCCGAGCAGGAGGCCATCCGCAAGGCCTACTCCGAGCTGGGCAAGCTGTACTATGCCGAGCGGGCCTCCGCGCCCGAGCCCGCCTACGCCGACATCTGCCAGCGGATCACCGACGCCATGGCCCGCATCTCCTACAACAACGAGCGCATCGCCGACATCAAGGCCGCCGGGCACTTCACCGACGAAGAGGTGGACGCGGCGTGCGAAGAGGACGCGCCCTGCTGCTGCGCCCAGGACGAGGAGCCCTGCTGCTGCACGCAGGAGGAGGAGCCCTGTTGCTGCGCCCAGGACGAAGCGCCCTGCTGCTGCAAGGACGAGGACGACAAGCCCCAGGAGTAAGAAGCTGCACAAATAGCCGAAGTATTCAGATCCTTAGCCGCAACGCTGGGTGCTGAGGCGATCGGTACAGCTTCTGAGTCTCCAGACAGCACACAAGGGGGGCGCGCCCCCCTTGCCATGCGCGGAAACACAGCGCTCACGTCCGAAGCCAACGCTCAAACTGCCATCAGTTCCTTTTCCTTGGCGGCGGTGAGGGCGTCGATCTCCTTGCACCGCTTGTCCGTCAGC
>OFGO01002213.1_pt1 | contig 11765 bp, 11 predicted proteins | sample 1521761 | NCBI WGS metagenome assembly OFGO01 (sample SAMEA3504128, study PRJEB24116) | mouse gut metagenome | biome: mouse gut; feature: mouse-associated habitat; material: faeces | place: Denmark | collected 2011
TTGGAATTTTCAGGTCTGCATTACTGTTTGTTTGTCAAGGTGCCGGTGCATCCCCAAGCCCTCCCGGACTCTGGATGCTTGTTGCTTCATGTTGCTCACTGTCGTCAGCGGCAACCTCATCATGCTATCACAGTTTCTTTTCTTTGTCAACAGCTTTTTTTATTTTTTTCAATCTTTCTTGCAGTTATTCGATCTTTTCATTTCAAACCTGCTTCTGATTGATATCTTTGCTGTTGCTTCCCTGACAGCGAAATTCAGTATATCACTATGTATTCCCCTTGTCAACAAGAAATTCCATTTTTTTACATTTTTTGTCAAAAGCTTCCTATCGCCCTCTATACGCTGTTTCCGTAAGCCAGAACCCTCTACAACAGCTGGAAATGATACACCTTCGATTCCTTCTTTACTCCCAGCTCAATGGAGGAGATATTCCCTTCCATGTCTGCGTCCACTTCTATAACCAACACCGCTTCTTCAGATTCACCTGCCTGCAATGTGTCGCTGAAAGTAAATAAGTCGTTCAGCAATATCGTCGTCAAAGCTTTTCTGGTGTAATCCCCATTTACCGTAATGCGAAATGTGGTCTCGGGAAACTGAAGATCCACCTTCTGCTCCTGCTCCCCGGCATTTTCCAGCGAAAAACTCATGACCAATAGTTTTTTTCCCTCGGAAGCACTAATGCCGAAATCTGCTCCGTCGCCCTCATCCGGATAAAAGTCATAGGTATCGTGTCCCAGAAAAGCGAGCGTCACTCCCTCCGGAAGCCCCAACACCTCTTCTATAGCATAATTGATCTCTTCACCGGAGCCGGCAGAGCCTTCTGTAGAGGGCTGATTCGCTATCGGCGTATCATCAACCGGATCCATTCCCTGCGGTTTGTCCGGCTGCGCCTCCGGCGCCGCGTCTATATAAGAATATTTGGATAAATCTACCAAACGACTCCTGCGTCCCATATTGTATTTCATCATGGCCGCGGCCACATAATTCTTCATCACGTCCATCTGTCCGTCAGATACATCGGGAATCTGATTCTCCGCACAACCCGTCAGACTCAGACTCAGCAGACCGCCGGCCAGCCATATCCCTGCTTTTTTTCTCTTTCTCATTATATCCTTCATCTCCATACCTCTTCCGCCCTTCCCAAAATGTCCATAGGCTTTCGGACGTCATCCAATATATTAAAATCATACACCATATTTATAGGACGCACAAGCCCTAAAATCTATCTGGGATTTTTTGATATTCCCGGTATTTTTCCGCATCTCCCTTATGGCAGCTCACCTTAAGGTAAATCCCCTCATTCCGGTACTCCTGCGCCAGCACAGTGGCATTCTCCATAAAATATGACGCAATATTGCCCTTGTCATAGGGAAGGAGCAGTTCTGTTTCCACTTGATTCTGATAAACCTCGTCCGTTATCAGGCCCACCAGCTCCTCAAGTCCGCACCCTGACGCAGCAGCCATGTGAATCTGTCCCTCACGCACTCTGGGCAGGCCCTCCATCCCACATTTATCCGCCTTGTTGTATACCACGATCCGGGGAATGTCTCCCGCCCCCAGCTCTTTTACTGTTTCGGCCGTGACCTCCATCTGCTGCCTATAATGCTCGTCGGAACAATCCACTACCTGAACCAGCAGATCCGCATACCGAACCTCATCAAGCGTGGACCGAAACGCTTGTATCAGACCATGGGGCAGCTTGTGGATAAATCCTACCGTATCCGACAAAAAGAAGGGTCTGTTTTCCTCAAGGCCTTCTCCCTGAGGCTGGATGCACCTGACACTGGTATCCAGCGTCGCAAAGAGCATATCCTCCTCCAGAACCGTTTTTTCCTTATTGTCACCGTATCTGTCAACCATACGGTTCATGATTGTGGATTTTCCCGCATTGGTATAGCCGATCAGCGCCACCTTAGGAATTCTTGACTGTGTGCGCTTCTTCCGCATGGTCTCTCTGGCCTGATTCAGATCCTCCAGCTCCTTTTTCAGCTCGCTGATCCGATGCTCTATCTTACGCCTATCCAGTTCCAGCTTCGTCTCGCCGGCTCCCCTATTGCTCATGCTGCCGCCGGTTCCACCCTGTCGGCTCAGGTTCTCCCGCATGCCTACAAGCCTAGGAAGTATATATTGCAGTCTTGCTGCCTCCACCTGCAGCTTCGCCTCTTTTGACTTTGCTCTGATTGCAAAAATATCAAGTATCAGATTGGTTCTGTCCATGACCGGCAGCCCCAGTTCTTTTCCCAGATTCCGCATTTGAGACGGGGATAGGGTATTGTCGAAAACCACCTCTTCCGCTCCGCATTGGACAGCAAAATCTCTGGCTTCCGCTACCTTCCCCGTACCGATATAGAACGCCTTGTTCACTTCCCCTGAGCGCTGGGTAATGATTCCCACAACCTCCTTGCAAGCCGCCTCCGCCAGACTTTTCAGCTCCTCCATGGAATGATCGAAGTCCGGTTCCGTCCCTAAATCCAGTCCCACCAGCAGCACCTTCGTGCTATTCTCATCTCCTGTTCGCATATGCCTCCTATCTTGTCCCGCTGCGCAGCTGCTGTCTTCTGCTCCCGTACCGCGCCCCGGGCATATTTCCTCAGCTCTCTGTCTTCGATCTGGCATTCTCCAGCTTGATCCAGAACAGCACTCCGTTGGTATAGTTCTCCACTCCATAATCCTGATTCATAGATTCCATGATTGCCTTGACGATAGACAATCCCACGCCGCTTCCCCCATACTCTCTGGTTCTCGCCTTGTCTACCTTGTAGAATTTCTCCCACAAGTGGGGGATGGATTCCTCCGGGATGGGATCTCCCGTATTGAACACGCCTATCTTCACCTTGTCCTGACTCTCTTCAAAGGCCAAGACGATTTTCTTTTCCCCCCTGCAGTGATTCACCGCATTGGAAAAGTAATTCATGATCACTTCCTCTACTTTATACTCATCCCCCCAGACATAGATGGGCTCACGCTGGTCCATCCGCACCTGTATCCCGTTCTGCTTTGTAAGGATCCCTGCCGACTGAATATGATTCTCAACCAACGCCACGATGTCGAAGCGCTCCATGTTCACCCTGTCATTGCCAAACTCCAGCTGATTCAGAGTCAGCAGCTTCTTCACCATGTTGTTCATCTTAGCCGCCTCGTCCATGATGACCTCGCAATAAAAGCTCCTGCTCTCAGGATCGTCATTGACACCCTCGGAAAGCCCCTCCGCATATCCCTGTATCAATGCGATAGGCGTCTTCAGCTCATGAGACACGTTGGACAGGAATTCCTTTCTCATCTCATCGATCTGTTCCTTCTTCTCGATGTCCTTCTGAAGCTCGTTGTTGGCGGTCTTCAGCTCCGATATGGATTTTTCCAGAGACTCCGACAGTATATTGATGTTCTTCCCCAGCAGATCGATCTCTCCTCTGGCGCCTCCCCCGTACTTTGCCTCAAAGTCAAGATGCACCATCTTTTCCGATATGCGGTTCAGCTCCAGAATGGGCGCCGTTATTCTTCCCAGAATCAGCCATATGATGATTCCTCCCGCCATAGTAGCCGCAATCCCCACATAGGCCAGAAACTGATTCGCGACCTTCACGCTCTCCCTGATGCTCTCCAGAGGAGTATGCATAATAAAGGATATACCGCTGCTCAGTCTTCCGTACATCTCCACATAGTCGTCCCCGTTTACTTGTACGGTCTGCACCACGAACTCCCTGCTCTCCTTGATCACCTCCCCGGAAAAGGAAATCAATCCGAAAAGATATCCGAACAAGCGATCCCGCAGTTCCCATCCTCCGTTGTAAGAAACATACTGGCCGTTGGAATTGGAATCCATCACATATACCGTAATATTATATATGCCGCAGATATCATTCAGTTCTTCCTCGAATTCCTTAGTGCCGTAAGTCCCGCTGCTGGCAGCATTGCTGATAGTCTCATAGGCATCCATGATCACCTTGGTCTTGCTTCTGATATAGTATTCTTCCAAAAACACCGAATTGATAAACCAGCACAAAAGTATCGTTCCTGCCATCAGGCCGATAAAGATCAGTGCAAACTGTCTTCTGATAGAATGCTTCATTCCACCTCCGGCATAAAATCTATGCCCCAAGGCACAAGCTTAGCTACTTTTCCTCTTCCAGCTTGTACCCCATGCCCCAGATCGTCTTGATCAGCTCGCCCTTCTCCCCCATCTTGCTGCGCAGCTTCTTCACATGGGTGTCGATGGTGCGGGCATCTCCAAAATAGTCATAATTCCACACATTGTTCAGTATCTTCTCTCTGGACAAGGCTATTCCTTTATTCTCCATGAAATATGCCAGCAGCTCGAACTCTTTATAGCTTAGCTCTACGCTCTGCCCGTCGATCATGACCTGATGCGCTGTCTTGTCCAGCTGAATTCCGCCGCAGCTCAAGGATTCTCCCCCTGCCGCCTGACTGGTCCGTCGGAGAATGGCCTCGATGCGTGCCACCAGAATTTTGGGACTGAAAGGCTTCGTGATATACTCGTCCACCCCCAGCTGAAAGCCCTGCAGCTCATCCTGCTCGTCTGATCTTGCCGTCAGCATAATGATAGGCACTTTGGAATATTCTCTGATTTCCCTGCACACCTGCCAGCCGTCTCTCTTGGGCATCATCACGTCCAACACAACTAGCGCGATATCTTTCTGAGCGAAAAAGATGTCCAACGCTTCCTCTCCGTCTCCTGCCTCCATCACGTCATAGCCGCTTTTCGCCAGAAAATCACGAACCAATTTGCGCATCCTGCTTTCATCGTCAACCACAAGTATCTTCAATCCGCTCATTTCGTCTTACCTTTCGTCAATCATGGTTGTATGCTAAGCTCCCTCTCCTTCTCCCGAACGGCCTTCTCCCGTTCCGTCAGCTCCTGCTCCCATGCAGCGTATTTGTTCGTGATGGAACGCTCATAATTGAGCATATTCGGATTCTCACTCAGAAACGAGATGCAGAACATTGAAATAATTGCCAGAACCAGCATCACGTTCAGTATGACCGATATAGTCAAGCTTGTCTTCTGTTTGTCCTTCTTCGCTGAAGGCTCCACTCTGGCATGGGCAGGATTCGTGCGCTCTCTCAGTTCTCCGCCGAAGGCGACATACAGCGGAATGTCCATGACTTCATCCGGTTCCATGTCCGGCTGACGCTTTAGAAATTCCTGCTGACGTTTCAGGTACTGCAGCCCTACCGGTGTCTTGAAAACTCTTTCATGGATTGATTTCTCGTATACATAGCGTATACTCTCAGGAGAATTATAATCTATCCGCTCCTCCAAATATTCTATTTTTTGCTCCTCGGCTCTGGCAAGTTGGGCATCCTTCTCCGTAAAAAAGCGATATCCCCCAACCGACAAAGATTCCTTATCCATTTCCATCCGCAACCTCCCGCATCTCATGCATTGAAAAATGTCCGGCAAAGAATTCAATTGTTTTCAAGATGCCATTCAGCAAAGAAAGGAATGCTGAAAACACATTATTTTCAAGCATTCCCTCCTGCATTTTCCAACCTTGTCTCTGCTGAATATGTAGAGTTCAGTTTACATTGCCATCAGCTTTCCATGGTGCATATTTAGATAAATATCCTGAATCTCTTGCCTATCCTTTACATCATTTGAAAGCTTTATGCATTCATTCAGTTTCCTCGATAAATCGAGGTGTGCTTCCGCGACACGCTGAATATTGACACGGATTTCGTTTTCCATCAGCGTCTCCATTTTCATTACTCTGAACTTCACATCCTGAAGCTCAGTTTTCATCCCTTGTACATCGTCCTTCACTTCCTGAAGCTCGGTTTTTACTGCCTGTACGTCCGCCTTCACTTCCTGAAGCTCGTCCTTTATCTCTCGTATCTCTTTTTTCGTTTCTTGAATTTCATCTTTTATCGGCTGTATTTTTGTGTCAAGCAACTGGCTCATCATTTGTAAATCTTCTTGCGTCAAAGCCACTTCATCACGCTCCCTTCAGATGGCTACAAAATGAAACACATGAGAGCCGAACCCAAAAGTCCGACTCTCATCGGTTGCCGGGTAGTGGAGTAGAGGGGAGTCGAACCCCTGTCCAAAAGCCCATTCCCTGTCCTTCTACTATCATAGTCCGTTATCTCGGCCCGAAAGCCCTTTCCCTCCTGCGGCAGGAAACGAACAACCTGCCGAATTCAGTAGCTTCATAATACGCCCGCATGCGCAAAGCTTAACATACGTCGTTTCCCACATAGTCGATGCCCGGATTCCGGAGTGTGGGTGCTCCGGAGCGGACAAGCCGCCTTAGGCGGCGTCACTTACAGCCGATTAAGCTGCAAGTGCGTACTGATAATTATCTTCAGCGTTTAGTTTAATTTGCGTTTAACGTATCGCAACGGATAGCTTCTCCAGCTGCAAGACCCCTGTCGAAACCTTGACTACCCCTTATTCGACTAGTAACAGCTCTCTTACCGGCTTGTCGGCTCCAAAACCTTTTCGCCGCCAGCCCTTATTATCCAGTATATTCACTTCCTGAATAAATGTCAACTGCCAGAAAACTTTCCTCATGAAAAATTTACACTTTATTTCTTATTTCGTCATATGTCTTCCTATCCCTTAAACATTTCTGACCTTGAACTCCCGTTCCAGCTCCCTTCGCTGATCCTTCTTGGCAATATCTTGTCTCTTGTCATATAGCTTCTTTCCTCTGGCCAGCCCCACCTCCACCTTAGCTCTGCCATCCTTGAAATAAACCTGCAGCGGAACCAGCGTGAATCCCTTTTCCGCCACCTTGCCTGCCAGCTTATTGATTTCTGCTCTATGAAGAAGCAGCTTTTTCGCCCGCAGCGGATCCTTATTGAAAATATTCCCTTTTTCATAAGGACTTATGTGCATTCCGTAGACAAACATTTCTCCGTTTTCAATACGGATAAAAGATTCCTTGATGCTGCATTTACCCATACGCAGGGATTTTACCTCCGTTCCATGGAGTACCACCCCCGCCTCGTAGGCTTCGTCTATGAAATAATCATGGTAAGCCTTTTTGTTGTTCGCCACCAGCTTCTGCGGCTCCTTTTTCGGTGCCATGACATTACCCTCCTATCCCGGATCCCATCTGCGGAATTTTATTCCTTCCACTCCGGTTCCCGCCGGCGGGATTTTATTCCTTCCATCCCGGTTCCCGCCTGCGGGATTGATTGTTTTCTTCCGCTTCGGATCCATTTTTATTCCGCCATCCCGAAGTCTATGGTTCTGGTGAATCTGTCGCAGTTCTCCACCACAATCTTCACCGGCATACCCAGCTTATAGCTTTTTCCGGTGGCCTGACCCACCATTTCACAAGCGTTCTCGTCGTAGTTAAAGTAATCTCCCGACAGCTTCGACACATGCACCATGCCCTCCACGGTGTCGGGCAGCTCCACGTATATGCCCCAGCTGGTGATTCCGGAAATCACTCCCTCGTAGGTTTCTCCGATCCGCTCCTCCATATACTCCACCTTTTTCAGCTTATCCGTCTCCCGCTCCGCCTCGTCCGCCCGGCGCTCCGTCTCCGAAGAATGCTTTGCGACCTCCGGCAGGATCTCCCGGTAGTGGGAAATGCGCTCGTCATTCATCCTCCCCCTCAGCTGATCCTTGATGATTCTGTGGATCTGCAGATCGGGATACCTTCGGATCGGAGATGTAAAATGGCAGTAGAACTGACATGCCAGCCCGAAGTGCCCGCTGCACTCCACGCTGTATTTCGCCTGCTTCATGCTGCGCAGCGCCAGCCGGCTGACCATTGCCTCCTCCGGAGTGCCCGAAACCTTGGCAAGAAGCTTCTGAATCTCCTTGGGATGCACCTCGTCCCCCGAGGTCTTCTGCCCCGTCCTCCCCACGGCCTTCATATAATAGCCCAGATTGTTGATGAATGCGGAAAGCTTCCTGATTCGCTCTCCGTCGGGCACATCATGAACCCTATACACAAAAGGCATCTCCATCCAGTAGAAATGCTGCGCCACCGTCTCATTGGCGGCCAGCATGAAATCCTCTATGATATCCGTAGCCACATTGCGCTCATAGGCCTTGATCTCCAAAGGATGTCCTTCCTTGTCCAGAAGGATCTTGCATTCGGGAAAATCGAAATCGATGGATCCTCTCTTTCTTCTTTTGGCCCGGAGCAGCTCCGCCAGATCCCTCATCTCGCGAAACATGGGCAGGAGTTCCCCATACCTGCCATGCTCTCCCTCAGCAAGGTTTTCCTCCTCCAGAAGCCCCTTGACCACTGTGTAACTCATTCTCTCATCCACTCTGATCACCGACTCGCAGATATCGTAGTCAATGATATTTCCCGCCAGATCGATGGTCATCAGGCAGCTCAATGCCAGACGGTCCTCCCCCTGATTCAGGGAGCAGATCCCGTTGGAAAGCGCATGGGGCAGCATGGGAATCACTCTGTCCACCAGATAGACGCTGGTTCCCCTCAGCAGAGCCTCTCGATCCAGAGCGGAATTCTCCTGCACATAATTGGTCACATCCGCAATATGCACTCCCAGCCTATATTTTTCTCCGTCAAAGGACAAGCTTACCGCATCGTCCAGATCCTTGGCGTCCTCCCCGTCTATAGTTACCATAACCACGTCCCGCAGATCCCGCCGTCCTGCCATATCCGCCTCGGACACTGCCTGAGAGACCCGCTCTGCCTGATTCAGAATCTTCTCCGAGAATTCTACCGGCAGCTCATACCCCCGCACGATTGACATGATATCCACTCCGGGATCATTGATATGTCCTATGATCTCCACGATCCTGCCCTCGGGATTCCTTCCGTCGCCGCCGTAATCCGTCAGCTCCGCCACTACCTTATGGCCGTTCACTGCCCCCTTGGATCGTTCCACCGGAATAAAGACATCTCTGTCCAGCTTTGTACTGTCGGGAACCACAAATCCGTAATTTTCGCGGGATCGCTGGTAGGTGCCTACCACCTGCGTCATTCCTCTGGAGACAATCCGCACCACCTGCGCCTCCTGCCTCCTGCCTGACGCCTCCGGCAGAAGCGCCACCTCCACTGTGTCCCTATGGAAGGCACCGCCCGTCTTGTCCTCAGGGATAAACAGATCCTCTTCCCTACCCTCTACCTCCACAAAACCGAAGCCCTTGGAGCTGCCGATAAAGGTGCCCGTCAAAAAACGGCCGTTGGATTTCACGTACTTCCCCTTTGAGGTGAGGCTCAGCTTTCCCTCCGCCAGAAGCTCCTGCAGCACCAGACGCAGTTCCTCCCTGTCCTCCTTTGCAACCTGAAGGAACATCGCCAGCTCCTTCTCCTTCATGGGGACGTAGATCGGGTCATTCATCAGATCGCATATAACCTTTTTTCTCGCCTCCATGGACTTCTTTTCCGTCCGATTCGTTCTGTTTTCTTCCATAAACCTCCTTATGCCAGTCTCAAAAACCGCCCAAATACAAAAGGACACCCCTGCAGCCGGCAAGAGTGTCCATTCCACTTTCCTCTAAAACACATTCAGATTCAGCACAGCCGCCAGAACCATGAACAGCACGGCCGCAACCTTGGTAAGCTTCACCAAAAGCCCCTCCATGGAACGTCCCTTGTTCTTGCCCCAGTAGGTCTCCGCCACGCCGCTGATAGCTCCAAGCCCAGCCGACTTACCCTCCTGCATCAATACCAGCACCACAAGCGCTATACATACAAATATGAAAATAACGGTCAACAAAATCCTTACTGTTCCCAAAACCACACCTCCTGCCCTAGAATAGCTTCTCCGCTTTCCCTAAGTAAAATCCATACTACCATAAATAACTATAAAAGACAAGAACATTTTAATCGAATTCTTCTCTAATGCCATAATATTGCTTGTTTTTCATTCTTTCACGGCGGCATGTCCGTACTGTTGCCCCATATTCACGTCCGATATTCCCGCCATGCTTTAAAAGACTGCCGCTCCCCTTCACATTTCCGCCGCCTTCAGCATGATGGCGCACTCTACCCGCTTCCTCTCCAGCTCACAGCCCACGTCATAGGCTGCGTTCACATCCCCATGGAAATTGTAGGCATTGGCGGCACAGCCTCCGCTGCAATAGAATCGCGCGAAGCAGTCCCTGCACTTTTCCTTGGCGTAAACATTGCAGCATTTGAACCGGTCCCGAATGTCCTCCCTGAGGATTCCCTCCTCCACATTGCCCATGAGAAACTTTTCGTTCCCCACAAACTGATGGCAGGGATACAGATCCCCCCAGGGAGTCACGGCCAGATATTCCGTCCCCGACCCGCATCCGGAAAGCCGCTTTGCCACACAAGGCCCTCCCTCCAGATCGATCATGAAATGAAAGAACTGAAAACCATTCCCCTCTCTTTTTCTCCTCAGCATCTCCGCCGCCAGTTTGTCATACTCCTCCTTCAGCTTCGGAAGGTCTTCCTCCCGGATGGAGTAGTCAGCCTCCGGAGGCGCCACCACCGGCTCCACGGAGATCTGCTTAAAGCCCAGATCCGCAAGATGGAGCACATCCTCAGAAAAATCAAGGTTATTGCGGGTGAATGTCCCCCGGACATAATAGTTCAGCTGCTCCCTGCTCTCCGCCGCCCTCTGAAACTTCGGAACGATCAGGTCATAGCTGCCCTGCCCGCCCCGGAAAGGCCGCATCCTATCATGGATCTGCTTCCTGCCGTCGATGCTCAGGACGAGGTTGGACATCTCCTTGTTTGCAAACTCCAGAATCTCCTCGTTCAGAAGCACGCCGTTGGTGGTGAGGGTGAACCGGAATTTTTTATTATACGCCGGCTCCAGACTCCTTCCGTACTCCACAAGGCGCTTCACCACATCCCAATTCATCAGCGGCTCCCCGCCGAAGAAGTCCACCTCCAGATTCACCCGGTTTCCGGAATTGGCAACCAGAAAATCCAGTGCCTTCTTCCCCACCTCAAAGCTCATCAGAGCGCGCCTGCCATGGTATTCTCCCTCCTCCGCAAAACAGTACTTGCAGGCAAGATTACAGTCATGTGCAATATGCAGACAAAGGGCCTTCACCACGGTCCTGCGCTTTTTGAAATCATAGACATAGTTCTCGTAGATATCCGGTGCAAAAAGCAGGCCCTCCGCCTCCAGCTCCAGTATCTCCTCCACTGCCTCGCTGATTTCCTCATCCGCGGCATTCACCGGTTCCTCCCCGGCCCATGCGCTATGTATCCGGTCCAGAACCGCTTCCTTCACCGCCCCCGCATCCTTACGGCCCTCCTTCACCAGGTCCTCCACAAACGGCAGTATCCGGTAGACCAGCTCGTCCACCACATGAACCGAACCGCTGTTTACATCCAAAACAATATAATATCCGTTGTTAATGTACTGATGTATCAAAACAATTCTCCTAGCTTGGATTGAATTTGGAATTTTCCATGTAACAGCAATAGCCCCTACAATCATATGACCGTAGGGGTCTTTTTAAAAACTTCTGATTGTCTGAAGCCCTGTCATTAGCGGCTGCTGTTTTCGCAGCTCTGGTTTCCAACTGTGCAGGATGTCTTACATGCAGACTGGCAGGACGTCTGGCACTCGCCGCAGCCGCCTTTTTTCATGCTGTTCTTTAACGTACCAGAGCTTAAGGTTTTTACGTGTTTCATATTTTTAGTCCTCCTGATTATTCTCAGTATAATGTCTGGCGACATTATACCATACCAATTTCCAAGTTGCAATAGGGATAATTCGAAGGTGCGGTGAATATCATTTAGCAGTTACAGTTCACGGGGCGGGGAAAAACAGAGAAAAACAGGCATCAAGCTTGCTTGTAAGACTGTTTTTCTCTGTTTTTC
>OFGO01002218.1_pt1 | contig 11734 bp, 13 predicted proteins | sample 1521761 | NCBI WGS metagenome assembly OFGO01 (sample SAMEA3504128, study PRJEB24116) | mouse gut metagenome | biome: mouse gut; feature: mouse-associated habitat; material: faeces | place: Denmark | collected 2011
ATCGCGCTGCATACCGTTCCTCCGCTATCTCCCACGGAACCAGCGCCGCCAGTTTGACCCAATCGTTTTCTGGGTCCAGTTTTCCATACGGAAACACGAAGTCCTCGATCCGCAGCTGGCTGTTGTTCTTATACATCCGCTCCGCCCCCCCATAAGTGCAAGCTTTTTCCTTGCTTTTCCTAAATTCCCTTGCACTTATTATACCATATTTCCGTCCCTTTCGCTTGGATCCCTTGCGGTTTGTGGTTGCGGAGTACTCCCTATTTAGGGGTGCGTATAATGAGGGGCAGCTCCACACTGGGACTGACTGCGCAACATATATATACTGGTTCAGGCTGTTCAGATAATCTCGGGTGACATCTTGAAGTATCAACGATTCACTGTGGTTGGACGTGGTGATAGTCTCCTTTTTTCTGATAAGGGAAGCATATATACTCTTCCACCCTGTTCTCCTGCTCGTTCAGCAAGATGAGACTGGGGCCATTGGTCATTGGACAGCTGTGGCGATACTCCCACGTTTCAATACAATTCTTCGCATCACAGACGAACTCGCTGTATAGATCCGCATCGTAAAATACCAAAGTGATTTGTTCGTTGCTATTGCGTTCCATGGCAATGGTCTGTATCTCAATAATGCCTTGAATCAAAGAAATGATGCTGGGGTATAGCTGCTCATAAGCCGGATTCTCTTCCGCCTGCGGCAATGGGCTGCCCTGTATGACCTTGAACTGCCACACCAGATTCTTACGGGGAACTTTCTTGATGAAGGTCAAAGTACCGACTTCCAAGTCGAAGCCGCCCGTCTGATAGACCTCCTGCCGGCTCTGCTCGCCCTGGTACTGGTATCCGGGTTCTCCTAGACTCTCCAAGTGCTTCAGGAATACCTTGGCGGTAATGTTCTGTAAGAAAGCATCCATGTCCGCAAGCGCCCGGCGGGCGGCTGCCCTATCGAGGCGCTGGGCGAGCAGTTCATAGGCAAGGCCCCATTCCGGGATATCCTCGCTGGCTCCGCTCATATAGGCATCCAGTTTCTCCGGTGTGATGGCGAGGATGGCGCAGACGGCATTGGGGAACATCTCTGGCCGGTGCCACTGGAGCAGCTGGAGAAGTAGCCGGGGGTTCGGGGTGTTGGACGGACGTCTGCCACCGGGGATGGGGAGACGGCTAGGGCTTGTCCCCTGGCCGGTGGTCAGCCATTCGTACGTGGTGTGGGTGGCTTCCGCAATTTTGTTGAGTACGGCGTCAGATGGGTTTCGCTCGGCCCGTTCAAGCAGACTGATATAGTTGCTGCTTACCCCTATACGCTCGGCCAGTTCCGTCATGTGGAGGCCCACACTTTTACGGGCAGCTTTTATGCGTTCGGCCAGTTCTTGATTACTCATATAGGTTTGCTCCTTTCATTATTGAGTTTGAGAATATTGTATCACTATTAAACTAAAATGCAATACTAAGTTTTTAGAAATTATAGAAACAAAAAAACTTGTATAATAGTATTGACACCTGCGTTGGAATATGATACCATGCCGGGTAGACACACTATCAAACAAAAGCTCGCTTGCATAGTACGTTATGCAACCAACTCTTTGAGAAGGAGGTGTAAAACGAGTATGAAACAGGCCCAAGATTTGAGTTGCAAATATTCGCTCTCTTTGAAAGAGGCGGCAGACTACTTTGGCATCGGCGTCAACCGCATTCGTGAGTTAGCCCGGCAGCATAAAGATGCGAATTGGATTTTAATGAAGGGCTCCCACCTGAATATCAAGCGCGAAAAGTTTGAACGGTTTCTTGACAATACCAGCTCAATTTGACCACATACGCCAGAGGGGTCATGCCCGTGATTGGCAGCAAGCTCATGGGCTGGCTACCTGACAGGGGACTGGCATTTAAACAACCTGAATATTAGAAATCATGCGGTGGACGGCGGACTTTGGATGTGCTATGACAGAAAAGCACATTCAAGGTCCGCTCCGTCTTAGAGAGGAGTTAAAAATGGGCGAAAAAAGACGTGATCGGAAAGGCCGTGTACTGCGGACTGGAGAGAGCCAGAGGCCAGATGGAAGATATCAATACAAATACACAGACCCGGCTACACGCAAACCTAGGCTGGTATATTCCTGGAAGCTGGAGCCCACCGACAGAACTCCAGGCGGCAAGAAAGAAGGCCCATCCCTCCGGGAACTGGAGAAGGCTATCCAGCGGGACATAGACGATGGCATTGACACAACCGGCCGCAAGATGACTGTTGTTGACTTGTACCAAAGGTACTGTACCCTTCATGGGAATGTGAAGCCCAAGACGGTAGACTGCCGGGAGAGGCTTATAAAGATGCTCCAGAGCGACAAGCTGGGCGGCATGAGCATTGAGCGAGTAAAGCAGTCTGACGCAAAAGAGTGGGCTGTCCGCATGAAGGAGCGCGGTGTCGCTTACAACTCTATCGCCAATAGCAGGCGCTCCCTCAGTGCTGCCTTCCACATGGCCGTCGAAGATGACCTTGTACGTAAAAATCCGTTTAGCTTCAAGCCTGACGAAGTGGTGATTAACGACACAAAAAAGAAAGTCCCTCTGAGTAAAGCACAGGCAGACAGCCTCCTGGCCTTCGTGAAAGCCGACAAGGTTTATGGCAGATATTATGACGACATCGTGATACTGCTGGGAACAGGACTGCGTATATCGGAGCTGTGCGGCCTGACGGCTACCAGCCTGGACTTCGACAAACAGGCTATCGTGGTTGACCACCAGTTGCTATGGACGGCAAAGCAGGGCTATTATATTCAATCTCCCAAGACAGAAAACGGAGTGCGGATGATCCCCATGAGCCAGGAAGTCTATGAAGCTCTCCAGCGGGTGGCGAAGCGGTGCAGACCGGATGTTCCCCTTGCCGTCGGAGGTCACCGTGATTTTCTCTTCCTCCGGCCCAATGGAAAGCCTCAGTTCGCCAGTAGCTACGGTCAGATTTTTGGAGGTATCCTAAAGAAGTACAACAAAAAGCACAAAGAGAAGTTGGAAGCGTTCACGCCTCACCTGCTGCGTCACACCTTCTGTACCTACAAGGCCAATGCTGGCATGAGTCCCAAGACGCTACAATATATCATGGGCCACAAGTCCATTGAAATGACGCTGGATTACTACGCGCACGGCGACTTTGGAGCGGCAAAGGCTGAGATGGCAAGGACCGCTGCATAACTGCTTTACTACTTTCCGTACTACGTTTGTCCGTCAAGTTAGACTGCGATATGTATTGATACGGAAAGTTGCGGTATAAGCAAAAAAGCTCCAAACCGTTGAAATGCAACGGTTTGGAGCCTTATAGAACAATGCAAAATCTTATGCAAAGTGGCTTAAAATCTATATAAACTATTAACTATAACGGAACACAAATTTCATATACGGAACTGTAAACTACGCACCGCCCCATGTGGGAGAAAGGGGGAATCGCTTATGCCTTGCACAGAAGCATACAGAGAACACATCATGTATACTTTCAACGGCTATTGCAAGACCGTCATACGCTTTGCGGCTATCAACGCATGGCGTGACAGGAGCAGGCGGCGGCAAAAAGAAATATCCCTTGAATACCTCACAGAAGAAAAGTTTTACCCTTTAGGCACAACAGACGAATATTTTGAAGCACCCTATGAAGAATACCCCATTACGATATGCGGTCAGACAGTTATCCTCACCAATGGGGAGCTTGCCACCGCCCTGCTATCTTTGCCGGAGAAGAACCGGGAAATCATTTTCCTTTACTTTTTCGGGCATTACACACAGCAGGAAATCGGGGAAATGTACGGACGCTGCCGAAGTACGGCATGGCATCATATACACAGTGCCTTGCAGATGTTACAAAAAGAACTGGAGGAATTGTCACATGAGGAATCATAATCTTGTGTCTTATGAAACGATTGTAAGGGCGACCAGTGGAGAGCCGGAAGCCGTGGAAGAATACCAAAGGATCGTAGATGCTGTAAAAGCAGACAGGGGCGAGAAAGACCCGGACGCCGTAGCCATGGAACGGGATCTGAACCGCCTGAAAGCTGACAATGGGAAAGGAGAATATGTCATTTATAAAGGGGCGTTTCTTATGGAAACAGAAACGGTTATGGTCTCCTTTAACCCAACCATTGTCATGCGGCCGGAACTTGTGAACCGGAATGTACCTCTGACTGCCGAAACCTACCGGAATGATATGACAGAGGTGGCAGAGATTCTGGACGATGCAATAGCGGACGGATTTCTCACAGAAGCGCAGAAGAAACGGGTGATGGATAAAATGGAGGAGAATCTGGCTGGGATAAAATCAGCCCCAGTGCCTTGAAAAGGAATGGTGAAAAATATGAGCAGAATCCTACTTTTGGAAGATGATTTGAGCCTGGTAAACGGGCTGTCTTTTGCTTTTAAAAAATGGGGCTTTTCACTGGATGTGGCAAGGACGCTGCTGGAGGCGGAGCGTCTGTGGGAGGACGGAACATACGACCTTCTGGTTTTGGATGTGGCGCTGCCTGACGGTTCCGGTTTCGCGTTCTGCAAAAAAGTCCGGCAAATTTCCAAGGTGCCCATTATCTTTCTAACGGCTTCCGATGAAGAAATGAACATAATCATGGGACTTGATATAGGCGGCGATGACTATATCACAAAACCCTTCAAGCTGGGTGTTTTGGAGTCAAGAATCAATGCGCTTCTTCGGCGGGCAAACGATTTCGGGGCGGCGGACACGGAGCTTGTGTCAAATAATATCCGTATCTGCCTGCTTAAAGGACAGGCTTTCAAAAACGGGGAGCTTCTGGATCTGACGGCGGCGGAATACAGGCTTTTGTGCCTTTTTATGCAGAACCCAAACGTGGTGCTGCCCAGGGAACGGATCTTGGAAAAGCTGTGGGACTGCGAAGGCAGCTTTATCGACAGCGGTTCCCTTACCGTCTATATGCGCAGGCTGAGAATGAAGGTTGAGGATGATCCGGGCGAGCCCCGGATGCTTTTAACCGTCCGGGGCATGGGCTACAAATGGAACGTAACGGGGTAAATTTTTATGAAAGTATTTAGGATCTTGGCAAACCGGGAGATCAGGCATCTTTTCCTTCTGATCTCCCTTATTATGGCACTCTTTCTTCTGCTGGCGGAGCTTTGCTTCCTGTTTCTTTATCAGCGGTTTTCCCCGTGGATTGCACTGCTTACCTTGGCGGCGGCGATCGCTTTGTGGACTTCCTGCTGCCGGTATTTTATCCGTCAGGACAGGATCATGGAACATGCGGTGTCGCAGATCGATTCCTTTCTTTCCGGGAATGCGCGCGCCCGCATCGAATGTGACGAGGAAGGGGAGCTGTATCGGCTGTTTCACTGTGTAAATTCGCTGGCAACGGTGTTAAACGCCCAAGCCGCAAATGAACTGCGGGAAAAGGAATTTTTGAAAAATACCATGTCCGACATTTCCCATCAGCTCAAAACGCCGCTGGCAGCCCTGAACATATATAACGGCCTGATGCAGGAGGAGGCAAAGGACTGGCCCGCCATGGAAGAATTTGCCGCCCTGTCGGAGCAGGAGCTTGACCGGATTGAAGCCCTGGTGAAAAACCTGCTGACAATCGCAAGGATGGACGCCGGTTCCATCTCTCTTGAAAAGACTTCGGAAAACCTGGCGGAGATGATGCGGAATATTCAGCTGCATTTTGCCTACAGGGCCAAACAGGAACAGAAACAAATCGTTCTGTCCGGCCCCAATGAGGTGTCCCTTTTCTGTGACCGCGACTGGCTGATGGAAGCCATTGATAATCTTGTGAAGAATGCCCTGGACCATACGCAAAAGGGAGATACGGTGCGGATGGAGTGGCGGGCTCTCCCCAACCTTGTCCAGGTTTGCGTAAGAGACAACGGCAGCGGCATTCACCCGGAGGATTTGCACCATATTTTCAAGCGGTTTTACCGCAGCCGCTTTTCCAAAGACCGGCAGGGCATCGGGCTGGGCCTTCCTCTTGCCAAAATGATTATTGAAGCCCACAGCGGAACCATCGAGGTGGACAGCACACCAGGTGCAGGTACCGTATTTACCATAAATTTTCTGATTCCTACAAAATTGTAATCTTACAGTAGCCTTACAGTAATATTCATGTGCTAATCTCTCAGGTATAGGAGGTATTTACACAATGAATTTATTAGAAGTCAGTAACATCTGCAAGACCTACGGCAGCGGGGATGCTGCTGTGAAGGCTCTGAGGGACGTCAGCTTTTCCGTTCCAAAGGGCGAATATGTGGCGATTGTGGGAGAATCCGGTTCCGGCAAGAGTACGCTCCTTAACATGATCGGCGCCCTGGATACCCCCACATCGGGGAAGGTAACGATTGACGGCAGGGATATTTTTTCCATGGACGAGCGCAGGCTTACCGTTTTCCGGCGCAGGAATATCGGTTTTATCTTTCAGGCATTCAACCTTGTGCCGGAGCTTACGGTGGAGCAGAATATCATTTTCCCCATGCTGCTTGATTATCAGAAGCCGGACAAAACGTATCTGGAGGAACTTCTCGCGGTGCTGAATCTAAAGGAACGCCGGAATCATCTGCCCAGCCAGTTATCTGGAGGACAGCAGCAGAGAGCCGCCATCGGGCGGGCGCTGATCGCGAGGCCGTCTCTGATTCTTGCCGATGAACCCACGGGAAATTTGGATACGCAAAACAGCAGCGAGGTAATCGCCCTTCTTAAAGAAGCGTCCCGTAAATACAAGCAGACCATCATCATGATTACCCATAACCGCAGTATCGCACAGACCGCCGACCGGGTTTTGCAGGTATCGGACGGGGAACTGACTGATCTGGGAAGGGCAGGGGATGTCCGGGGGACGTCTGCCATGAGCGGACCGGAATGGAAAGGAGGCCGGAAATGAAAAGTTATCTCAGCCTTATTCCAATTTCTGCAAAGGTACACAGGCGAAGGAACCGTATGACGATTTTGTGCATTGTGTTTGCAGTGTTCCTTGTGACTGCAATTTTCAGTGTGGCGGACATGGTGACCCAAGGAGAACATATTGCCATGATAAATAAACACGGAAACTGGCATATCAGTCTCCCTAATGTCTCGCGGGATACGGCACAGGGAATCCGGGTGCGCCCGGATGTGACTGCGGCAGGTTTTTCCTCGGTGTTTAACCTTGATGGGGAACAGCCCTACTACGTCAATGAAAAAAAGGCGGTTCTGTACGGTACGGAAGAAGCCTGTATAAATCAGATTTCAAACGGCATTACCGAAGGCGATTTTCCGCAAAAGGACGACCAGGTCATGTTAAGCCCCAATGCCGCCGGCGCCCTTAAGGTATGGCCCGGCGACGAAATAACCGTGCATACGCCTGCTGGTGACAGGGTTTTCACGGTATCCGGTCTTGGCACGGATGACAAGGGTTATTATGAGGGCCAGACTTATCTGGTAGGTGTCTATATGACGCAGGGAGCTTTTTCGTCCCTCATGGAGCAAAACAAAATTGCGGACAATGACACAACCCTTTACGTGCAGTTTCAGAGCGCGGCAAAAGCAGCAAAGGCAAAAAAGGAGCTTGCGGCGCAATATGGGCTGCCGGAGGAGAGTATTTCTGAAAACACCGGCGTTATGGGCACAGCAGGCTACAGCAAAAGTAAATCCATGAACGGCTTCTATCAGATTGCTGCCATCCTGTTCGTATTAGTGCTGCTGGCAGGCACACTGATGATTTCTGGCAGCATGAACAGCAATCTTGCCCAAAGGACCCAGTTCTTTGGTATGATGCGCTGTATTGGCGCAAGCCGCCAGCAGATTATCCGGTTTGTACGTCTGGAAGCGCTGAACTGGTGCAAACGGGCGGTGCCAATGGGAATGCTGCTTGGGACCCTTGCAAGCTGGGGTGTCTGCGGGATGCTCCGCTACGGCATAGGCGGTGAATGGGATACTATGCCGGTGTTCAAAGTAAGTTCTGTGGGCCTTATCTGCGGAGCCATGGTAGGAATCATAACCGTTCTCCTGTCGGCAGAGTCCCCGGCCAGACGGGCGGCAAAAGTTTCCCCTGTATCTGCGGTTTCCGGCAATGCAGGAAATACGCCGGCAGTCCGCCGGGCCGCAAGAACAGGCTTTCTAAAAATCGAATCCTCTCTGGGTATCCATCATGCGGTGGCGGTCAGAAAAGGATGGTTTTTCATGACGGCGTCCTTTGCGCTCGGTATTATTTTGCTGCTTTCTTTTTCGGTGCTTTTGGACTTTGCAAAGCTGCTGATGCCTTCCCAGTCCGTTACGACCGCGGATCTGGCGCTGAACGGGTATGCCAATGCAAAGATACTGGATCGTGAACTGGTTGACGAAATCAGGAAAATGGAAGGGGTCTCCAATGTCTACGGATGTAACTACAGAGACAATATTCCGGCAGTGTCCTTGAGGGAGGGAATCGACCATATCAATGTGGTATCCTATGACGAGACTCTGCTGGAGTATGCAAAAGAAAGCGTTGTGCAGGGGGATTTGTCAGAAATTTATGGAAACAGTAACAAAGCGGCAACGGTTTTTAATAAGGATAACCCGTTAAAGGTGGGCGATATTGTTAAGATAGGCAGCACAGAGATTGAGATTTCCTGTATCCTGTCCCAGGGGCTGTTTGGCGACAGCCAGATTTTAATCTGTTCCCAGAAGACCTATGATCGATTGATGGAACCGGAAAAGTATTGTTTAATCGGCGTGCAGCTTGGGAGGAATGCCACGGAAGAAACCGTGGCACAAATCAGAGACTTTGAAAACAGCCAGGTGATTGTCAGCGACCTGCGGGAATACAATCAGCAGAACAATGCCACTTATCTGGCAACCCGGATGATCACTTATGGATTCCTTGCGATCATCGGAATCATTACCTTGTTTAATATCATTAACAGTATTTCCATGAGTGTGTCTGCGAGGACAAAACAGTACGGGGCCATGCGGGCCGTGGGTATGGATGGAAGGCAGCTTACCCGGATGATTGCTGCAGAGGCTTTCACCTACGCTGTTTCCGGCCTGATTGCCGGTTTCGGAATCGGGATTCCCCTGAGCCGTTTTCTGTATATTGGACTGATTACCCGCCATTTGGGAGTGGAGTGGCGGCTGTCTGGAGCACTAATTGGAATCGTGATTGTTTTTGTTGTTTTCTCTGCTCTAATCGCAGTATACGCTCCGGCCAAAAGGATATGCAATATGGCGATTACCGTCACAATCAATGAATTATGATTGAATGCTGATTCCTGTCCGGTACTGATACTCCGAAATATTTAGCATTCCATCATCCAGTATCTGATTGCCCAGATACTGGATACCGCCGTTCTCTAATCATCTGACTGTAAGCTCATGGGTTATGACCGCATCATCGCACAGAATCATCTGGCATACTGCATCCACAGTCAGGGTAAATGTTCCATCTTCATTTTCTCTAATCTGTGTCACATCGGGAACAGAAGTACTGAAGAAACTGGGGTGCGTAATTTCCGCACCCCATTCTCTCCCATCGGTAGACTTGACGCCCTTCATCAAACACAGCCCACTGCCGAAGTTCTTCCCTGCCTTCCCTGGCGCCGGACAGTGAAAAATCCTCTGGTTCTTTTCCTCCACAGGCACACAAAAACCCTGTCATCACTATGATAATAGTCTGGATATATATTTCCATGGAAATCCTTCCTTTATTTCATATCGTATACGCCGGGAATCTCCAGCTCCTTTTTCTCTATGGAATTGGATAAATAACGGAATGTTCCATCATCAAAGGGCTGGACGGTTATGATGTTGGTAAACGCACAGTCGGAGTTATAATCCGGCCATACCCCATCTACAAAGAGGGTCAGCGTTCCGTCCGGGTTCTCCTTATCCCCCACCACTTCCCCAAAAGGCGGATACGAGCTGGAAAAGATTATTTCATACGGATAGCTGTCTGTGTCTGCGCGGTAACCGCATATCTCCCTTATCCGTTCCTTTGTGACTGGAAAATGCGTGGTCATGATCCGTTCATATACCTCTGCAGGTATCTCCCCGTTTTCCGGCCGCAGAATCTCTCCCGTATCCATGCGGTACAGGTCCTCAAACATACATGGCATCAGGATATCCTCCACGTTGCTGCTGTCCCAGTCCGTTACAAGGACATTGTAATTGACATAGCTAAGTCCGTCCAGATATTTTTCTGTCAACTCCCTGCACCGGTCAGAAAGCGGGGCTGCCCGCCAGAACTGGCGCAGGCTGGAATGATAGAGCTGTACCGTATAGGCGTAAATGAAATATCCCTTTTCTGTCAGTTTTATCTCCGCAATATCACTGACAGCAGTTGATATGATTTCCGGTACGCCCCTTCCCTCCATCCGATCTGTACATAAAAGGTCTGCAGGTTTCCTCTCCTGTGTATAAATGTATAAGCACCGATCAGCCCATCCAGATTCACGTCAAAAATAGTAACCAGGCTGTCCTGCCCTTTTTAATAAGCAGAATAAAAGTCCCGGACACTGTTATGGTTTTCCATATTTGCCCCGTCAGTAACGCTTACATATCCGGCCTCTCTCAGCATGGATACTACCCGGTTCCTGGGATTCTTCCGGCTGCTTTCGGCCTTTGTCCCCCTTGAAGCCTGTAAAGAAGCTCCCGGTTGCCACTGTCAAACATAACAGGATAAGCAAGAAACCTCCCTTTCTGAACAACTGCTTTAAATCTTCCAACTAATCATCCCCTCCATATACTTCCTTCCACTGGTCCTCTGTCAGCCGGTCCGAATGCCACCACAGCTCACAGCCGCCCTCCGGAAAAATAATCTGATTGGATACATACTGAAAACCTCCATCGTCAAGGGAACGGACCACGGTTTTGTGGGTATACACCCTGGAGGTGTTTTCCTCCGGGTATACGGCATTCACAGTCAAAGTTAACGTTCCGTCATCATTTTCCGTATAACTGACCACCTCCGGATATGGGATATCCGGATATTCAACCTCATAAAACCCTCTCGACCTGTATTCATAAGTCTGATCCTCCGGGATATAGGCGGCCTTCCTATGCAGCTCCTCGTGATCAATTTGCAAATGACGCTCAATGACATGTTCAAATACATCTGCCGGTATCCTGTAAACGGCTCCGGCGTCTAAATCATCATCCGGCGTAAAAGGAACCGGCTGTTCATAGATATCAGGATAGAACCTGTCAAATACATCATAAAAATCCAGATTCCCAAAATCCTGCTCGCTCCAGTCCGTAAGGAAAAGATTATTTCCCCCATACCCCACCGGCAACAAATACTGTCGGTTCAATTCCCTGCACGTTTCATCCAGCGGCTTAACCCTCAGCGCCGTATGTTCCGGTTCATCACTGAGGGAAAGCACATAATAGCTTTCGGAATAATAACTTCCCTCAAACAGCAGGTAGCCTTCTTCCGTATATTTCCACGATTCTGCCGGATAGCTTACGGTACTTAAGTTTTTCGGAATCCCATTGCTATACTGATAATATCCTCTGGTTACATTTACTGCTCCCTCTGCTGCAAGAAGGTCATACTTTATAAATCCGCCGGAACTGGTGACTGCGATTATGGTAAGTTTGTCATCCTGCGCTTCCTCTACGGATCTGCAAAAGCGTAAAACCTGTTCCGAACCGACCATGTCAATCTGATTTTCTTCGTCCACCACGGCATAACCATATTCTCCGATCCGTTCAACTATGCGTCTTGTCACTTCCAGTGTAGCCCAGCAAACTAAAGTTCCTTTCTCCCGCACAAAAACGTCAAATTAAAAT
>OFGO01002221.1_pt1 | contig 11730 bp, 16 predicted proteins | sample 1521761 | NCBI WGS metagenome assembly OFGO01 (sample SAMEA3504128, study PRJEB24116) | mouse gut metagenome | biome: mouse gut; feature: mouse-associated habitat; material: faeces | place: Denmark | collected 2011
GGCGGCCCCCTTTCCCGCCCCGGCGGTGGAGGCCCGCCGGTTTCGTTTTTTCCTCCCGCGCCCGTTTCGCATTTTTGGCCAGCCTGGCCCGCTCGGTTATCCCCCCTAAAGGGGGGGATAAAATTTCCCGGTGTTTTTGCTATACGTAACGTAACAGGCCCAAAATTTTTTGGTTTTGTGGGCAAAAATACCGGGCTTTCCTTGCCCCGCATGGAATTTGACCCCAGGGAGGACCCAAACAGGGGTGGCCGCCACTCTCACGGGTCTGTCAGCCCACCCGGCCAGGCCGCCCACACAGGCTATGGAGGCCAGCAGGCGGGCACGTCCACGCCCGGCAGGCTCCGCGCCCATGGCGCGGGAAACAACGGGGCCGCCAGGTCTGTGTCTACCTGGCGGCCCTCGCTATTCCCTTGCGGCTTTCCATGCTATCAATATAGCACAGGTAAAAGTCCAAAAGCGTCCACACTTTTCAGCATGGCCATTTTATTTCTTGGTGCCCCTGTTCCTGGCCTTGAAGTCCCCCAGCAGTTTCCCGCTGTCCTCATGTTTGGCCAGCATATCCAGGGCGGCATTGTAATAATTAAAAACTGCTGACCGGCTCATGTAGACCTCCCTGGCAATCTGGTCCCATGGCCTGCAGTCTATATGCCGCATTTCCACCACGGTGCGCTCGGTAGACCCCACAGGCAGCAGGTCGATCAGGTCCATAACATTCTGGACGGCCTTTGCCATTTCCGCCTGCTGGGCCTCGATCCGTTCCTCCACGTCTGCGATCTGGAAAACAACAGCCCCCGCCCCGTCCGGGTGGACCGGCTTGGCGGATGGTGTGGCCCTGTATGCCGGTGCGGCGGATGGCCCCCGCAGGTCTGCGGACAATGTGCGGCGGCGCTCCTCCAAAATCCGCTTTTTCTGTTTGGCCGCGTGATACTGTTGCAGGTAGCGTTTGACCGCCTCCCGCTCCGGCCTGGTCCCCGTTGTTTTCTTGCCCATGGTTCACACCTCGGTTATGTCAATTCCCAGCTTGTCCTTTAGCATTTTCCGCTTTAGTAAATATTCCTTGGTCCTGGTGGCCCGGCTTTTCACGTCCTCCACCACCAGATCCCACAATGCCACGCCTTTTCCTGTCCAGTACGCCGCCGGGCGGTAGTATGTAAAATCCGCCCTGTATCGGATGGCCCGCACCCGGCGGCCCTCGGTGTCCGTGTATGCCTCCTGCAGGGTAAAATCAACCTGCAGGCGCAGGTCCCGGATTTTCCCCGCCTTTTCAAGTGCGGCCAGGTGATCATAGCGGCGGGCCTCCTTTTGGCTGTCGAAATGGAGGACGGCCCCGGACGGCGTGACCCGCTCGGTGTGGCTGTTGTGGTATTTGCTGCCTTTTTGCGGCCCATCGGCGGCATGGGAGGAGGGCGGCCCCCGCCGCGCCTGCTGGGCCATGTATTTCTGGAACGCCTGGGCCTGGTATTTTGGCGGCAGGTCTTTCACGTCGATGGCCACCGGCTACACCTCCGCCGCCGCGTCCGGGATCTCCACATACCGCCACGACATGGGCGGCTGGTTCATGCCAAACTCCGCCAGGGGGCTGGGCGTGTCGTATTTCTCCGGGGCCTCCACCAGCCACCCGTAAAGGCTCCCTCCCTTGGCATAGGTCCGCAGGTCCTCCAGCTTGACGCCGGACCGCTCCACCAGCATTTCCAGCAGGTTGGTTTTGACCCATCCCGGACAGGTAAATTGACCCTGTACCGCTCCGGTCCCGCTGACATACACCAGCACGATCAGCGGCCACTTGAACGCCCGCCCGTCTTTGCTCTGCGGGGCAGACTTGCGGATCTCCAGCATCTTTTCCCCGGACAACATTTTCTCCCACCACTCCGGTTTTACGCTCATTAGCACGGCTTTCACTCCTTGGCCTCCTCTCCGTCCGGGTTCTTGTTCTGGTTGAACATGATGGCCGCTATATATGCCTGGGTCAGTTTCATGGCCTCCGCCGGTGTTGCTTTCGCTCCCACGGCTGACCGATAGAAAATCAGCGCCATTTCCGCAGTTATCCCCAGGGCGTTCCGCAGTTGCTCCATTTGCTCCTTGTTCACGGCTCATACCTCCCACGGAAATGCGGACGCGGGGAGGTCCGGGAAATACTCCCGCAGGTTGCCCTTGTAGAACACGGGGATCTCATTCTCCGCGCAAAAGGCCGTGATCTGGTCCACCCACTCCCGGCGGGGGATCACCTTGTCCTTGCGGCTCCCGGTTTCCGCTCCCAGGATCACCCACCGGGGCAGGCCCTCCGCGTCCTCCATGGGCACAGGCTCCAGCAGCGGCTCCATGCTCCAAAACGTGTTGATGTTCGCCCATGGCATGGGGTACATGGCCGCCGCCTCCATGTTGGCCACCGTGGATCCGTACCAGAAATTTTCCCCGTGGGGGAGGAGGGCCAGGTGGTCCAGTTCCAGGTATCGGGCCGGGTTCTTTGTCAGGAACAAATAGCGGTGCTGCGGTGCCCGCAGGCAGGCGTCCACCACCTGGGCGATCCAGGAAGTGGGCACCCATTTCCCGAACAGGTCCGCCATGGAACATACAAACACGGTCTGCGGCTCCGCCGTGCGCTCCGGCTGGTTCAGGCGGTAGCGGTGCAGGGTAGGCTCAAACCCATAGGGGTACGGGGTGCCCTTGATCTTCTCCTCCAGAACATGGAGGCCGCCAGGCAGCGGGGCCGTGTCCTCCAGTCCCTTGTCGAAACGGTGGGCCGTCCTCCGGGCGTAGCAGTAGGGGCACCCGTGGCGGCACCCGGTCAGGGGGTTCCATGACATGGTGGCCCAGTCTATTTTCGTTTTGTTCATCGTGTGATCTCCTTTCTGTTTTCCGGGGGCGGTTGGTTCGTCCCCAAACTTTACACATTTACAAGGCCATAAACGGCGGCTTTATCCGCCGCCCGTTCCCGCCTTTTTCCGCCGGGTTCGTTTGTTGGGTTCCGGCTGCCGCACATACTTAAAATAAAGGTAGCCGTATTTTGTCGCTTTGCTCTCCACGAATATGTAACCCTTTGGGGGGCGCGGGGGCTTATTCTCTGTATAGTTCCGTTTCACCGGGGTGGATGGTTCCCGATCCGGCTTGACCAGCTTGCCAGCCTTTTTCCAGCGGTGTCCGCCCTGTTCTGGCGTCCAGTGGTCAAAAAGATAATTTGCCAGGCCGGTGTAGTCCTGGCCGTGGTCTATACCATTATAATAATTGTGGGCTTTCAGGTTTTCGATCCGCACAATCTCACCCATGCCCCACAGCTTAGTGATCATGTCCTCCGGTATGCCCTCCGAAACCATGTGGAAATGGATCCGGCGGGTGCCCTTGCCGCGCCCCATATATATAAAGAGTTTTGCACCCGGAAAATGGTACATTAGGCGGCGGGCGTAGTTGTCCCGCAGGCGGCGGGCCTCTTGGAACGTGTGGACCTCATATTCATTATTTAATGTAAGGGTGCTATATAGGGAGGTTGGCCCAAAATTGGCGTTGAACAGGCGGGCGTGGTTCCGGCGGGAAATTCCGATCCGGTGCTGTGCCCGCTCCTCCTCATTCCGAAACCTGGGCCGTGGCTCTGCTTTCCGAATATCCCGCACACGGTCCGGCACATTAAAAACGATTTGCTCACACACGGCTCCGGCAAAATACCGCGTTTTTGCTCTTTGCATATTCGCCCCGCCTTTTCCGTTGTGGTAGGCTCTGCCCCGGCGGCACTATTCGCCGCCGGGGTCCTCTTTCCATTCTTTAACAATGCAATCCCGGCACATATATTGATCCGGGCAATACTCGCAAATATCCAGCCCGTCCTTGGCCGCCGCCCGGATCATGGCCTCCAGGTCCGGCACGTTGATCTGTCGGTTTGGGTGTATCAATTCCACCGCCCTGGCCAGATACCGGGCCGCGTCCCAGTCTCCATAAAGTTCCAGCGGGCCGTCCCGCTCCATGGTTTCCGCGTTCAGCGGAATAATGGCCACCGATCCGCCCTCCGGGTCAACCTCCCAGCGGGCCGGGGTTTCCTTGACCACGTTGCCGTCCTTGTCCACCTGTTTGCGGCCCATGTGGGCGGTGCCCACGCCAATGCTGATTATTCCCACGCTTTTGACCTCCTTTTATCCTTTCCGCAGGTCCGAAACGATGGATGCCAGGCGGTCCGCTATGTATTCCACCTCTGCCTCTGTGTTGGTTTCCGCCAATGTGATCCGTATGGCTCCATAGGCGTCCCGCCTGGACTGGCCCATAGCGGTCAAAACGTGGCTGGGTTCTCCACTCCCGGACGTACAAGCGGATCCAGCAGACACGCACACCCCGGCCAGGTCCAGCATGATAACCAGGGCCTCACCCTCCATGCCGTCAAACCTGCAGTTGATATTCCCCGGCAGGCGGTTTGTCAGGCTGCCATTGATATGGGCACCCGGAATTTCCAGGATCCGCTCCACCAGCTTGTCCCGCAGGTTCCCGGTGTACTCCGCCGCCCGCTCCATGTTCTCGCAAGCCTCCCGCATGGCCACGGCCATAGATACAATGGCCGCCGTGTTTTCAGTCCCCGGCCTGCGCCCGCGTTCCTGGCCTCCGCCGAACAGGAACGGGTCCAGCGGCACGCCGGCGCGGCAGTATAGAACGCCCACGCCCCTGGGGCCGCCAAACTTGTGGGCAGACAGTGACAGCATATCAACCCCCATTTTCTGAACGTCCACAGGGATATGGCCCACCGCCTGCACAGCGTCCGTATGGAAAACCATTAAACTGCGGTTCCCCTTTTTGATAGCCTTTGCAATTTCCGCAATCGGCTGGATGGTTCCGATCTCATTATTTGCCGCCATAATAGAAACCAGGTTCGTGGTTCTGTCCACCTCTGCGGCCACCTTTGCCGGGTCCAGGATCCCGGTTGTCTCCGGGGTGATCCGGGTTATCTTTCGCGTTCCCTCTCGTTCCATGGCCTCCGTGGCATGGAGGACGGCGTGGTGTTCAAACGCGGACGTGACCACGCGCCCGGACCCATAGCGGGCCGCCCGGATTGCCCAGTTGTCCGCCTCGGTCCCCCCGGACGTGAAATAGATTTCCGCCGGGCGGCAGTTCAGCAGTTCCGCCACGTCCTTGCGGGCGCTCTCCAGTTTCATGGAGGCCATGCGCCCGGCGGCGTGTATGCTGGAGGGGTTCCCGTACTCCTCCAGGCACTCAATCATGGCCGCCTTTGCGCTTTCCCGCATTGGTGTGGTGGCGGCGTGATCAGCATATACTTTCATTCTCTCGACGCCTCCCCCGTTGCATAGTAGGGGGCCAGTTTCCGCTTTCTTCCGCAGCTCCAGCAGGACCCCCGTTTAATGGTCATGTTCTCCGCGCCCTCCGGCTGTTCCAGGGCAAAATCTTTCTGGAGGGTGGCCGCGCACTCCTCGCACAACATTTTCGGGTCCTCTGGGCTGAAAATATCGTCTTTCCAGCCCACCCCAATGTAGTCCAGCACCAGGCCCCAGCCATACCACGCTCCGGTTTCATCCTGACAAACATGGTTCATCCACATATCCCACTCTTTCGGGTTCTTGTGGCGTATGCGGTCAAAACGGTGGGGGCGGTGTTCCAGATGGATCCCAAACCCGCACATTTGGCACCCGGTCCGCTGGGCTTTCGTGGTCCGCAGTTGGCCCTCCGGCTCTGCACCGTCGTGGGCCGCTTTGTACTCCTCGATTTCCTCCGGTGTCATATTGAGCGGGTCCCGCACGATTTCCCCATAGATGTCCGGGACGATGGTTTCCAGGTGTACGGGGTCGCCATAGATTTCCACCCCGTCCTCCTCGCCTATAATGGGCCGGAACTCCTCCCAGTGTTCGTGATACCATTCCTGCATTTCCAGGGCCAGGGTCAAAAGGTCTTGCCGGGTGAAGATGGCAAAGGGGGCGCTGCGTTTGGTGTCCTTGCTGATATAATTACACCCGTTCAGCATAAGGGCCTTTTGACGCCTGCCGCCCTCGCTGGCCATTAGGCCCATATACGGGAAACGCCCACTTTCTTTTGCGTAGTCGTCACAGGGCTTTTCTTTCAGATAGTAGCAGCACAGGTCAGAAACCAAAAACGGGGCCGTCTGGTAGTTGGTCCCCTCCCGTTTATTTTCAGGTCCCCCAAACTTTTCAAGCCATTTCTGTGACATTTTCATACGGGTGCTTTTCCGAAACCCGCCGTATTCCCCGGTTTCTCCGGTCATAATCGCATGGCGGACCGTGGCGTTTTTCTCTGTCGGGTGCTGCAACGTGTAAATTTTCCCGGCGGTTTCCTTGGACAGTACGGGGAAACCGTATTCCCGGACCACTTCGATCTTGCCATACGGACGTCCCTGGTGGTTTTTCGCCGGCTTTAACCCCTTAACGCCCAGCACCTTGTGGACCTGCTGAATGCTCCGATCCTCCAGCATGGACACAGACGTGGCCGGCACGTCGATCCCGATAGACCGCAGGAAAAGAAACAGGGTGATACTGTCCAGGCCACCCACCGCCACATAGCAACGCCCAGCCACGTCCGGGTGGTTGTAGAACTCCCAGGCCCGGCGGGCGGCGTATGCCTTTTTGAAGTCATATCTCTGGGCCATTTTCGCTTGAAAATCCTTTGTTTTCTCTCTGTTTTCCTGTTCTTTGCTTTTATCCCAGCGCATAATAGTAAACCTCTTTTCTTTCGCTCATACTGCCACCGCCTTTTCCAGCTGGGCCATGGTGGTGATCTCCTCCCCGCACCATTCCGGCAGGTTGGCCCGCACCAGGGCCGTGGCGAATGGAGGCGGGACCGCGTTGCCGCACCTGGCCACCTGTTTGGTTTTCCCGTATTCCTTGCCTGTATAGTCCCGCTCTATCTTGTAGTCGTCCGGGAAACCGTTGGCGCGGTACAGTTCGCGGGGTGTCAGCATACGCAGGCCAATGTCCGCCATAAAATACCAGGCCCCGCCGATCAGGAACAGGATCACTTCTGTGTCCTCCAGGTGGTAGCCGCAGAACTCATTTAGAACGGCCCGGATTTTGGGCCAGTTCTGGAGATCCGCCCCCGGCTCCGCCTTTGCGATCCTGGTTGTCACCACGCCATGGTGGCCGCCGCCGGCGGTGATGGTTTGGAGCGGGTCCTGGGCTTGTCCGCCCAGGTTGGTCCCTTTCATTTTGACCATGTGGGCGGTCTGCAAGGCATTGTGGTCCACCGCTGTCACGGTGGGGAGTGGGTCAGACGCCGCCGCGCCTACCACTCCGCCGTAAAACTTGGACAGGTTTGCCACGGTCAGGCCCTCCCGGTCCCGTGTTGTAATCGTATGGAGCGGGGCCGCCGCGTCCTGGTTGTGATCCCCGTTGTAATACTTGGTCAGGGTCGCCGCCGCCAGGCCGTAGCGGTTGGAGGCGTCTATGGTCATAATGGGATCGGTCACGCCCTGGCCCCGGACCCGCTCGGTCTGTTCCGTGTGATACTGGATCATAGCCGGGCACACCACGCACTCCTCCGCCTTTGAAACCTGGGTGTGTGTTGGCTCCTCCACATTCCGGCAGCGGTCCCCGCCTCCGGTCTGGCCTATGGCCGCCAGCGTTGGAGTGATCACCATTTGATGGCCGCCCGCACCTGTTCCCGTTATCGTGTTTACTGGGTCGGTGATGGCGGTGCCCACCGCGTTTTGGTTGTTGTGCATGGTCAGCGGTGCCATGACCGGGCTGGCCACGCCATACCCATGTTTTGCGGTGATGGTCTGGAGCGGTTCCCCCATTCCTTGCCCCCGGAACTCTCCGGCATGGTTCACGATCACCAGGAACGGGGAGGCGGACCGGATCACAAACTTGTCCACACCACGGGCCACCCGCCGCATGGTGTTCCTGGCCAGCGGGCGGACCGCCGCCACCCCGTACCGCTCCCGGATTTCCTCCTTTGTTGCAAAAATGGAGGGGGTGGGCAGGTTCCAGTCTATGATCTCCGCCGCGCTGCACCACGGCTTTTTGGTGCCCGCCTTTACCTCCGGGCTGTTCGCCGGTGCGTGGGTAGGCTCCGGCCAGACAATGGGCCGCCCGTCGCTGCGGGCGATCAGAAAGAAACGCTTTCGTGTGGTGGGCGCTCCGTAGTCCGCCGCCACCAGTTCCCGCCACTCTATCACATAGCCCAGGGCCTCCAGCTGGCCCAGCCATTGGCGGAACGTCTGGCCGGTCTTTGATTTGACAGGATGGCCGCGCCGGACCGGCCCCCAGGTCTGGAACTCCTCCACATTCTCCAGGATGATCACGCGGGGGCGGACGGTTCCGGCCCAGCGCAGGACAATCCATGCAAGGCCCCTTATATTCTTGTCCACAGGCTTGCCGCCCTTGGCCTTGCTGAAATGCTTACAGTCCGGGGAAAACCAGGCCAGCCCCACAGGGCGGCCCCCGCACACCTCCACAGGGTCAACGTCCCACACGCTGGCCTGATAGTGTACCGTGTGGGGGTGGTTGGTGCGGTGCATTAGAATGGCGTCCGGGTCGTGGTTTATGGCTATGTCCACCACGCGCCCCGTTGCCAGTTCGATCCCCGTGGAGGCTCCGCCGCCGCCGGCGAAATTGTCCACTATGATTTCATCCAGCAAGTTTATTTGTCCACGGCTCACGGCTCACCGCCTCCAATTCTGTATGGATATTTGGCTTTGTTCTTCCCCGTGCGCTCACACCATGCCCATTCAATCATGGCTCCCTCGCTTTCCTTGTAGTCCGGCAGAAACACGGCCAGGTCCGCCGCGTTCAGCATGGCAAGCGCGATCTGCATATAGTCCCGTTCCTCCAGGCCAGCCGGTAAAATAGCCGGGTTCAGCACCACATGGCCCTGCGCCTGAAAACGCTGGGCAGCCTCTTGAAATTTGGCTTTATACTCTTTGTCGCCGGTGATTTTCCCGGCTATGTAAATTTTCACAGGCTCCTCTCCTTTTTCCGGCTTGCAAACCGTCCGGCGTATTGCTATAATATAGACAGTCGGACGGTTTCCGCCGTTCACCTTACCACCTGCGCCGTGTTGTCAGCACCGGGCGCGGGTGGTTTTTCTTTTGCCTCGTAACTGATATGGGCTGCCGCCACCAGTTTTGTGATCTCCGCGCCGATCAGGCCGTCCGGGTTCTCTGCCGCGTCTATGGCCTCCGCCGAAACAGTGGCCCGCTCTATGCTGGTCAATCTTGCCCAGTCCTCGGTAACACACAGGTGAAAGTCGCCGTTTGCCCATCGGTTAATTGAAACAAGGATCCTGCCGCCTCCTTTTAAGGCGGTTCTTAATGTATCGCTCACACGTTTTCCTCTCCGCTGATTTCCAGCTGTTGAAATTCCTGCGGGGTAGAGGCGATCCGCTCCATGGCCATTTGCCAATATTCCGGGTTGATCTCCACACCCACAAAGTTCCGCCGTAGGCGTTTGGCCACCACTCCGGTGGTCCCGCTCCCGGCAAACGGGTCCAGAATAGTCCCGCCCTCCGGGCACCCGGCCAATATGCACGGTTCCACCAGGCGCTCCGGGAATGTGGCATAATGGGCCGCCTTAAACTGTGCCGTTGCGATACTCCAGACGCTCCGCTTGTTCCGTTTGGCGGTGCTGTTCGCACCGTTTCCGTGGCTCTCCCGCTCCACGCGGGCGCTGTTCTGGAATGACCGCCCGCCAGTGTAGGCGCCACCGCCGCGAAATGTCCGGGCGTTTCCTTTGCTCCCGCACGGCTCCCGGATTGCCGCCGCGTCGAAATAGTAGCGCGGGGATTTTGACAACAGGAAAATATATTCGTGGGCTTTCGTGCAGCGGTCCCGGACGCTCTCCGGCATGGCGTTGGTTTTGTGCCATATAATATCCTGGCGCAGATACCACCCATCAGCCCGCAGCGCAAAAGCCAAAAGCCACGGTATTCCAATCATGTCTTTCGCCTTGCACCCGTTTGGAACTTTTGCGCCGCCGGAAAATGTGTGGCCTTTGGTTCCCTTTGTTTCTGTGACCTGGTAGGCCCTGCTTGCCGCGTATGTGTCCCCGATATTCACCCACATGGTCCCGTCCTGGCGCAGGACGCGCCGGACCTCCCGAAACACGCCCACCAGCTTGTCTATGTACTCCTCCGGCGTTTCCTCTATTCCAATCTGCCCGGCGGCTCCATAGTCCCGCAGGTTGTAATAGGGTGGGGAGGTCACGCAGGTCTGGACGCTCTCCGGCTCCAGCGTCCGCAGCTGTTCCAGCGCGTCACCACAAAGGATCGTTTCCATCGTCCGCCACCTCCTGGGCCAAAAACCACGCCGGGCTGTTCCGCTCCGCCTGGTGGGGGCAGTTCTCCTCGTCGCAGTTCTCCGCCGAACAGGCGGCGCAATAGGTATGCTGGAAAACCTTGTCCCACGGGGTATCTAATGCGGGGATGGAGGCCAGGAACGCCGCCAGGGCCTCCGGGGTGGCGGTGATTTTGTCAAAGTAGGTCGTGCCCTTGGCCTTGTCCTCCATGGCGTCCTCAATTTCTTGCAGTCTTTTCAGGGCTTGCGCTATGGGCCAGCTTTGCAAATTGGAGGCCACAAAGTCACGATCAAAGTTAAATCCCCTTTTGGTCAACCTTTCCACGGCTATTCCTCCTCTTTGTGCAGGTCCACGCCCTCCAGGGCCTCCCACACGGCCCGCTCCCAGGCTTTGGCCCACCCGGATTTGGCTTTCCGCACGGCCTCCACCGCTATGGCCTCCCCGCCGTCGTCCCATAGCAGGCGGCAGTTGTCCACCACTATGGCGCTGTCATGCTCCGCCGCGTCCCGATCCACCATGCCCAGGTAGGACAGCGGGATCCCCCAGCAGGCCAAACTCTCCGCCTGGAAAATCTGAAACCCCTGCATAATCACCGGCACCAGGTCCACGTTGTCGCCGCGCTCACCGATCCGCCAGGCGTTCATTTCCTCGGCGGCGGTTTCCGGTATGACCAACTGCGGGTTCATGTCTTTCATAATGTTGGTGGGTTCCTTGTCCCCCGGTATCATTCCGGCGTGTTCCACGATAGTGGCCAGGACCTTGCGCGGCATGACCTCCCGGCGGGCCTGAATATACCAGGACTGCGTATAGATGGACATGACCCCGCCCTGGCTGTTGACGGTGTACCCGCCGCCCTTATAGGCCCGCTTGATGGCCCGGACCACCCCGGCCTCATTGATCAACATTTTTTCATCCCCTTTTTATATGATGTATGGCATTTTCACCGGCACGTCCCCCGGCTCCGCTGCCCACACCTGGGCGTCCGTGATCTCCGTCCAGTCGCACCGCCACACCTCCGCCGCGTTTTGTATGGCTGCCAGGTTGGAGGAATGGGGGACCACCACGGTGCCGTGGACGGGGTGGACCACCCTGGCCCGCCCTGGGGCGTTCCATCGGCTTTCCCTGGCCCGCTTTTCCGCGTCTGCCAGTGTGCGGAAACGCTCCGCCGGGTCTACTCTCCGGCCCATGCGTTCACCGCACACTCCCAGCGTTCCAGGGCCTCCAGCACGGCATCCGTGTAGCTGTTGGAGGTGATCCCGGCCTCCCAGGCCGCCCTCGCTCCGGCTTGTCCTCTGTTGTAGGCCATGGCCACCATGGCCGCGTCCCCATATTTCGCCATGTATTTCCCCAGCTTATAGCACCCGCCGGCTATGTTGCCCTCCGGGGTGGTGGGGTCCAGGCCGGTGGCGGCCTCCAGTTCCGCATGGTATGACCCATCAGGGCCGGGGTTTAACTGCATGATCCCCACCTCTCCAGCGGGGCCAATGGCGTCCATGTTGAA
>OFGO01002226.1_pt1 | contig 11693 bp, 5 predicted proteins | sample 1521761 | NCBI WGS metagenome assembly OFGO01 (sample SAMEA3504128, study PRJEB24116) | mouse gut metagenome | biome: mouse gut; feature: mouse-associated habitat; material: faeces | place: Denmark | collected 2011
CCTTCCAGAAGGACCTGGAGCGCTGCCGCTGTTCCCCAAGCATTGAAAATTTCTACCATATCTGCAGGACATTGGATATCTCGGCAGATGACTGCATTTTCCAGGACAGCCATGACCGGACTGACTCTACATATCAGGCACTTTTAAGGCTGCTCCCGCTCTGTGATGAAAAAGCCTTGTCCGTCCTGGTGGCCACGGCTTCCGCCCTTGCAGAGAACAATGCCTCTGTTATGTATCCTGATACAAAAAGCAAACAAACGTAGTATGTAAAAAACAGAAAAGCCAGCAGATCAGACTGGTATCTGTGCCGCTGGCTTTTCTGTGTCATGCCTTATGAAAACTTTGTTTTCATTCCTGTTGTTTTATAAGTTTCAGCTAAGTGTACCTTTATTTATAATTCCCCTTTTGTGCCTGTTTTGTAGGCCGTAATCTTCTCCTTTGTTTATGTCGGTTTTCTTATGTCGGGCTGCATATCACATTCTTTTCTATAATAAGCCGTTTTCCATGCCCCATGTGAAGGCCGATTGTTCAAATCTTTCTGTTGGATAAAAAATGCTATCTCTACCATCAGTATGTATTTTTTAGCAGTTATTACACTATGGAAAAACTCTACTTAAAAACCAAGCCCTTGTTTGATCTTCTCCATGATTTCATTATCAAATTGATAATTCATTTCCCTAAGTCCAATCGTAGTTCCCTTTTTGGGGTATATCCATAAAACACCCATATCTCTTGCAGCCTGTTTCAAAGTGAACTTTTTATCTGATGTGGCAGCTACAAACACCACATCTTTAATTTCCGAGTAGGGCAGCCGCTTCTTTTCCAATACCATGCCCTTTTCATAAAAACGGGCTGCACCATCTCCCCGTTTTTTCGGAACCTCCACAATCAATTTTCCAAACTCTGCATCTGGCGCACCATCGGCAAGGTTTCCGTTCCACTCTAAAATGCTTTCTCCGCCATGTTTACTACGGTGTTCCTCCGCCTTTTTTGCCCGGTTATCACGTTCAGCATAAAATGATTTCAAATACCAAACAATGAGCGCTATACCACCTACAAAAAACAATGTAACAATTAGTACTGTCAGCATAATAAAATCTCTCCTTTTATCTGTTTGTTTTATCTGGATTGCTTCCATAATTAGACTTCACGTTCTTTCAATAAATTCAAATACTTTTTGCTGTTGTTATAAAAACCTCCTTACTAGAAAATATCAATCATTGTTTCCAATCGTTCCTGCACCGTTTCATCCTTTGCCACAAACCAAAACGTACCTTCTTCGTTGTCATAAAGCCCAACAGCCTGCCCATCCATGGCCTGGTAAAGCCTCCGGGTATTGCCTGCGGCGATCTGATCCGTAATACCTGCAATGGAAGACAGGTATGGACTCAACTTCCCGCCTTCAGACAACATTGATGGCTCAAAATCTGGAAGCTCCCAAAGGACCAGATTCAATTTTTCATCACAAGCCAGCATCCACAAAAATTCCGCTGCAAGAAAACCATCTAAAATACCATATGTGTTCCATTGGCCTACACCGTCATTGGCACGGCGGTATAGAAACGGGCTGTTCAATTCCGCCGCCCAGTGATACACCACCTGATTTTCTGTGAGAAAGTTCAGTTTTCCATCCTTTGTCTGCTTCAATCCGGAAAGAGGACGAACCACGTTATAACTGTGATAAAATCTACTTGGCAGACAACGATAAAATTCTTCCAATGGCAGTGGAAGTGAACCCCCCAGACGGGCTTCTGCCCGCCGGATACTTTCCTCTTTCGCCCCCTTTCCCTCAATCCCGGCAAATTTGCAGAGAAACTGTAATACCGGGGCAATGGATTTCAGTTCCCGTTCCTGCGGCGGCTGGGGGGGGGCACGGTCCTCCTCACCGGCACCACCACCCCCAACTGCATCCGCACCACCTGCTACGACGCCATCTCCCTGGACTACCGGGTGGTGGTTCTGGAGGACTGCTGCTCGTCCAACACGGAGGAAATTCAGCGGGCCAACATGGCGGACATGGCCAACGTGGGTGCGTCCATCCGCGCCTCCCGGGACTTCCTGGCGGACCTGGAGGGCCGGGGCCTGACCCTCCGGGCCGCCGGAGGCGCGGACGCGGCGCGGTGCGCGGAGATCGAGGAGGCCTGCTTCCCCGCAGCCCAGGCGGCCAGCCGGGAGGCCATGGAGGCCCGTCTGAGCGCCTACCCGGACCACGTCCTGCTGGGGGAGGCGGAGGGCCGGATCGTGGGCTACGCCATGGGTCCGGTGATCGACGAGCGGACCATCCGGGACGAAATGTTTGCGGACACCGGCTGCCACCATCCAACGGGGGCCTACCAGTCCGTGTTCAGTCTGGCGGTGGATCCCGCCTTCCAGGGCCGGGGCTATGGCCGGGTGCTGCTGGAGGGACTCATCGCCCAGGCCCGCCGTGAGGGACGGCGGGGCGTGGTCCTCACCTGCCTTGCCCGGAAGCTGGCCTACTACGAGAGCTTCGGCTTTGTAAGCCTGGGGGTGTCCGGCTCCGTCCACGGCGGGGCGGTGTGGTATGACATGCTCCTGGCGTTCTGAGACCTGCCGGGGAGAAATTTTTTCTGAAACCGGACAGAAAACTTCCATTTTTCGGAAAAATGTGATATACTGTAGCCAATTCAGCGGCACAGCGCCTCACCGGCGGCGTTGGCGGCGCAAAGAGAGGAGGGCCCCACAGATGAAGTGTCCCTATTGCGGCTACAAGGAGAGCAAAGTGGTGGACAGCCGTCCCGCCGACGAGGGCAACAGCATCCGCCGCCGGCGGGAGTGTCTGGCCTGCGAGAAGCGGTTCACCACCTACGAGACCATGGAGTCCCTGCCCATGGTGGTCATCAAGAAGGACGGCAGCCGTCAGAGCTTTGACCGCAACAAGGTCCTGGGCAGCATGCTCCGGGCCTGCGAGAAGCGGACCGTGCCCCTGGCCCGGCTGGAGCAGCTCACCGATGAGATCGAGCAGAATCTGCAAAACTGCCTGGAGCGGGAGATCACCACCGACATGGTGGGGGAGCAGGTGATGGAGAAGCTGCGGGGGGTGGACGAGGTGGCCTATGTCCGCTTCGCCTCCGTGTACCGTCAGTTCAAGGATATCCACACCTTTATGGCCGAGCTCACCAAGCTGCTGGAGGAGAAGTAGGCGGGGCGGACGGCCAGAAATTCCTGGGGCTTTTTCTGAAAAGTGGTTGACAAAACAGGGAAGGCCATATAAAATTAGAGCGATACTGCGGATGACAGCCCCGCCCCCACGGGGGTGGGGCTGATCTTTTCCCTGCCGCGGCCTTCCGGCTGGCGGGGAAACGTGTAGGAGGATATCGCCACTCATGGACTACAACAAGACAATCAACCTGCCACAGACCGACTTCCCCATGCGGGCGGGCCTGCCGGCCCGGGAGCCCGCCATGCTGGAGAAGTGGGAGGGCATGGACCTCTACCGCGAGCTTCTCAAGAAGAACGAGGGCAGGCCCCGCTACGCCCTCCACGACGGCCCCCCCTTCTCCAACGGCGCGCTTCACATGGGCCACGCCCTCAACAAGTCCATCAAGGACTTCATGGTCCGCTCCGCCGCCATGCGGGGCTTCTACACCCCCTATATCCCCGGCTGGGATAACCACGGCATGCCCATCGAGTCCGCCATCATCAAGAAGAACAAGCTCAACCGGAAGAAGATGAGCGTGCCCGAGTTCCGCTCCGCCTGCCACGAGTTCGCCCAGCACTATGTGGACGTGCAGCGGGAGGGCTTCAAGCGTCTGGGCGTCATCGGGGACTGGGACCATCCCTACCTGACCATGGACCCGGCCTTTGAGGCCGAGGAGGTCAAGATCTTCGGGGAGATGTACAAAAAGGGCGTGATCTACAAGGGCCTCAAGCCCGTGTACTGGTGCCCCCACGACGAGACGGCCCTGGCGGAGGCGGAGATCGAGTACCAGGAGGACCCGGTCACCACCGTGTACGTGAAGTTCCCCCTGCGGGACGATCTGGGGAAGCTGAGCGGCAAGGGCAGCCTCTCCTTCCTCATCTGGACCACTACCATCTGGACCCTGCCCGGCAACCTCGCCATCGCCCTCCACCCCAGGGAGAGCTACGCCCTTGTCAAGGCCGGGAACGGCGAGACCTATATTCTGGCCGAGGCCCTGGTGGAGAAGGTGATGAAGGTGGGCGGCATGGAGAGCTGGGAGGTCCTGGAGACCCACCCGGGCGCCTTCTTCGAGAACATGCTGGCCGACCACCCCTTCCTCCCCAAGACCAGCCGTCTGGTAAACGCGGAGTACGTCACCATGGACTCCGGCACCGGCTGCGTCCACACCGCCCCCGGCTTCGGCGCGGACGACTACCAGACCTGCAAGCGCTACGGCATGGAGATGGTGGTGCCGGTGGATGACCGGGGCCGCCACACCGACTACGCCGGCAAGTACGCCGGCATGACCACCGACGAGTCCAACCCCGTCATCCTGGCGGACATGAAGGAGAGCGGGGCCCTCTTTGCCAGCGAGGACATCACCCACTCCTACCCCCACTGCTGGCGGTGCAAGCATCCCATCATCTTCCGGGCCACCCCCCAGTGGTTCTGCTCCGTGGACGCGTTCAAGGACGCGGCCGTGGCGGCCACGGAGAGCGTGCGCTGGATCCCCGGCTGGGGCAAGGACCGGATGGTCTCCATGATCCAGGAGCGGTCCGACTGGTGCATCTCCCGGCAGCGGCGGTGGGGCCTGCCCATCCCGGTGTTCTACTGCCAGGACTGCGGCAAGCCGGTGTGCGACGGCGACACCATTGCCGCCGTCTCCCAGCTCTTCGCCGCCCAGGGCTCCAACGCGTGGTATGAGAAGGAGGCCGGGGACATCCTCCCCGCCGGATACCAGTGCCCCCACTGCGGCGGAACCCACTTCACCAAGGAGGAGGACACCCTGGACGGCTGGTTCGACTCCGGCTCCACCCACTTCGCCTCCATGAAGAAGGACCAGGGCTTCTGGCCCGCCACCGTCTACATGGAGGGCCTGGACCAGTACCGGGGGTGGTTCCAGTCCTCCCTGCTCACCGCCGTGGGGGCCATGGGCCAGGGCGCGCCCTTCCAGGAGTGCGTCACCCACGGCTGGACCGTGGACGGCGAGGGCAAGGCCATGCACAAGAGCCTGGGCAACGGCGTAGACCCGGCGGACATCTTCAAGAAGTACGGCGCGGACATGATCCGCCTGTGGGCCGGGTCCGCGGACTACCACGCGGACGTGCGGTGCTCGGACAACATCTTCAAGCAGCTCTCCCAGAGCTACCTCAAGTTCCGCAACACCGCCCGGTACTGCCTGGGCAACCTGGACGGCTTTGACGCGGACCATCTGGCGGCCCCGGAGGAGATGCTGGAGCTGGACCGCTGGGCCGTGACCAGACTGAACAGGCTCATGGAGCGGTGCGAGGCGGCCTACCAGAACTACGAGTTCCACGTGGTCAGCCACGCGGTGAACGACTTCTGCGTGGTGGAGCTGAGCAGCTTCTATCTGGACATCATCAAGGACCGGCTCTACTGCGAGGAGCGCAGCGGCCTGCTCCGCCGCAGCGCCCAGACCGCCCTATATCTCATCCTGGACACCATGACCAAGATTTTCGCCCCCATTCTGGCCTTCACCTGCGACGAGATCTGGCAGGCCATGCCCCATCGGTCCGGGGACGATCCCCGCAACGTGCTCCTCAACCAGATGAACAAGCCCTTTGTGGACTACGCCCTGGACGACGCCGCCATGGCCGCCTGGGACGGGCTCATCAAGGTCCGGGACACGGTGAACATCGCCCTGGAGAGCGCCCGCAGCGAGAAGAAGATCGGCAAGGGCCTGGAGGCCAGGGTCACTCTGCCCGCCGCCCTGCTGGCCGGAGGCCGGCAGCTGACGGAGGAGGAGCTGGCGGACCTGCTGATCGTCTCCCAGGTGGAGACGGGCGAGCATGAGAGCGTCACCGTGACCCCCGCCCAGGGGGCCAAGTGCGAGCGGTGCTGGAAGATCCTCCCCTCCGTGGGCAGGGACGGCGAGCACCCCACCCTCTGCGCCCGGTGCGCCCGGGTGGTACGAAAGCTGGATATTCAGTAGTTTTCCATCATACGATAAGCGGCGTGGAGCTTCTCCTCGCCGCTTCCTAGATGGGTCAGCGCGTTGGACACGGCGCGCTGACGGCAATCTGGTGAGAAAATGACCGACTGTGAAAGGAGTATTGATGACCATGAGACCCCTTTTCCACAAGCGCCTGACTGCCGCCCTGCTGGCGGTGGTCATGGTTCTCTCTCTGCTGCCAGGGCAGACCGCCCGGGCGGCGGCCTCCGGCGGCGATGTGTACGGCAGCATCACTGCCACCCTGCGCATCGACTACGCCCAGTCCCTGGACACCCTGGCAGCCCGGAATGTCCAGGTGGAGGTCCTCCAGGGGAATACCTCCCTGAGGACCGTCCCCCTCACTGATTTTAGCGAGAGCGACCTTCCCATCAACTCTAAAACCAGTCAGGTCCTGGTCTCCGCCCGGAGCCGGGACGGCGGGGACCTGGGCGGCGGCAGCTGGCCCGGGTATCTGGACCTGGAGCTCAACGGCCTGCCCCTGGGCACATACACCCTCCGGTTCACAGGCCGGGGCTATGTGCCCTTCTCCCAGTCGGTTACCCTCTCCCAGTACGCCCAGCACGTCGTGCTGGGCACCGGGGACGGCACCTTCACCCTGGGCGACGTGAACGACGACGGACAGGTGAACGCCGCAGACCGGGAGGCCCTGGCCGCAGTCCTGCAATCCCAGGATCCCGAGGATCTGAAGCGCTATGACCTCAGCGGCGACGGGCTCATCGATATCGTGGATCTGGCCTACATAGACCGGCAACTGAAGGCCTCCGGCGGCGCGGAGGTCATCCCCACCGCCCTGCTCTACCCGCCCATTCTGGTCAGTGACATTGAGGATGAGCTGAACAAAAACAATATTACCGTCCTCGATGGCGATCTCTCGAAGCTCTTCCTGGATACGAAGGAAAAAAAGCCCGTCAAGCTCACTGCCCCCAGCGGGAAGGACGTGGTGCTGCCCCTGCCCCTGTCCTCGGTCACGGATATGACGGAGATCCAGATCGTCACCCCCGCCGCCGGGCAGGACGGGGCCATCCTCACCGGCGAAGTCGTGGTGGAGGACGCGTGGGAGAACGAGATCAGCATCCCCTTTGACTACACCACGCCCGAGGGCGTTCACGCCATCACCCGGAACCCGGACAGCAACGTCATCACCATCAACCTGGGCAAGCGGGTGCCGGTGAAAAAGATCACCATCACCGTTGTCAAGACGCAGGACGGCAAATACGCGGCTGTGGAGTCCATCCAGTTCCTCCAGGACATTGTGCCGGAGAACCCCGCCGCCCCCAACACCAAGGTGACGGACGTAGCGGCCGAGGCGGGCAGCGAGAGCGTGCGCCTGCGCTGGCGGAGTCTGCCCAACGTGTCCGGCTATAAGATCCTCTACTGGCCCCAGGGCAAGGAGGACCTGACCCAGGAGCTCCATGTGAACGTGAACAGCGCCACTGTCACGGGCCTGGAGAATCTGAAAACCTACTGCTTCACCGTCACTGCCACCGACGGCAGCTGGGAGGGCAAGCCCTCTGAGCCCGTCACCGCCACCCCCCAGCCCGCTGCGGTGCCGGATAAGGTGGACGGGGTCACCCCGACCAGCATGGACGGCGCCCTGCGGGTGGGCTGGAAGACCGCCAAGAACGCCACGTGGTACGAGCTCTTCTATCGGGAGAAGGACGCCGCCAACTGGACCCAGTTTGGCGGCCGGCTGGAGGACACCCAGGTCACGATCGAGGGCCTGACCAACGGCGTGACCTATCAGATCTACGTAGTGGCCTGCAACGACATCGGCCGGGGCCCCCAGTCCACCATCGCGGAGGGCACTCCCAAGGCCGTGGACTACTCCCGGCCCGCCGGCATCCCCACGGAGGGCGTGCTGGAGTATCAGGATATTGCGTCCATCCGTCTGGCTGACACGGGCAACTACTCCCACACCGCCCACCCCGACGGCTTCCAGCCCGCCAACATGGCGGACGGGGACTTCCGCACCCACTGGACCAGTCAGGCCTGGGGGGACGGCAACCACGAGCGGAGCAAGCAGGTGATCTGCACCCTCAAGGAGCCCCAGCACCTGACCGCCGCCCTGTGGATCCCCCGGATGGATGGTACCTATTCCGCCAACCTGAAGGCCTACACGGTCACCATCTGGCGGGAGGGGGATGACCTGAGCGGACCGGGCACCAGGATCGTGCCCAACGAGAACCAGACGGACGGCGGCCTGCGGACCTGGGAGACCATCCCCAACAACGTGGTCAACGATCGCTTCGCCTTCCTGCCCTTTGAGCCGGTGGAGAACGTCAAGCAGATTGCCATCACCATTGACCAGAACGGCTACACGGCGGTGAGCCTCTCGGAGCTCATGTTCATGACCTACAGCGCGGAGAGGAACCTGCCCGGGGATATCGCCGCTCTCTTTGCCTCGGATCTCCACACCGCCCTCAAGTCCGGCGTGACCATGGCGCAGATCGAGGCCCTCCAGGCCCGTCTGGACAGCGACGAGAAGAACTACTACCTCTACGTGGACGTTTTGCAGGATGAGCTGAAGCTGGCCCGCAGCCTGCTGAACGGTCAGGGCGCCACCGGCGTGGTGGTCAACGGCATCCAGGCCCGGAGCGGCAGCGCGGACAGCAGGTATGGCCAGGGCGGCAGCGTCCTCCAGCCCCTGGGCGTGGCCGCCGGGGCGGGGACTGAGCTGGTGATCTACGCGGAGGGGATCCCTACGGACGCCCAGGTAAGCCTGGTGGCCACCCAGTTCAACGCCCAGGTCAACTCCTGGCAGAAGACCGTGGGCACCCTGCGCAACGGCCGGAACATCCTGGCCATCCCCCAGATCACCTCGGACAGCGACAAGACCAAGGGCGGCAGCCTCTACCTCACCTACGGCGGCAGCGAGGCCAACGCCCAGAATATCAAGCTCCACGTCCTCCGTGGTACGGCCATCCCCACCCTGGAGCTGTCCAACTGGTACAAACTGGATGATACCGCCCGCCGGGAGGCCATTGGCCGCTACGTGGACGATCTGGCCCAGTACATGGTTGACGCCAAGATCAGCAGTCCCACGTCCGACTGGCGCAACGTCACGGAGATCTCCACCCCCTCGGTGCTCCTCTCCCTGCCCGCCGCAGCGGTGAGCGCCGCCCTGGGCAATGGGACCCGGGAAGAGAAAATCACCACCCTCTATAATGACATCCTGGCCTGGGAGGATATCATGTACATCTGCAAGACCACCCAGGGCATCAGCGCTACCTATGAGAACAACGACATGCACACCAGGCAGAACATCCGGTGCATGACCATGTTCTCCGGCGCGTTCATGTACGCCGCCGGCAGCCATATCGGCATCGGCTACGGCTCCTGCGGCGGCATGGTGGTTGGTCAGCCTGTCAGAGTGACCAAGCCCAGCCAGGACCAGTATAACGGCCTCTTCGGCTGGGGCATTGCCCATGAGATCGGCCACAACATGGATAAACTGGGCCGGGCGGAGATCACCAACAACATCTACTCCCTCATGGTCCAGACCTATGACGGCCAGAGCAACACCCTCACCTCCCGCCTGGAGGCCAGCAACAAGTACAAGGACATCTTCACCAAGACCGCCCAGGGCTACCCCGGCGCGGCGGGGAACGTGTTCGTACAGCTGGGCATGTATTGGCAGCTCCATCTGGCCTATACAGACAGCAAAAACTCCCTGGATTTCTACAATAAGTTCTTTACGGCCTGGAAGGCCGGGACCTACACCGGCGGGGCCGCAACCTATGACGAGAAGGTGGCCCTCACCGCCGCCGGCGTGACTGGAAAGAACCTGAACGAGTTCTTCGAGCGTTGGGGAATGCAGCTGAGCAAGAGCGTGAAGGACAAGATCGATTCCTACGCTAACGAACCCCGGGCCATCTGGTATCTCAGCGACGAGAGCCGCCGGATGGCGCTGAACGGCACAACCCAGGCTTCCGGCACCGTGGCCGCTTCTGTGGCGAAGAACGGGGATAAGGAAGTGAACCTCTCCTTCTCCTTCAACGGCACTGGGACGATCCAGGGCTTTGAGATTATCCGCAATGGCACGCCTATTGACTTTGTCATAGCCGATAGAGCCGGAACATATGAGGACGTTATTGGCTCCGGCAACCACCGGAATTATGAGTACACCGTGAAGGCCTACGACATCCTGGGCAATCTGGTGGGCACGGCGAATGCGGAACCGGGCCCCGTGCGCATTGCCTACGACAACGTGATTGAAACCGGCTACACCACAGAAGAAGTGGAAAACGGCGTAAAGTTCATCTTCTCGGAAAACACCCCTGTGTCCGGCATCAAGATAGCGGCCGGCGGCTGGGTAGGAAACGCGGAGATCTCCGTCAGCGTGAATGATACCTATATCATTAGCAGCGACACAAGCGTCAATCAGGCTGTGGATGAGCAGGGCAGCTATGTCCGCTACCTCCAGATGCCCGGCGCGGCTCCGGACGACACCCGGATCTATACCTATGAATCCCTGACGGTCACCGTCACCGGCACGGGCATCACGGACAAGAGCAAGGTGCAGCTCATCGGTTACCCCGGCGATGATATCGCCTTCCTGGAGACGGGCTCGGTGGGCCGCCTTTACAGCGACTACACCTACGATACCCTTGAGGGCACGGAGACCATACCCGCCGGTACCCTGGTCATTACCGGGACCTACCGAGGCAGTCCGGTGTTCAACAACCTGCGGATTGACGGCAAATACCTGGAGACCACCATCAACGAGGATGGGACGCAGAGCGATGATCTTGTGCCAAAGACTGTGGCCGGTTACGGCCTCCTCTTTGCTGCGGTGGTGGAGGGCGACATGAGCCTTGACATCAGCGACGGCTTCTTCCTCTTCGTTCCTGCGGACCAGGGGGAGATCAAGCTCCCGGAAGCGGATAAACTGGATAAGGACTTTGAAGAGGTCAAATACAATCTGCCCAGCGAGATTAAGGCGGTTCTCTCCCGTTCGGACACGGCCACCGGCGGCAGCGTCCATCTGGGCGCGGAGACCATCTGGATCAGCTGCCCCGGCGGTGAAGACCTGCCCTACATCAAATTGGAGAATAATTGAGCATGAAAAGAAATCATTCCATTTTATCTCTGGCCCTGGCCCTGGCGCTGCTGCTGGGCCTTGCCCCGGCGGCCCGGGCCGCCGCCCGGCCTGAGCTGGTATGCACCCCAGGCCGGGAGACGGGTCAGCTCCAATTGGCCCTGGAGGGCCTGGACGGCAGCGGGATCTATGGTGCTCAGGTGGAGCTGACTCTGACCGGGGAGTACGCCGGCTGCACCTTCACCCCCTACGGCGCGGGGGTCTACAGCCCCGGCTGTCAGACCGCCGCGTCCCAGGGGAAGACAGAGGTGATCCTCTATCTCTCCGACCAGACCCCCCTGAACAATCGGGGTCTGCTGGAGCTGGGCACCCTGTCCATGGGGTCCAAGGGGGGGACTGACAGTCTCCCCCGGACCGCCCAGATGACCCTCCTGAACCGTGGTCTGGAGCCCCTCACGGGCTCCATGGGCGGCGACGTGCCGGTGGTCATCGGCTCCCGGAATCCCGGCGGCTCCGGCGGCGGCTGGAACGGCGGCGGTTCC
>OFGO01002237.1_pt1 | contig 11621 bp, 10 predicted proteins | sample 1521761 | NCBI WGS metagenome assembly OFGO01 (sample SAMEA3504128, study PRJEB24116) | mouse gut metagenome | biome: mouse gut; feature: mouse-associated habitat; material: faeces | place: Denmark | collected 2011
ATATAGATAAACTGCATGATGTGAAAGGAGGAGTGGGAATGGCCGCGTCCAACGACCCCCAACTGAACAACAAGTATATGGAATATGTGGTGGCCCTGGCCCAGCACCAGACCATCAGCGCCGCCGCCGAGGCGATGTTCATCTCCCAGCCGGCCATGAGCCACTTTATCCGTAGCCTGGAAAACCGTCTGGGGGTGAAGCTCTTCAACCGGGTCCGGAACCGGTATATCCCCACCTACGAGGGGGAACGGTATCTCTTCTACGCCCGGCGCATCATCGCCCTGGAAACCCAGATGCGCAACGAATTTGCCGAAATTCGGGTGGCCGGGCACGGGCAGATCCGCCTGGCCCTCCCCACCCTGCGCAGCGCCTACATCCTCCCCAGCCTGGTGCCGGCCTACCGCAGGCTGTACCCCAATGTAAAGCTGGTGACGCTGGAGGCCCATTCCCAGGTGCTGGAAAAGATGCTCCTAAGCGGGGAGGCGGATTTTGCCATCCTCAATTCCCCGGCCAAAAACAGCGACACCACCTCCCTCTTTATCCGCCGGGACGAGATTCTGCTGGCGGTGCCGCCGGATCACCCCCAAATTGCCGGAAGCCAGCGCCGCCCGGACAGCCCCTTTGACACCATTGATATCCGCCTTTTCCGGGAGGACGGCTTCATCCTCCAATATCCGGACCAGCGGACCCGCCAGACCGCCGACCATATCCTGCAGGATGTGGGAATCGTCCCCCATGTGGTGATTCAGACCCGGAGCATCGAATCCGCCCTGAAGATGGTGAGCCAGGGGGTGGGGATCTGCTTTGCCCCGGAAACCTACATCCGCCAGCTGGACCTGTGCCCGCCGCCCCGGTGCTTTTCCCTGGGGAGTCCCCATTCGGTTTACGATTTGTCCCTGGCCTACCTGAAGAACACCTACCTGCCGGTGTATTTCCAGGATTTCATCCAGGTGGTGAAGCAGTCCCTGTAGCAAAAAACGCCCTGCCCCTCCCGCAGCCGGGAAGGACAGAGCGTATTCGGTTGTGCGCGCTACAGAAGCAGGGTGGAATACTGTTCCAGAACCTCCTGGATGCCCTCCACATGGGCAGCGGCCAGCGCCTCCGCCCGCTCCGGATCCCCCTCTCGGAGGGCCTGGCACAGGGCGGCGTGCTCCGCCAGGGACTGCCGGTCCCGTCCAGGGAGCAGGATGGTTTTCAGGTCGAAGCGGCTGATGCGGGCCTTCACCGAGCAAAGCAGCTCCGCCGCGCTGCGGTTGGAGCAGGCGCTGTAAATGACCTGGTGGAGCTGCTGGTTACAGCGGGAATAGCCGCCTAAATCCTTTTGGCCGATGGCCTGTTTCATCTCATCCAGCAGCTGCTCCAGGGCGTCCAGCTGCCGGGGGGTGATGTGTGCCGCTGCGTCCCGCACCACAAAGCGCTCCAGCACCAGGCGCACCTCCAGCAGCTCCAAAACCTCCTGGGGGGTGAAGGCCCGCACGCGGGCGCTTTTGTTTGGCTCGATGGACACCAGCCCCTCTTTTTCCAGGAGCAGGAGGGCTTTTTTGACGGTGGTGCGGCTGGCGCCGAAGTGGGCGCAGAGGCTGGCCTCGGTGAGGGTCTGGGAGGGGAGGTACTCCCCGGAGAGGATGCCTTTGCGCAGGGCCTCCAGGACGTCCGGGGTGTTTGAGGTGGAAGCTCCCATAAACGGTCTCCTTTCGGCAAATTGGGTCTGGCAATATCATAGAGCCTTTTCCGGGGGCTGTCAAGGGGCCGCTGGGGGGTGGACAAACACACTTTTTATGCCAATCTGGGCTGCCGCCCATCCCCGCCTTCTTTTTCTTCTTGCAAAAGATCAGGAAATTCCCAAAGGAATTTCCAATGAGACGGGGCAGCGCGAAGCGATGCCAGCACGCGAAGCGGGCGTGTTCAAAATGAAAGAATTTCATTTTGAACGAGTATTAGAAAAAGAAGCAAAAAGAAGAATGACAATAAGGTTTCAATAACACAGCAAATTTAATAGGGAAAGCTGTGTGGTTTGGCCACTTCTCTGGGAAGGTCCCTGGGATTCGGAGCCCCGCCAAAAAATTTTCCGGGGGGATTGACGCGCTGCCCTCCCCGGTGTTATAGTTATTGCAGGAAAGATTGTCCTACAATATTGACTGCTAATTTGGAGGGTGCTATGAAAGAGCTGATACAGGGGGCCTATGATCTCCACGTCCACAGCGCGCCGGACGTGCTGCCCAGAAAGCTGGATGACCTGGAGATGGGCCGCCGGATTGCCGCCGCCGGTATGGGCGGGTACTGCATCAAGTCCCACTACTTTTGCACCGGGGAGCGGGCGGAGCTGCTCCGGGCGGTCCAGCCGGACTGCGATTTTCTGGGCTCCCTGGTGCTGAACAGCACCGTAGGGGGGCTGAACCCCGCCGCGGTGGAGCTGGCGGCACGGTCGGGGGCGAAGCTCATTTGGATGCCCACCTGCGATTCCGCCTACGAGCGGGAGCATATTTTCGGGGACTCCAGGCCGGAAAAACTGCCTTTCTGGGCCAATATCATCCTGGAGCTGGAGCAAAACCAAATCCAAAATCCCACCATCCGCCTCCTGGAGGAGGGGGCTCTGCGCCAGGAGGTGCTGGAGATTTTGGCCATTGCCCGCAGCCATGATATGGCGGTGGCCCCCGGCCATATCTCCCACCAGGAGACCTTTGCCCTGGCCCGCGCCGCCAAGGAGATGGGGCTGCGAAAGCTGATTATCACCCATGTGAACTTCCCCAGCACCTTTTACACCCTGGAGGAGCAGCAGGAGCTGCTGGCCTGCGGGGCCTTCCTGGAGCACTGCTATACCACCTACGCCACCGGGAAGGTGGATTTTGCCGTTATGTTGGAGCAGATCCGCCGCGCCGACCCGGAGCGGGTGTTCATCAGCAGCGATTTGGGGCAGAAGAAGAACGTCTACCCCGACGAGGGAATTTTGGACTTTTCCAAAAGACTGGTGGAAAATGGTTTCACCCCGGAGGCGGTCCACCGGATGAACCGGGAGATTCCCAAATACCTGGCGGGGCGCTAGAAAAAGCAGGGGCAGGGAAAAAAGCGGCAGGGAGAAAATCCCGCCGCTTTTTTTGCTGTCCGGCAGTTGGCACAAATAGGGATTCGGTTTTTTGGCGCTCTTTCCAGTTTTTTTGTCTGAAGCGGAAAAGGAAAGGAAGAAATTTGCTACAATCTGTCAATAGCGCTTTTTATCTAGTTAGCGTATAATAAGATTATCAGACAAACATATTGACGGAAGGGAAGTGGTACGGATGTGGAAGACAGAACGCTGGTTCACCAGCCCCTGGAACTTCGCGCCGGATGTGAGGAAGGAGCTGCACTTTTCAGACAGGCTCCAGCTCCATGATGTGACCCTCCGGGACGGGGAGCAGCAGGCGGGGGTGGTTTTCACCTGGGAGGACAAGCTGGCGATTGCCGAAAAGCTGGCGGAGGTGGGGGTCCACCGCATCGAAGCGGGGATGCCCGCCATCTCCCCCTCCGACGAGAAAGCGGTGCGGGAGATTGTGAAGCGAAAGCTGGGCCCGAAGGTCTTTGCCTTTGCCCGGTGCACCAAAAGCGATGTGGACCGGGCCGCCGATTGCGGCGTGGACGGGGTGGTCATCGAGATCCCCTCCAGCCAGCATTTTATTGAAAAGGCCTACGGCTGGAGCCTGGAAAGGGCGGTGGAGCTTTCGGTGGAGGCCACCCGGTACGCGAAAGAGAAGGGCCTTTACACGGTCTTTTTCCCCATCGACGGCAGCCGGGCGGATTTTGATTGGTTTTTAAAGCTCATCGGGACGGTGGCCAGGGAGGGGCACATGGACGCCTTGGGGTGCGTGGATACCATCGGGGTCCTTTCCCCCAGCAGCATCCCCTACGCCATCCGCAGGATGAAGGAGGCGGTGAAAAAGCCCATCGAGGTCCACTTCCACGACGATTTTGGCATGGGCAGCGCCAATACGATATTAGCCCTGGCGGCGGGGGCGGATGTGGCCCACACAACGGTAGCTTCCCTGGGGGAGCGGGCCGGCAACGCTTCCTACGAGGAGGTGGCCCTCACTCTCCTGACCATGTACGGGGTGGACCTGGGGCTGGATTACAGCAAAATCTATGGGACGGCGCAGCTGGTGCGAAAAATCGCCGGCACGGTGGACCGCCCCAACCGGGGCATCACCGGGGAGGGGATTTCCAGCATCGAATCGGGGATTATCGCCTCCTGGTACAAAAACATCTACCAGGAGGAGCCCTTGGAGATTCTCCCCTACCTTTACAGCCTCACCGGCCACCCGGAGACCGAGACGGTTTTGGGGAAGAACAGCGGCATCGCCTCGGTGGAGATGGCTCTGGAGCGCCTGGGGATGGACAGCCAAAACGACGCCCTGAACCGGGAGCTGCTGGAGCGGGTAAAGGAGCTCTCCCTTGGGAAGAAGGGGCTGGTGTCCCTGGAGGAATTTGCAGAGCTGGCGCAGAAAGTGAAGGACCGGAACACATAATACAACAAAGAGGAGGAAGAAAGATGCTGGTAAAAATCGGACAGAAGTTTGAGGTTTGGATTCGCAAGGCCCTGCCGGATCCCCTGGTTATCGCCATTATCCTAACCCTCATTGTCGGCCTTCTGGCCCTGGCCCTTACCCCCACCACCCCCATCCAGGTGGTGGAAAACTGGTCCAAGGGCTTCTGGGAGCTTATCTCCTTTACCATGCAGGTGGCCTTCGGCCTCATTGCCGGGGCCTGCCTGGCCCAGTCCCCAGCGGTGAAACGGGGGATGACCCGCCTGTGCAGCATCCCCAAAAGCGCGGCGGGGGCGGTGCTGATGCTTTCGGTAACCACCCTGGTGCTGTGGTTTGTCAACTGGGGCATCGGCCTCATCGCCGGGGCCTTTCTGGCGAAGGAAACGGCGGTGCAGCTCTCCCGGAAAGGGGCGCCCTACCACCTGCCCCTGCTGGCCGCCGGGGGCTATTCCGGCATCATCACCTACGAAATGGGCCTCACTGGGGCGGTGCCCCTGTGGATTGCCGCCGCCGGCCACACCTTCGAAGCGGATATGGGGGTGGTCCCCCTGGGGGAGATGGTTTTCAGCAGCTTCGATCTCCTTTGCTTTGCGGGGATGCTGGTGCTGGTGCCCCTCTGCCTCATCCTTATGAGCCCCAAGGACAGGGGCAAGCTCATCATGCTGGACCCCGCCCAGGTGGAGGAAGAGGAGAACCGCCAGGAAGCGGGGCGGACGGTTCGCCGCCGGGACACCTTTGCGGAAAAGGTGGAGAACATGCGCCTTTGGTCCTGGTTTATCGCCCTGCTGGGGCTGGCCTTCGCCGTGAATCACTTTGTGAAAAACGGCTTTAACGTGGACCTGAACATCTTTAACCTGATTATCCTCTGCATCGGCCTGGCCGTTTGGGGGTACCCCCTGGACTACGCCGCCTCCTTTAAGGAACAGACCAGCCAGGCTTGGGGCGTCATCCTCCAGTTCCCCTTCTACGCCGGTATTATGGGAATCATGACCCATTCCGGCCTGGTGCCCCTGATTGCCAAAGCCTTTGTGCAAATCGCCTCCCCCCGGACCATGGCCGCCATCTCCTTCCTTTCGGCGGGGATCGTGAACTTCTTCGTTCCCTCCGGCGGCGGACAGTGGGCGGTGCAGGGTCCGGTGATGATTGAAGCGGCCAAGATACTGGGGGTGGAGCTGAAAACCGTGGCCATGGCCATCGGCTACGGGGACGCCTGGACCAACCTGGCCAGCCCCTTCTGGGCTCTTCCCATGGCGGGGGTGCTGGGCATCAAGGTGCGGGACTTTTTGGGGTACAGCATCGTCGTCACCCTGGTCACCGGCCTGTTTTTAGGGGGGATGTTCCTCCTCACCGCGTAAAGACAGGAGGAAACGGATGGAACCCTATACCTATCGGATTTTGGCAAGGGCGGCGGGACTCCCCAAGGTGGAGGCCGGGGAGGAGCACCTCTTCCCGGTGGAGCGCCGCCTCCTCTACCCCTGGCCGGCCCTCAGCGACTGGTTCGCCCAGGTGCTGGAACAGGAGCTGGGAGGGCGTCTGCCCCGCCCCCAGGAGGTTTACATGACCTTTGACCACATGGTGCCGGTGAAGAACGCCGCCCAGGAGAAATTCATCCGGGAGAGCCGGGCTTGGGCTAGTTCCAAGGGCATCCATGTGGTGGAAGGGGAGGGGATCGGTCACCTGCTGGCCATCCAGGAGGGCTGGGTGAAGCCGGGGATGGTGGTGCCCCACTTTGATACCCATGTCAGCTCGGTTGGGGCCATTGGGGCGCTGGGGGTGGGTCTCCTCAAGGAGATGATCTACCCCCTGGCTACCGGCCGCCTCTGGCTGAAAATACCGCCCCTCCTCCGTATCCGCCTCACCGGAAGGCTCCCCCAGGGGGTGATGGGGCGGGACCTGCTCCACACCCTGATTGGGAAGCTGGGGCTGGAACGATGCGGCGGCAAAATTGTGGAGTTTGGAGGAGAAGGCGCTGCCGCCATGGCCCTGGACGACCGAATCACCGTCTGCAACCTGGCAAACTGCCTGGGGGCGGTCTCCGCCCTCTTTGACCCGGAGGGTGCCTCCTGGGAGGAGGATGGGAAGAGCCTTTCCTTTTCCCTGGAGGAGCTGGAGCCCTGCCTGGCGGCGCCACCCTCCACCGCCGATATAAGGCCTCTTTCCCAGGCCGCCGGCCTTCCGGTGGACCTGGGCCTTATCGGCACCTGCGCCGGGGGCGGGCTGGGGGATATGGCCGCGGCCGCCCACATCCTGGCGGGGAAGAAGCTGCCAGCCGGAAAGGCCCTTTATGTGGTCCCCTCCACAAAAAGAATCTACCAGGAGGCCATCCGCCTGGGGTATCTTCAGGCCCTGGCGGAAGCCGGCTGCTTCATCTCCTCCCCCACCTGCGATTTTTGCTACGGCGCGGCCGCCTACCTGGGGGAGGGGAGACGGGCCGTCTCCACCCAGACCCTCAATGTGTCAGGGCGGCTGGGGAGCCTCGCCGGGGAGATTTGGCTGGGGAGCGCGGCGGTGGTGGCGGCCTCCCTCCTGCGGGGCGCTATCGCCGACCCCAGGGAGTTTTGGGAAGGAGGCGAAGGGAGATGACCATCACCGGCAGAGCCGCCTGGGTATACCCGGACCATTTTGATGTGGATTTTATCATCGGCGCCGCCAACATCGGCCTACAGGAGCCGGAGGAAATTGCCCGCTGCCTGATGAAGGAGTATGAGCCGGATTTTTTGGAGAAGGCCGCTCCGGGGGATCTTTTGGTGGCGGGGAAGAACTTCGGCTACGGCCATGGGCACCCACAGCCTATGATGGGGATGCGCCACATAGGAATCACCTGCGTGGTGGCGGAATCCTTCGCCTTTCCCTTCTACCGCAGCGAGCTGGCTTCCGGGATGAAGCTGTTTGTCTGTCCCGGCGTGGCGTGGCTGGCCGAAAGGGGGGACTACCTCACCATAGATGTCCAAAGGGGGACGGTGAGCATCCCAGGAAAGGGAAGCCTCCCCCTGGCACCCCTGGGCCGGTACCCCTTGGAGGTGATGAAGGCCGGCGGGGTTATTCCCCACCTGAAAAACACCCTGGGTTAAAAAAAGGAGAAGCAGCGGGTAAAGGCTGTTTCTCCTTTTGTTTATATAGAAGCGCAGAAAAAGGATGAGGGGCCAGTCATTGACGCGCTCCCTTTGTGTTGCTATAATCTTGGTAGAGCATTTGGACAGCAGCGGCTTTCCGAAGGAGAGGGAAGCGCCGTATCCAATGGCCGCATTGCAGGAAGGAGAGCGGATATGGCAGCAGCAGATTTTTCCCCGGTTCCCATCCAAAAAAAGTCCCTTTCGGATGAGATTGTGTTTCAAATCAAGGAGATGATTGCCGACGGACGGCTGAAGCCCAACCAGAAGCTGCCCACAGAGCAGGAGCTGTGCAAGGCCTTTTCGGTGGGGCGGACCACGGTGCGGGAGGCGCTGATGGCTCTCACCGCCCTGGGGCTGGTGAAGCGCAATAAACACAACTCCTATGTCACCGATGTGGCGGAGCACCCCCTGCGGGAATTTTACCTCCAGCTGATGACCGACCACTACGACGTCAGCCAGCTGTACGAGGCCCGGCTGATGCTGGAGGGACTGGTGGCCCGCCTGGCCTGCCAGCGGGTTTCGGAGGAGCAGCTTCAGCAGCTGGAGGCGTTGAACCGCCAGATGCAAAGCAACGACGTGGAGGAGTACATCAGGGCGGATATCGCCTACCACAACCTTATCATGCTGGCGGCGGATAACCGGGTGCTTTACGAGATGTACCAGGTGATTCGCCTGCTGCTGGAAAAATCCCAGAGGGAGATCGCCCAGCAGGAGGAGGTGCGCGCCACCTCCCGCGCCCAGCACCGGGAGATATGGGAGGCGTTGAAGAAGCGGGACGGGGACGCCGCCATGTCCCGGATGAACCAGCACATCCGCTCTATGATCGAGCTGCGGAAAAAATATGTAGAAACCCCCGGCGGGGAGGAATAAGCCACCCCTTACAGATTGGCAAAAACATCCATCTGCTTTTGCAGTTCCCCCACAATCTCCTGGTTGGTGTCCATTCCGGCGGTGATGCCGGCCATATCCTCCACCAGGACATAGGTGCTGCCAGCCGCGCCGTTGATGCCGGAAACCGCGCCGTCAATAGCCCTGGAGATATTGGAGATGGAGCCGGCCACCTCGTCCATGGCGGTGCGGAGGCGGTCTGCCCGGCTGTTAAAGTCCTCCATGGAGTGCCCGATGTACTCGGAATCCTCCCGGTATTGCCGCCCCGCTTCCCCGGAGCGCTCCAGCTGAACCAAAACGGCCTGGCCCAGGTAGCTGGCCAGCTCCCTGGCGCTGCCGGAAAGGTAGTCCACCGCCCCGGTGACCACCCCGTTGACCTCCTGGATGTGGTTGGCGGTTTCGGCGCAGGAATCGGCCAGCTGGCGGATTTCGCGGGCCACAATGGCAAAGCCCTTCCCGGCCTCCCCGGCTCTGGCTGCTTCAATGGAGGCGTTGACGGCGATTAGCTCCGTGGAGGAGGAGATGGAGAGGATATCCTTGGTCAAAATGCCAATCTGATCCACCTGCTGGCTCTTTTCGATGGCCTGGTTTAGGACGGAAAGAATCTCCTCCGTTTTGGCCCGGACCGCCGCCGCCTCCGCCTGGGCGGAGCGTTCCATCTCCTCCGCCCGTCCCCGCATATCCACCGCGTAGGCGGTGATGGCGGCGCATTCCTCCGCCATGGTGTTGGTATCGCCCTGGGTACCGGCGGCGCTGCCGCTGATGGCGGCGGCGCTGCTGGCAATCTCTTCCAAAGCGGCGGAAAGCTGCTGGGTGAGGCTGGAAAGCTCCCGGACGCTGCCGCTGGAGGTTTCCGTCCTCCGGCGGACCTCCTGCACCACGCCGCTGATGCGCTGGGAGCTTCCCTGGAGCATCCCCATGGCGTCCCGAATGGGGGCAATGACATACCGCCGGACGATGCGGAATGCCGCCGCCACCAGGAGGACCCCTAGAAGCAGGGTGACGGCGCTGGTGACCAGGGCGGAAAGATAGACTGCAAAAAGACGCTCCTGGGCGGCTTCAGCCTGGCTGCTCACCGAGGCGTAAAGGGCGTCCAGGTCCTGCTCCGCGGCGCTGCTCCAAAGGGCCACATCCCCGTTGGCAACTGCGTAGGCATCCTGGGTTTTGCTGTCGGCGCTGGCGCAGACCAGGTAGACCAGGGAGTGCTTAAAGGAATCGTAGTTTTCCAGAAGGGACTGGTAGGTCCCCAGGTCCTTTTCCCCTACAAACTCCCGGTAGGAGGCCAGCCTTTCATCCAGGCCGGCCTCTTCTGCTTTGATCTCCTGGACCAGGCGGATCATGGTGGCGTGGTCTGCGGCCACGATGTGGGACAGGGCCAGGCGGTGAATATCCATCATGGAGCGCCGGATCTCCTCCAGGCGGGCCTCGCTGACCATGTATTGGTCCACAATGGTCCCCGCGTTGGCGTGGACGTTATTGATGCTGAACACCGCCAGGACGTTGGAGAGCAGCGTCACCAGTCCCAGCAGAACGATGGGCAGGACCAGGCGCTTCTGCAGTGTCAGTTTGGTTTTCATAGGTTTTCCTCCTGAATCATTATGGTTTCTTCGGGCCCGGGGCAGGTCAGGCTTTCTCTGCGAGAGTCAATGTATCAAGGATTCTCGCCAGATAGGCTTCAAATTCTTTCTGCTCTTTTTCGGAAAAGCCCTGATAAAACAGGCTGCTCATTTCCTGTGAGACGGCCTCGTACTTTTCCTGTAAGGAGCGGGCGTAATCCGTCAGGGAGACGATGGTCTGACGGCGGTTTTCCGGGTTTGTATGCCTTTCCAGAATGTTTTTGTTTACCATTCCGTCCACCACAATGGAAACGGTGTTTTTGGCAAGAGAAGTGGCTCTGCTGATTTCGCTGATGGTGAGATGGTCGTTTTTCCACAAAATAAAGAGAATCCGTCCCTGTCCGCCGCTGATTTCAATGCCGTTCTCCATAAGAAGCCTTTCGAAAATTCTGTCCTGAAGCTGCTTAATCTGCGTAATATAAAATCCGCCTTTTGTTTCCAATGAACCACCTCGTATCTTGTTGGAATATTTCTATATAGAACTGTTTGGATTATACCATGATTTTTGTTGAAATGCAACCATGAAGATTCTTATGATTTTCCTTTGTCAATCTTTATTCATCCATGCTATAATATATGGACAGTAAATTCGGAAGTATAAAGTCAGGAAAGTGGAGGGATTCATATGTTGTTGAAATATATCGTAAAAAATTACAAGTCAATTGCTCACTCGATAGAATATAGTATGTTTCCAACAGAAGATAACCTTGAAAGCAAATACTTTATTCCCCTGCCCACTGTTCAGGGGACTTGGAAGATATTACGCCGCGGCGCCTTATTAGGCCCCAATGCATCCGGTAAATCAAATTTTATTCAATCTTTAGATTTTGCAAGGGACTATATTGTCGAAGCGCAGAAGAGTGGGAATAAAACAGGAGTTCCACAATTTAAAGGTGAATTTTCAGATATTGGGAAAAATAGTACGTTCCAATTTATGTTCTGTCAAAATGAAGATATTTTTGAATATGGATTTTCGTTAGATGAATATCGGGTAGACGAGGAATGGCTGATGATATTGGGGAAATCTACATTTGAGCCGATTTTCCAGAGAATGACCGATGATAATGATGTGACATCCATAGAACTCTCTCGATATTTGGGCAAAAAGAATAGCAAAAAAAGATTTCTTGCCGAATTACTGAAAGAAACTATAAAAAAGAATCAACGTAATCAGTTATTCCTATACAAATTATCAGAAAATGGTTTTTCGATTGCGGAAAATATAATGGAATGGTTTTACAATATTCGGATTATTTTCCCGTCCTCTCGGGTACACATGCTTGAAATGAGATTAATGCAAAACGAGAATTTTGCCAGATTTTTATCGTCTAAATTAGTGAATTATGATACGGGCATTGATAGGATATTTGCTCAAACAAAAAAAGTACAATTGACGAATTTGTTAAAAGATATGGATATCCCGCAGCAAATAGTAGATGAGATTACAGAAAAACGAGAAGGATTGGTTAATATTAATGGTCGTCTGTTCA
>OFGO01002242.1_pt1 | contig 11600 bp, 15 predicted proteins | sample 1521761 | NCBI WGS metagenome assembly OFGO01 (sample SAMEA3504128, study PRJEB24116) | mouse gut metagenome | biome: mouse gut; feature: mouse-associated habitat; material: faeces | place: Denmark | collected 2011
GGTCTACGTGGCCGAGGTGCTGTCAGACATCATCCAGGTGGTCTATTTCAAAAAGACCCACGGCAAGCGGTTTTTCCGCATGGCGCCCCTCCACCATCATTTCGAGATGGGCGGCTGGAGCGAGACCAAGCTGTTCTGCATCTTCTCCGGCATCACCCTGGTCCTGTGTTGCCTGGGCTTTTTGGGAATTATGTACCGGTATCCGATATAAGTAATGCTGCGTCCGTCATGTAGGGCAAGGGCTCTGCCCTTGCCTTTATAATTAAAGCAAGGACTGGTTTAGGCAGGGGCAGAGCCCCTGCCCTACATACGGTGGTCGGTGCATTTCCGGACACCGGACCGCAAGAAGAGGAATGAGCAATGCACAACGAATTAACCAAGATTGACCTGCAAAAGATGCGTGAGGAGTTGGACTACCGCCGTATTACCCTCCGGCCCCAGCTGCTGGAGGAGGTCAAGGTGGCCCGTTCTTTTGGCGATTTAAGCGAGAATTTTGAGTACAAGGCCGCCAAGCAGGAGAATAACCGCAACGAGAGCCGCATCCGCTACCTGGAGCGGATGATCCGGACTGCCAAGGTGATCTCCGAGGACTCCGGGGAGGACGAGGTGGGGCTGTTCGACCAGGTGGTGGCGTTTAACGAGCGTTTGGGGCGGGAGATGACTGTGCGCATCGTCACCACCCTGCGCACGGACACGGCCAAGGGGCTCATCAGCAAGGAATCCCCGGTGGGGAAGGCCCTGCTGGGCCGCCGGGCGGGGGACCGGGTGCGGGTGAAGGTCAGCGAGGAGATGCAGTACGACCTGGTCATCCGCTCCATTGAGAAGGGCCGGGACGACGGCTCGGTGGGGATACGCGCCTACTGATCCCCCTCACCGCCAGAGGACCTGGGCAGGCTTCCGGGGGGCGGTGCGGTGGAAGGTCAAGTCTGTATGGCCTACGATGAGGCAGCTGTCCAGGCGGCGCTGCTCCGTGACGCCGAAGTACTCCCGCAGGCCGGGGTCGCCGTCGATGGCGGCGGCGGCAAAGCCGCAGTACAGCGCCCCCAGGCCCAGGGCATGGGCGAGCAGCTCCATGTTGGCCAGAGCCAGACCGCCGTCCACCGCTCGTTCGGAGGTGACCACGATCATCTGATTGCCCCCGTAGAAGAGGGTGTCCGGCTGGTCCGGGTGGGCCAGGTAATTCTCGTAGCGGCGGTAAAGGAGCTTGCGGCCCTGTTCCAGGGCGTGACGGGCGAAGGCCTTCCATATCTTGGGGCGCATGGCCTCAAATTCCTCGTCCAGCACCGTGAAGCCCACGCTCTGGCTGTTGGAGCTGGTGGGGGCGCAGCGGCCGGCGTCCAGCAGCAGCTCCAGCTCCCGGCGGGAAACCTTTTCGCCGGTAAACTGCCGGATGCTGCGGCGGAAGCGCATGGCGTTGAGCAGCGTCTCCGGCTGCAGATCGAAGGTTGCGGGATCGTAGGGGATAGGTTCCTCCAGCTCCGGCATGGACGGGGCTCCGGTGGGGCAGATGGCGGCGCACTGGCCGCAGGCGAAGCACCAGGTCTTGTTGCAGCGGTAGGCGCCGTCCTCATTTCGGACGATGGCGTGGACGGCGCAGTTGCGGGCGCACAGGCCGCAGCCGGTGCAGAGGGCGGGGTCGATGTTTACCATAAGATCCTCCTTGCGGTTATTCCAGGGAAACCTGGAATTTTCCCGCGAAATTTTCGGATGTGATGCGTACTGTGCAGTTTCCAATCTCCCGGCAGTCCACCTGCTCCGACAGGGAGGTGCAGAAATGCCAGCTGTACAGAGCGGCAGAGCCCGGGAGTAGGATTTCTATGTTGGCGTTGCCAGAATCAGCCTCCAGCTGGAGGGAGAGTACGCTGTGCTTTGGGGAGATGCGGAAGCGTTTGGAGACAGAACCGCATAAGCGCCGGTAACTTCCCCAGAATCTGGTTGGCGTTCCCATAGCGCCGCCCCAAAACGAGCCGCTTTTGACAACCAAAAACCCGAGGCGGTGCAGGGCGAAGAAAGACGGGGCCATGACAACAGCCAGCAGGAACAGCGTTTTCAGAGCTTCCATGGAAAGCCTCCTTTCAATACAGCGGCTTGGCTAAGACCTCCATCTTGTTTTTCGCAGCGGCGCCCAAGGCTTTCCGGTAGCCTCGGGACAGATAAAATTCGATGGCGTTATCGGCGGTCAGAAGGGCGCGGTACGCGCCGTGCTCCGCGAAATACGCCTCTGCCAGGCGCAGAAGCTCCCCGCCGTATCCCCGCTTCCTGTAGGCGGGAGCAATCCAGAATTCCCGGATGAAGCCGAAAGGTTCCGTGAAAAACCAGTTGGAGAATTCGGTGATCTGGAATTGGAGAAAGCCGGCGGCCTCTCCGTTGTCCCCCGGCAGGAGGTACGCCAGATTGTTTCCCTCCTCGTTCATTTCGCGGAACAGGCCGTCCCAATCGTTGACGCGAATGCCCAGCTCGGCAAAATACGCTTGGAAAGCGGCGCGGAAGCGGGGATCGGTGAAATCGGAAAGCAGAATGGGATGGACAGACATAAAAACTCCTTCTCACGGCAAAACAAAAGCGTTCCCGAATTCGGGAACGCTGAAATTTTCCATTGCGCTTTCCGGAGCGGCCGTGTCAGGCGGCGGACGGCGAATGGTAAAAGTTCCCGAAACGGATTGTCGTTTTCATACCATTCACCTGCCTTTCTGAACATATTATAACAGCAGAGAAAAAATTTGTCAACCGGCGGCAGGAAGTTTCTGGTTCTGCCACACAGCGTCACCCGAAAGGGGAACCGGAGGAGTTGTGCGTTTTACGGCAGGCTTTTCCGCCCCTCCGGCAGGCCGCTGGCATGCCCCTCCGGCAGAGAGTCGGAACCCGCAAGGAAATACGCCTCGTCCTGGAATTCCGTCATCGTCTCCCAGTACCGCTTGGGCATGTTGGTCATTCGCAGACGGGGATTATGGCGTTCTTTGATCTCGATGGTGTCGTAGAACCGCTTCCACAGCCGCCGGTATTGGGCCTCCTGGGCCGATGGAGCGGCCATTTTGAACTCGTCCAGGGGCAGAATCGCCCACTGGCCCGGACGGTGGGCCAGCGCCTCACGGTGGGTCCGGTCGTAAAGCAGGAAAACCTCATTGTACATCCTGTCGCAGAAATGGGGCCGCAGCAGGGGCAGGACCCGGTTTTTGGGTTTGATCTCGCCTGCCAAGGTACCCTCGAAGTCCGAAAAGCGCACGAACCCCTTGAGCAGATGGACCTCTCCGTCCAGATGGCGCACCGCCTTCATCAGCGGCAGCACCGCCTCGTCGCTGAGCCGCCGCAGAAGAGGCTTTCCGATCACATAGAGGGACCGGATAAACCGATAGATGATTTTTTCCCTCTCCGGCGCGCAGGTCAAAAATCCCTTGACCACCAGCTCCCTGGCACAGGGGTCGATCTTTCCCAGGCTTGTCAGCACCCTTTGCGCATGGGCGAGGTCCGTCCCCACCCAGCGGGCGGGGAAGAAGGAGTGTTCAATATGGGCCTCGTCCTGAAACTGGGCGGGGTATTCCCGGTTTACATAGCTGTCAAAAACACAGCTGAGGAACCCCTCGAAGGTTCCGTCATAGCGGTAAATAATTTCCATAGTCACAAGCTCTTCTCCCGCGTCCTTTGCCTGCGGCGGCGCCTGATTTAAACGCTTCCCAGGCCCGTGCGCCAATCCGGCGCGGGGCCGATGTCGCCCCAATATTCGGTCATCTGAGCGATTTTTCCGTTTCTCCACTGGTAAAACGTCACCGCCCGGGCGGCTGCGCCCTCCTGCGACCAGACTCTTGATATGGAGTAACTGCCGTCCAATGCAATCTTTTCCACCTTTCCCGTCCACTGTCCGGGGTAGTCGCAGTTTGCCCGCAGATAACCGTTCAAATCAAACCGCTCGCCGGAATTCGGCCAGAAAATCTCCGCGTCAGGGGTGAAAAACCGGGCCAGCGCCGCTTCCTCCTGATCCGCCACAGCCTGCCAAAGGGCAAAAATCGTAACTTCAATCTCTTTCATCGCTTTTTGCTTCCGCATGCCGTTCCGGCCTGTACGCAATCCCATCCATCTGGCACAGGCAGGTCGGGCCGACAAATTCGGTCACCACCGTCATTCTTGCCGGAGCGCCGCGCTTGAAATATTCCCGGAACACGTCGGCCCCTTTCCGGAAGTCGCTGGTGTTTTTGATGTAGAAATTCAGCTGGACGAGATCATCCAGCGATGCGCCCACCGATGACAGGGTGCGGGCCATGCTCTCCAGCGTAGCCCTCGTCTGGTGGACGATGTCCCCCACGTCCTGGCCGCCGCCGTGGTGGGCCAGAAAGATATAGTCTCCCGCTACGACACAGGAGGAGCAGGTGTCGTCTCCGTAGTGGGCCGGCATTTTGATCATCATTGCAAATTTCTTCCTTTCTCTTTTGATCCGCTATCCCGCCTGTTGGAACAGGCTCATCTGCTCCAGCTCCGCGCCGGGCAGCGCCGCCCGCTCGGCGGCGATCAGGTTCCGCAGGATGCTGTCCTGCTGCAGCTTCAGTCCGTCCAGAATTTTTCCCTTGCAGGTGATGAAGTACTGGGCCCGCTTCATCACGATGCCCATTTTCCGCAGGTCCTCGTGCTCCAGCCGCCGGGCCCGCCGGGCGTAGAGGATTCGCCGCGCCGATATCATTCCGACGCCAGGCACCCGCAGCAGCTCCTCCCGGCTGGCGGTGTTCACCTCCACCGGGAAAAATTCCGGGTGCTTCAGCGCCCAGCTACACTTCGGGTCCACCAGGGGATTGAAATTGGGGTCATCCTCGTCCAGCAGCTCCTCCGCCCGGAAGCCGTAGAACCGCAGCAGCCAGTCCGCCTGGTACAGCCGGTGCTCCCGCAGGAGGGGAGGCTTGGTATCCAGGGCGGGCAGCAGCGTGTTTTCCACCACCGGGACATAGGCGGAGTAGAACACGCGCTTGAGGCTGTATTTGTCGTACAGCGACTGGGTCAGGGACAGGATGTGCCGGTCCGAATCCGGCGTGGCCCCGATGATCATCTGGGTGCTCTGCCCGGCGGGGGCGAAGCGGGGCGTGTGCCGGTACTTCACCAGCTCCTCTTTGTTTTCCCGCAGGGCGCTCTGGATCAGCCCCATGGGCCTGAAAATAGACTTTCGGGTCTTGTTCGGGGCCAGGGTGGTCAGTCCCTGCTCCGAGGGCAGCTCAATGTTCACGCTCAGCCGGTCCGCCAGCAGCCCCAGCCGGGTTACCAGCTCCGGCGACGTGCCGGGGATGGCCTTGGCGTGGATATAGCCGTTGAAGCGGTGGCGGCGGCGCAGCAGGTCCAGGCAGCGGATCATCCGCTCCGTGGTGTAGTCCGGGCTGACCAGCACGCCGGAGGAGAGGAAGAGGCCCTCGATGTAGTTGCGCCGGTAGAACTGGATGGTCAGATCCGCCAGCTCCTCCGGGGAGAACACCGCCCGCCGGGTATCGTTGGAGCACCTGTTGACGCAGTATTTGCAGTCAAACACACAGCAATTGGTCATCAGCACCTTCAGCAGTGTGACGCACCGTCCGTCTCCGGAGAAGGTGTGGCAGCATCCCGCCGTGGAGGAGGAGGTGTTACCGATATGTCCCGTCTTGTGTCCCCGCTGCGCCCCGCTGGAGGTGCAGGCGGCGTCATACTTGGCGGCATCGGTCAGAATGGTCAATTTCTCCATGACATCCACATGCATCCGCTCCCTTCGTTCAAAACATTCGTTCTGCCAATAATATAGAACAAATGGGCGAAAAAGTCAAGAGGGTTTTCAAAAAAATTCTCTTGACAAAACGAACAACTGTTAGTATACTGTTCCCATACTAACAATCGTTCGTTAGGAGATGCTATGACGACGAAGGAAAAAATCCTGTGTACGGCGCTGGAGCTGTTTTCCCAGCGGGGGTATGACGGCGTGTCGGTCCGCGACATCGCCCGGGCGGTAGGCATCCGGGAGAGCTCTATTTATAACCATTTTAAGAGCAAGCAGGCGATTTTTGACGGCATTGTGGAGTTTTTCTACCAGCGGTCGGAGGACTATTTCCGGCAGAGCGCCCTGCCCTTTGACGAAGGGGACGATACGTCCGTCTATCAGGGGATCGGGATCGACTGCCTGCAGGAGCTGATTGAGCGGACTTTCCGATTTTTCTTTGACGACGCCTGGAACGTACAACTCCGCCGCCTGCTTTTGGTCAGCCAGTACGCCGACACCCGCTGCCGGGACCTCTTCCGGCAGCTGTACCGGGACAAGTGCGTCCGCGTACAGGCCTACATCTTCTCCGCCCTGATGGACGCCGGAGAGCTCCGCCGGGAGGACCCGCTGACGGTGGCGGCGGAGTTCCACGGCCCCATGTTTATGGGGATTCTTACCTGCGACAGCTATGAGGAGGCCCGGCCTTTGGTCCAGGCTCACGTGGAGCAGTTCATAAGAAATTATGGAGGGAGGCCCGAAAAATGAAAATCTGCGCCATCTATGGTACCGAACGCAAGGGGTGTACTTGGCACATTGCGCAGGAGGTCCTTACCCGTCTTCCGGAGGCGGAGGTCACGGAGTTTTACCTGCCCCAGGACTGCCCGGACTGCTGTATCTCCTGTTTCCGGTGCTTTAACGAAGAAAACCGCTGTTATCACAGCGAAGGAGCGCGGAGGATTCTGTCCGCCCTTCTGGCTGCGGATGTAATCCTCCTGACTTCGCCGGTATACGCCCTTCACCTCTCGGGGCAGATGAAAACCTTTTTGGACCACTACGCCAATATGTGGATGGTCCACAAGCCCAACGGCGCGATGTTCGGCAAGCAGGGCGTGGTCATCGCCTCCGCCGCAGGTCCGGTGTACCGCGCCGCCCTGCGGGAAATGAAGGACAGTCTGGACTTCTGGGGCGTGGCCCATACATATAAGCTGGGCTTCGCGCTGATGGAGATCAGCTGGGACCGCCTCTCCCCCGCGCTGAAGCAGAAGATCGCCCGGCAGGCGGAACGGACCGCGGCAAAGCTGCGCCGGGGCGTCAACGGGCCGGGGCTGAAGGCGAGGATGCTGTTTTATGGTATCCGGCTGGCGCAGAAATACATTTGGAAGGATTCTCCGGACGCAAAGTGGTGGCGGGACCACGGGTGGCTGGAGAAGGAACGGCCCTGGAAATGACCGTTCGGTTTTTGATATGAGACAGCCGCGGGGCGGCAGAAGCATTGGGAGGTCATTATGAAGGTACTCATCTTATATTCCAGCAAGACCGGTTTTTCACAGCGCTACGCCCAATGGCTGGGCGAAGCCCTGGACTGCCGGGCGGTCCCGTTTAAGGAGAGAAAAAAGGTGGATATGAGCGGCTATGAGGGGATCGTCCTCTTTGGCGGACTCTACGCCGGGCAGATGTCCGGCCTGAAATGGCTGAAAAAGCAGCTCCCCGCCCTTGCGGGCAAACGGATCGCCGCCGTGGCAGTGGGCTGCGCCCCCATGGAGACCCCCGATCTGCCGGAGAGCATGGAAAAGCTCTTCGGCGGGACCCCGGAGATCAAGGGGTTCTACTGTCAGGGCGGTCTGGATTACGAACACATGGGCGCGGTGGACCGGGCCATGATGGCTGCCCTGCGGGCGGCGCTGAAGGCCAAGCCGGATCAGGCGGAGATGCTGGCGGGGATCGCCAAGTCCTTTGACGGGACCCGGAGGGAGTACCTGGAGCCGGTAATCCGCTGGGCCGGACAGGCGCAGGCGGCGGAATAAGCGAAAAGTTGACAAAATCCCCTCTCTTGCATATAATAAGCTTCGAACGATTGTCAGCGGACAGAGAGGTGGAAGCTATGCTGAAAGAATATATGTCCAAACTGCCCTTCCTGCAGATATCCCAGAACAAGGCCCGGAGGAAGGATCAGACGGCGGAAAAAAACGAGCCTCCCGTGGAGGAGGCGGAGAGGGAGGAAGAGGTCCTGTGGCCCGAGGGGGACCCCTTCGAGTCCGGGGCCCGGGAGGCGGAGACGCCGGAAGCGGACCAGCCTGCGGAACCGGAACAGCCGGAGCAGCCGGACCTGTTCGCCGCCGGGAGGGACGCCTACCGGGCCGGGGACTACGAGTCGGCGCTGGCGGCGTTCCGGCAGGCGGCGGAGCAGGGCCACGCTGAGGCGCAGTTCCTCTGCGGTCAGATGTACCGGCGGGGGATTGCCGCCGAGAGCGATGACAAGACGGCCCTGCTCTGGTATAAGCGCGCGGCAAAACAGGGACATATGGGAGGCCAGCTGGCCTGCGCCCTCTGCTTCGAGGAGGGACGGGGCGCGGAAATGGACTTGAAGCGGGCCCTGTACTGGTATGAGCTGGCGGCCAAGCAGGGATCTGTGGACGCGCAGCTGAAGTGCGGCTGTATGTACTACGGCGGCCGGGCGGAGATCGTCCACGGGGCGCAGGCATTCGCCAGAGACTGCGCCGCAGGAGCTGTAAAGTCGGAGGACCTGACAGAGGAGATGTTCGAGAGCTACCTCTATTCCGCCGGCATTCCCAGCCCGGATCTGCTCATCCGGCCGGGCGGAGAGCTGCGGCTGAGCAATTTTCTGCTCTGGCAGTGCGCCTACACGGAGATCTATGTCACGGATGTTCTGTGGCCGGACTTCTCCAAGGAGGAGCTCCACCGGGCCATTGCCTCCTACCAGCGCCGGGACCGGCGCTTTGGCGGGGTGAAGCGGTAGGAACCCAGCAAACGAGAGAAGAGAGGAAGGCGTTTCCCTATGAAATCGAGATTACTGGTGGCCGCGGTGGGCGTACCGCTGATTTTCTGGCTGACCCTGTGGGCGCCGGTGTGGGCGTTGGCCTGGGCCCTGGCGGCGCTGTCCGGCGTCGCGGCCTATGAGCTGATGAAGTGCGCGGGGGCCACGGGCGCCGGTGGGCCGCTGTGCTGGCTGACGGTGGCCTGGGCCCTGGGGGCGGTTTTCCTCCAGTGGGCAAGGCCCGCGTGGCTGCTCCCGCACGTTCTCCTCCCGGACCTGCTCCAGACCCTGGTGGCCTTTGGCGCGGCGGTGCGGCGGGCTGGGGAGGTGAGGTTCCACCACATCATGGCGGGCTTCTTTGCCGTGTCGGCCATCCCCTACGCCTTCTCGTCCTTCCTGCGCCTGAGCGGACTGGGGCTCCACCGGGCCTTTCTGCTGCTGCCCCTGCTGTTCTCCTTTGCCAGCGACACGGGGGCCTTTTTCGCGGGCCGGGCCCTGGGCAAGCACAAGCTGGCCCCCCGGGTCAGCCCCCACAAGACCGTGGAGGGATCTCTGGGCGGTCTGGCGGCCAACGCCCTGGTGGGGGCGCTCTTCGCCCTGGTGATGAACGGGGCCCTTGACTACAACATCCCCTATCTGGCCATTGCCCTGGTGGGGCTGGCGTGCAGCGTGGTGGCCCAGCTGGGGGACTTGAGCTTCTCCTTCATCAAGCGGGAGTTCGGGATCAAGGACTATGGCCGCATCTTTTTGGAGCACGGCGGCGTGCTGGACCGGTTTGACAGTGTGCTCTTCGTGGCCCCGGCTCTGGAGGTACTGATCCATCTGGCGGGGCTGGTGCAGGGCCATGGATAGCATAACGCTGCGGGAGATTGCGCCAGATAGCTGTGAGGCCCAAGAGCTGCTGAAGCTCTCTGCCCAGTGGGAGGAGGAGAACAGCTGCTATGGCTACCGGAGAAATGGCCCCTCTGATCTGGCGGGGCGGCGGATATTCGGAGCCTTTGAGGACGGCTCCCTGGCGGGCTATCTCCTGGGCGCGGTGGAGAAGTCCCAGAGCATGCGCTCCATCATGCCGGAGAATACGCCCTGCTTCGAGGTGGAGGAGCTGTACGTGCGGCCGGAGCGCCGCTCGGCGGGGATCGGCTCGGCCCTGTTCCGCTATGCCCAGGAGCAGGTGGGGCATGAGGCGGCCTACATCACCCTGAGCGCGGTGTCAAAGAATTACCGGGCGCTCCTGCCCTTCTACGTGGAGGAGTTGGGCATGGAGCTGTGGAGCGCCAGACTGTTCAAGCGCCTATAGACAAAAGGGGAGAGAGCTATGACAAAGACGATTTCCCTCCTGGGCTCCACCGGCTCCATCGGCCGGCAGACCCTGGAGGTGTGCCGGGAGCTGGGGGTCCGGGTGGCGGCCATGACGGCGGGCCGGAATATTGACCTTCTGGAGGAGCAGGCCAGGGAGTTTCGCCCCCAGCTGGCGGCGGTGTCCGAGCTGGAGCCGGCCTTGGAGCTGGCCCGACGGCTGGAGGGGCTGCCCATTGAGGTGGCCTACGGAGTGGACGGCCTGCGCCGGGCAGCCTCCCTGGCGGAGAGCGACACGGTGGTCACCGCCGTGGTGGGCATGGCGGGGCTGTTTCCCACCCTGGCGGCCATTGAACAGGGCAAGCGGGTGGCCCTGGCCAACAAGGAGACCCTGGTGTGCGCCGGGGAGCTGGTGATGGCGGCGGCGGAGAAGTACGGCGCGGAGATCATCCCCGTGGACAGCGAGCACTCCGCCATTTTCCAGTGCCTGCAAGGGTCCCGGGACCGGGGGGAAATCAAGAAGCTGATCCTGACCTGCTCCGGCGGGCCGTTTTTTGGCTTGAGCAGGGAGGAAGTGTCAAAGAAGACCAAGGCCGACGCCCTCCGCCACCCCAACTGGGCCATGGGGGAGAAGATCACCATCGACTGCGCCACCCTGATGAACAAGGGACTTGAATTGATCGAAGCCATGCGGCTGTTCCGGGTGACGCCGGATCAGGTGGACGTGGTCATCCACCGGCAGAGCATCATACACTCCATGGTGGAGTTCCGGGACGGCGCGGTCCTCGCCCAGATGGGGACCCCGGACATGCGCCTGCCCATCCGGTACGCGCTGACCTACCCGGACCGGGGGAAGTCGGAGCTGCCGGGGCTGGACCTTTTGACCTGCCCGCCCCTGACCTTCGCGCCGCCGGATCTGGAGGCGTTCCCGTGTCTGAAAATGGCTATGGAGTGCGCCCGGGTTGGCGGGACCAGCTGCGCGGTGCTCAACGGGGCCAACGAGGCGGCGGTGGCGCTGTTTCTCCGGGAGGAAATCCCCTTCGGACGGATCCCGGAGCTGGTGGAGGGGGCGCTGAATGCAATTTTGATGAAATCAAATCCATCCCTGGAGGATATACTGGAAGCAGACCGGCTGGCCCGGGACTATGTGGCCCGGGCGGTGGGAGGAATGGCATGAGAAGACTGGTCCTTGCCTTGGCGGCGACGGTGGCCCTGCTCTGCGCCTGCGGGGAGCGGGCGGACAGCCGGCTCCGCACCGTGGAGTACGGCGGAAGGACCTACGAGGTGGACCAGGAGAATCAGACCATCTCCTTTGACGGCGTGGTCTGCGCCTACAGTACCGATGGCGGCGGAAAGGTAACGTTTACCGCACCCAATGGAGCGATAGCTTACTGGCAGCAGTCCGGTGGAATAGGCCACGGCGGCTGGAGCGAGGACTGGCAGGAGGCTGCGGGGCCGGGGGAGCTGATGAATGCGCTGAAATCAGCCTCTGGTTCTGCGGGATGGGCGGGAGAGCGGAGCGGAAACCCGCTGCTGGGACTTATGCTGCTGGCGGTGGGGGCCTTTAACGCACTGGTCCCCAAGGCCGCATGGTATCTCAGTCACGGCTGG
>OFGO01002245.1_pt1 | contig 11571 bp, 10 predicted proteins | sample 1521761 | NCBI WGS metagenome assembly OFGO01 (sample SAMEA3504128, study PRJEB24116) | mouse gut metagenome | biome: mouse gut; feature: mouse-associated habitat; material: faeces | place: Denmark | collected 2011
TTGATCGCTTCCACCCGCAGCACAGTGCCAGGAATCGGCTTTTGTGTGTCGGCATCGATCTTCGAGAGGGTCAGCTCAGGCTTCTTCAGGTTCTCAAAAATGATCTCCTTCTCGTCGCCGCCGTTTAGACTGATGGTCTGGGTGGAACTTTCACTGATCACATAGGGCTCGGGGACAGATTTCTCCGTCACACGATAGCTGCCGGGGGCAACCCGCAGCTCCACGGAACCGTTAGCCTCAGTGGTCACCTCATGGCGATAATCCCCATCAATCGCCTCCAGGAGGAAAACAGTGCCGGGGATTGGCGTGCCGGTACCCTTCTCAATTTTGCTGATTTTGAGCAGCGGCTGCTTTTGGTTGTCAAAAATCAGCTCCTTGCTGTCGCCAGCCTCCAGCCAAATGGCCTGGGTAGGTTGCTCACTGACGACATAAGGGTCGGGAACAGATTTTTCGGTCACCTCATAACTGTCCACAGGAATATTGGTGAGGACGGCCCTGCCGTCCGGTCCAGTGGTCACATCATTGTGGTAGCCGTAGTGGATGCCCTTGATTTCAAAGTGGGTATTGGGAATCACGTCGCCGGTCTTGGCGTCCCGCTTCAAAATGGTCAGGCTCGGGAGCTTCTTGTCGGAGGCCGTGACGGTGACAGTGCCGCCGCCGTTGATGGTGGCCTGGTCCACATGGGCGATGACCGGATCAGTAAGCGCGGCGTAGGGCGATGGGGCGCTCACCTCCACAAAGGCGTACATACCCTCAGTCACATCGGTGACGGTAATGGAACCGTCCGCTTTCGTGGCCTCAGTGCCGATGATCTGGCCATCCTTGATGATGTTGAATACAGCGCCAGGGAGGGGGTTGTCACTGTCGTCCAGCTTAATGAGCTTGACCTTCACCTTGGCATCATTCTCAAAGACCAAGGCGACATCGGTCTTGCCATCCCACACAAAAGTCTGCTTTGTCTTGCTGACATCAGGACTCTTGGTATAACCCTCCGGGGGAGTGACCTCCTCCGCAGTAAAGCTGCCAATGGGCATATCCTTCCAAGGCACATCAGTAAGATAGCCGCCCACGCCGGTGACATAGGTGCCGGTGAAGTCATTGTCTACGCCGGTGATTTTGATGACTGCACCGGCAAGCCCTTTGGTTGGGTCGTCCGCATCCACTTTGCGGATACTGCCCTCGCCTGTGATGACCGGCGTATCAGTGAAGATAACCGTTACAGTCTTATCGCTGCCGCTGGGCAAAACCACATACTGTGGCCCAGCATTGTCGATCTCATAGTCGGCCGGCGGTTCCAATTCTGTCACGGCATAGGTACCAGCTTCCAAATTGGACAAAGTATAGGTGCCATCCTGGCCTGTCACAATCTCTTTAGAGTAAGCGCCGTTTTCAGATGCAACCAAGAATCGGGCACCGGGCAGTCCCTTATTGGGGTTAGTGGAGTCAACCTTTCTGACTGTGAGACCGTATCTTTCCCGGATGACACTCAATTCGCCCACCATAACGGCCTGAACATCGTTGGAGGGGTGATAACTGGAACCAGGGCCGTTATAGGCGTACTCATAGACTTCACACTCGCCCCACACGCCTTCAGCGCCCAAATCCAAGATGTACTTGACCCGGTCGCGGAAAGATATGCCGTCTATCAGGTCATCAATGCTGGTATAGTTCGTGTGTTCCAGATTGTTGTAGACGCACATCAGCTCCTCCGCACAGGCGGTGACAGGGTCTGCCAGCAGACCGGCCTTGTACCGCCAAACAATGGCCTGTGTCCAGGCGTTCATTGTCCAGGTGTAGTTGCTGTTCCAAACGGCGTTTTCACCTAGGGCAATCGCCCGGTCGGTAAAGACACCGGTGGAATGTGCGTAGAAGTAGGCCATCATCGTCTTGACCGTGGGATCGGAGATGGGCTTTGGATTACCCCATGTGTGGCCTTTCAGCGACCAGCCCATGCCCTTGCCCTTCTCGGCACAGAAGCCCATCGTACTCTTTCCGTTGAGACCAAAGTGCATCTGGTGCATATAGCACTCGCCCAGGGCCGGGGAATCATACTTGACACCATTGTAGGCGCAGTCGTCCATCTTGATCGTGTCCGGAGTAGCGGCCATGGCTGTCGTAGGCAGAAGCCCAAGCAGACAGACCAGCACCAGCAGAGCCGCGATCAGGCGGTTATGCGGTTTATGGATATATTTCATGTTTTGTCATTCTCCTTCTCGGCATAGAAAAAGACCTCTCAGCGTAGCTGAAAGGTCTTTGTTTGCCGGTTATTCAGTTATTCGTACGGGTTGTGTGTTCCCGGTAGCCCGATGAACATAAAGCAGAATGTCGCTCCCCTATCGTTTTCGGTAATACCGACGCCCAGGCTGCCACCGCCAGCATCAATCATGGTCTCGAAGTGACCGGGCGAACTGATCCAGTTCGCAACAGCGTGTTGAGCGATGTCCGCTGATCCTACGCCGGTGAATGCTGTCAGGTTGGATCCAAAACCGTGCGGGTAGCCGAATGCAAGGGCAGCCTCACACTCTTCCTTGGAGTTGTGCCAGGAATACTGCTTGTCAGACATGGTCTGGGCCGCGTTCATCAGAGCGTCATCAACAGGCAGCTCTGGCACACCGTAAGCTACGCGGGTCTGGTTGATCAGTCGAATCATCTCCAGCCGGATCTCCATATTGGCGTTTAGATTATTGCTCCCGGCGTTCCCGTTGGTGGGGGCTGAGGGTTCCACCGTAATGGACACGCTTCCCGTCTTCCCGTCTGGGGCAGTCACCGTGATGACTGTCGCGCCTGGGGCTTTGGTGTTTACGGTCCAATGGCCTAGGACTTCCGCCACATGGGCGACGGCGGGGTTGCTGGAGGTCACCGTATAGTCCGAACGGCTGGGAGCGATAATCAAGGTACTGGTTACGCCCTCTTTCAGCGTACTCCCCTTGGAACTGCCTACACGGATGGAAGCATTCCCCTGTGCGGGGGCCTCGCCGGTGTAGGGAGCATTGCTGTCGATCTGGACCGCCCGGCCGTCCCAATAGACATTGAAACCGACCATTTGTCCGATGTCACGGAGCTTGACATAGTTGTTGCCGCCGATGTTGTACGCATTCATCTGGACCGGGACACCGTCCACGTAGGCCTGCTGAGGGGCGTATTCCGCCATTACCCCAGCGGCATAGGCTACGCCGCCGCCGAACAGCATTGCGCCGGTGAGCAGTCCTGCCACGAAGCTCATTGTGTGCTTTTTCATGTTCGATTCCTCCTGTTCTTTGTATTCACCATAATTATACAAATAAGCAGGGGAATTTACAACGCGGCTACCCCACTTCCCGGGCCTGAACGCACCAGCGCATGTTCCGGACATCCTGGACGCAGGTGACCAGGGTGATCAGGTTATCATTCGTGCGCTCCAGCCGGGAAAAGTCTGTCTCCTCAATCTGGCCGACAAAAAAGACCTCATACGTTCTGGTACCCAACTGGGTGGTGTATGTAATTTGGTCTCCAGCCTTCAGAGTGTGAATTTTACCAAAGTGGTTTGTCACGCCTCTGTTGTGGCCGGCGATTCCCACGTTGCCATCCCAGCAGGAAGTGGATTTGAAATGCCCCGCTCCTTTCGCCAGGCTCTCCAGGCTTTCCGTCTCATAGACTTTGACATTTACCCCGATGCTGGGAATCTTCAGCTGCCCGATGCTGCCGTCCGAGTAATAGAGATCGTCCGGCAGTGTAAAGGGGGTGGAGGAGGTGGAGACGGTAACATCGCTCGTTGGCGGTATTACAGACTCAGCGGGTGGATAATAGGCGGTACTGCCTCCGATGGGAACCGCAGCAGCATTACTCGTCTGAGCTTGTGTCTGCGGAAGCAGCACAGTCCCGCTCCCGGTCTGATAGGACTCAGGACTGCCGAAGGGCGGCGGAACGACAGCCGAATTCTTGCTGCGGTCGATATTGCTCTGTTCTGTCACGCCGCCGCCCACCACTGTGACCTGATCCACCGAAGTGGGGGACGCAAACAGGGGATCCTCCGGGCCGTCGATGTTATACTCGGCCGCCATGGCCGTCGTGGCCATCGTCATAGTGAGCATCAGCGCCACCCCGGCGATTATCAGCAGTCTCTTCATAGCTCATGCGCTCCTTTCGTTTCATCACAAAATAGGTTCCGCCCACACCGGCAGCCAGGGCGGCCAGGCCGAGAGCTGTCATAACCGGCCATCCGGCTCCAGTCTGCGGCGGCTCCTCCTCTGTCACAGGTTCCGGGTCAGCAGGGGCGATAGGGGTGCCGGTGTAGATGACGGTATAGCGGATAACCGTCACGCCGGTGCGATACACCTCTCCGGTGTAATTGGCAGTGGTAGTGTAGCCGGTGACATAGCTGACCGACTTACTTCCTCCGTAGGTGCAGATGGCCGTAAATCGGTCCCCGATCTCATAGTCATCCGCGTTATAGGTGTTGTCCGTTTGCCACTGAACATCCTGGAGCTTCAATGTCTGGCCACCCTCTGTGATGGTCTTGGGCAGATGGTTGGCATCGGCGCTGGCCAGGTTGGGATAGCTGCGGGTGGCTGTGACAGGCTTGGTGGAGCTGCCATACCCGGCAGGTTCGGTCTTGATGCTGTCCAGCACCAAATGGAGGGTGCCGGTAAAACCGTCCTCCGTAGTGGTCTCCTTCTCCTGGGGCAGCAGTTCAAGGACGGTTTCCATGTCCTTCTTGGCACTGTCCACAGTTTCCGTCTGGGTGATGGTTTGGGTCTCGGAGCCGATGACCACCTCCCGCAGAATGTCGGTGCATTCATATCTGGACCCGTCCCGCTCAAACGCCTCCATAGGAAGCGTAGCAGGGTCCGTGTTGGGCGAGAGGTCATAGACCTTGCGGATTTCCCTGGAATCCTGGTCGATGATGATGTCCACAGGCAGCAGGGCCTCCGGATCCGCCAGATCCACAGACGCTGCCCCGGCGGGCAGCACCAGCGCCGTCAGCACCAGAAGCGATACCAACAGGGAAATGAACCTTTTTTTCACTGGGCGTTTCCTCCTTTTTTGGTTGTGTGGTTCATTTGCGGTTGCTCAGGGGGTGTACTGTCCGCCCTGGATCAGCGGTTGCAGGTATGCCACCGCGAATCCCAGCGTGTTGAGGACAATCCACGTCACCACGATCCGTTTGAGCCAGCTGGTGGCCTCGGCAACCGCCCGCTCGTTGCGGGAGATCATGCGCACCAGCAGCGCCACAGCTGCGGCTGTCACGCCCACGATAGTGGAGATGCCCACCAGCTGGCCGTAGACGTCCGCAATGATCGTGGAAAAGCGGGTCCACATGGTGTCGGCTGCTGCGGCAGGCTGTGCGGTCAGCAGCATCATGTAGCAGACAGACACTGCCGCTTGTACCCGGCGCTGCAGCCTTGCCGATCTGGGGCTAATGGTGTGCTTCTCGTGCTCTTTTTTCGCCATACAGGTTCCTCCTTCCTGATAATCTGGACAGCAAAAAGCGCCGGGCCGCAGGGAAGCCAAAGGCTCTCTGCGGGACCGGCGCACTGCCCGTGCCCACTTTTGGACGCTACCATCATACCACATTTACACTCCCCATGTCATCAGCGGCAGCGCTGCCAATTTTCCTGCCATTTTTCTGCCATCAGTTTCCCTCCAGCAAGGTCAGGATCTCCAGCCATGCGTCCAGGCATCCCGCCGGGGCCGTCCAGAGCCGGATGGAGAGGATGTTGACCGCCTGCTGCCGGAGCCGGTAGTAGTGCCGGTCCGAGATGTCCAGCCGGTACAGGATCTCCTGGTGCGTGAGCTTGTCCGGGGTGACAAAGGTCTGGAAAATGATATTATACATCATCTCGCCGTTCCCCGGCTTCTGCCGCAGTACCGTCAGGGCATCGTTGATCCGGTCCAGCAGCAGCCGGGACTGCTTGATACTCAGCATCCGATGCTCCAGCCGGGTGTTCCCCATGGCCAGCTGAGTATCCACCATGCTGAGTAGGGCGTCCAAGTCCTTCAGCGGGCGGTCTAGCTCCTCCGCCACCTGCTCCGGGAAGCATTCCAGCGCCCAGACAATGTCCCGGTAGTGCTTGAGCATCATCTGGGTGTTATGGTACATGTTGCGGCGCAGAGCCTGTTCCGCCTGACGGGCTTTTTCATTCACAATGCTGTGGTCTTCCACAATCCCCCGGCGCTCTAGCAGCGAGATCAGCTGCTCCGTCTGGGGAGAAAATTCATTTTTCGGCAACTCACCACAACGGGTCGCCTTCAAATCTGCCATAGTCAATACCTCCAAAATCGAATGGCGGGCCGGTTTGGGGGCCAGCCCTAGGCAAAAGCTCAAATTCGACCGGGGAAATTCCCTCTACACCCTGGCAGTCCTCAACGAAACTCTTACAATGCCTACACGGAGAAAAATACGCGCGCGTTATATAGCAATCTGAAACTGCAACACGGTGCCGCTCTGCCGGGACAGCAGGCTGAGGCTGTTCCAGCATGGATGGTATGACCTTCCGGCTGTACCAGGTAATCCACCGATTCAGCCGCTCATGGTCACTACCGCTTTTGGAATGAGTTTTTTCGCCCCAAATGCGTATTTCCTCCAAAATGCGTTTAATCTGATTAGATTCCGGGAGAGAGAAAGAGGTTCCTGCTGGGTAGCCGGTGTTGAAGATCAGACAGCCAAATGAGCCTGGCAGCTTATACAGCGGGAAGGCATCCGCGTGTTTTTTGAAAAAGCGCCAGACCTTTGTCTTTTCCCATCCCCAACGACGGCCAAGGGTTTCCAGGGTCAAAACAGCGCCATACTGCCCATATTGGACTGCAGGCGCTATATGAGAAAACGCATTGCCGGGATCCTGCCATACAGTGTGGCACCAGAGATCCAGCCATGCGTCTGCCTCATCAAAGTAATCGTGCGCCTCCACGAGGCGCTGGGTGATGTTTCTGGGCAGGCACAGGAAGCCATAGCCCGGGGTGGTATAGACAGCCTCGGTCCCCATGCAGGGTTCACCAGAGCACTGGACCACCCAATCCTTAATCTGATAAGTGAGTTTCTTTGTTTTTGGATTCAGTTCATAATCTATGTAGCCCAGTTGGACCAGCTTGTCCATCATCTCCAGGGCCTTGTTCCGGTTCTTGATGCCCAAAATGCTCTTGAGCCCTACGATACCGCCTGCCCAGGAGCCGATGGTGACCTGATTGACATATCTGCAATAGCGGGCCTGTCCGTTTCGGAAGGCCGCTCTGGAAGCCAGCCGCGCCCAGGCACCCATGATACCTTTTCCGGGCGGCATTTGATTGCGGGGGAGCTTTACCCATTGGTACTTTAATAGGCACTTCACCTGGCTGGCCTCCTTCTTTGTTATGGATTGAAAAAACAGCTCCGTGCTAAACTGAAAAGGCACAAGAGCTGGGCAAAGAGAATAGCTTGATTCTGCCGCACGTCCTCTTTGCGGAATTTGGACTATAAAAATCGTCCCTTTTGCTTTTCGTGTTGATGGATCTAAACGCCGGCGATTTTACTGATCGCAGATTGAAAATAAAAGTTGGCTGTGATATAATTAAAATATTAAATTAAACCTTGCGGGTGATGCGGAAAAATGAAAATTATAGCGCATACAATGGAATATCGGGGCAGATCTATTGTGTCACCTTTGCGGCTCAGGAACTATTCAGCTTTTGATTATGAAGAATACAAGAGGATTTATGAGGAATGCTTTCGTGACATGAGAACAGCTTTGCAGCGATTTCCGGTAGATTGTTGTGACAGCAAAGAAGAATTGGAGCACAAAAAAGATAAAATATATATCTTAGAAATTGATGGAAAATTAGTTGGTTCGGTTGCCATATATGACAATGAAATAGATGATTTGATTGTGGGAAAAAGCTATCAAAGAGCGGGTTACGGAGAAGCGTTATTGCAGTTTGCTATTTCTCATATGCAAAGCAACAACATTTCTCCAATTGTTCTGCATGTTGCGGATTGGAATCAGGGAGCAATTAAAATGTATATAAAAAATGGATTTGCCATTGTTAAAACAGAAGAGACTTGATTTTGAGCGATTGTACAAATTTTTTGCAGGGCAGTTATCCATGTTGGATAGCTGCCCGTTCAGTCATTTCGACGATGAGAATAATTTATAGGTGTCTATCAACACAAAAGGTAAAGGGATTATAAATCTGGTTCCGTGCAAAACGGAAGGACATGAAAGCGAGGCGAACAAAATGATATATGCGTGTGATAGCTGTCACTTCCTGTTCTCCAGAGTATCACCTGTCAAACAGTGCCCGGACTGCGGAAAAGCGAGTATCCGTCCTGCTGCATTGGTTGAAATTGAGGAGTTTGAGAAGCGAAAAATGTCCGATTTGTGGAAAGAGTGAACTGCGCTGTGGAAATTGTCAAACGAGGCTATGAACCGAAGGATGCTATGGAATTTGGGTCCAAAGCAGCGGAGAAGCTGAATGCGGCCGGGCAGGAACTGGTATTTCTGCTGAACCGGGGTTATGATGTCAAATCCGCCTCCACATTTATCGGCAACCACCACCTGCTCTCCGAGCGCCAGCGGCTGGCCCTGGCCCGCATAACTTCTACCAAGGCAGCCCTGATGGAACGCAGGCGGAAGGAGCTGACACAGGCCCCGGCAGAACTGGTTTTTGACGGCTTCAATACTATCATCACGCTGGAAGTGGCGCTTTCCGGCTCGCTGCTCCTGGCGGGAATGGACGGCACCATCCGCGATCTGGCCGGACTGCGGGGAACCTACCGCATTGTGGACAAAACAGTCAGGGCGGTAGAGCTTCTGTTCGCTCACTTGGATGAACTCGGGGTGAAAAAGGCCCTGTTCTATCTGGATCAGCAGGTATCCAACTCCGGACGCCTCCGGGCGCTGCTGCTGGATCAGGCAAGGGATCATGCGGTGGAGGTCCAGGCGGAACTGCACCCCAGTGTGGATGGCCTGCTCTCCCGCATGGAACGGGTGGTCACAGCGGACGCCATCATTTTGGATAAATGTGGAAGCTGGTACAATCTGAACCGCAAATTGATTCAATCCGCCGTCCCGGATGCCTGGATTTTCCGTCTGGACGGCCTGAGAACGGAGGGATTTTCATGCCAATCATAGGAGCTATCATCGTCCCCCACCCGCCTATCATCATCCCCACTGTAGGGCGCGGCCAGGAACGGGAAGTCCAGGACACCATCGACGCCTACCGCGCCGCTGCCCAGCAAACCGCGGCATGGGAGCCGGAGGTGCTGATCGTCACCACGCCCCATCTGGTCATGTACGCCGATTACTTCCACATCTCCCCCGGCAAGGGCACGTCCGGCGATATGTCCGCCTTCGGTGCGTCCCAGACCCGGCTGACGGTGGAATATGACATGGAACTACAGGAGGAGATCATCCGTCAGGCGGAAAACGCCGGCATCCAGGCCGGAACCTTGGGAGAAAAGGACCCCTCCTTGGATCACGGTGCCTTCCTCCCGCTGTACTTCCTTCAGGATGCGGGGGTGGACTGTCCTATCTTGCGCATCGGCCTGTCCGGATTCTCTCCGCTGGAGCACTACCGGCTGGGCCAGTGCATCGCCCGGGCGGTGGAGACCTTGGGCCGCAGGGCGGTGTTCGTGGCCAGCGGCGACCTGTCCCACAAACTGAAAGACGACGGCCCCTACGGCTACGCCCCGGAGGGCCCGGTCTTTGACCGCCGGGTGACCCAGGCCATGGCGGACGGGGATTTTTTGAAATTCCTCACAATGGATGCCGGACTTTGCGAACGGGCGGCGGAATGCGGCCTGCGCTCCTTCCAAATCATGGCCGGGGCGCTGGACGGTCTGGCTGTGTCCCCTGCCCTGCTCAGCTACGAGGGAACCTTCGGCGTGGGCTACGGCGTGGCCGTCTTCACAGTAACCAGCCCGGACGAGAACCGCCGTTTTGCGCGGCAGTGCGAGGAGTTGGAACACGCCCGTCTGGCAGAGCGTAAGGCGGCCGAGGACCCCTGGGTCAAGCTGGCCCGGCTGTCGCTGGAGACCTATGTACGCACAGGAAAACAGCTGGACACACTGCCGGACGGTCTGCCCGGCGAGATGACAGGCAGAGCCGCCGGGGCGTTTGTCTCTCTACATGCCCACGGCCAGCTGCGGGGCTGTATCGGAACCACAGGGCCAACCACAAACAGCGTGGCCTGGGAGATCGTCCAGAATGCCGTTTCCGCCTGCTCCAGGGACCCCCGGTTTGCGCCGGTGCGGGCGGACGAGCTGGACAGTCTGGAGTACAGCGTGGATGTGCTGGGCCAGCCGGAGCCCATCGACTCCCCCGCCCAGCTGGATGTGAAGCGGTACGGCGTGATCGTGTCCTGCGGTGGCCGCAGAGGGCTGTTGCTGCCCGACCTGGAGGGTGTGGACACGATAGAACAGCAAATTGACATCGCCCGCCAGAAGGGCGGCATCAGCAGCCGGGAGCAATACGCTCTGGAGCGGTTCGAGGTGGTGCGGCACACATGAAAGCACTCTGTAAGCTGTGCTTCCACCACTGTGCGCTGGACGATGGACAGACCGGGCTGTGCCGGGCCAGAGCCTGCCAAGACGGCAAAATTATCTCCCTGAACTATGGAAAACTGACCAGCCTGGCCCTGGACCCCATTGAGAAAAAGCCTCTGCGCCGGTTCCATCCCGGAAGCCTTATTTTATCTGTGGGCAGTTTCGGCTGCAATCTACGCTGCCCCTTCTGCCAAAACCATGAAATTTCTATGGCTGGAGATAGTGGGATACCAACTGTGGAGGTGTCCCCGGAGCAGTTGGCCGCCCAAGCGGCGGAGCTTGTCCCCCATGGGAACATCGGCGTGGCCTACACCTACAACGAACCGTTAATCGGCTATGAGTACGTCCGGGACTGCGCCGCGCTGGTCCATGAGCAGGGCATGGTCAATGTGCTGGTCACCAACGGGACGGTTGAGGAGGAACCCTGGCGGGCGCTGCTGCCCTTGGTTGACGCCGCCAACATCGACCTGAAGGGGTTTACACCCTCATGGTACCGGCGGCTGGGCGGGGACCTGGAGACGGTCAAGCGTTCCATTGTCCTGGCGGCAGAGCGGTGTCATGTGGAGGTGACCACCCTGCTCATTCTCGGAGAAAACGACAGCGAGGAGGAAATCCGGGAGCTGGCCCGCTGGCTGGCCTCAATCAGCCCGGAAATCCCTCTGCACCTGTCCCGGTTCTTCCCCCAGTACCAGATGGTAGACCGTCTGCCGACGCCCGTAGAGCAGGTCTACCGACTTGCTGAGGCAGCGCGGGGGTATTTGTCCTATGTCTACACCGGAAACTGCTGAGCCGCTATTCATGGAGTGTCCCCAGAAAGCTGATGGGATGGATGATATGCTCCTCTTTGGCGTCCAGATCCAGAGCTGGGTCTACAAGCGCAATGGCCCGGCGGATGCTATGATACCCGTACTTGCTCCGGATTTTGTCCAGCGTCCGGTCGATGTCGGCCCGGCGCTGGGCTTTTTGCTCCTCCGGGAACAGCGACAACTGCACAACGCCGTCCGCCGGCGTCAGCCCGCTGGCTTTCACCGACAGGCTGCGCACAGGCTCCCCGCCGGTATGATGCCTTCGGAACA
>OFGO01002250.1_pt1 | contig 11546 bp, 9 predicted proteins | sample 1521761 | NCBI WGS metagenome assembly OFGO01 (sample SAMEA3504128, study PRJEB24116) | mouse gut metagenome | biome: mouse gut; feature: mouse-associated habitat; material: faeces | place: Denmark | collected 2011
CGCCCCTCACGACATGCGTGCGTTCCGCACCGGACCCCGAAAGACCGGTGCGGGACGCATGCAGACTCCGCCGCGGGGCGTTACTCCCCGTCGTCGTAGAAAATCCCGTCCATGAGCGAATCCAGTTCGCGACGCTCCTTCTTCGTCGGGCGCCCCGTGCCGCGGTCGCGCGTCACGAAGACGGTTTCGCGCGGCACGTCGAGTTTGGCCAGCTCCTCCTGCGGGGTGACGTTCACGCAGTACTCCGGCACGTTCTTGGCCGGCTGGCGGCTCGTGACGAGCCCCACCACCCGATAGGAGTAAACCACCTGCTGGCGCCGCACCGTGATGCGGTCGCCGCATTTCACCTCGCGCGAGGGTTTGGCGTAGGCGTCGTTCACGAGCACTTTGTTCGTGCGCACGGCCTCCGCGGCGTCGCTGCGGGTCTTGAAAATCCGCACGGCCCACAGGTATTTGTCGAGTCTTACATCTTCCATATTCCAATCCGTTGTCAATGCCGGCCCGTTCAGCGCTCGTAGAGCGTTTCGGCACGGGGCCGGTCGTGCGAATGTTCGTCGTTCTGGCGGCTCACGCTGAGGATCATGCCCAGCGCCATGGCGGTGAAGAGCACCGACGAGCCGCCGCGCGAGATGAGCGGCAGGGTCTGGCCCGTCTCGGGAATCAGATTGACCGTCACCATGATGTGGAGCAGCGCCTGGCACGTGATGAGCAGCGCCAGGCCCAGCACCAGCAGCCCCGGGAATGCGGTGCCGCAGCGACGGAAAATTTCGATCGCCCGGAAGAAAATCCACAGATAGAGCATCAGCAGCGCCACGGCCAGGATCAGTCCGTACTCCTCGACGAAGAAGGCGTAGGCGTAGTCGCTCTCGGGGTGGATCATCTCCACGCGCATGGCGCTCTGCCCGGCGCCCTCGCCCAGGATACCGCCGTTGTGGATGGCGATCATCGAACGCTCCGTGTCGGTCAGGTGGTCGATGGGCTTGTCCGTCTGCGACTGGGTCCACAAGTGGATCCACGTCGCCACGCGGCCCTCGGCCGTCTCGCTGCGCCCCAGGTTGAGGGCCATGATGAGCACCACGCCCGCCACGGCCCACGCCACCAGCTTCAGCAGCTCGCCGAAGCGCACGCGTCCGATGAGCATCATCACCCACGAGGCGGCGAAGACCAGCACGGCCGACGAGGTGTGGGCCGGGAAGATCACGGCGCACGACACCACCACCGGCATCAGCACGGGCCACGTTCCCTCGCGCCAGATGCGGCCCTGGGCCGGATCGCTCCACCAGGTCCAGAAGCGCCACGAGGGGACGATGCACAGCTTGTCGATCTTCGACTGCCGCCCCGCGAGCTGACGCGCCAGGAAGAGCACCGTGGCGACCTTCAGCGCCTCGGAGGGCTGGAACTGAAAGGGTCCGAGCGGAATCCAGCGGGCTGCGCCGTTGGTCGTGGCGCCGATGAAGTAGACGGCGATGGTGAGCAGCACGCCGATCAGGTAGGCCGGTTTCGAGAGGTGGTTGTAGATGCGGCAGTCGATCTTGTGCACGACGAGCATGATGCCGAGGCTCACCACGAGAATCATGATCTGCTGGCGCAGGAAGTGCGACGTGCTGCGCACCGTGTGCGCGTCGTAGGCCATCTTGGCCGTAGAGGAGTAGACGACCAGGATGGAGATCACGGCCAGCGCGGCCACGATGATCCACAGCACGCGGTCGCCCGTGAAGACCCGGAACGGCGTCGCCCCGGCCCCCTCCTGCGGCTGCTTCGGCGCCTCGGCGTCCCCCGAAGCACCGGCCCGGTGCGCCCCCGCTTCCGAAGCGTCGCGCTCTGCGGCGTGCGAACCGCTACGGGCGCTGCCGCCGGCCGTATCGCCCGCACGGGCGCCACGGGCCGCGACGTCCGCAACGGGACCGGACGTCTCCTCCCAGGGGCAGGGTTCCGGCATATGATCCGTGCTCCGCATAGGCTATCCCAGGTGTTCGGCCACCCACTGCTTGAACAGCTCGCCGCGCTGTTCGTAGTTTTTGAACAGGTCGAAGCTGGCGCAGGCGGGCGAGAGCAGCACGGCATCGCCCGGACGCGCCGCATCGCGTGCCGCCCGCATCGCCTCGTCGAGCGATCCGGTGGAGACGATCTGCGGCACCACGCCGGTGAACTCGGCGACCAGCTTGGCGTTGTCCGCACCCATGCAGACCAGCGTGCGGACCTTCTGCCGCGCGAACTCCTTGAGCGGCGCGTAGTCGTTGCCCTTGTCCGTGCCTCCGGCGATCCACACCACCGGACGCGTCATGCTCTCCAGCGCATACCACACCGAATCGACGTTCGTGGCCTTCGAGTCGTTGATCCACGCCACGCCCCCGTACTCGCCGGCGGGGTCGAGCCGGTGCTCCACGGGGTCGAACGCACAGATCGAGCGGCGCACCTGCTCCGGCGCTACGCCCGCGGCGAGGGCCGCGAGGGCCGCCGCCATGGCGTTGTAGGCGTTGTGCAGGCCCGCGAGCTTCATCTGCGCCGTGTCGATCTCCACCGAGGTATGACCCACGGTCGCCGTGAACTTGCCGTCGCACAGGAAGGCGTCGCCCGCACCGCTCGCCACGGCCGCACGCGCCGCGAAGGGCAGCTCGCGCATCCGCAGGTCGTGGCGCGGCAGCTGCTCGGCGATCACCGGATCGTCGGCCGAATAGATGAAGGCGCAGCGCGAGTGCTGGTTCCGCACGATGCGCATCTTCGAGTCAGCGTAGTTCTGGAAGCAGTAGTCGTAACGGTCGAGGTGGTCGGGCGTGATGTTGGTCAGCACGGCCACGTCGGCCCGGAAGCGGTACATGCCGTCGAGCTGGAACGAGCTGATCTCCAACACATACCAGTCGTAGCCGCCCGTGGCGACCGAGTAGGCGAAGCTCTCGCCGATGTTGCCGCCGAGGGCCGCGTTGTAGCCCGCATCGCGCAGGATGCGGTAGATGAGCGACGTGGTGGTGGTCTTGCCGTTCGACCCCGTGATGCAGATCGTGCGCGCACGGCCGATGTAGCGGCCCGCGAACTCGATTTCGGAGATTATCGGGATGCCCGCCTCGCGGATGCGGCGCACGACGGGCGCCTTCTCCGGAATGCCGGGCGACTTGACCACCTCGTCGGCCGCGAGGATGCGCTCCTCGGTGTGGCCGCCCTCCTCGTAGGGCACGGCCCACTCGTCGAGCCGCGCCTTGTAGCGGTCGGCGATGCGGCCGCTGTCCGACAGGAAGACGTCGAATCCCTTCTTCTTGGCGAGGATCGCCGAGCCGTAGCCGCTGATTCCTCCGCCCAAAACGACGATGCGTTTCATGGTCTTGCTCATTTGCTATCTGATTTTCAACGTTACAAGGGTCACGGCCGCAAGCAGCAGCGACACGATCCAGAAGCGCGTGACGATCTTCGTCTCGAAGATGCCGCGTTTCTGGTAGTGGTGGTGTACGGGCGACATGAGCAGGATGCGCCGGCCCTCGCCGTACTTGCGCTTCGTGTATTTGAAGTAGGATACCTGCATCATCACCGAGAGGCTCTCCACGAGGAAGACGCCGCAGAGCAGGGGCAGCAGCAGCTCCTTGCGGATGCAGAGCGCGAAGACGGCGATGATGCCGCCGATCGAGAGCGACCCCGTGTCGCCCATGAAGATCTGCGCCGGAAAGGAGTTGTACCACAGGAAGCCGATGAGCGCGCCGGCCGTCGCGGCGGCGAAGACCAGCAGCTCGCCGCTCTGCGGGATGTACATGATGTTGAGGTAGTCGGCATAGACGATGTGGCCCGAAAGGTAGGCCATGGCCCCCAGCACCACCACGATGGGCACCGACACGCCCGTGACCAGTCCGTCGAGACCGTCGGTGAGGTTGGCGCCGTTCGACACGGCCGTAATCACGAGGATGGCCACCAGCACGTAGAGCAGCCACGCCGCGGTGTCGTTGCCGCCGGTGAACCAGCTGTAGTCCAGCTCATTGTTCTTGATGAAGGGGATGGTGGTCTGCGTGGTCTTGAGGCTCTCGGAGCTGAGCACCACGCGCTGCACGGTGCTGGCCACCACCTCGCCCGAGGGATCGCAGTAGACCGTCTCTACGGGCTGCACGCTCTTCTCGCGCACGACGATCTCCTCCGAAATCCACATGGTCGTGCCGACGATCAGGCCCAGGCCCACCTGCCCCACGATCTTGAAGCGCCCCTTGAGGCCCTCCTTGTGGTGGCGGAATACCTTGATGTAGTCGTCCAGGCCGCCGATCAGCCCCAGCCACATCGTCGATACGAGCATCAGCTGCACGTAGATGTTGTCGAGGCGCCCGAGCAGCAGGATGGGCACCAGAATGGCCAGCAGGATGATCACGCCGCCCATGGTCGGCGTGCCGCGCTTCTGGAGCTGGCCCTCCAGCCCGAGGTCGCGGATCTCCTCGCCGATCTGCTTGCGGCGCAGGAAGTCGATGATCCGGCGGCCGAAGATGATGACGATCAGCAGCGACAGGATGACGGCCGCCGCCGCGCGGAACGAGAGGTACTGGAACATGCCCGAGCCGGGGATATTCCAATACTGGTCGAGGTAACGGAAAAGATGGTAAAGCATGGTTTTTTCTCTTTATTTGCGTGTGTCGTGCAACGAGGCGAAGCAGGCTGCGATCTGCTCGCGGTCGTCGAAACGGAGTTTCTCGGTGCCCACGATCTGGTAGGTTTCGTGGCCCTTGCCCAGCAGGGCCACCACATCCCCCGGCCCGGCCAGCTCCAGCGCCCGGAGGATGGCCGCGCGGCGGTCCAAAACCACCTCGTGGGGGAACTGCGCCAAAGCGGCGGAAATCTCGGCGCAGATGTCCTCCGGCCGCTCGGAGCGGGGATTGTCGGTGGTGACCACAACGTAGTCCGCCCGGCGGGCGGCGGCATGGGCCATATCCGTCCGGCGCAGCCTGGGGCGGTCGCCCCCCGCGCCGAACACGGCGATGATGCGCCGGGGATTGTGGGCGCGCAGGGCGGAGAGCACCGCGTCAAAGCTGGCGCCGTTGTGGGCGTAGTCGACCACCACCTCAAAGGGGGCGGGGACGGGCAGGCGCTGGGCCCGCCCCGGCACCGTGACGTGGGCCAGCCCCGCCCGCACCGCGCCGTCGTCCAGCCCCAGGGCGCGGGCCAGGGCCACAGCGGCCAGGGCGTCGGCCCCGTTGAACTCCCCCGGCAGGGGGATATGGTAGCGAGGCGTGCCCGCCACGGTGAGGCGGACGGACAGGGGACGCTCCGGGTCGGGCTCCACGGCCAGGGCACGGACGTCCGAACGGGGGGAAAAGCCGAAGGTGCAGGCGGGGGCGTCTGGGGGGAGCTGGGCGGCCATACAGGGCCAGGCCGGGTCGTCCCCGTTGCCCACGGCCCGGCGGCACTGGCGGAACAGCGCGGCCTTGCAGGCCCGGTATTCGTCAAAGCCGGCGTGCTCGCCGGGGCCGATGTGGTCCGGGGAGAGGTTGAGGAACAGCCCGGCGGCAAAGGTGAGGCCAAAGAGGCGGCGCAGCTTCATGGCCTGGGAGGACGCCTCCAGCACCACATAGGCGCACCCGGCGTCCGCCATCTGCCGCAGGATGCGGTGGAGGGCGATGGGTTCGGGGGTGGTGTTGGCGGTGTCGCACAGCTTCTCCCGGCCTATGTACGCCCCCAGGGTTCCGATCATGCCGGTTTTGTACCCGGCGGCGGAGAGGATGTCCCGGGCCATGTGGGCGGTGGTGGTCTTGCCCTTGGTGCCGGTGACGGCGATGAGGGCAAGGCTGTCGGCGGGACGGCCATAAAATTCCGCCGACAGCAGGGCCAGGGCGGCCCGGGGGTCGTCCACGGCGGCGCCCGGCACCCCGGCGGGCAGGGGCGGGGCGCACACCACGGCGGAGGCGCCCCGGTACAGGGCCTCGGGAATGTACGCCCGGCCGTCGGAGCGGCAGCCGGGGAGGGCGGCGAAGAGCGCGCCGGGAACGGCCTTTCGGGAGTCGCAGGTGAGGGCGGTGATATCGGCGCCGCCGGGGCAGTCCGCGCCGAGGATGGACAGCAGCTGGGACAGCTTCATGGGGAAACCTCCTGAGACGTTTTCCCCAATCTATGAATTTGGACATAAAAAGGTCCCTCCCGCCGGCGGAAGGGACCTTTTTGTCGTTTATTCGGCTGTGCGCAGCAGTTCGTCCACCGACAGGCCGTACAGCTTGGCCAGGGCCATCAGGTTGGACGTGCTGGGCTCCGACGTGCCGTTCTCCCACTTGGAGACGGCCTGGCGGCTGACGCCCAGCGCCTCGGCCACGTACTCCTGGGTGTAGCCCGCGGCGGTGCGCCGGGCCTTGAGGGCTTCGGCAAGGCTTTTGGCCTGCTCCGGCGGGCTTTTGTCTGAGCGAAGGTATTTCAGCAGAGCCCGGATGAGCAGCACAATCACCCAGATGAAGAGGGCCAAAAGCGCGATGTTGAGGAGTAAAATGGGCAGCGCCATAATGGCTGTGCGGGATGGTACCATAGTGATTCCCTCCTTTTGATGGGCCCATTTTACCGAAAAAGCCCGGTTGCGTCCACCGCTTATCGCGCAACTTTGGGTTGCGGATGGGAAGCGCGAGGATAGCCACGCAGGGGAGCTTGGACCGAAGCAAAGGCAAAAGCCCAGCCGCCGCGAAGCGGGGGCGGATTTTGCCTGAGTCGGAGGGAAAGCGACCCGGCTGCGCGGTCAATCCGAGCGTGACAAGGAAGCGGCTCGGTCACCCGTCGCGGAGGCTTCGCGGCACAGCTACAGACTGCGTAAGCCCCTTTTGACGTCCCACTCCCGCAGGAACGCCCGGACATATTCCACGTCCGACGGGGTGTCGATATATGCCAGCCCCCGCTTCTGGCGGGTTTCCGCCCCCTTGCCGGTGATGAGCAGGAGGGACGGCACCCGGCAGCTGAGCACCGCCTGGCGGATGGCCTCCCCCCGGTTGGGCTCGATGCGGCATTCGCAGGCCACGTGGGCGGCGATCTCCCGGCAGATGGACAGGGTATCCTCTTCGCCCGAGTCCTCCTCGGTGAGCACCACCAGGTCGGAGCAGGCCCCGGCCACCTCGCCCAGGTCCCGGCGGCGGTCAAAGGCCTTTTTTCCGGGGCAGCCGAACACGGCCACAATCCGCCGCCCGGGGTACTCCCGCTTGGCCGAGCGGAACAGGGTCTCGAAGCTCATGCGGTTGTGGGCGTAGTCCACAATGGCGGTCACGTCCCCCCCAGCGTTGGAGTACACCTCCATCCGGCCCGGAACCCTGGCCTTGGAAAGCCCGGCCCGGACGGCATCCCCGGGGATGCCCAGCCCCAGGCAGACCGCAATGGCCGCCAGGGCGTTTTCCACGTTGAACAGCCCCGGCATGGTGAGCCGGTACTGGCCGCCCAGCGCCCCGGCGTTTACCTCAAACAGGATGTCGTCGCCGAACTTGTGGGCGTTGTGGCCGTATACCGCGGCGGCGGGGTCCCGCTGGGAGAAGGTGAGGACGGCGGGACAGGCGGCCCGGGCCGCGGACAGGGTTTCCTCCCCATGGGCGCAGTCCAGGTTGACGCAGGACAGCTCCGCCTGGGAGAAGAGCTTCAGCTTGGAGTGGAAATAGTCCTCAAAGTCCGGGTGCTCAATGGGGGAGATGTGGTCGTTCCCGATGTTGAGAAAGGCGGCGGCGGCAAAGGGGACGCCCAGGGTGCGGTGGTACTTCAGCGCCTGGCTGGACACCTCCATCACCAGATATTCCATGCCGGAGGAGCGGGCGTGGGCAAAATGCCGCTGCAGCTCCAGGGGCTCGGGGGTGGTGAGGTGGGACTCGAAGCGCTCCACCCCGTCCCAGGTGTCGATGGACGAGATGACGCCGCAGGTCTGCCCCTTCGGGGCCAGATACTCGTCCAGGATATATTTCAGGTAGTAAGCGGTGGACGACTTGCCCTTGGTGCCGGTGAGGCCGATGATTTTCAGATGCCGGGCGGGGTCGTTGTAGTATTTTGCCGCCAGAGGGGCCATGGCCCGCCGCATGTCCCGGACCAGGACGCAGGGCAGGCTTACCCCGGGGAAGACGGTTTCGCTGACGTAGGCGAAAGCCCCCCGGCGGGCGGCGTCCGCCAGGTACTCCGATTTGAAGTGGGCCCCCTTACAGAGGAACAGCGTACCGGGGACGGCCTCCCGGGAGTTGTAGGACAGAAGCTCCACCGTGCGCCCCAGCTCCAGCCCCTCCGGCAGGGGGGCGGCCAGCAGGCCCAGCTTGTCCAGCAGGGCGCAATAGTCCCCCAGGGGGAATAAAGTCAAACCCATACCATCGTCCTCCCAATCAAATGGTGCGCAGGGGATAGCCGCAGATCTCCACCGCCCGCTCCGCCATGACCATCATGGCGTCCAGGTAGAAGGGGGGCAGGGGGTGGTAGGTGGAAAACACCGACAGCTCGGTGCAGGCCAGGATGGCGCAGTCGCACCCGGCACCGCGGATGGCCTTGTCGATTTTAGAGAACTTGTCCCGGCTGCCCTTCTCCCCCTGCTTGATCTCGTCGTAGATGACGGACATGACCAGCTTCTGGATGTCCGGGGCCGGGGCCACCGCCTCCAGGCCGAAGGCGGCGCACTCCTTCTGGTACAGTCCCGTCTGGATGGTGCCGTCGGTGCCCAGGATGCCGGGGCGCTTTTTGCCCTGCCGGGCCAGCTCGCGGGCGGTCTCCCGGAGCATGTGGATGATGGGTATGCCGATCTCACCCTGGAGGCGGTCGGCAAAGTAGTGGGAGGTGTTGCAGGGGATGGCCAGCGCCGTGCAGCCGCAGCCCTCCAGCAGCTTCGCGTCCCCCAGCAGCCGCCGGTACAGCCCCTCGGTGTCGCCCGACAGGATGGCGGCGGTGCGGTCGGGGATGCCGGTGTCCGACAGGATGAGGGCGGGCAGGTGGTCCTGGTCCCGGGCGGCGTCGGTGCGGTCCAGCACGAACTGGTAGAACACCTGGGTGGCCTGGGGCCCCATGCCGCCCAGCACGCCTAAACGCTGTTCAGACATTAAGATGCGCCTCCTAATCGCGTTGCTGCGGCATGGGCCCCGGAAGCCCCCATGCCGCCCTTTGCCCCGTCAGTTCTCCTTCGGCTTCTCGCAGTACCTGTTGAACCGCACCCAGCAGCCGATGTGGTTCTTCCAGATACGCCAGATGCGCCTGGCGGTGTAATCCGGGCGGTACTCCATGGAGTGGTGGTCCGCCCCGGACTTGAACAGGGCTTTCATCTCCTGGTGGTAACGCCTGGGGATGAACCTGTAGGCCAGCCCGCGGGGGATCATCCGCCAGATGGAGCGGTTGCTGGTGATGGCGGGGGGGATGTCCCGGCCCTCAATCAGGTCGCCCACCAGATACTGGGCGATGTTATGGCCCGAGCCGGTGACATAGTAATTGCTGCGGCCCTGCCGGGTGTTGATCTCAAAAGCTTTGTACCTGCCGTCCCGGCGGTCAAACTTGATGTCAAAGTTGGAGAAGCCCACGTAGTCCAGATCCTCCAGCATCCTGCGGATTTTGTCGCACAGGCCCCGGTCATGCTCGGTGATGATGACGGCGTGGTTGCCGATGCCGTGGGGGGAGTGCTCCTCCAGCAGCACGTGGCCCAGGCACATCAGCTTCACTTTGCCGCGCTGGTCGGAGTAGTTGGTGAGCACCCGCATATAGGTGTCGTCCCCGGGGATGAACTCCTGCAAGATCATCTTGCCCGGATAGCCCGCGGCATACACCTCGTCCAGGGCGGAGAGCAGCTCCTCCCAGCTTTGGCAGATATACACCTTTTTCAGCTCCCGGCAGCCGGTGGCCCAGTAGGCCACCCCGTCGGCGGGCTTGGCCACATAGGGGGCCCCCCAGGGCAGGTCGAAATCGTGGCCCATGTCCCCTGAATAGACGAAGGTGGCCGGGTGGTCGATGCCGTACCGGTCGCACAGGGCGTAGAACTGCTCCTTGTCGGTGAGCTTGTCCAGCAGCTCCCCGCTGATATAATTGCACTTTACATTGGGGGGAAACTGGTCCTTCAGGTGGGCGGCCAGCTTCACATAGCTGTCCCCGCAGCCGATGACCAGCACCGTCTTGTCCGGGAACTCGGCGGCCACATTGTTCACATTTCGCAGAAAGACGGCTTCGTCCTCGTTTTCCAGGCAGGGCCGGTAGTCGATGATGGCGCTGTAGGCGCAGGGGAAGGTGGCGGCAAACTTGCCGAAGGCGACGCTCTTCACCCCGTAGGCCTCGTGGAAGGCCCGGGCCACGCTGTACACATTGATGTCGCCGCCGAACAGCAGGGGCTGGAACGAACATTGGGACATTATCGATCAGACTCCTCGCGTATCAAGATACCGTAAATAGTAAAAAATCACGCTCCGCACGGTGCATAACTGAGGCGCAGCCCCGTGGACCCCACTCTTTTCAGTGCCCAGGCACAAGGGACAGCACAAATCGGGGTGCCCGCGTCGAAAGAACAGCGCGCCGAAAGGGTCAACGCCCGGGGCTCGTATAGGGCGTCCCCATGGGGTACATAGGGGCCGCAGCTCCTATGCGTGTCTTTGGTTACTTTCTGCACGAGCAGAAAGTAACCCGCCGGAGGCCGTGGCCCGGGCAGGGGCTGCGGAACTGCGTCCGCCCCGCTGGCAGCGGGTTCATCCCCCGGCCCGCCGGACGAGAAAGACCCCCGGAATCTGGGACAGCTTGTTGATAACCCCGGTCAGCTCCCGCTGGTCCTGGACGAACAGCTCCAGATTGATGATGGCGTAGCCGTCGGGCTGGCTGCGGGCGGCCAGGGTGTTCAGCTTGGCCTTTTGCGCGGACAGGGCCATGGCCACGTCCAGGGCCAGACCGTCCCGGTCCTTGGCGGAGATCTCCAGGGAGGTACGGAAGGTGGACTCGCCGGTCTCCGCCCAGGACACCCTTACCCAGCGCCCCTCCTCCTCCGGCTTGCGGCGGGCGGGGTCTGCGTTGGGGCAATCCCTGCGGTGGATGGACACGCCGTAGCCCTTGGTGATGAAGCCCACCACCGGATCGCCGGGCACGGGGGTGCAGCACTTGGAGAACTTCACCATGCAGTTGTCCAGCCCCTCCACAATAATGCCGCTGACAGAGTGGCGTCGGGCCGGGGCGGAGGTCTTGGCGGTGGAGGGGTAGACCGTCTCGCCGGAGGAGACGGCGGCCTGCATGGCCTCGTGCTCCGCCCGCTGCCGTTCCAGCCGGCCCAGGCGGGTCATCTCCTCCTTCATGCGGCCCGCCGCCTTCTGGGCGGACAGCCCACCGTAGCCGATGGCGGCGTACAGCTCGTCCAGCGAGCCAAAGCGCACCCGCTTGAGCAGGGTGTCCAGCAGGTCGGGGGTGGCGGTGATGGCGGCCAGGGTAAGGCCCAGGTGCTTCAACTCCGACTCGAACATGGACCGGCCTGTGGCGATGTTCTCCTCCCGGCGCTCCTTCTTGAACCACTGGCGTATTTTGTTGCGGGCCTCGTTGGATTTGCAGATCTTCATCCAGTCCCGGCTGGGGCCCCGGGCGGATTTGGAGGTGATGATCTCCACAATGTCGCCGTTTTTCAGCGGCGTCTCAAAGGTGACGATGCG
>OFGO01002251.1_pt1 | contig 11544 bp, 13 predicted proteins | sample 1521761 | NCBI WGS metagenome assembly OFGO01 (sample SAMEA3504128, study PRJEB24116) | mouse gut metagenome | biome: mouse gut; feature: mouse-associated habitat; material: faeces | place: Denmark | collected 2011
CGGCGGCTGTGTTCTGATAAACTGTATCCCGGTAAATTCAGAGGTCATTTCAAAATTTCAAATATCCTCATGGCTGTTTACGCCCTTCCAAAAGCCCCGCATAAATCTCTCTCTTGCCCACGCCCCTATCTCTGGCCACCTGCTTCATGGCCGATTTTTGGTCCATGCCCTGAGCCTCATAATAGGCCATATGCTCCTCAAGGCTCATGGTCTCCCATGCGGCTATCTTTTCAAGACGTACCTCCTGAAGGCTTTTTCCCTCAATCACAAGCACATATTCCCCACGGGGATCTTCTTTTTGATTCCGCTCCACCGCCTCCTCCAGCGTGGTGGGAATCACGGTCTCAAACTTCTTGGTCAGCTCCCGGCAGAGGGTAATCCGCCGATCCCCCAGACAGTCACATAGTTCCCCCAGCGTACCCGCCAGATGATGAGGGGCCTCGTAGAGGATCATTGTCCGGGTCTCCTTTTCCAATTCCCCCAGAACCTCTCTCCTCTCCCGCTTGTCGGAAGGCAGAAAACCCTCAAAACAGAACCTTCTGGCCGGCAGGCCGGAAAGGGTCAGGGCCACAATGCAGGCGGCAGGGCCCGGCAGGCTCGTCACGGGCACGCCGTTTTCATGGCACATGGCCACCAGCACCTCTCCGGGATCCGAGATGGCGGGAGTTCCTGCATCGGTGATCAAGGCAATCTCCTTCCCTGCCAGCAGCTGCTCCACAAGCTGTCTTCCTTTCTCCACCTTGTTGTATTCATGGTAACTGGTCATGGGCGTGTGAATATCAAAATGATTCAGCAGCTTGATGCTGTTGCGGGTGTCTTCCGCCGCGATCAGATCCACCCCCCGCAAGGTCTCAATCACTCTGGGCGTCATGTCCCCCAGATTGCCGATGGGCGTGGCACATAGATACAAGGTTCCCGCCATAAGCTCACCTATCCTTTCCTGCTCCTTATTTTTTCCCCCATAAAAGTCCGCCTTACTTTCTTCCCATGCCCAGATCAAAAAAAGCCATGTCCCCCTTGCACTGCAGCAGACGGTTACTATAGCAATTTTCTTATAAACGGAATGCACTTAACCAGGTTCGTGATCAAGATACCTGCCGCTGCGCCGAAACCTCAATACCCATATATCTCTCTGATCTCCGACATGTACACCCCCGGCTCACGGAATATCACCAGAGGCTTCTCCACCTTCATTCTGGGCCGCCCTCCCCGCACCGCCTCCAGCAGAACCATGTTGGGCTCCCTATCCGCATAGGGATGCACCAGCTGCATACGCTTAGGCTCCAGCCTATGCCGCGCAAGAGTGACCATGATCTCCGCCAGACGAAAAGGGCGATGCACCAAAAAAAAATGCCCTCCGGGCTTCAGCAGCCGCGCCGTCTGGGCCGCCACATCCTCAAAGGTACAGAGAATCTCATGACGCGCAATGGCCTTTTGCATATTGGGGCTGGCTGCACCGTGCTGTCCTATCATATATGGAGGGTTACATGTGATGCAATCAAAAGAAGCAGACGGGAAAAAATGGTCTGCTTCTTTGATGTCCCCAACCACAATCTCTATTTTGTCTGTCAGGCCGTTCAACGCAACACTCCTGACAGCCATGTCAGCACTCTCCTTCTGGATCTCCAGACCTACCAGATGAGCACAGCCGTACTTGGCCTCCATAAGAAGCGGTATGATTCCCGTACCCGTCCCCAGATCCAGCAGACGGTCATCCGCCTCCGCATGGGCAAATCCAGTCAAAAGCACCGCATCCATCCCAAAGCAGAATTTATTCGGATTCTGGATAATGCGGTAGCCGTTTCTCTGGAGCTCGTCCAAGCGCTCGTCTTCCTTAAGCTTGATTTCCATCAGATTTCAGCCGCTCCTCCTGACCGGCTCTCCCATCGTGCCTATTGTTCCTGCCGTCCCGGCGGTTCCTTGTGCCCTGACGTTCTCCGCTGTTGGCATACTGACGCCTCCTGCCGTCCTGCCGGCTCCTATTCCCGCCATAACGGCCTTCGGGCTGCTGTCCCCCCTCGGGGCGGTACTCCTGCTGTCTATAGCCTTCCTCCGAGCGCTCGCCTGCGGGACGCTGCCCATATGCCCTCTGTCCGCCTCCGAAACGCTGCCCCGACTGTCTATGTCCGCCTTGTCTTCCGCTGCCGTAACGCTGCTCGGCTCTGTCTGTGCTGCGCTGATTCTCTGTACCACGTTGGTTCTCTGTGCTGCGCTGGTTTTCCGCATTGCGCTGGTTTTCCGCGCTGCGTTGGTTCTCTGTGCTACGCTGATTTTCTGCGCTGCGTTGAGTTTCCGCGTTACGCTGACCTTCCGCGTTACGCTGAGTTTCCGCGTTACGCTGACCTTCCGCGTTACGCTGGTTCTCCCCGCTGCGCTGACCTTCCGCATTGCGTTGGTTTTCCGCCGTATACTTTTGTTCCCGGTGAAATTCAGAAAAACGGTTCGACTCCCCAAAGCGTTTCTCTCCTGCCGAATGCCGCTGATCCTCGCCGCGTCCGCCGTGCCGGTTTTTGCCCTCCTGCCGGTTCCTGCCGCCTTGCCGCTGTCCAGCCTCCTTCTTTCCGCCCTCCTGAGCTTCCTGCTCCTGCTGCTCCTCTTCCTCCAGACGCTCCAGCTCCTGCAGCTCCTCCTGCGAGAGCTCCATCTTTTCCTTCTTGCTGTGTCTGCGCCTAAAGCGCAGCTTCTCCACGGGATACTCCTTGATCTCCTTCTCGTCCCCCGCATCTATAACCACCTTCACCAGCTGCCGCAGCACATTGACGCTCTGCACTTCGCCTCTGGCTCCGCTTTCCGTGGTCACGGTATCCCCTATCCCCGGAAGCCTTCTGTTCAGCTCCTCATAGGTCTCCTCCTCATTCTTCAGACAGCACATAAGCCTGCCGCAGACGCCGGATATCTTGGCGGGGTTCAGAGACAGATTCTGTTCCTTTGCCATCTTGATGGACACCGGCACGAAATCCGACAGATAACTATGGCAGCATAAGGGACGTCCACAAGTTCCGATGCCTCCCATGATCTTTGTCTCGTCCCGGACACCGATCTGACGCAGCTCAATCCTCGTTCTGAACACTCCCGCCAGATCCTTTACCAGCTCTCTGAAATCGATACGGCCGTCCGCCGTGAAGTAAAACAGAACCTTGCTGTTGTCAAATGTATATTCCGCACCTACCAGCTTCATCGCCAGTCCATGCTCTCTGATTTTTTCCGTACAGATCCGGAACGCTTCCGCCTCCTTCTCCCGATTGCCCGTCTCCTGCTCCGTGTCCCTTGCATTGGCAATGCGTATCACCGGCTTCAGGGGCTGAACGACCTTTTCCTCCTCTACCTCCGTGATGCCTGATGCCGCCGTCCCATACTCAATTCCTCTGGCGGTCTCCACAATCACATGATCACCTTTTTTAATTGCAAAATTCAACGGGTCAAAAAAATATATCCGGCCCGCCGTGCGGAACCTTACCCCGATCACTCTGGTCATTCATCTACCTCACTAATCTATTGTCTCTTTATCTCATCGAGCGGGGCCCCCCGCCCGATCCCATGACACTCCCTTGGATGATGCCTTCAGCAAAATCCGTCTTTCACTACGCATTTATTCTAGCATATCCGGACGATAAAAGCCATGGACAATCATGGAATTAGATACTCAGCCTCTTAACCATGGCATCATAATGAATGCATGATACAAGTGCCGTCTCCTTCGTGATCCTGCCCTGCCTATACAGCTTCAGAAGACTTCCGTCCATGGTACACATTCCCTGATCGCCTCCGGACTGCATCTCCTGATCCAGCTGGTGCAGTTTGTCCTCCCTTATCATGTTCTGAACTGCATTAGTAGTCTTCATAATCTCGAACACAGGTATCTGCGTACCGTCCACCGACGGCACAAGCTGCTGGCACACCACTCCCTTGAGGATCTGCGCCAGCTGCATTTTCACCTGCTGCTGTTGATTCGCCGGAAACACGTCCAAAATCCTGCCGATCGTGTTGGCCGCACTGCTGGTATGCAGTGTGCTGAACAGCAGCACACCCGTTTCCGCAGCAGTGATGGCTGCAGATATGGTGTCGTAGTCACGCATCTCCCCCAGAAGAATCACATCCGGGCTCTCCCGCAGGGCCGAACGCAGCGCATGCAAGTATCCCGGCGTGTCTATAGAAATCTCCCTCTGGGTGACGATTGCCCTGTCATGGCGATAAATATACTCTATGGGATCCTCCATGGTTATGATATGGCAGTCCCGATTGTGATTGATTCGGTCGATCATACAAGCAAGAGTGGTGGACTTTCCCGTTCCTGCCGCGCCCGTGATCAGCACCAATCCTTTTTTATTCTCCGCCAGAGAAAGCACCGCCTCCGGAATCCCCAGCTGCTGCGGATCCGGAAGTCCGAAATGAATCAATCGGATGACAGCCGCCAGAGAGCCTCTCTGCCGGAACACGTTCACACGAAAGCGCCCCAGTCTGGATATGGCAAAAGAAAAATCATCGTCCTCCCCATTATCCAGATTCACTCTGTCCCGCCCGCTGACCTCATATATCTCCTCTATGACCTGCTTGGCAATATCCGGCATCAGGATATTGCCCTCCTGCCTCTCCTGCCGCCCATTGCGCTTGAAGGTGACCGGAAGGCCGGATATCAAAAAGATGTCCGATGCCTCAGAAGCCACCGCCTGCTCCAAAATCTCCTGAATGCCCATTTCGGGTTCCTCCTATTCCAGTTCCGTCTCTCCTCTTCATGCACCCCTATAGGGAAGAATTTCCGGTCGCTTAATCATGCGCCCCTAAATTCTTCCCGGCGCTTTCCGTTCCGAGACTGTTTTTCCAGTTTTGTCTCTCCTCTTTCTCTACTCGCCGTCCCACAAGTCGCCCATGCTCTCGTCAGCGCTCCACTCCCTGAGCAGCCTCCAGCTTACCACCTTGTATCCTGTCTCCGGATCCGGCAAAATCCCAATCACAAGCTTGGAATCGTCCTGTACAATGGTCTTCCAGATCACGCCGTTTTCATCTGTCTCCGTGCCGGAAATATCCCCGGCATTTGTCCCTTCCGCCAGCATATCCCCCACGGTCCTGAGGAAGGATTGCCCCTGATATTCCAGCTCATAACGGTTCCGCACTGTAGCGGCATATTTCTCCGCCATAACCAAGTCGGCCCGGGCAGTGGTAAAGGTCAAAATGCCCAGAGTCGTCATACAGATACTGATAACAGCCAGCAAAAGCGCCAGCGGCCCCAACTTAATCGGAATGTGCCTCATGAAATGCCTCCTATAATACGTCCTCCCACAGTGAAGCCCTCCTATTTTTCACATAGAAGAAATCACCGAATCAGCCCCTTACGCCTACCGCAAATACATCCCCGTCTCCAAAGTATAAATAGGTTCTGCGCTTCCGTTCCAGTACACAGTGATCCGGCTCGTCACAAAATCGCCTTCTGTTCCGTCCTCCGGTATCCATTCCACATTCACCAGAAAGTTTCCCTCCGCCGCAGGGGCCATCTTGTCGTCATACCGGGCCTGATAGATTCTGTGTCCGTCTTCCTCCACCATACATGCGTTTCCCTCTCTGCCAAACAGCATAAGAAACGCCTCTTCATTTGGGGACGCAGCCGCCGTCTCCGCCGTATTTTCGGCCAGACAGACGGCATTGGTCAGAATTCTGGCCTTTGCGCTCTGCTGTCTGGATAAAGCAAATACCTTTGTCAAAATCAATATGACCACGATGAAAACTGTTATAAGCACCAGCATTTCCATGTAAAATGCGGTGATATGCTGCTTCTTCTTCATCTCTGCCCCCATCTCACGCCCCGCTTCTGGCATGGAACAGCACCACCCCTGCGTCCGTCGTCACCGCAAAGGTTCCGTCTCCCCGATCCTCTACCTCGAAAATCTCCGTCTCTCCAATGACCATGGCCACTCCCGGATTCGGATCTGACTCCAAAGCCCCGTAGTCTTCCACCAAAGCGCCCTCATGTCTGTATATGCGAAAGGCATAGCCGGAGTCCCCGTCCGCTATCACAAGCACAGGCCCCTCTTCCCGCTCCAGAATCATCACTGATCCCTCACTGTCGTTGGCCTTTGCACAAGTGATCAGATAGCCCATGAGCTCTCTGGTATGATTGTTCTGGGCCTGCCCTCCTACGATTTCCTGATACACCTGAGCGCCGAATATCACAAGCAAGAAAAAGCCAGCCAAAAAGAAGCCGGCAATGCCCATTGTCATTAAAGTCACTGGCGATCTATTGTCCTGTCTCATCCTCCTCCGTCTCCTCCCCATAGGCCTATGGCCTGACTGTCACCTGAACATAAGGCGGCAGGTTGGATGCGAACGCATCATAAACCACATGAAAGTCTTCTGTATTGATCTGAAGACCATAATTTTCTTCCAGATAAGCCAGATTGGAGGGATAGGCCCCCTCCACCACATAGCACTGCAGGGCGCTGCGCTGTATGGCCGCGCGCAGCGCCACCGCGCTTTCCTCCTGCAGGTTCGCCGCCGATACTTGTGCCCCCCGCCACACGATAAGCCCCGCTATCGCCAATATCAAGACAGCCGATATGAAATACGGCCAACGCCTTCTCTTTTTGTCCACATACATGAGCCATCCTCCTTAAGAAAGGCTTCTCCAAACCGCCAAAGCCCTTTCAAACCGTCCCTCTGACGCCGCCACTTCCTGCTTCCTCCTGCCCGGACCTTGCGGCTCCCGCCCCAAGGGGCGGATATGCAAAGCGCCTGTTCCTGCTACAGCTGCTCCCTACCTGCAGCCATATCGGATACAGACCAGCCAAAACAGCCGCCGTCAGCCCACGGCAACATCAGCCGATGGAATTCATCATGCCGATCAGCGGCAGCATCACGCTCAGGAGAGACACGCCCACCGTCAGCATCAGAACCCCTGACAGCAGCGGATCCACCACTCCCACCAGCCGGTCCACCAGTTCCATACAGTGCTCCTCCAAAAGACCGTTCAAACGCCCCAGCACCTGCTCCAAACTTCCGCTGCGCTCCCCGGCCAAAAGCATACGCCCATAAACAGGTTCAAACAGATCCTCATCATAGGCGGCCTGCGCAATGCTGTGGCCTTCTTCCATATGGCCCACACAGCGGCGAACCTTTTCCTCAACCGGCTTATAATCCGTCATGCCCATACTCTCTATCACAGCCGTATCCTGCATTTCGCCGCTGGCCAGAAAGGTGGACAATGCCGCCGTGAACCGGAACATCCCCATGCTTTCCAGAATGGAAGAGCAGATAGGTATCCTTCCGATAGCCCTCTCCACCACCTGCCGCCTCTTGCCGCTCCAAAGCACATATCCAAGAATCAGCGCTGCCGCCAGAACCACCATCACTCCCAACGCAATCCAGCAGAACGCATAAGCCCAGCGAATATAGCTGTAGGAAGACGCTGCCAGGCTGCCCGTAAGCTGATCGTACACACCCGTGAAGGCCGGAAGCACCATGGTCAGCATCACGGCAAGTACCGCAATAATCATCAGAAGCATCACCGCCGGGTATGTAACCGCATTTTTCAGCTTTCCGGCTATGGTACTTTGATCCGCATAATACCGGGACAGCCGAAACAGCACGTCCTCCATGCGTCCCGTGGCTTCTCCCGCAGCAACCATTTTGATGGCATACTCCGGAAAAATCCCCGCGGCTTTCATAGCGGCCGACAAGCTTCTTCCCTGCTCCGTCTCCTCCTTCATGACAGCAAGCCCCTGCTCCAGAATACCTCCCCGTCCACGCTCCTGCATCAGAAGCATCACGGCCTCATCCATCTGAATGCCCGACTGCACCATCATCGCCATGCTCTCGCAAAATGCGCTTACTCCAAGATCGTTCAGCTTTTTGTTCCTCATATCTGCCTCACCCTCAATAATATTTGGAATCCGTATAGTTTCCTCCGTCCCCTACGAACGCACCGTCTGCTCCTCCCGCTGAAAATGTCAGATCCAGCCTATTCCACTCATCAGCCTTCACCGAATATTCCACGGTAATCCAACCCGTTTCTTCAATATAAATCATATTCCATGCATGATATACATAAGTGTCTCCCGAAGACACGTCCCCGAAGACCATCTTGGTGGGAATCCCCTGACTGCGAAGCATCGCCGCCGTAAGGGCCGCATAGTCAAAACAGATACCCTCCCCCAGCTCCATGATCTCGTCCGGATCCGGCAGATAGGACTTATTGGTCTGAACCATCGCCGCCTTCTCCTTATCGTACCCGATACTGTCGCATACATATTGGAATACCGCCGTCACCACTCCCAAAGCATCCTCTTCCTTTTCGGCCAGCTGAGCCGCCTTCTTAACGCAGTCAGAGTCTTTACTATAATTCACGTAATCGCTGGGACGCAGAAAGGGCTGAAACTCATCATCCAAAACCACATCCCCCTCCGTGGTATAATAACAAGTATACTTGCCCTCCCTCACCTGCTTCATGACCCGAAAGGTATACCTGCCGTCTCCGCTTTGGATCGGAAAGATGGACGGAGTGCCGTCCGATGCGATGTTGTAGTTATATGTGACTTCTCCTTTGATAACCTGAAACTTCAGTCTGGTATCTGCCTTCGCGCTGACCGCCACATAGCCCTGATTCAATGCCGATAAGTCTATCTGTACATTCTGGTCTCCCTCCGCCAAATCCCCATGGAAAGAAGAGTCAGCAAACTCCGGCGCCTCATAAGGCGTGAACGCCGTATCCGTTTCAGACGACGGTGTTTTTGTTCCTGACTCAGACCCTTTGGATATTGAATTGTTTCCATGCATCCCCGCGCTCTGCAGCGGAGCATCGTCCGGGTTCCCGGCCTCCACTCCAGAACATCCGCCCAAGAACAACAATCCTGCAAGGACAATGGCAAAAATACTATTACGACGCATAAAGCCCGATACCCCCATCCGCCATTTTCTTCCATATTTTCCGCTATACCGTCTGAGCGGCACTAGGGAAAGCCGGAAAAACACAAGGAGCCTTAACCTTAATCTTATTTGCCTAGTGACAGTATAGCATTGCCTCGCGGAAAATGCAACCCTTTGAAAAAGGGAACAGCCCCCATTGCCGTTTCTCCTCCGGACTTGACTACTAGCTCCTACCCCTTAATACTCTTATGTCTTATTCCATTCTTAATGCAAAAAAAGCTCCTGAAATCTCAAGATACAATACTTAAGATTTCAGGCCCATCTTTATAGAAATTTAATATGTAATTCCCGCTGTCCAAGCACTCCCCCACACTATAGACATTCAGCTACCTATGGATACACAGCATCATGCCATCTACATCCATAAAACCATATTTCATAGTATTTTTGAGACTGCAAATTTATCGTGTGCTCCTATTGCTACTTGTCAAGAACGTATTCATCATTTTTCAGCACTTTTTCTTGGTCTGCCTCGTTTTCCATGTTCTAAGTCGTGAAGAATGACACGCTTTAGCTTATCCCCCACGCTTTGGGTACTGGTATCAGAAAAATGTACCTCAACTAAATAGGTTGTCTTATCAATCTTCTTTTGTAAACAAGGCATTAACCGCCCTATGGTGTTGGTCTGAATGTTGTCGCTCATTGTTCCTCCTTTTAGGTGCAAAAAAGACGCATGGTTTACAATTTACTGTTCCATGCGCCTTTACGCTGTTATTTTGATATTAAATTGTTTTGTCGATTATGCTAACTGCATAATCTCACTCTGTAAATCCTTAACTAAATCAAGCGATAACTCTGTGTAATCTGCTATGTCCTCCAATGACATTTTACCTGCCTTAATCATGCGAATAGCTGTCTTTCTTGCTTTATCTTGTTCAGCTTCATAACGCTCACTTTTGATATAAGACCTTATAACTTCTTCCTCGTCAAATAAACTCATCATAATTGACACAACCTCCTTTTCCCTGTCAAGCAAGTATTCCCTTAGTATATTTTTGTCTTTACAGATACGAATTGTTTCAGTAACAGTTTTTCTTGTTCTGCCATAAAGTTTCATCTGTTCATTATACACTTTACAGAAAATAATATACTGATTGAGTATGTTGTCCGTATCACTCTCGCAAATAACTTTTACCTTTACATCAACAGCAGTATCAACTCCGTCAAAAAATTCCTTTGATAAGGATATTGTATCAGGAATGTTTTTTCGGTCACCTGTGTAAATTACATACAGTTCGGGTTTTGGCATTTTTACTTTTTTGCTTTTATATAAGCTCTGGCTGATCCGCTCAAAATATTCATGGTAACTTTGCGCTAAATATAGCAGTATCCTGATTAAAATATTTACTGTACATAACAATTGCGCTTCTAGAAGCAACAGCAATTTGTTATTGCCTACCATAATGCCTAAATCATTATAGAGATTATCTGTCAGGACATTGTCTATTGTTACGATATCCAGCATATCCTCAGTTGTGTCTGTGTCCTCTGGATGCAATGTTTTATACAGTTTCAACAAATTTTTTTATCCTGGAAAAGATCTAAAAACACACTGTTTTTTGCGGTACGCTTTGCCCTAACTCCCTGCGTTTTTTTTGTACCATCCGGCATCTTGTTACCTCGGTAATTTTATGGAAAAAGATACGACATAAGCTACTCCTGCTATACTTCAATTATACGAAAAAAAAACTTTCTTTACAATAAAATTCACATTAAATTTCCTCATCTCTGTGGTGGTGGCACCATTGGGGAGGTTGATTAAAGATGTCAAAGAGGGTGCAAAGGCCTGTGAGTATGAGGATGCTTTGCAGTGGCTGGAGGATGAAGCTCCGTGTGCGGTTCTCTCTGGATAACTTGAAACCAGATGATAATATGTTATTTAAAAAGCCAGGACCAATGATTGGTCCTGGCTGTAAGTATTGCATTATTCTGCTTTTTTGGTTTCTGCTGCATCTTCAGCGTCAGCGCCGTCTTCTGTCCCGTCAGCCTCATCTTCTCCCTCAGATTTCTCAGCGGCAGGGGTAGCTTTTGCGTCAGCACCTTCAGTCTCTTTTTCTGCATCTTCACTGCCAGCATCAGGGGTAGCTTCAGCGTCAGTGCCATCAGCATTAGTGTCAGCACCGTCAGCTTCAGTGTCAGTGCCGTCAGCATTAGTGTCAGCGCCGTCTTCCGTGCCAGTTGCATCAGGGGTAGGCTCAGCTTCAGGTTCTGTTGCCTCGGGGGTTGCCGTTGCTTCCGGTGTGGGGTCAACTGCTTCCGTCTTTGCGCCGTCTGATGCAGTTGGCGAATCCTTTCCCTGGCAGCCCATCATTAAAAGTGAGCACATTGCCACTCCAGTCAATACCATTGCGATTTTTTTCTTCATAACTTCTCCTCCTAAAAAAGTGCTAGCCTGTTGGCTTGTTTCTATCATAATTTGAAAATGTGTCAAATTTGTGTTTAGTTCCTTTATTTTTTATAAAGTAGTTATGATGAAAATATTAAGGTCCCGTGGAAATAATGAAGATTTTGCCATTATTTCATTATACTTGGCCTTTGGTTTCCATGGGAAATACTGCTGCCATCAGGTAGAAGGGCAGGGAAAACACCATAAAGTAAACATAACGGAATTCTGTGGCCACGGGGGTAGCC
>OFGO01002254.1_pt1 | contig 11519 bp, 14 predicted proteins | sample 1521761 | NCBI WGS metagenome assembly OFGO01 (sample SAMEA3504128, study PRJEB24116) | mouse gut metagenome | biome: mouse gut; feature: mouse-associated habitat; material: faeces | place: Denmark | collected 2011
GGGATTTTTTTCATAAATATCCACGTCATCCCCTGCCAGCTTTCCATAGATTCCCGCTGACAGTCCGGCGATGCCGCCGCCTACGATCACGATTTTCTTTCTATTTTCTTCCATAAATGTTTTCTCCCACAAAAAACTATCTCTATTAAGTCGGTTCTTTGTCATTCTGCAGCATACCTACTATCCATATCGGTTCCGGCAGCGGAATTTCCGGACGCAGCGCATATTGTCCCATGATCCCATGTATCGCGCACCAATACATATTTGACAGTGACATGGCATCTCCCTCACGTATACTCCCATCTTGCTGCCCTGCTTCCACCCAGTTTTGGCAAAATGCGATCGTGTCTACCGAAGCTGCCAGCTTACGAAGTTTCTCTGGTATGTCCTCAGCCTGCACTACATCCCCCATAAATACAAACATTTTTGCGATAAAAATATTTTTTCCACCTGTAAAAACAACATTTTTGTAAACTGATAAAAAAAATCCAGACCATTTTTTGCCTTGATCTGCATTGGCATACGCATTCCTTCCAAACCGATATTTACCAGTTCCTCTAACAGGAGTTCCTTCGTAGGAAAATAATGGAACAACAGCCCTTCGCTGATCCCGGCCCTCCTGGATATCTGGCTTGTTTTGGTTCCGTAGTATCCCCGTTCCACAAATAAATCCAATGTCGCCTGGATGATCTGTATTTTTCTTGCTTCCTTTTGTTCTTTCCTTGTCATACAGCATCTCCTCCGATGAATAAGTACAAATTGACATTAGCACAGTCATCGAAAAAATTATAGGGCAATTTACTCAACGAAATTTCCTATGGCATCAATTGAAGATAGCTGTTGGAAACAGCATCATACCATTCCGTTTCAACAACCGCCCGGAGATTGTACTGGTAGAGCTTTGCGCTGAGTGCCTTTCATAATGTCTCCACCAGAATGATCCGCATTTCACTTTTCGCCCACATGATAATGATCCCCGATCCCTCCCAAGTACTCCCCGATGGAATGATAATTCCCGGAATAGATCACCGGATCAAACTGCGTCAGGTCAATGCCGCGCGCATCAATGTCGATTCTTTCATCGACCTGTACATTCTTTACCCTGCAAAAAAAGGTCTCCGACTGTCCAGTGACGACCGAAGAAAGGACTTCGCACTCGCAGACCCAGCGGCTTTCGTCTAGCGTGGGCGCATCGACGCAGACCGCCTTTTTGTAAGTGTAAGTCATCCCATCCTTTACCCCGTCATGGCCTGATGTCTGCCCGAAATAATCCATCAGCGCGAGCATACTCGTGCTGACAAGATTGATGCTGAACTGCCCCGTCCGCTGTACATTCAGCCTCGTCTTCTTTTCGCCGTACATACTGATGACGATCAGATTCTCATCCCCCTCCTCACAGGTCTTGCTCACCCATGTGATCGGCGCAAAGTCCGGGCTCTTATCCTCGCTGTACGTGCCGATGATAAACGCAGGCTGGACGATCATCTCATGTTTTGGCCCGATCGATATTCTTTTCATGCGATAACCACCTCCTCGATCACGATCTGAAAGATCACAAAATAGACTTCTTCTTTACCGACATATTCCTGCCGGATCATGGGATATAAAATTTCCATTTCTTCCCGCACCATCAGGGAATCCGCCAAGACTGCCCTGCCGCTTATCCGGATCCACTGCCTTGTATTTAAGTTGTAGCTTGCAAGTTCCACATAAGGGTTTTCCGTAAGTTCTACATAGACGCCCTTGCGGGTATCCGTGGCGAAATACAGCGCCTTTTCGTCCGCATACACATGCCCTATTGGCCGAAGTCTCGGCTTTTCGCCCGCATTTGTCGCAAGAAAACAGTAAGTACACTCACGAATAAACCGGAAACAATCCCGCGCAGATATTGACGCTTCGTTCTCACAGTCGCGCTGTATCTCACCGTTTAACAGAAAATCAATGCTGCACTCCAAGATCCGGCTCAGCTTGATCAGCTTTTCGGTCTCCGGGAACGCCGCATCCATCTCCCAGCGCGATACCGATTGTCTCGCCACCTTGAGCCGCTCCGCAAGTGCCTCCTGCGTGATCCCCTTTTCTTTCCGCAATGCCGCTATCTTTTCTCCCGTTGTCATATGACGTTCCCCCTGTTTTGATCGCAATACCTTTTTCGCCCATGCAGTTCATCCGCTTAGACGTACCTGCATATGATCTTATGCAGTGGCCGTTTCTTCTTCATAGATACTCCTGACCATATCCTCGATGTCCGATACGCCCTCGCCTGCATGCTCCTCTTTAAAGCGTTCTATCGAACCGTCAAAGAGAATACGCCCTTTCGCCAGCACGATCAGCCTTTTGCACACGCAATCCAGGTCCTTCATATCGTGCGAAGTCAGTATCGTCGATTTTCCAGCCCCGTTTTCCCCGATAAAGCCTACAAGCTCTCCCTCTTCGATCCTGAAAGAGATGTCCGATACGGCATGGACGGTCTTTTTAACCGGGCAGAAGATATTTTTCAGGACATTCCCTGCCCCCGGCTGCGGTATGAGTACTTCATATTCCTTTGAAACATGTGACACTTCTATCAAAGCCATGACACCCTCCCTTTTGAAACCATTTTTCGTGCTGCCCCTTATGATCCGCTGCTCTTATAGCATTTTGCGCTCCTCACAAAAATAAAGCACGCGGCTGTAAAAAACAACGTAGTCACAAGCGGCCCCCACGCCGCGGCCCGCCCGAACACAGCGTTATCTTCTTTCCCCAGAAGCGCACGGAGCGGATAATAATTGACAAATCCGTAAGGCACCAGCGTCGTGACGATCACCTGTATGACCCTTGGGAAAACAGATATCGGGTAGTAAGATACCTCCCTGAAAAAATACATTACCTGAAACAGGGCATCTATCTTTGCCGCCAGAAAAGCCGAAGCCGTCACGATCAGGAACAATCCCGCATAGACCAGACTGCCGCACAGTAAGATCCCCGCTGCCCTTCCCAAAAAGTGCCATGTAAACGAAAGCTTCAGCGCCCTCATACAGACTGCCACAACAATGGCGGAGAGTGTCATATGGGCAATATAATTGCAGATAAAGCTGCTGCTTATCAGGTAAGGCAGTATCTTTACCGGTTTCACCAGCACATCGTCAAATGTGCCCTTAAGGATCTGCCCCGGGACAAGGTTCATGATATTGAAGAAAAATGTACCCGCGATTCCGTATGCAAACAGGCTGAACGCGTAGAGCAGCATCACCTCGCAGGCATTCCATCCGTTCATCGTATCAAACGCCGAGATCATGATCCACATGAGCAGGAACGTCACGGAATAATCCAGCGCCTGGGAAATGCAGTTTGCCAGAAAAGACCAGCGGTAAGTCAGCATCCCTTTTATCGCCTTTGCTGTAAAAAAATAAGTCAGCCTCAGATACCTGTACAATCCCTTTGCCGCCATCATTTCACCTTCCCTGTATCATAAGCCTGTGCCTGCCCCGGTTCCAGACAAGCGAAACCGCCCCTGACAGTACCACGACCCATACCAGCTGCATCCCCAGAACCGCCGCCGTCTCCTCACAGCTTTTCACACTCACAAGAATCGCCGTGGGCTCAAAGACAATGTATCGGAAAGGCAGAAATTCCGACAGTGCCTTTAGTCCCTCAGAGAAAAGCCAGATCGGCACAAACGCGCCGGAAAACAAGTTTAAGAGGACACTGTTGATATTGCCGAGGAAGAAAGAACTGCGCAGCCATATCACGGTGGAGCCAAACAAAAACTGTACAGAAAATTGATGGCAGTTCCCATGCACACCGAACAGAAATACAAGACCAGATTGGCCGGCCCGATGCTTATGCGGAAACTAAACAGCAGCATGGCAGCCGCAGCTGACGGCAGGATCGCATATATCGTGTGAAAAATCCCCCGTGTCAGCGAACGGATGAACAGGTATTTTACAAGACCCATCGGGAGCAGAAGATGTCCGGAGATCGTGCCGTCCACCACGCTGTCATTCAGCTCTTTCATGACGGATGTTTTCGTGATTCCCTCCGTAAACCCGGCAATAATACTGTAAGCGATCATACTGTTCAGCGCAATGCCGCCAATCTCTGTCCCCCCTGCTCCGTATAAGCCTTTCCAAAGCGATACCTTCAGGACAATATAGAAAAAAGCGAATACTGTCCCCACCAGATAGTCAAACCGGAATATTGATTTCTCCTTGAATGAAATGATCAGACTCCTGCGAAACAGTCCCATAAAAATTTCCTCCCACATGGCATAGGACTATTATAATTCCCATGCAGCATAGAGAAAAGGTCTTTCAGGCTGCATCATGTAATGTTTGAAGTGCGTCCCTCCAGTTCATCTTATCAGCTTAAATGCATTGTATCCCGCTTCCATATACAAGATGCAGCTTCTTACTGTTTCGCCGGATTTGGACATGTAATGATCCATGTATAACCAAAACGGGCTTTTATTTGATCTAACGCCCATTATACCATGTCCGGAAATGGTTGTATCATATATTTCAAATACAATGCCTCCTGTTCAGGCTGTCCTCTGACATATGATGATCTTAGTCGCCGATACATGCTGTGTATCTGTATAGCTTCCATAGATGATAACACTTGTCTGCTTCTTGATGTCAGCAACAGACGCCTGCTCCAATTCTGCAATCTCGGCTGAGGTATAGATGGTTGCGATCTGGACCACGCATTCCTCTTCATATGTCACCATTACATTAGTATCCTCGCTTTCGTACCCAGGTGCCGCACTTACGACGGTTTTTCCATCATCTTCCGTTACATCAACGCTTACCGTACAACCGCCGTCCGAAAACTCCACCACGCTCCCTGTCAAAGCCGCCGACGTATACAGACTGTTCGCATCCACTTTCTCAGCTATACCATCTGCTGTGGTATGTTTCTGTTTCTCCTGCCCAGCATCCGCTCCGTTTGTTCCGTTCCCGTCCGGCAGGGAATTGTCTTCGTTTTCCTGACCGCCATTGCCATCCGCCTGATCTACCTGGTCTGCTTCAGGAGCAGTGTTATCATTTTCCTCTGCATCCATCTCCTCATCATCAAATACGCCGCTTTGATACTCTGTTTCATACATCTGCTCGCCCTCTGTCTTTTCATCTGCTCCGGCACCGCATCCTGTAAGAACTGACAGGCACAGTCCAATCACGAGACTTTCCCACATTTTTTGATTTTTCATACTCAAAACTTCCTTTCTGTTTTTTCCATCATAACTGCAAAGTCCTTTAAAAATCCTGTAGCCGGAATCGATTTAAACATCGCTTTTTAGAGGATTTTTATAGAATTAACTGCTATATTAATATAGAAAAAAGGGACACCGTGGAAAGAGGATCTGCGCGTATGAAAATACTATTGCTTGAAGATGATATAGAACTTTGCAGTTCCATACAGGATGAACTGCAAAAAACCGGTTATATAGTTGACTGCTGCCACGATGGAGAAACCGCCATGCTCCATGCACTAAATACGGAATATTGTTATGACCTGGCAGTCATTGACCGCATGCTCCCCATCATTGACGGAATGACGATCATTAAGGCCATGCGCCGGAAAGAAATTGCGATCCCTGTCATTATCATTACGGGGATGTCAGAACTAAACGACAGGATAGAAGGGTTGGATAACGGTGCCGATGATTATCTGGTAAAGCCTTTTCATATACCAGAACTGCTTGCACGCATCAGGGCATTGATCAGACGGCCAACAGAGATCCGGCAGGAAACATATACCTGTTTCTCCGACCTGTCTTTCAACCAGGCCGAACATATCCTGTCATGCGGTACAGATTCCCTGCTCTTAACTGCAAGAGAATCTAATGTATTATCCGTTTTTATCAGCCATCCTCGGTCTCTCATCTTTAGAGAACAGCTGATCTACAAGGTCTGGGGAACCGATACGGATATCGCACCCGGAAACGTGGATAATTATATTTCGTTTCTCAGAAAACGATTGCGTGAGATAGGAAGCGTCTGCGAAATCAAAACGGTATACGGATCAGGTTATAAATTGGAGGGCTAAAATGCTGGAACATTTATACAAGAAACTGCATCTTATCTTTATCAGTTCCATTATGGCTACCATAACTGTCATTATCGGCATTCTATGCAAGGATTTCCTTGATAATGAACGTAAAAACGATAGCATCTTCTTCGAGCGGCTTTCCATGCTGATGCTCTACGAGCTGGAAAATCCGGAAAAAAGCCCGCAGGCGGTCATTTGGCCCTACGAAGATGACCATTCCATTTTTGCCATGTTAAAAGATACTCGTGGAAATGTCATTTATCAAAGTTCTCTCACATTTCCAACCGATATCACCTTTTTGTTAAGGCAATTTACCGAGAAAGCAAATGAAGGATCTGTCACAGCACTAGATCAGGCCATGACTACGACACAAAACGGGATTTTATCTTTTTCCGGCTGTTCCCATGATAACTATTGGGGCATACCGGCTACTGTCGTTGACAAAAACGGAACCCTGTTTTATTTAAGTCTGCTGCAACGGCAAAAAGCACCTTTTGAACTGATCGGGAGACAACTGCCTTTGTATATACTGCTATGGTTCCTCTCCCTATTCAGTGTCGTAATTGCAAGCCGTTTTCTGCTGAAACACGCTATAGCGCCGACCGAAAAAGTATTAAAAAGCCAGAAAAGTTTTATCGCATCTGCCTCCCATGAACTGAAAGCGCCGCTTGCAGTCATACTTGCCAACAATGACAAAATAAACAGATCAAGCGGCGGCATACCAGATATCCAAAAGGCCGCGAACATTATAGATGCAGAAACCATGCGCATGTCAAAGTTGATCAAAGATATGCTTATACTGGCTTCCTCAGATTCCGGGACACGCAGTCTCAATAAGACAATGGTAAATATTGATACTTTGCTGATCTTACTCTATGAAGCTTATGAACCAGTCTGCCGCCGGAAAGGAATGCCTTTAGATGCAGATTTTATGGATATCCACTTTCCCCTTCTATACACTGACAAGGAATGCCTCTTTCAGATCTTAAGCATTTTCATGGATAATGCCATTTCGCATTCTAAAACGCAGGCACCGATCCAGATAAAAGCCATCCTGTCACGTAAAGCTATAACGATTTCTGTTATCGATCACGGACAGGGTATTTCTGCTGAGGACAGACCTTACATTTTTGACCGCTTCTATTGTGCCGATAAGTCTCATACAGACAAGTCTCATTTTGGTCTTGGACTGAGCATAGCAAAAGAACTGGCAGGATTTTTGTCCGCAGACGTCGGGGTAAAAGATACAGAAGACGGCGGGGCCTCCTTTTTCCTTACAATGCCGTTACGTCCCTAAAAGCACGCAGGATCAGACAAGAAAAATCCCAAACCAAGATCATCTGGGACTTATCACGCATCTACACCCAGCTTACGCAACTCTTCGATCGCCTGCTCCCGATCCTGAAAGTGAATCGTGTGAATACCAAACTTCTCTGCCCCGGTCAGGTTCGCCGGCGTATCGTCCATAAAGACACACTCCTCCGGCACCAGGCTGTAGCGGTCGATCAACAGCTGGTAGATCTCCGGCATCGGCTTAATGATCTTCTCCTGATAAGAGAGAATGCCACCGTCCATATAGGGGATAAAATCCAGTGCATGAGCACAATCTGTCTCTGCTTTTTCAGAAAAATTTGACAGATACAGTACCCGGTATCCCTTACTCTTAAGCTCCCTGATCCACGGAATCGCATACTCATATCGCTTGATCATGGTGCTCACATCTTCCAGTGTCTTCCGGATATCCTGCTCAATCTCCGGATCTGACTCTATGAAAGCCTGTACGATCTCCTCCAGGCGCATATCCCCTCTATCGAATTCGTTCCATGCGGGATGCCTCACTGTCGCCTTCGCAATGCGCTCCACCATCTTGTCATCATAACCAAAACGCTCGTAGTGCTCTTTCCAGCAAAAGCCGGCCAGCACATTTCCGATATCGAATATAATCGTCGTGATCATTCTACCTATATCCCTTTCTTATAATCTATATCCTTCTTCTGCCCTATGTACGGTAACCCGTATATCCCAGTATAGCTGTACTCTATGGCAGTCTTATCACGCATTCTCATCTATGCTGTCTCACACTTCTCTATCGCAAATAATCTCAACATATGTTCCGCCGCCACCGACAAAGGGCTTTTCGGATTAGTCACCACGCAGAAATGTCTCTTAGGAATGATCTGATTGAATCGCAGTTCAAACAACCGGCCATCCTCCAGACAGGCCTTTGCAAAATCTCTGACCACACATCCCACACCCAGATTACGCAATGCAAACTGAACGATCATGTCACTGGTCGCCAGTTCAAATTCCGGCCGTATCCGTACCCCGTTTTTGTGTAAAAAGGCTTCCATACAGCTTCTGGTGCTGGTGACCCCTTCCAGACAGATCAGCGGCATCTGCTCTAACTCCTGCAGATCCAGCATGCGATTCTTGTACTGCATAAATTTCCGCCCTGCCACAAAGACATCCTCGATCTCCCGCACGACATTTGTCTGCAGGCCGCCCCTGTTCTCAAAAGGCGTACTGACTACGCCGAAATCGATCTTATTGTCCTGCAGATTTGAAAGGGTCTCCGGTGTAGGCGCATTGCTGACTACCACCCGTACCTCCGGATATTCCTCATGAAATTTCTCCAGATAAGGGAGCAGATAGAACTGCAGTGTCATATCACTGGCGCCGATATGGATCTCTCCCAGCTCCAGGTCTAACATCTGCCTAAGCTTCTGCTCCCCCAGTACGATCTGCTCATATCCCTTCGACACATAGCCGTAGAGCAGTTCACCTTCCGTCGTCAGCCGCACGCCCTTGGCCGCTCTGGCAAAAAGCTTCACCCCCAGGGCCGTCTCCAACTGCTTTACGGACTGGCTGACTGCCGGCTGGGAGATATGCAGTTCTCCGGCCGCCACAGTCAGGCTGCCCGCTCTGGCCACATGATAGAATACTTTATAATATTCCAGATTGTTCACTGTTTCCATACCCTCAATTCTATCGCCTGACGACAGACAGCCCTACTCTACCCTCAGCGTTATGATCCCGACTGCCCTGGATCGTGCTCACATGTGGGGACTACCATTCTCAGGTTCTTGCCAGTCCGTCTACGTGAAGCACTTCACCGCTGATATAGGACGCCATATCTGATGCCAGAAATACGAAAGCATTGGCAATGTCTTCCGGCTGTCCCATACGGCGCAGCGGAATCTGCGCGATCATCGGCTCGATCACTTCCTTCGGCACGGAACGCATCATATCCGTATAAGTGATGCCAGGCGCCACCGCATTGACTCTCACGCCCTTTGGCCCCAACTCTCTCGCCAGAGAAAGCGTAAACCCATTCACTGCAAATTTGGAAGTAGGGTAAGCGATACCTGCAGGCTGTCCGTACTGACTCACCATAGAAGACGTATTCAGGATCACACCGCTTCCCGCCGCGACCATATGTTCACTGGCTGCTCGGGAACAATTGAACACACCTTTCACATTCAGATCCATGACCTCCGCAAACTTCTCCACCGTATACTGCGCAAAAGGCGTGCTCTCCGAAACGCCCGCATTGTTGACCAGAATATCGATCCGGCCATATTTCTCCACAACAGCGTCAATGGCCGCCTTCACCGCACTGTAATCAGACAGATCCGGCCAGATGCCTTCCACTGCTGCATCCGGGCAGGCTTCCTTCAGCTTACCCACTGCTTTGTCCGCAGTCTCCTGGCGGCTCGCGCACAGCACTACCTTCGCTCCCTCTTTGATAAATGCTTCCACTGTCGCATACCCGATACCACGGCTTCCCCCTGTCACAACCGCGACCTTGTTCTCCAATAGCATAGAATTACCCTCCTTTAAATCCGGCTTAGTTACCTGTATCGCAAATTCTCCGGTGATGTTACAGATATGCGCAGGCGGTATCCTTTGCCCCCTGAGTATATCCCATGTCTTATAGTAAACGACATAACAAAATTCTGTTTCCGGCTCTTACAGGAGCCATATACGGAAGCACCTGCAAGGCCAAAAACGAAATTTCTAATGTCGTTAACTATAGTATAGCATAAAATCCTGTCCGCAACACATATTTTCGACGCAAAAGGAAGCATTCATTCTACAAGCACTTCCATCACTTTTTCTGTAAAGGGCTTCTACGGTAAATGATATCTCCCCTGCCTGGTCCGTTGGAGACCATAGTGATCGGATACCCGATCTGCTCCTCAATAAACTCCACATAATTACGGCAGTTTTCCGGCAGCTCCTCGTAGGTCCTGATACCTCTGATATCGCACTTCCACCCTGGCAGCTTCTTTAATACCGGTTTTGCCTTCTCCAACTTACAGGTGACCGGGAAGTCCGTGGTCACCTCACCGTCTATCTCATAACCAACGCATACCGGGATTTCCTCCAGATATCCCAGCACATCCAGCACTGTAAAAGCCACATCCGTGGTACCCTGCAAACGACAGCCATACTTGGAAGCCACGCAGTCAAACCATCCCATACGTCTGGGCCGTCCGGTAGTCGCACCGTACTCACCGCCGTCGCCGCCACGCCTGCGCAGCTCATCCGCCTCGTCTCCGAAGATTTCCGACACGAAAGCCCCTGCCCCTACTGCCGAAGAATATGCCTTGCATACCGTAATGATCTCCTTGATCTCATGCGGCGGCAGCCCAGCACCGATGGCACCAAACGCTGCCAACGTAGAGGAGGAAGTCACCATCGGATATATGCCATGGTCCGGATCCTTCAACGTGCCAAGCTGTCCTTCCAGAAGAACCGTCTTCCCCTCCCGCAAAGCCTGAGCCAGATATGCGGACACATCGCACACATAGGCCTCGATCATTTCTCTATATTCATGCAGCGTGGCAAGCAGTTCTTCCGGCCTTATCACCGGTTTATGATATAAATGCTCCAGTATGACGTTCTTTGTCTCACAGACGCGGTCAACCTTTTCCTGCAAAAGTGTTTCGTCAAACAGTTCACTCACCTGGAACCCAATCTTCGCGTATTTGTCCGAATAGAAAGGGGCTATCCCCGACTTGGTAGAGCCAAAGGATTTTCCGCCCAAACGCTCCTCCTCGCACTGATCAAAGAGAATATGATAGGACATCACCATCTGCGCCCGATCAGACACCAGAATCTTCGGAGCCGGAACGCCGCGCTCCACAATGCTCTGAATCTCCCGGAACAGCACCGGAATATTGAGCGCCACGCCATTGCCGATGATGCTTGTGGTGTGATCATAAAATACGCCGGAGGGAAGTGTGTGCAAGGCAAATTTTCCATAATTGTTCACAATGGTGTGGCCTGCATTTGCCCCTCCCTGAAAGCGGACAATAATATCCGACTCCTGAGCCAGCATATCGGTAATCTTGCCCTTTCCTTCATCTCCCCAGTTTGCTCCAACAACTGCTTTAACCATAGTCCCGATTCCTCCATTCCAGTTCCATAATATTGCTTTCAATACACCTTCTTGAAATCAATTTCCAGTCACAAGTGCATGTGCCTGT
>OFGO01002256.1_pt1 | contig 11508 bp, 9 predicted proteins | sample 1521761 | NCBI WGS metagenome assembly OFGO01 (sample SAMEA3504128, study PRJEB24116) | mouse gut metagenome | biome: mouse gut; feature: mouse-associated habitat; material: faeces | place: Denmark | collected 2011
CAAGTCGGTGAGCCGCTTTGCCCGGAATACGGTGGACAGCCTGACCACCATCCGCAAGCTGAAGGAGCATGGCGTGGAGGTCTACTTTGAGAAGGAGAACATCTGGACCTTCGATTCCAAGGGCGAATTGCTCATCACCATCATGTCCTCGCTGGCCCAGGAGGAGAGCCGCTCCCTTTCGGAGAACATCACCTGGGGCCAGCGCAAACGGTTCTCTGACGGAAAGGTCAACCTCCCCTATAAGCAGTTCCTCGGCTACCGAAAGGGGCCGGACGGTTTCCCGGAGGTAGTGGAGGACGAAGCCAAGGTTGTCCGCCGCATCTATGCCCTTTTCATGGAGGGCAAGACCAGTTACGCCATTGCCAAGGCCCTCACCGCTGACGGCATCCCCACACCCTCCGGCAAGAAAAAGTGGGGGGCCAGCGTGGTGGAGAGCATCCTCACGAATGAAAAATATAAGGGAGCGGCACTCCTTCAGAAATGCTATACGGTTGATTTCCTCAGTAAAAAGCGGAAGGTCAACGAAGGAGAAGTTCAGCAGTATTGGATTGAGAGGAGCCACCAGCCCATCATCCAGCCCCATGAGTTTGATGTTGTCCAGGCCGAGTTTGCTCGGCGCAAAGGCATGGGCCTCCACTACAGCGGCGGCGGAGTATTCTCCTCCCGGCTGGTCTGCGGCGACTGCGGCAGCTACTACGGCCCCAAGGTCTGGCACTCCAACAGCAAGTACCGCCGCACCATCTGGCAATGCAACGAAAAGTTCAATGGTGAGAAAATGTGCAGCACCCCGCATCTGGTGGAGGAGGATATCAAGGCCCGGTTCCTGGTAGCGTTCAACCAACTGCTGGACAGCAAGGGGACTCTGCTGGAGGACTGCCGCATTATGCAGAACCACCTCACCAACTGCGCCGCCATTGACGCGGAACTGGACGAGTTGCTCCGAGAGATTGCGGTGGTGACGGAGCTGACCCGGCGGTGTATCCAGGAAAACGCCCGGAGCGCGTAGAGTCAGGAGGAGTACACCGAACGCTATAACGGTTATGTGGCCCGATACGATGCGGCAAAGGCCAAGCTGGGCACACTCCAAAAAGAGAAAGACCAGCGGCTGGTACAGGCAGATGCCATCGGCAGATTTATGTTTGAACTGTCCGAGCGCAGCGATGCCATTACCGAGTTTGACGAACGGCTCTGGCTGGCGGTGGTGGAGAAGGCCGCGGCATACCACGATGGGCGGCTGGTGTTCACCTTCCAGAATGGTACTGCGGTAGAGGGCTGATACAGATAAAACCCGTTGATTCCGCAACATGGGATCAACGGGTTTTACATCGTGTCCATAAGCTCCAACAGAAGGCTCCTCTGTTTGTTCGACAGGGAACTCCGCTTTGCATACAGCGTCTGCTGCTCCTCGGTCAGTTCCAGGGGGTTCCCTTCAGCGAAGAATTGTGCCAGAGTAATACCGAACGCCGCACACACCGCCTCCAAGGTCGGCAGCGTGGGTGCATTGTTCCTGTTGAACATATTTGTAACAGTGGAGTGGGACAGGCCGGACTCTTTCGCCAGTCGGTAATCTGTCCAGCCCCGTTCTTCCATCAGCTTTTTGATCTGCTTTTGTGCGTCCAAGCCATCACCACCCATCTGTAACTATTATAATTCCCGGAATGGTGTTATAATAGGCATGATAAGTAGATAGCAACGTTCCCTAAAGGAGCATACAGCTTATCCGGCTTTTGCCGGGAAACCTTAATGACTGTAAGGAGGTCAGTATGGAAAGGCCAAAGATATTATTTGAACGTTGGGCGCAGGAGAGGAATATCACAGCAGAAGAAATGCGGGCCATCATCGCAGCCCGCATTGAGCAGGGAATGAAAGACCCTGACCCGGTGAAACGTGCGTCATGGGAGCGGATACCACGGGCTGGGGAAATCCCCACGCCGGAAGAATGGCTCCGCTATGCGGTAGAGCGGCTGGAGGAGGAAGGGCGGGGCGATTTGCTACGGTGGTATCCGAATCTATAAATCTAAGGAAGCTCTGAATAAATCCCCGCACACATCTTCACCCATAAATTCCCACCCTGGATGTTGTCAGAAAACCTTGAAACCCTTTAGAATTCCTGCGGGTTTCTTCTTTGCCAGTAGAAATTTCTGGCGCAAATCTGTGCACGTTGATTTAATCAGAGCTTCCCTAATACAATATTAGTTAATAGCTATTATCAGCACTGTGGTTTGCTACATGTTGTTCCTTTCAAAGTTTATTCCGTTATAGGTGGGGGATGCACATTGAAATTTTGTTGGGCCAAATGCTGGACTTTCAAATAATAACCTGATATACTAAAATAACCTTAGAAATGCTTTGCCTGCATTTTTAGGGAGAATTAAAAGATTCGTCGGCAAATAACTAGAGAGTGCGGTGAATTTATGATTATTAATGATATATATGCAGGTAAGCCTGATGCAAGCGATGAAATTCGTGAACGGGGGTATGATGAATTCGCAAATAATTACATCACACCATCTGGAATTAACATAGGCCGATTGTCAAGCACCGAATATGGCACACCCATTTTTATTATGGGGGACAAGGGGACTGGGAAAACTGCTCTTTTGCATTTTTTGCAGAATTATATAAAAGTTAACGATGTTTCTGCTTGTTCATCTTTTATCTTTTTTGATAGCGGATTTAGCCATGTTACTCGGGAAAAATTCAACGCCATTTCTCAATCAATTTCTACTTCTATCGCCATAGACAACAGGGTTGCATCGTTAGGACAGAATAGAGAATGTGATTTTACATACATTTGGAGATGGCAATTTTACCAAAAAATTATTTCTGATAACGAATTTTTTAATGGCAGTCTATTCGAAAATGATAAAAATTGGGCCGATTTTTTGAGTGAACTCAGCAAAGTTAATAAAACTATTGAGAAGGAGAAAATGCATATTCCTGCCAAGGTTACTCTTACTGCAACGCCTGAACCAGAGCGTGGTACATTTACTCCAAGCATTAATCTGGAACCATTGGATCTATCCCAGCGCAATTTCGACAAGAGCAAAAGTTACACTGAATTTGTAAAAATAATTGATAAGGCAGACCATTTAGCCCGGTGTTTAAAGCGTAGCGATACGCCCTATTATATCTTTATTGATGAACTGGAAGCCTATAGAGGGGAAAATGAAACATTTTATCGCGACTTGAGAATGATTCGCGACTTGCTTTTTACAGTAAAACAGTTGAACGATATTTTTCAAAGTGGGACAAAAATTATTTGTTCGGTGCGACTCGAAATCATACACGCAATTAATCGGTTTATCCAGTCCAATCAATTACATAAAATTATGCAGGGATACGATGAGCGGCTAATTTGGGAGCATACAAATACAAATTCTTTTGATCATCCAATTGTGGGGGTCCTTCTTAAGAAAATTCAAAGCGCAGAAGAAAAGAATACGACTGCCCCTATTTCTCGTGATTATATTATAAGGAAATGGTTTGAAACAACAGTTTATAATGTGCATGTCTGTAGCTATATATTGGATAATACATGGCATAAACCAAGAGATATTGTGCGATTGTTGCTATCTGCCCAATCAAAGAACTCTAAAAACTTCTCCAAGTTTAACCAGAACACGTTTGATACCTTTATGCCCACGTATTCAAAACAGTGCTTAGTAGAAGTGCAGGAAGAAATGCGTGCGCTCTATAGCGCCGAGGAAATTGAGTGTATCTTCAATTGCTTGAAAGGGTTTAAGGCGTTGTTCACGTTTCAAGAAATCACCGAGCGGGCAGAGACTTTATATCCACAGAGTACCTTGGCATCCAATCCAAGGACGGTCTTAGGCGATATGTATAGAATTGGTGTAATCGGCAATTATTTAAATAGGGATCATTCTCCTAGATGGGAATATAAAGAGCAGTATAATTTAATAATTGATGCCCCTTGGAAGATGATTATTCATCCTGCATTGCGGATAGAACTTGCTGTAAATAGTCGAATTGATAGATTTATCAATAAGAATTCTGCTCGCAGAATTGTACCAACATATTCAGCGATAGTCGAAAAAATAGAACGTCGGTATGTACTTGTTACATTTTATAAAGATAATTGCAAGCAAGACGGGTACATATTTATGGGGAACCTTGGAATAGCAGGCGTTGAAGAGGGAACGTTAAATTCGTTTATAAACATAGGTCAAGAGTTGAGTGTGGAAACTTTGGGATATGCAAATTACATTTCCCGATGGCTACTACGTATACATAAGTAAGTCGTTTATCAATCTTGCTGAATATAGCAATTCTTAATTATTTTTATGCACACCCTTGTACAATGCACCCCCAGCAAGCAAGGGTGTGCATTTGTATCAGATTTGGCCACCTTTGCCATAGAATCGTTCGGATTTGTTTAGAATCCGGACGATTTTTTTGTTCTTTTCCGCTATGTGCGCTAAAAAGTTACGGAATCAGTCGGCAAAAATCTGTTTACCTCACCAACTACCCCTTACAGGATTTTTTCTGTTTTGGGGTATGTTGATGCGGATTTACAGTTCAGAGCAAAAGCCTTGCACCCATATAAGGGTACAAGGCTTTTAATCTTTAACCACTTTTCTTAATCCTGTCGATGTAGTCCTGCATCCGGTCAGCACTGGCACGTTTCATCTGGTCGGTGACATGACCGTACTTGTCCAAGGTGAACGAGGCCGTAGCATGGCCGAGGTTGCCCTGGACCGTCTTAATATCATCCCCGGACCGGATGGCAGCCACAGCATATGAATGTCTGAGGTCGTGGAAACGTGCGTTCGGAATACCGATAGACGCCACAATCTTCTTGAAATTGTGATAGACCGTGTGGGGCATCAGATGCACACCCAACTCGTTTGTGAATACTAGGCCGCTGTTTTCCCAAAGCTGTCCGGCCTTCAACTGCCATTCGGCCTGCTTGCGCTTCTGACCGCGAAGCAGCTTTATGACATATGCGGCGGGCGTGATAGTCCGCCCCTTGCTGTTCTTCGTGGGAACCAGATGGTAGACGCTGCCGCCTCCAGTCTCCTTCTGAATCTGCTTATTGATAGTGATGATTCCGCTGTCCAGGTCCACACAGTCCCAGGTGAGGCCCAGGACTTCGCCCTGACGCATTCCGGTGAACAATGTGACCAGGAACACGGTTTCGTATGGATGGCCCTTGATGGCCTCCAGAAAGCTCGCTGTGGCATCCTCGTCCAGCGGTTTGATGTCCTTCTGGACGATTCGCGGCAGCGTACAGGCATCGGCAGGGTTCGAGCGGATGTAGCCAATCATGACCGCCTGGCTCAACGCCTTGTGCAGCACACCATGAATGTTCTTGATGGTCTTGGCAGAAAGAGCTGGCTTGCCGTCTCTCTCCTTGCCAAGATTGTTGTAAAACTTCTGGATGGTATGAGCATCAAGCATATCCAGCTTGATGGCTCCCATCGCGGGGTTGATGTGGTTCTTGATATGCTGGGTGTAGTTGAGGACGGTGTACGGTTTCACACCGCCCAGGTACTCTTTTGACCATATATCCATCCACTGACTGATGGTCATTTTGGATGGCTCTTTGTAGTCATCCTTGTCCAGAGCGGCCACGGCCTCGGTCATTTTCTTTCGTACTTCCCGCTGGGTCTTAGCATAAACGCTCTTGCGGATTTCCTTCCCGGTTCCAGGGTCGATGCCGGTGACAAACCGGGCCTCCCAGGTTCCGTCTTTCCGCTGGCGGATACTGCCCTCGCCACGGGCGCGGCGCTTTTTTTCAGCCATGGTGAAAACTCCTTTACTGTAAATTGACACCAGGCATGTCTCATGATAAAATGGCCCATGCTGCGATGTCTGTGTGTTTTGCCCCTCCACTACAGATTAGACGTTTTGGGAGAGAACTTTCACAATCACACCCGTATCCGCTTGCGGATACTGCCTGTCCAGTGTGTGGAGCCGTGGAGCTGGCCCACACACTGGATAGCAGACGACTTGGAATTACAGATTAGGGATTTCCGTATGGCTTGCTTCAGCCAGGCTTCAAACTTTTCGCGGGGGACGATGTAGCGGTGCCCGACCCGTAGAGCTGGAATCTTTCCAGCTTTCGCCAATTCGTACAGGCGATTTTTCCCGATGCCGGTGCGTTTGGCCGCCTCGGGAATCGTCATAGTCAGTTCAGCCATGACATTGGACCTCCTTTCCTAGATTCATGTCCGTATCGTTCAAGTAAGATACTTGACGAAGGACCTGCGTACCAGTCCCCGATAGCCATCATTGAGCTTGGGGCAATATAGAGCCTGTTGATTCGCGCCGTTTATCCAGCCTGTCAGATTGTATTCACCAATCAGAGGTTCTGGACCTGGCATAAGATGAATGCCGTGCGATTTAATCTGCGTTGGAATTTTCCTGCTTTTATCCAGACATATCCACTCGGGATTGTCACAGGCAATTTTAATCAATTCCTTGATGAACGTATTGCGCCCCACTGGAGCACCAGAAGGCTGGTTGATACGAAGCCATGCCTTGTACAAGTCATAGAGGAATGTAAAAGGGAGTAAATGCCATCTGCAAAGCGGGAGAATTTCCGCTGTAAACTGCCGCAGAGGGTCATTGTATTCCTTGTACTCTGCTTGCAAATCCAAACATGCTTTAGGAACAGTGAACGTGTCATAGTTCGATTCGAGAACCAGCTTCAACACGTATTCCAGTACGTCCGGTCTATGGAGGTATTCCTGCTTGATATACTTGCGCTCGTGACCTGTAAAGCATTTCGGCATTGGAACCATCAGCATCCGACGATAAAAGGAATCAGATTTATCCTTGATGCGGGGAAGTTCGTTGATACACTGGACAACCAATCCGAAAAAGCGATACGCAATCGGATTCATGTACTTGCGATTGATTTGGATTACATCATGCGTAACAATCGCTTTCAGAATTGCTGCTTTGTCGATGTATGTACCCACATCGTTTTCGTCCACGATGACCGCCGTAGCGTGGGTCAGTGGTTCCAACATGAAGTCCTTTCCCATGTCCGATAAGGGAATACTGGCATAAGTTCCTTCGCCGCAAAGCTGGCGAAGGAGTTCACAGAGAGTTCCCTTGCCGTTGGAACCGGATTCTGAGTAGAGGAGAATAAACTTATCCCAGCTGACGAACGGCCGGATGATTGCTCCAACAATTTGCCAAAGCAGCAGAACAACCTGCGGGTCATCCGAAAGAGAGTTCATCCAGGATACTACATCCCAATCGGTGCCGTCTGTGTCATTATGAATCAGGACGTTCCAGGCATTTGGATTGTAGTTGATACGGCATTTTGAAAGCAGGACTACATCAGGACTAAACGCATGGAATTGCTTGCTTCGATAATCGAAAATGCCATTGTTCACCGGAATGTAATCTGGATTAACGCAACGGGACATTCTAGGTGCGAGGTCACGCAAATGCACCTGGACTTCCTCGAAGTCCCGCTTTGTGATGTCAAAACGAAACAGCCGGATTGTTCTCCGAAGTGTGGCATCATCAGTGGCGTAGAGGCCCATATTGGGTTCATCGGTTTGATAGACCCCCAGCAGGTCTCGGGATTCATCCGTGCTTTCCCCTGCGCAAGAAATCCTGACTACCTTGAAGTACACAGGAACAAGCATAGCAACTTGAACAAGGGAAAGGTTTCTGGGGACAGGGAATTTCTGGCTCCTAACCTTTACGGAATTTTCCAGTTCAATTTCATCGACCGTGCGCGACATCAATTCACTTGCAGCGTCTCTCGGGGACGGTAACTGGTTGGTTGGAAGGGATTTGAGGTGTTCAATATATTCCTCGGTTGCGTCAAGGACGACCTGAGAATAAGAGCGATTAGACATAATCCATCGCCCCATTTCCCAGGCCACCCGTATTGGGTGGATGCGTTTGCCAGATAAAGGTATGGACAAACATGTTAAAGCTCCTTTCAAAAAGAATCTGATTCTGGAGGAAACATAACAATCTCCAAGAGGCTTTATACGCCTTTGTTGATACCGCTTCGTCCTTCATCTGGCGCAAGTTTATCATAGCAGCCAGGAGTTGTCCAGGAAATGTCCAAGCGATTTCTTTGTGAAAATTTGTTTGTAAATTTATATATTTTATATCTAAATAGCTGAAAAATATTGCATGAAAATTTGCACTGTTTTTTCGCGTCCAACTTTCTCGGGAAGAAGCGGTCCGATGTCCAATTTCACTATGAGGCACCATTTACTATGTCCAGAAGAAATTTTTTTGAGGGAGTTTGAAATATGATTGACGATGTATCATTAGTACCATTAGAAGAAATTCACTTGAATGGAGACTCATATTCCCCGACGGAAATTGTTGACGAAATAATCAAGTATTGGAGCATTTCGCTAATAAAGACTGACAAAGAAGATAAGAAAAAGTTTGATTCACTCCGCAGGTATATTGAGAGAGCATTTAAGCGTAAAGGAATATCTCCAGTAGAACCATCTAAAGGTGGCATAAAAAGATATGATAGGAAGAACGTTGAAGCCATTCTTAACAGCACACCCGTCCGAAATCACATCTTGAAAATAAAAAAGGATTGGTATAGTGAACAACTCCGGCGCTTAAATGATTCCAAATCCCCAACAGCTAAGACTATTCAGGAGAATTTGAAAAAGGCTGATTCCGAAAAGCAGGCCATACCTTGTGCGGAGGCTGCCGCAGAAGCGTATTCGGAACATATGTGTAAACTAATCGCTAGTACATATGATGAAGAAATTGCGGAAGCTATTGATGCAGAAATAGATGAAAACGAAAAAATCAAGAGGGCGAAGCAGGAGATTTTGTCACAAGTCCTTGAAGACTTTATTTTTAGAGAAGTTATAAAATTTGACGAGGAAGCATACAAAGCCGACTTGAAAAAAGTACCAGATGCCTCCGATTTATACCCTTCCTTATACCAAGCCTATGCAAATGAACGCCTTTTGGATTTACGTAATTATTATAAATACAGAAACGATGGTGCTTTTGGCGAAACTGCCCTCTCTCAAATGATAAAGCCCATATTAGCAGAGCTGCGCAAGGATATCAACGATGATATCCGAAAAGCGTTAAAAGAAGCGTTTATGTAAAATTATCCGGGATGCCCAGAGACCGGGTTAAAGCTCCCAAAATTAAAAAGGTGGTAGAGCACGACGGTAAACGCCGTACTCCACCACCTTAGTGTCTGCTTGTTCTTATTTGCTAATTCCTTACCAGCCTGTCAACTTTCCGTTCAAAAAATCTGTTCATGCTGGCCGTATCGTTAATATCCGTATTTCCAGATTCCACGTATTCTTTCGCCCAGTCATATGCATGCCGCATAATACAATCCACCGGAACATCAGAAAAACGGGAGTTTTCACGTTTTAAGGAGGCAGCTACTTTTTGGGAAAATTTGTAGAATGCAATCTCCCTGATTTTCTCCTGTTCCCTTGCGGCCTCTCGTTGGGCATTGCTCCGATTGGCTTCTCTGTTCATGAGGGAAATAATGTGCGACATTTCGGGGATGTCTACGCGAATTTCATCCGTGCTATGCGCCTCAGCATTTTCGTTTATGACTATTTTGGAAAAACCATGTTTCTTGCACAGTTCATTCGGCACGAACCGAATAAATTCTCCGTAATCCAGGGTAGTTATACTGGAATCAGGTTGTTCCTGATACTTGTTATAACAGTATTCCACCATTGCGTCATGGATGCTCTGCCGGAGGTCATGTCCTTCCGATATACAGTACATCACATATATGTCCGTTATTCCGTTTGCAGTATTACACGGAACACAATGTAGCTCCCACATGACAATCTCACTCCTTCGTGGTAATATTTGAATAACTTTTCCTGGGATTATTATACCAAAATAAAATGAGATGTCAAATTTTCGCCCAAAACTCAGAACTTTTTGAGATATTTAGAGCATATTCATAAACGAGGAAATTCGATACCTTCTGTTTTAAGGTGCTCCACTCACGAAAAAATTTTTTGAGAAAATCGTAACGAAGTTGCAGCAAACGGGCCTGCCCCCACATCGAGGCAGGCCCGTTCTGTCGCTTTAAATTTGGTGTGATTTCAGAGGTTTATTTCCCTTGGCTGCGATAGAGGAATGTCACGGTCTGTCCACGGGTGACAGTATCGGCGGGGCTGAACGTGTTCGCTCCGGTGCCAGAGGTAATGCTGTTCTCGACGGCCCACAGCACGGCGTCATAGTAATAGGTGCCGGACTGAACATCCGTGAACGGGTTGCTGCTGGCCGCAGGCTTCGGAGAACCGGCAGAGCGCCAGAGGAAGGTCACGGTCTGCGCACGGGTACAGGAGTCATTGGGGCTGAACGTATCCGCGCTGGTGCCAGAAGTGATACCCTTCTCCACGGCCCAGAGGACAGCATCGTAGTAGTACGCTCCCGCCTGGACGTCTTTGAACGGATTCGTGGTAGTCGTGGACTTCGGAGAGCCGGAGGCGCGCCAGAGGAACGTCACGATCTGCGCACGGGTACACGGGTCATTGGGGCTGAACGTCGTGGCGCTGGTCCCGGAGGTCACTCCGTTCTCAACCGCCCACAGCACAGCATCGTAATAGTAGGCGCTGGAGGCTACATCGGTAAAGGGATTCGTTCCGGTGGGCTTGGTGGGCTGTGTAGTGCTGACGTTGGGAACTGTCCCCGCCAGAACAGAGCTGTCAGAGCTTTTCCCGTCTACTTTCAAGGTTCCCTTGGTGTCCAGGTTAGTCCCATACAGCTTGCCGGAGATTTGCGCAACAGCGGTTGTCTCCGCAGAGGTCGTACCGGTCAGGGTGACTTCCTTGTAGCCCTGGTCCAGCGTTGAGGAAAGCGTAATGTCATAGCTCTTGCCCGCACCGTCCACCTGGACGCTGTTGGTGGCCTTGCTGTCGTCCACCAGGAAGGTGACGCTGGAGGCGGCGGTGCTGACGGTAGCGGATTGGTCCACGTTGACCATGGTGACACCCAATGTTCCAGTACCAGTGTTAGATACGGTATAGGTGCCCGTGGGCAGCCACATAGCGGTGCTGGAATTTGCGGCAGTCTCTCCATCCGATGTAGGAGCGATGTTTAGGAGCGGGAAAACCTCAGAACTTACGACGGTTATTTCTCCATTTTTCACAGTAGCGACCGTATTCCCGGCGCTATCCGTAATCGTTGCATTGGATGTTTTCAGACTCAAAAAGTTCATGGCATCTGTATTTGCGCTCGTACTGGATTGCCTCCCTGCCCAAATTCTGTTGATGTCAGATGCGGAGATATAGCTGATAAAGTAGTTATATTCGGTTCCATAATCTATGGAATCATTCATAAGGTAGTGCCAGCTATATATAGCATTTCCGCCTTTGACGGTTTTCGTAAATGGAATATAACGCTCTGTGTTGGGGAAGTTGGGGTCATAAATCATCAGGCGGGTTTCCGTGCTGCTCTCTACTACATCGTAAGCCACAACAGCATGGCCGCCATACGTTACGTTGTGTAGCATGGAAACGACTACTGGCCCCTTTTTGACTGCGTTAA
>OFGO01002271.1_pt1 | contig 11448 bp, 9 predicted proteins | sample 1521761 | NCBI WGS metagenome assembly OFGO01 (sample SAMEA3504128, study PRJEB24116) | mouse gut metagenome | biome: mouse gut; feature: mouse-associated habitat; material: faeces | place: Denmark | collected 2011
CCACCGATACTCCGTACATATCCGCCAAAACCACCAGCGTCTCCAGATCGGGCCGGTGCGCCTTATCATTACCGCCCTCATAATACTGATACGTCCGCAGCTTGACCCCTAAGCGGTCCGCCACATTCTGCTGTGTCAATTTCTGTTCGCTTCGGAGCTGCTTCAGCCGCTCTGCCAAAATGATCAAAAATTTTCTCCCCCTATTGACACGAATGATATATGCGTATATAATACGAATATATCGTTCGTGTCAAAATTTCTTTCACCGCCGTTGCCCTGCTCCCGGCAACTTCCCCCCGTTTCCGGGACCCAGTTGAGGGAAGACAAACCTCCGAGTTTGAAGGCACTAAAGCAAGTCGATGCCTAGGTCGGGTACCAGACCAGCACAGCCGGGCTCATAAAGGGCTGCTGCATCGCTCCTTGACAACTAAATGACTATCTCTTGTTTCAATTTTTCAATGATCTCAAGGGACCTCTGAGAAATCTCCTGATTTTTATTTCTCTTCCCCTTGACCCTGTATCCCAGCGGCGAGATGATGCCAAAATTGATATTCATGGGCTGGAAATCCGCCACGCTCTCATTGCTCACATAGAGGGCCAGCGCCCCGATGGCCGTCTCCCGGGGAAAGTCCGCCGGGGCCTGTCCCTTCAGCCGCCGGGCCAGCTCCACCCCCGCCAGAAAGCCGGAGGCGGTGGACTCCACATAGCCCTCCACCCCGGTGATCTGCCCGGCGAAGGTCACGCGCTCGTTGCCCCGCACCCGGTAGTAGCGGTCCAGCAGCCGGGGAGAATCCAGATAGGTGTTGCGGTGCATCACTCCGTAGCGCACGTACTCCGCCTCTCTCAGCGCCGGAATCATGGAGAACACCCGCTTCTGCTCCCCCCACTTCAAATGGGTTTGAAAGCCCACCAGGTTATACAGCGTGCCCTGGGCGTTATCCCGGCGCAGCTGCACCACTGCGTAGGGCTCTCGGCCGGTTTTGGGGTCGGGCAGGCCGCGGGGCTTCAGGGGGCCGAAGGCCAGCGTCTGCACCCCCCGCCGGGCCATCACCTCTACCGGCATACAGCCCTCAAACACGCGCTTGTCCTCGAAGCCGTGGACCTCCGCCTCCTGGGCGGCGCACAGCTCCTTCCAGAAGGCCAGGTACTCCTCCTCGGACAAGGCGCAGTTGATGTAGTCCGCCGTCCCCTTGTCATACCGGGAGGCAAACCAGGCGTGGTCCATGTCGATGCTCTCAAAGGTGACGATGGGGGCCGCCGCATCGAAAAAATTGAGGTAGCTGTCCTGCGGGAACAGCTCCGCGATGGCCTGGGACAGCGCCTGCGAGGTGAGGGGCCCCGTGGCCACCACCACCTCCCCGCCGGGGATGGACACAACCTCCCCCTCCTCCACCGTGATGCCTGGGTGGGCGCGCACCGCCTGGGTGACGGCGGCGGAAAAGCCCTCCCGGTCCACCGCCAGCGCCCCCCCGGCCTCCACCCGCTTCTCGTCCGCGCAGCGCAAAATGAGGCTGCCGCACCGGCGCAGCTCCTCCTTCAGCAGCCCCACCGCGTTCTCCAGCTGGTCGGAGCGCAGGGAGTTGGAGCACACCAGCTCGGCAAAGCCGGGGCTGTGGTGGGCGGGGGTCATTTTTTGGGGCTTCATCTCCATCAGGGTGACGGAAATTCCCCGCTGGGCCAGCTGCCAGGCGCACTCGCACCCCGCCAGCCCCGCGCCGATGACCGTTACATTCATAATGGCGTCATCCTTTTCCCTGTTTCACGTGAAATATTAGTTTTATCCATAGGGGGTGTCCGTGCGGCCCACCAGGTAGTCGATGGTCACGCCGTAGAAATCAGCCAGCGCGATCAGCGCTTTGATGTTTGGCTCGGTGGTTTCACTCTCGTAAAACTGATACCCTCGAATTTTCACGCCTGCCAGCTCTGCCAATGTTTGCTGTGGGATATTTCGCTCTTTTCTCAGCTGTTTTAACCGCTCACCATACATTCTTCATTCTCCTCTTGACAAGTAGATATTATACATGTATAATATCTACGCGCACAAAATCTACATCACATCATTGGAGTTGATACATATGACCGACGCGATGGACGCCCTATTCCTCTATGCCCAGGAGCGCCGAATACGCCCCCTCCTGGACACGGAACCCGAGTTCAGCCAGGTGGTGTTGTGCCTTGAGCGACAGGACAAATCCTTCCGCGCCCTGCTGGATGAAGAAACAGAAACGTGTTTTGAAAAATTTCTCTCCGAACAGGCCCTTCTCGACCTGTTCAACGAGCGCGCCGCGTTCCGCGCCGGGTTCCAAATCGCCCTGGAATTGGAGCGGTAAACACCTCGCCCCGTTTCACGTGAAACATCGGTTCTATTCCGTCTTTGTCTTGGCCGCCTTTTTCGCGGTGGTTTTCTTGGCCGCCGTGGTTTTCTTCGCCGTGGTGGTCTTTTTGGCGGATGTGGTTTTCTTCGCCGTGGTGGTCTTTTTGGCCGCCGTGGTCTTGGCCGAGGAAGCGCTCTTTTTCGCCGCCGCCTTTTTGGCGGGCTTTTCCGCGGCTTCCGCTCCCTCCGCCCCCTCTGCCGGGGCGGAGTCGTCCGTCTTTTTCTTGTACCCGCCCCGCTTGTCCTCCGGCAAGAAATTGGAGCACTCAGGGTTGGCGCAGAAGGGCCGCTTGAATCCCCGGCCGGACAGCTTGAACATGGTCTGCCCGCAGATGGGGCAGTTGTCCTTCACCGGCACGTCCCAGGTCATAAAGTCGCACTTTTTCCGCTCGTCCTTGCTGTTCAGGTACTCACAGCAGTAGTAGGTGTACTGCTTATTGTTCTTTTTGCTCACGCCGGTGCGCTTCACCAGCCGTCCCCCGCACTTGGGGCACCGGCCCGGCATCTCCACCACCAGCGGCTTGGTAAAGGTGCACTCCGGCCAGCCGGGGCAGGCCAAAAATCGCCCGAAGCGCCCGGATTTGATCACCATATTCCGGCCGCACAGGTCGCAGACCTCCTCGGACACCTCGTCGGGCACCTTGATGCGCTCGCCGTCCAGCTCGGTCTCCGCCTTTTTCAGCTCCACCTCGAAATCCCCGTAGAACTCGTGCATCAGCTGCTTCCAGGCCACCTCGCCCGTCTCCACTTTGTCCAGACGGCTCTCCATCTGGGCGGTAAAATCCGCGTCTACAATATCCGAGAATTTGTCCTTCATCAGCCCTGTGACCACCTCGCCCAAGGGCGTGGGGCGCAGGTACTTGCCCTCCTTCACCACGTACTCCCGGCTGGTGATGGTGGAGATGGTGGGCGCGTAGGTAGACGGGCGGCCCACGCCCCGCTCCTCCAGCGCCTTGATGAGCGTGGCCTCGGTGAACCGGGCGGGGGGCTGGGTGAAGTGCTGGGCGGGAGTCAGACCGCCCAGCTTCAGCAGCTCTCCCTCCCTCAAATCGGGGAGAGGCGACTGGGGGGCCTCGTCGTCCTCGTCCCGGCTCTCCTCGTACACCGCCGTAAATCCGGAAAACTTGATGGACGAGTGGCTGGCCCGGAAGCGGTAGCCCGCCGACTCCACCTCGATGGAGACGCTGTCGTACACCGCCCCCGCCATCTGACAGGCCAGGAAGCGGCTCCAAATCAGCTTGTACAGGCGGTACTGCTCGGAGGTCAGGCTTTTTTTCAGCTCCTCCGGCGTCAGGTTCACATCGGAGGGGCGGATGGCCTCGTGGGCGTCCTGAGCGTTGCCCTTGGATTTGAAGCGCCGGGTTTTTTCCGGATAATACTCCTTGCCGTACCGGGCAAGGATAAAGCTTCTCGCCGCGGAGAGCGCCTCCTCGGACAGACGCAGGGAGTCGGTACGCATATAGGTGATGAGGCCCACCGTACCCACGCCCTCGATGTCCACGCCCTCGTACAGCTGCTGCGCCACCGACATGGTGCGCCGGGGCGTCATGTTCAGCTTGCGGGACGCCTCCTGCTGCAGCGTGGAGGTGATGAACGGAGGGGCCGGGGCGCGGTTCTTGTCCTGCCGCTTCACGTTTTTCACCGTGAAGTCAGCCCCTTTTACCGCGCCGATAATCTCCTGCACTTCCTCCTCGCTGCCCAGCTCCATGCGCTTTTCCCGGCCGTAAAAGTCCGCCTTGAACCGCCCCAGGTTGGGCGCAATGCGGGACAGGTCCGCGGTGATGGACCAGTATTCCCGGGGCACGAAGGCGCGGATCTCCTCCTCCCGCTCCACGGCCAAGCGGGTGGCCACCGACTGCACCCGTCCGGCGGACAGGCCCCGGCGGATTTTCTTCCACAGCAGGGGCGAGAGCTGATAGCCCACAATGCGGTCCAGCACCCGCCGGGCCTGCTGGGCGTCCACCAGGTTCTGGTCGATGTCCCGGGGCGCGGCGATGGACTCGGTGACAACCTTGTGGGTGATCTCGTTAAACGTCACCCGGCACGTCTTCTCCTTGGGCACCCCCAGCACCGACTGAAGGTGCCAGGAGATGGCCTCTCCCTCCCGGTCAGGGTCGGTGGCCAGATAGACCCGGTCGCTGGCCTTCGCCGCCCTGCGCAGGTCCTTAATGGTGTCTTCCTTGTCCTTGATATTTTGATACTCCGGCTCAAAGGTGGTCACATCCACCCCCAGCGTGCTCTTGGGCAGGTCCCGGATGTGGCCCATGGACGCCTTTACCTCAAAGTCGGGTCCCAGATATTTCCCAATGGTCTTTGCCTTTGCGGGTGATTCCACAATCACCAAATTCTTCTTTGCCATAGTTTTGACTACTCCATTTTCAATTTCGCCATAACCCGAAAACGCTTGCCGCTCTCCTCCGCCACATAACCCTGGATTTGCAGCAAAGTCAGGGCGGACAGCACCCGCCGGGCGGGAATCTGCGTGCGCTCCACCAGGTCGTCGGCCCGAAGTTCTCCCTCGTTCAGCGCCAGCAGCACCTCCCGCTGGTCGTCGGTCAGCTTATTTTTACAGTCTTCCCAGCGCAAATATTCCTCTTTCGCCTCCGCCGCCGGCTTTTTCTCCCGGGGCGCTCCCCGGCCCTTGGGCGCGGAGGGTTCTTTTCCCATTCCCTCCAGCCTCTGCTCCACCGCCTGGGACGAGAGGGCCTCCTCCTGCCGCAGCCGGGCGGGAAAGCGGGCGGCAAACTCACACAGAATATCGTCCGCGCTCAAAATCAGCTTGGCCTCGCCCTTTTGAATGAGCCGGTTGGTCCCCTCGCTGGAGGGCGCGCCAATGGGCCCGGGGACGGCAAATACCTCCCGGTCCTGGTCCAGCGCGTGGCCCACCGTCAGCAGCGTACCGCCGCGGGGGCCGCTCTCCACCGCCGTCACCCCCACGGACAGGCCGCTGATAATGCGGTTTCGGACGGGGAAGTGCTCCCCCTTGTGGTCCGTTCCCGGCGGATACTCGGAAATCAACGCCCCCACCGCCGCCACATCCTCATACAGCTCCTTATGATACCAGGGGTAAACCCGGTCGATCCCGCCGCCCAGTACGCATACCACCGGTCCGTTCACCGACAGCGCGCCCTTCACCGCCGAGGCGTCGATACCCTGGGCCATGCCGGTAATCACCAGCGCGCCCTTGCGCGTCAGCTGGGCGGAAAGCTGGAACGCCGTCTGCATTCCGTAGGCGGTGGCATCCCTGGTGCCCACCATTCCAATGGCGACCTCCTCGTCAAAGGCGATCTGCCTTCCCTTCCAATACAGCACCAGGGGCGGCTGGTGAATGGCGGCCAGGCGCTCCGGATAGGTGGCGTCCTGGAGGGTGAGCAGCTGAATGCCCAGCCGGTCGCAGTCGCCCAGAATCTGGTCGGCCCGGCCCAGAGATTTGTCCAGCAGGGAACGAATCGCCCCCTCGCTCAGACCGCCCAGCAGCTCAAGCGCCCCCCGGTCCGCCGCGTATACCTGCTCCGGGGAACCAAAATGGTCCAGCACCCGAACGGCGGCCTGTCCCGCGATTCCCTTGCGCTGGGTGAGCCAAATCCAATGCTTTAAATTCGACACGGCGCCTCTCCCTCTCTCTATCTGCCTCGAGCCATCTCCCACAAAAGGATGGATGCCGCCACCGCGGCGTTCAAAGATTCGCATCTGGAAGACATGGGAATCTTCACCGTTCCTTCACACAGCGACAGCACCTGCTCCGACACACCCCGGCCCTCGCTGCCGATGACCACGGCGCAGCCTCCCAGGTTCGCCTCCCGCACATCCGCCGTGTCGTCCCGCAGCGCCGCGGCGTACAGCGCAATCCCCGCGGCCTTGAACGCTGCGGTCAGCTCCTCCGCCGTACACTGATAGCTGTGCCGGCGGAAATGGACCCCCATCCCCGCCCGCACTGTTTTAGGGTGATACAGGTCGGCGCAGCCGGGCAGCAGAAACACTCCCCCGCAGTCAAAGGCATCCGCCGTGCGCAGAATGGTTCCCACGTTCCCAGGGTCCTGTACTCCGTCCAACACTAAGCACCCCTTCGCCTTCAGCGCCTCCGGCAGTTCAAAGCCCGCAGCGCCGCTCTGCCTGCAGGAGAACACCACCCCCTGGGGCGTTTTCGCCGGGCTGACAGACTCCATCACGCTCTGCGTCACTTGGGCAATCCGAACCGTCCCGTCCCCCTCGAAGCGGGACAGGTCCGCCCCCTCCGTGTAGAGAATGGCGCAAGGCGTCCGCCCCCACAGTCCGGCCTCCTGGAGCAGTTTCGGGCTGTCGCACAGAAACTCCCCCGTCTCCTCCCGATAGGCCCTGGACGCAGCCAGCTTTCGGAAATGGGCGCACAAGGGATTGTGCCTGCTTGTGATGATTTCCCGCTCCACGGTCCGCCCTCCCTATTTCAATACGCAAAAGCATACCGGCGGCCATGCCGGTATGCTTTTGCGGCAGCTTCTTAATCCAGCGGCTTGAGGATCGGCAGTGATTTTCCGCATCATCAGAATGTTTTCATAATCGCTCAAATCCATTCTGCCGCAACGGTTTCACGCATTTCACCCTCATTTGCAGCTTCAAACGTTACTTCGTTTCCTTCCCGGCGCATACTCCTCCCTTGCTCCGGAGAAACGCGCAATATAACGCCATGTATCTTAACACACCCATTTCCACCTTTCAAGTGGTTTCTTGCATTTATCTATATCATACAGTTTATTTTTCACCGTCAAAAAATGCTCAGGTGCAGCTCCTTGCTCAGCTGCTCCAGCAGCTGAATGCCCGCCACACTGTTCCCCTTGCGGTCCAGAGCGGGGCCAAATATGCCGATTCCCATACGGGTGGGGACCACGGCCATGATGCCGCCGCCCACACCGCTTTTGGCGGGGACGCCCACCCGCAGCGCAAACTCCCCCGAACCGTCGTACATTCCGCACGTCATTAAAATCGCGTTGACATACTGCGCCATAGCGGCGGGAAAAATTCGCTCATTCGACACCGGAAGCCGCCCCCGGTTGGACAGCACCGCCCCAATATGCGCCAGCGCACGGCAGTCCACCCGGATGGAACAGGCCCGGAAATAGCAGTCCAGCACCGCCTCCACATCATCCTCCAGCAATCCGTGAGATTTCAGCAGATAGGCCAAGGCCCGGTTTTTGCTGCCGTGGCTTTTTTCCGATTGGTAAACCGCCTCATCCACGCCGATCTCCTCCTCCCCAGCCATCCGCTGGGTCAGCTCCAGCAAGCGCTGGAAGCGTTCGTCATAGTCCCGGCCGTGAATCAGGCTGCACATCACAATGGCCCCCATGTTGACCATGGGATTGATGTTCCCGCTGTCCAGGGACTGCTCCCCGGCATTGATGGCGTCAAAGGGCTTCCCCGTGGCCTCCACCCCCACCCGGCTCATCACATACTCAGCGCCGTTGTCCAGCAGCGCTTGGAGCAGCAGGATAGGTTTGACAATGCTCTGGATCGTGAACGCTTTGCGGCAGTCCCCCGCCCAGCTCCGCTTGCCCTCGCTGCTCATGATATAAATTCCCAGCGCCTCCGAATCCCCCTTTGCCAACTCCGGGATGTAGTCGGCAACCCGTCCCTGCCGGGCGGCGGGGCGGCAGCCCTCCAGCAAACGCTCCAAAAGTTCTTCCATCGATCTCTCACCCTTCTGTTCCAGCATAGCATCAAGATAACAAACCAATCCCCTTCTGTCAATGTTAAGCTTACAATAACCTTCCTAATCCCTCCAGCCGTTTAAAAATCGGTTGAAATCAAGTGAGGGAAATGCTATAATATCCCGGAAATTGATGGGAGGCATCGTGCGCTATGAAAAGACCGCTTTTTTTAATGGTATCCATCTGTTTATTGTTGTTCTTGACCGCCTGTGACGGCCAGACGCAGACTCCAGCCGGCAGCCAGCCAGTGAACGAAACCATTTCGCTCACCGTGTGGGGAGCCGAGGAGGACGAGGCTCTGCTTCAGGAACTATTCGACTCCTTCCAATCTCATTATGCCGGCCAGGCCAGTTTTCAGATCACCTACCAGCCCCAGAGCGAATCCAACTGCAAAGACGCCCTGCTGGGCGACTTAGAGGGCGGCGCGGATGTGTTCGCGTTTGCCGACGACCAGGTGGCCGCGCTGGCTGCCGCCGGCGGACTGGACCCCATTGAGAACGAGGCCTCCGTCCGAAACGCATCCCTTCCGGCCGCCGTAGAGGCAGCCAGCGTGGGAAATACCCTCTACGCCTATCCATTGACCGCCGATAACGGCTATTTCCTTTATTATAACAAAGCCTACTTCACCGAGCAAGACGTACAAAGCCTGGATCAGATGCTGGAGATCGCCGCCCAGGCCGAAAAGCTCATCGCCATGGACTGGTCCTCCGCGTGGTACGTCTATGCGTTCTTCGGCAACACCGGGCTGGAGGTGGGTCTGAATGAGGACGGCCTCACCAACTACTGCACATGGAACAGCACCGACAACCCCATCCGGGGGACAGACGTGGCACGGGCCATGCTGGACATCGCAGCCAGCCCCGCCTTCGCCAACCGGCCGGACGCAGAATTTCTCGCCGGCGTTCGGGACGGCTCCGTCGTCGCCGGCATCAGCGGCGTGTGGAACGCCGTGGCCATCGAGGAGGCCTGGGGCGATAACATGGGGGCCGCCAAGCTGCCGACCTATACCTGTGCGGGCCGGCAGGTGCAGATGGCGTCCTTTTCCGGCTGCAAGCTCATTGGGGTAAACGCCTATTCTCAGCACCCGGAGTGGGCGGCCCGGCTGGCGGAGTGGATCACCAGCGAGGAAAATCAGCGCCTGCGCTTTGAGCTGCGTGGCCAGGGCCCGGCCAATATCAACGCGGCCAACTCCCAAGAGGTCCAGTCCTCTTTGGCCATCGCGGCCCTGCTGGAGCAGTCCAATTACTCCCAGCTCCAGCGGGTGGGTGGAAAGTTCTGGGACCCCGTATCTGAGTTTTCCACCAGCATGGCCCAGGGAAATCCTTCCGGCGCATCCCTCCAGGCCCAGCTCGACCGGCTGGCCGAGGGAGTAAGCCAACGGTAGCCACAAACGCACATCATCGTGGGAGGAAAGCATATGAAAGGTAGACTGACTTTGCAGCAGCGCTTGATTTTACCCATCGTCCTGCTGGGCCTGATTACGCTGCTGTCCAATATTTTGGCGGTATTCAGCATCAATAACGTTCACGCCAACGCGGGGACCATTGTGGACGAGTGCATGGCCAGCGAGGAACGGCTGGAGGATATCCGGCGCTCCGTCATGGATATTCACCGTCTGGCGCTGTCCCACATCGTAGCCGCCGACCACGCCACCATGATCCAGCTGGTGCAGGAAATCAAGGCGGAGGAGGCTGCTTTGGATGAGAAGCTGAGCTCCTATGAGAGTTTCCTCTCTCCGTCGGAGCAGGAGAGCTATCAATCCCTTCTCCACAGCTATGCGGAGTTTAAGCACGCTCTGGTCTATCTGGTCAGCGCCAGCGCCGACAGCAAAACCCAGGAGGCCTACGCCACCGCCAACGGGGACGTGGCCCTCTGGAGCAGCGCGGCGGAGTCCGACCTTGACGCTCTCTCCGCCTCGGTGAGCGCCCAGGCGGAGGCCGCGCGGGACAGGCTCACCCTGGTGTACGTCATCTCTCTGATCACCAGCGCCATAACCCTGGTTGTGGGCATTTTCCTGGTGGCCGCCGCCTTCCGAATCATCCGGAAATATGTGCTCACCCCCATTCACGACGTGATGGGCACCCTTCAGGATAGCTCCGAACGCATCAGCGGGGTGGTGGGCGAGGTGCGCCAGCGGACCCAAACCTCCAACGGCAGTGTCCGAAACCTCTCCGCCCTCACCCAGCAGCTCTCCGCCGCCCTGGAGGAGATCGCGGGCAGCGCCGCCGCCATCACCCACAGCGCCGCCGGCACCCAAGGCGACGCCCAGAGCATGGCGGAGGAGTGCTCCTCCATCACGGCCTACTCCGCGGGAATGCGGGAGCGGGCCGAGGAGATGGAGCGCTCCGCCCACCAAAAAACCCAGACCGTCCACACCAAAACAGCGGACATCATGGCCATGCTGGATCAGGCCATCCAGCAGAGCCGCAGCGTAGAGCAGATCAGCGCCTTAACCGAAGACATTCTCAGCATCTCCTCCTCTACCAACCTGATCGCCGTCAACGCCTCCATTGAGGCCGCCCGGGCCGGGACGGCCGGAGCAGGTTTCTCCGTGGTGGCTCGGGAGGTTCACCAGCTGGCCAACTCCTGCGCCGAAACCGCCAACCATATTCAACAGGTCAGCACAGTGGTGACTGGCGCAGTCAGTTACCTGTCCGACAGCGCGCGGGAGCTTGCCGACTACCTCAGCCAGGTTATTGCGGACCTATTGGAGCAGTCTGTCCAGGCCGGTCAGCAGTACCGGGAGGACTCCGACTACATCGGGCACGCCATGGAGCAGTTTAACGACCGAACCGAACGGCTGAAAACCGCCATGGATCAAATCGCCTCCTCCATCACCAGCATCTCCGGGGCCATCGACGGCGCTGCCTCCGGCATTTCCGGCGCCGCTGGCAGCACTCGGGTTTTGGTAGACGACATGGCGGGAATCACCACGCGAATGGATACCAACCAGGAGATTGTGGGGGAGCTTCAAAAACAAATGGATGTATTCGCAAATCTTTAGCGCTGCCACACCAAGCTGTACCATAACGCGGATTTGAGAGAGGAAAGAGACAATGAAACGAGAAAACTTCCGCTCCCGGCTGGGCTTTCTGCTGGTGAGCGCCGGATGCGCCATCGGCATCGGCAACGTATGGAAATTCCCCTATGTCACCGGGGAAAACGGCGGCGGCGTGTTCGTGCTGTTCTACCTGCTGTTTCTGGTGATTATGGGCGTGCCCGTGCTGACCATGGAGCTGGCGGTGGGCCGGGCCAGCCGCAAAAGCGCCGTACTGGGCTACAAAGCCCTGGAGCCCAGCCGCTCCAAGTGGCACATCCACGGCTGGTTCTGCCTGATCGGCTGCTATCTGCTGATGATGTACTACACCACCGTGTCCGGCTGGATGCTGGGCT
>OFGO01002272.1_pt1 | contig 11445 bp, 11 predicted proteins | sample 1521761 | NCBI WGS metagenome assembly OFGO01 (sample SAMEA3504128, study PRJEB24116) | mouse gut metagenome | biome: mouse gut; feature: mouse-associated habitat; material: faeces | place: Denmark | collected 2011
CGCTGGATCAAGTGCATCTGCATAATTGTCATAAGCCTTTGACAGTGCATTAAACACATCATTATCCGATCCAAACTCTTTTCGGACAGCGTTCATAGCCTTTTCAAGAAAATCTCGATTCTCTTCCAATTCCTCAAAAGAAGGATCACTAAAAGCGTCCCACATATCAGAATGAGGAAGGCTTACAATATCTTTACTGCGTGTCAGCCCTTGATCATACAGCCATTCAATAATTTCTTTCTCTATATCCTTATTGCTGGTAATAGCACTTGTCCCTAAGTAGGTTTCAAGATCACTTACTGAATCTTTCTTTGCCGTTTTTGCACCTTTAATAGCTTGCGAAATATCAGTATCAAGCTGTTCCAGCGTGATTGTCTTAATAGCTGTCTGCAAATCGCCATATTTGGCAATCAGTTCATCAACAGACTGTCCCTCCAGCCCAAGGGCCTTGATAATATCATTTTGTGCCGCAATCATATCCTCGTTTGCCGCTGTGCCAGCGTCCACGGCATCAGCCAAAGTAAAATAGGAATTTGCCAACTCCATCAGATTGTTAGCGTGTTCTGCGGCTTCGTTACCTGTATCAATGATTTCCTGTCGGGCTTCAGTCAGCTTGCTATTTACCGTAGAAATGACTGTTACAGCCGTTGTAAGGGCCATGACAAGGAATCCTATGGGATTAGCCGCAATCGCCGCTCCAAGGGCCTTAAAAGCCCCGGAAAGGCTAAATGTGGCAGTTGTAGCTGCGCCCTCTGCTGTAACCAGTCCCATTGTTGTAAGAGTCTGTTGTGCCTCCTGTTTTGTAAGGCCACTGGCGGTCAGAATTGCAATGCGCTGTTCCGAAGTTAAGGCTTTATTGCTAACTACCAATTTTAGCTGCTGTGCGCTCAATCCCTTTGTTACAGTCAAAAGCTGATTAAACTGCTCCGTTGACAATTTGACATTTGCAGACTTACCCAAAATATCAAACGCCACTGATAGATTAGTGACACTCTGATAGATACTCTTAATTTTACCACCGAAGATACCAAGCCCTTTCATGGTCAAAGCCGCTCCCAAAGTAGATAGCGCAATAGTCAGAAGGTTTGTGGCCTCCAGAAAATCAAGTATAGCCGCCCCAGCATCAATAAAACCGTTTAACAGTTCAGGCGGGAAAGTCTGCTTTGACAGTGCTTCAGCGGACGCAATCAGGGAATTAAAATGTGCCTCTACCGACTCCTGATAGGCCGCAAACTTTTTCATAGCCGTACCCTCGGAGTTAGTTGCTACCTCGGCATACTCTAAAGCCTTGCCGTAGTTCTCCATCAAAACGAGGAAATTTTCTCTTTGTCGTGTTCCTGCTGCCGCAACTGCAATAGCAGATTTTTCAACGGAAGTAAAACTACCCCACTTTCCATAGAGTTCATCCAGAACATCAGATACCGCCCTAAATTCGCCCTCTGTATCACGCAACGCAATACCAAATTCTTTTAAGATTTTTTCTGTATCATTCAGGCTCTCGCCATCATCATCAATGAACTTGCCCAGCTTGATATTATTGATACGGGCAAACATGGATTTAACAGATTCACCAACCGTTTCAGCGGATTTCTGCGTTACCTCTTGAATCGTAGCCAGATAACCCAGCAACCGATCCATACCAACACCAGCGATATTTGCGCTGTTTGCGGTACGGGACATAGCAACCGCCAAATCTGAAGAACTGACAGCAGCTTTGAGGTCAATAGCGGTCAGCTTGTCAACGATCCCCGATACCTCATCAACCGCAAGCCCATAGCCTTTCATTGCCGAAGTCAGGTTTTTGGTAGCATCAGCAGAATCCATCTTGCCAACCTTTGACAGCACCATTGACTGAGCAATAAGCTGTTCAACCTCGGCAATACTCTTTCCCTGCCGCAACCATTCATCGGCGGCATCAATCACCTGTGCCGTTGTTGCACCTAACTCCTTTGCTAAGGCGTTATAGCTATCAACCAAGCGTGACGCATCTTCATAATTTTGCCCTGTTACTATGCGAAGTTCCGTCAACTGCTTATCCAGTTCGGCGGCTGTGGTAATCATCTGCTTTGCTGTCCGCTGCAAAGTTCGGAACGCCTGATTTAGCAAGCCAACACTTGCAACAGTCGCCGCTGATTTTTTATTAATGGAATCCAGATTATTACCCATCTGTTGGAGTTCACTGTTGCCCTCAACATTGGGGTTAATACTCACTTTTTCAATCTGCTTTTGTAATGCGCCTGTATTAATTTTAGGCGCAACTTGCACCTGTGATACTGCCGCCTGAACATCCTTTTTCAGCTTTGACTTATCAATTGTGCCAATCAGATTGATGTTTTGTTTTAGATTTTTCAGGTCTTTTTTCAGTTGTGAACTTGTCTTTGCATAATCCAATTTACCAGTAATCAACAAGCTAAGATTCTTTGATAATTGATTTAGCTGTGACTGGATTAGTTGCGTAGTCTGCGCTATTTGTAAGCCAAGGACAATCTCGCCATCTGCATTACTATTTGCCATATCCTACCCCCTTTTTATCGTTTTGGTAAGTTGCCGTATCTGTTGGAAAAGGCTGCATAATCTGTGGCCTGTTGTGTTAGCCTACACCCTCCCACTTGAAACGAAGATACCGCATACAATCCATCGTCCTGTAATTCTGCGTCTATATTGATTAAATCCACTTCAATACTGCGAAAATCCTTGTTTTCCTGAAAATCAGGCAACTTGTCCTGCATCTTTGTCCAGAGCAAGGCATCAACCTGAAGATAGTTGCGCCACTTGCCGTCCACCAGCAGAGTTGTCCAGCGACTACCAGCAGACTCCGGGATCACGCCTACCCCGCACGTCCCTTCCTCATCAGCAATAGAAATGTTCTGAATGTCTGGAGCCGCTGCATTTATGGCCTCCAACGAAAAAAGGTACTTGCCGAAGCAAGCACCTTCAAACAAAAGATTTACGGTTATCTCGATCTGGCGGCTATCAGGCTGTGCGCTGTTGACCGAATATGAAGCGGGAATCGTTAATTCTCTCATTCGCCATCGTCCTCTTGCAAATACATATCTGCATACTCACCGGCAAAATCAATATCCGCATCCTTACCCTGTGACTCTTTCAGTTGAATCAAAAATTTATCTGCATCATGCTTAAATTCCTCATGTAAATTAAAATCATTTGCTGCAATACATAATTCTTGCCCTATACGGTTTTGTATATAGAAAATCAGAACCTCCAAGTCGGAATTACTATAGTGTAATTTTAGCAGATTGAACAGCACTTTCATCAGTTCAAATTCCAGTCCAGTATCAAACATTGTAAGTGATCTTAATGTGTCATCACTATTTTTGCTTTTGAGATAATAGCACAATTCTTCAGATTTATTACTATTTTCGTTTGTTGGACTGGAGTATGTAGTATCTTGATATTGCTTTAGAGAATTGATATTTTTGAAATACAATCCTACAGCAGTTTTAACACGTTCATATCCAGTCTTATTTGAATACTGCTTTCTAATTTGCTTGTCAACAGCATTCATGATCTTAGGCAAGAACGGCTTATCTACTTTCTGCAATACTTCCTCAAAGCTACTTACGTCCATAGCGTCAGTATCAGGATTATAAACAGTGTCAATAATGCACTTTCGGCAAATTGGAACTAAACCATCTTTGTGATAACTGCTGGATGATTTGAAGAATGCAGAATCAGCTTTAGGTTTTCCGCATTTTAAACATACTTTACCGTTCTGCATTGTCCTCTTTCCCTCCTGTTTTTGCCAATTTTAGTATATCATAAATTAAGAAATAGCCATTCTCTATATAGTCATTGTACTCTGACAGTTTCAATATAATTGCCGCCTCTGCGGTCAATGTTGGCTGCGGAGAAGCCTTTGATCCATTTAACCTATTGATGAATGTTGCAATAAACTGAGGATAGTTGAAGGCTGTACTTGTGTTAATTACGATTTTTGGTCTATAGGTAATATACCGCTGGATGTTATTCTTGACTTCATCATAAAGAATAGAATCCATAGTTATGTACTTTTGACATTCAGTATCATAAGCAAATGTCGCCACCATTGGTATATCTGTCTGAACAAACTCCATCATAAAATCAATCGTGATTTCTTTCTTCTTAGAATCATACGGAAATGCAATCATCTTACTTACCCTCCTGAGCATTATGCTTCTTATTCTCTTTCTTGCGATTCATTTTGTCCATGCGATTCAAATATCCTTGAATACCACTATAGAAACCACGTTGATATTTAAAAAATGTAACTCTCCGTTTGCTATTATTAACTTCGGATATATACACTTCTACATGGTCAATTTTAAAACCAAGATTAAGCAAATATTTAACCATTTTGTTATCGTAAATAGGAACTAAGTAATCAGGTTCTCCCTTAATAGTTTTAGTTATATACTTCATAGTCTTATCCTCCTTAGAGCCTTTGAATTGGTTCATGTCCTCATAAATCCAAGGACAATAATTGAAATAGTACACTTGTTTTTGTGGATCGTTTTTATTGGGGGCTGTATGGTGAATAACCCAGCCCTCATTAACCAAAAACGAAGCAAGCGGATAGGTGAAAACAGGTATGTACTTATTCATGATCCACCTCAAAGCATACAACGCACAAACATATTTGCAATTTGCTGTTTGTCGTTCTGCTCCAACGTGGGCCACTTATCCCACAACTCGCCCATCACATCATCAAACGGGCGGTATTTGCCCTCCTGCTGCGTCTTAATATTCACGGCCTCAAGAGCCGCTGCCATCGTTGAAGTTTTATTATCCATTACAAATACCCCCTTAAACCAACTTCATAATTTCAACATCCAAATGCTTTTCAATCAGACGAATAATCTTGACGTTATTAATCTTACCATCTTTAGCGGACTTTACCGCCTTATTTGCTAATTCAGTCTTAGCATCAGGATTCAAGTTTACAAGCATTTCCTCAACTGCCGCAACATCATTGCCAAACAGCAATTTAAGATCACCACGGCTCAAATTGTTTTCAAAGAATCTTTTCAGCTTTAATTTATCTAAAACCTCATCATTCAACGGCTTGAGCCACTTTTCGGAAAAATAGCGTGGGTGCTTTACACTCATAATCCGAATTTGCTTGTATGTCATTTCCTGCGTGTCGCCAATTTCCATCCAATTAAATGTCTCAAATGTAATTGGACAAGTATAGCAAATATTGATTACAAGTGCTTGTACCGTAATCTTCGTATCGTCATTCAAAATTGTATTTGCCATTATAAATACCCCTCTTTCTGCTTGTTATATTTATTATCATGAACTTGCCGCAAGGCAAGTGAATGACAGCGAAGGCAACTCGCCGCAAGGCGATTGTCAAGCTGCACCATCCCTCCCGCCGTTATACTTTGCGGGTTACTATTAATAGCAAGCCTTACGGCTTGCCAATGTCCTTTGCTGGCGCAAAGTCCATTGAATTTATCAATCAGTATAATTATATTATTTAGCGAATTGCTGCTGAAGTCAGCATACCATCAACGGTCTTGCCATCCGCTGCCAGCGTATAAGGAGGTAAAAAACTGGAGCATCGTTATTCCAGATATAACAATGCTATGGTATACTGATCTCAACGGCAATTCGCCGCTGCTGGATCAATAGTTATATGTTAGATAAATTTCTTGTAATCGTTTTAAATCATATTTCCGATCTCTCTCTGGTGTATCCATATAAGCATTGTAAAAGTCAGTTAGCTTCTTCCGTACCAGTCTGATTTGCTTGTCGTTCAGTAAACCAAGTATCTTTGAGTCCTGTGCCAACTCGTCAAAGGTTTCTGTAACATTTTGACGATCTAATTTATCATAATATGTAATGAGAATTTCTAAATCATCATTATTATCATCATAAACAGTAATAAGCACTTCGCCATTGCTGAATTGCCTATAGTAATTCTCTGGCCTATCTATGGCATTGTCAGTATTTGCGTAGTGAACAAACTCAAATGCTGGATTGCGCTCATCAAACGGCTGTGCTGATTTATAGATCGCCCGTAATGGTTCATAGTGGTCATAGAAGTTTAATCCTCCGTCCATGTTATCAGTTCGTATCATATTGGACGTAAAGAATAGATAGTGTTTTGATTCTATTTTTTTTGTTTTATAATTGTACATTGCAATCACTCCTTCATTGTGCTATAGTAGTTGCTGTCGTTCAAATAGTATTAGCTGGTTGTGAGTTACGGGAGTTGGGCCATCCCCCTACGGGGGCTGTCCTTAATGATATATGATAAGGATTTTTCCCAAAAGTGCTTAATAACCTCTGTGTATCAGGGGTTTTCAGCCCTTTTTATTTGTCAGGCAAATGGCTATTACCCCCGCCTTTTTGTCAGGCAAATGGCTATACCCCCCTTGAAAAGTGCTGTATTTCAAGACTTTTCAAGCTGTCTCACTTTTTTCATCATACTGCATAATGGCCTTTGTCTTGCGTGGCCTGAAGAACATACCGTAACCCTCAACCTTTTTAAAATCCGTTCCGGCAAAAACTAAATGCGGATTGACAATCAATCCCTTTTGCTTGCCTTCTTCGGTTGTAAATTCAATGGACGCACAAAGAGCCTGTTTCCGTCCATTCCAATCAAACGCAAGCCCAAACAGGGCTTCATTGAGCCGTGAAATGTGGGAATAATCATAATCAATGGCTTCACAAAGTTCCTTCATTGTCATTATTTGCACCATATTGCTGTCTTTTTCCAACGGATTATGACAAATAATATTCCACTCTCGGTTGATGTAACTTACCAACTGAATAATAAATCCAAAGTTCTTGATATATTTTGGAAGTGTTCTTTTGTATAGCTGCTGGATCGTCTTACGGTACAGTCTGATTTGATTTTTGTCCGTTGTTTGATCCCGGAAAAAGACTTCATTCATGTAAAGTCCTTCGCTGCCGTGATCCTCTATCAGTCCAGCGTTTTTACTCTCATTGTAAAACTTGTTTGCTGTGTCTCTGCTGATAAGTAGGACTTCTGGTAGATCATTTTTGAGCATAGGACGGTTTTTAGAGCGCATAAGTAGCTGATTACCATATTCCATATAGGTTGATAAGTAGGCCAACCGTCCCACAGTTGCGGGATTTATCTCATTTAGTGCATTTTCAATACGCAAAAATGTAAATCCTCCATGCTTTTTTGAATTATATTTTACTTTTCCATTAAATTCAGTTGCTTTTTTGATTTTATTATATCGTTCTCGCTGTGAGTCTGAAATAAAAATTCCATCCTCTTTAATTTGATAATTGTCTTTTTCAAGGTTCGATGGTTGCACCATGTCCCCATTTTTCATTCGTCTAATCATTCACTACTCCATTTCATTATCAATCTTCCTGCTTAGAATCAAAGCTGGCTGAAAGTGGACATACACTGTTCCCACTCATCAACAAAACCGAGTAACTTATCATATTGATATTGAGTAATAGCAAATCTGGCGTTAATAAACAGCGAAAAATCCCTTACTGAGATACCAACTTTAGACGCTAACCACTTTTTGCTAATACCATATTTTGCAACAAATTTCTTCGTTCGCTGCATTAGTTCTTCCTGTTGCTGAATTGTAATTTGTGCCATAAAGCACCTTCCTTTCTATTTTGATTTACATAAAACAAAGTGTCAGCGGAAAGGTTAATCCGCCAACACTTGTTTCCGAAAATATTTTGATTCTTTTGCTTTGGCAAATTTCCTTCCCGTAGCTTCTTTTTGGTATGCTCTCATACCTTCTATTATACAGGATTTTTCAAGTGGTCGATTTTAAAAAACTATCAAGATTTCCACAAAACTCCGAATTGTCATCCAAGGATTTTATATACTCAAAATCATAAATTTGGGTTGTTCCATTGCCCTTTGATACTTCAATCAGCCAGTAAACAGGCTCCCTTCGTTTCCTTATGAGTTCATAGAAGGCTCCATTGTGGACTTGAAACAATACTATGAAAAGGAATTTGCGAATATTGGTATAGTCTTTTTTGTCCAGTAGCTTCAGCAAGTGATACATGGTTTTCTGCTCAAGAGACAGCTTTGAAATTTGGGTAATTAGTTCAGATTCTATTTCATCAGCAGCATTTCGCTTTTCCGCATTGTTACCCTGATCGCTTTTCCAGATACCATCTATTTTTCTTTTGGCTTCTTGAATCATAACTACAATGTCTCTTGCCTGTTTACTACGAAGCTGGCCTGATGTTGTCCTTGAATCAATTAAACAATCGGCAAAGTCAAGTAAATCTTTTGACTTCCAGCGGCTCATCTGATAGCGGCTGATCGCCTTCTCTAAGTAATCCATAGCTGTTTCATGCTTGATATATGACATACGCCCTTTTTCTATCGAAAGATTTTCTCTATCCGCTTTAATTTCATTCGCTTCTTTAAGTGTTCCGACAATATCATGTTTCCTGTATTCACCATCTTCTTCAATATAAATGTAATAGCCATCCCGATAACCTTTATATTCATCAACATATTGAAAGAAAAGAGGCCGTATATGCCTACCTTTCTCATCACGCATACCATACTTTTCTTTCAGCTTTTTAAGTTCTAAAGTATTGTCAGCCGGATTTTCCCGTTTTGCAGAATCAATTTCCAGATTGCTCATAACATCCAACTGTGCAATATCACAATACAATTCCATCACATCTTCTATGCTTGCTCCATGATAAAGACTATCCCAAAGGATAGAATTTAACTCCTGTGACAAATTGATAATCTCGCCAATCTTGTTGACACTGGTTTTAATATCCAAATCAGCCTTATCAAAATTAGTATATTTCCGCTTTAGGTTCGTAGCTTCAACTAACTTTGTTGGAACGGGAAAATGCTCATAATTCCGCTTCGCTGCCTGAAGCATGATTTCGTTATTCGTCAGCATAATAGTATCACTGTCAAAGTCAGCACCAGATAACCGCTCAAGGATATTTTCGTTGATACTATTGATATACACGATTTCTGGCGTTGGATTCAAATAGCGGGTTATTTCTTCATGCTGCACATTCTTTGTCACCAGAACATTTCCCATTGTGACGTGAGGGCTACGTGATCCCAACAGTTCTTCCCCATCAGCAAAATACGTGCTATGTACTGTGTTCGGTTCCATGATAGGGTTTCCGCTAAACTGGCCTATGGATTGCATCAGCATTTCAATAGGATTTCCGCATAAGACGCTATAATTTCCATGCACAAGGATATGTCCGCAACGCAAGTTCTTTTTGAAAGAATCCAAGATTGCCTTCGCAAAGTCACGATATAACTTTGTTTGAGAAAAACAATCTGTAGTTTCCAGCATTTTAGTAATAATATCATTCTTTGATGTAATCGCCCGATTATAATATGTCTCATCTGGCGTACAATATTGATAGTCAATATGGTGTTTCAATGCTGCTGGATCAATCTTAATCATGTTAGCATAGTCAAGGGATGGTTTCACCAACTTTTCCACTTCGTCATAGGTTATTTGTAAAGTGTTTAGTAACTGGTAATGTGTCTGCACCATACGCCCATCAAAAAAGTGTGTTGGTTTTTCGTGCTTAACAACGCCAAATGTAGACTCTATTTCATCCAACCATTCATCGAATCTTCCGAATTTCAAAAATTTAATAGAACTTGGTGTAGTAATCAGCTTAATATCCTCAACCTTTTTCGCTTGAGTTTTTCCGCATAGCTGGCCTACATCAGTTATACCATTATCTACAAACCACTGTTGAATATTTGCATTGAAACAGCATGACTTAAAGAATCTGGCACGAAGCAGAAGCATACCATGCTCTTTAGCGTCTGGATCATCTTTCCGCTGCTGTTCCTGAAATTGCAAAAAGAGGCTCCTATCCATAAGAGACTGTCCATCCCAAATATTATTCGTGATTTCCACATCTTCAGGTTTTGATATTAATTGCCCGTTTTCAAACCTTGTAGCAATTACATGATCTATGAACTTGCTTTTATAATCATCAATCAAAAGAATGTTTTCAGGCTTAATTTCTACTGTTCCAATAATGCTACTAAGCGTTAGAGAGATATACGCTTCTAAGGCCGCAAGATCAATTTCTTGATTTTCCGCAATCTTCAATCCGCACATAGACCATTTAATCATTGGCGCATACAATCTCTTATCAATAAAAAGACAAGTTCCAAGTCTGCTCGATCCTGCGCTGCGCTTATATCGCACAAACTGTATACCGTCACAAACAAAACCGTTTTTATATAGTTCTTCCCGAATTTCGCTTACCTTCTTAACAACAGGAATATTGCTGTTTGCTACGTACTGTCCATTACAAAAGCGAAAGTATTTTCCAAGTATATTATCAGGAACGGGGTATTTTATATCTTGCTCAACCTTAATGCCAATCAATTTTCCATCATCCACCACAACCCCGTCATGAAAATCTGATTCATCTGGTGAGTAACCTAATCTAACATAAGTATTATTGGCTGTTCTGTTAAACTCTCTGACGTTGTAATTAAAGGTAACATTGATAATATGGGTTGAGTAATTTTTCCCATTAGCTACAAAAGAGAAATTTTTTGCATTGTATACACGTTGATAAACTTCCTGCATTTTGAATAAATCAAGGCTATAATCCAGCTTTGAACCGAAACGCTTAAAATTGTACTTCCCCTGTTGTTCACCGATACGGCATTTTAGAGTATAGCCAACTTCCTTTTTTCCTTTTGCTTGCTGGCTTTTATTGTGGATATTTGATAGAAAAATGTCCTTTCCATCAATGTTAGGGATATATACTCCATCTTTCAAATTTGCCATTTAGTCAACTCCTTCTTTGATTGATTTTGTTTAAGATACTGCGCCACTCAAAACCCTAATTTCAAAAGGTCGATACGATGTTTTTCCGCATAAAGCAATACTTAACTATCTATTAAACTCTATAAAATGCGAAGCCGCCCTAACACTACATAGTTAAGGCGGCAATAGAAAAAATCAAATAGTTTAACAATGTAGTTTTCCAGCTAAAGCACATTCAATCTATCAATGTATTCTTCAAACATTTTTCGTTTGATCTGCGCCCTTGTCCCATTCCAAAGTATAAAATCAGCATCAGGATTTTCGTTTACAAGTTTGTATAGTTTGTCTCTGCCAATTCTGAAATAAGCTGCCGCTTCATCAATCGACAAAGTGTATTTCTCCCAAAATGGGATTTGACGTGATAATGCTACTGCTTCATCTATAAATCAATCACCTCTTTACAATCTATTCCTATCATCAATCACGTTTTGGTAAATCCACCTTTATTCCCAAGTTCACGTTCAGATTGCAACCAAATATGATCACTTATATATCTTTCAGTATAAGTTTCAGGAGGAACAGGTTTTCTTAACCACCATGTTGCATTGATATTAACTTTGTTATATTTTTTCAACATTCGCTTTAATTCAAGTTCTTTAAATTTGTAAGCAAAACATATTGCGCCAGTCCAAAG
>OFGO01002274.1_pt1 | contig 11428 bp, 4 predicted proteins | sample 1521761 | NCBI WGS metagenome assembly OFGO01 (sample SAMEA3504128, study PRJEB24116) | mouse gut metagenome | biome: mouse gut; feature: mouse-associated habitat; material: faeces | place: Denmark | collected 2011
ACCTTCCCCTGATGACAGAGACCGGTACTTTCGTGATCAATGGAGCAGAGCGTGTAATTGTAAGCCAGCTGGTTCGTTCCCCGGGTATTTACTATGCCATCGGCCACGATAAGCTGGGCAAAAAGCTGTATTCCTGCACGGTGATTCCCAACCGCGGCGCCTGGCTGGAGTATGAGACAGATTCCAATGATGTGTTTTATGTGCGTGTGGACAGGACCCGTAAAGTGCCCGTGACAGTGCTGATCCGTGCCCTGGGTATCGGAACCAATGACGAAATCCGGGAAGTATTCGGAGACGAGCCGAAGATAGAGGCGAGCTTTACAAAGGACACTGCCGAGAACTATCAGGAAGGTCTGCTGGAACTGTATAAAAAGATCCGTCCCGGGGAGCCCCTGAGTGTGGAGAGTGCGGAAAGCCTGATCAACGCCATGTTTTTTGACCCCCGCAGATATGACCTGGCAAAAGTGGGACGTTATAAATTTAACAAAAAACTGGCGATGCGGAACCGGATCAGACATCAGATTCTGGCGGCCGATGTGGTGGATCCTTCCACAGGAGAGGTGCTGGCAGAGGCGGGTACAAAAGTGACCATGGAACTGGCAGATACCATTCAGAATGCGGCGGTTCCTTTTGTCTATATCCAGACGGAGGAGAAGAATGTAAAGGTTCTTTCCAATATGATGGTGGACCTTACCAGTTTTGTGGACTGTAATCCCCGTGACTTCGGGATTCATGAGAAAGTATATTATCCTGTGCTGGCCCAGATTCTGGAAGAGTTTTCCGATGATCCGGAAAAGCTTGCGCAGGCTATCAAAAAGAATGTGCATGAGCTAGTGCCGAAGCATGTGACGAAGGAGGATATTATTGCCTCCATCAATTACAATATGCATCTGGAATATGGTCTGGGCAATGATGACGATATCGACCATCTGGGCAACAGAAGGATCCGTTCGGTGGGGGAACTGCTTCAGAACCAGTACAGAATCGGCTTGTCCAGAATGGAGAGAGTGGTACGCGAGCGAATGACCACCCATGATGCGGACGAGACCTCCCCCCAGGCCCTGATCAACATCAAGCCGGTGACGGCGGCGGTGAAGGAGTTCTTCGGTTCCTCCCAGCTGTCCCAGTTTATGGACCAGAATAATCCTCTGGCCGAGCTGACTAACAAGAGACGTCTGTCAGCCCTGGGCCCCGGCGGTCTGTCCAGGGACCGCGCCGGATTTGAGGTTCGTGACGTGCATTATTCCCATTACGGGAGAATGTGCCCCATAGAGACCCCGGAAGGTCCTAATATCGGTCTGATCAATTATCTGGCAAGCTATGCAAGAATTAACGAATACGGGTTTATTGAGGCCCCTTATAGAAAGATAGATAAAACCGACCCCAGAAATCCGGTGGTCACCAATGATGTGGTATATATGACTGCGGACGAAGAGGACAACTATCATGTGGCCCAGGCAAGTGAGGCGCTGGATGCAGAGGGACATTTTGTCAGGAACACGGTTTCCGGCCGTTACCTGGATGAGACTTCCGAGTATCCCCGCTCCATGTTTGACTACATGGACGTGTCGCCCAGGATGGTGTTCTCCGTGGCTACGGCCCTGATTCCGTTCCTCCAGAATGACGATGCCAACCGTGCGCTGATGGGTTCCAACATGCAGCGTCAGGCAGTGCCTCTTCTGACAACGGAGGCGCCGGTGGTGGGTACCGGTATGGAACCCAAGGTTGCCGTGGACTCCGGTGTCTGCATAGTGGCAAAGAAGCCCGGAACCATTGACTATGTGTCCGCGGCTTTGATCAGAATGACTTATGACGATGGAGAGAAGGCAGAGTTTCATCTGACGAAATTCTCCCGGAGCAACCAGTCCAACTGCTATAATCAGAAGCCCATTGTATTCAAGGGAGATCATGTGGCTGCGGGCCAGGTGATTGCGGACGGTCCTTCCACCGCCATGGGCGAACTGGCGCTGGGCAAGAACCCTTTGATCGGATTCATGACATGGGAAGGATACAATTACGAGGATGCCGTTCTTCTGAGCGAGCGTCTGGTGCAGGATGATGTATATACTTCTGTCCATATTGAGGAATATGAGGCAGAAGCCCGGGATACCAAGCTGGGACCGGAAGAGATTACCCGGGATGTGCCGGGCGTGGGCGATGATGCCCTGAAAGACCTGGATGACAGGGGAATTATCCGCATCGGCGCGGAAGTCCGGGCAGGGGACATCCTGGTAGGAAAGGTGACGCCCAAGGGCGAGACCGAACTGACCGCGGAGGAAAGGCTGCTGAGGGCCATCTTCGGCGAGAAGGCAAGGGAAGTCAGGGATACCTCCCTGAAAGTTCCGCATGGAGAATATGGTATTGTGGTGGACGCGAAGGTGTTTACCAGGGAGAACAGCGACGAACTTTCTCCCGGGGTAAACCAGGCTGTCCGTATCTATATTGCACAGAAGAGAAAGCTTTCCGTGGGTGACAAGATGGCAGGCCGCCACGGCAATAAGGGTGTGGTATCCAGGGTTCTGCCCGTGGAGGATATGCCCTATCTGCCCAACGGACGTCCCCTGGATATCGTGCTGAACCCGCTGGGTGTGCCTTCCCGTATGAATATCGGGCAGGTGCTGGAGATTCACCTTTCCCTGGCGGCAAAGGCTCTGGGCTTTAATGTGGCAACCCCTATTTTTGACGGCGCCAATGAGAAGGATATCACGGATACGCTGAACCTGGCAAACGATTATGTGAATCTGGAATGGGAAGAATTTGAAGAGAAGCATAAGGAAGAGCTTCTTCCCGATGTACTGCAGTATCTTTCCGAGAACAGGGAACACAGGGAGCTGTGGAAAGGCGTGCATATTTCCAGCGATGGAAAGGTGCGTCTGCGCGACGGCAGGACAGGAGAATATTTTGACAGTCCTGTCACAATCGGACACATGCATTACCTGAAACTGCATCATCTGGTGGACGACAAGATTCACGCCCGCTCCACAGGCCCGTACTCCCTGGTGACACAGCAGCCCCTGGGCGGTAAGGCCCAGTTCGGCGGACAGCGTTTCGGAGAGATGGAGGTTTGGGCGCTGGAGGCATACGGCGCATCCTACACGCTGCAGGAGATCCTGACGGTGAAATCCGATGACGTGGTGGGACGTGTCAAGACTTACGAGGCGATTATCAAGGGGGACAATATTCCTGAGCCCGGCATTCCTGAGTCCTTTAAGGTATTGCTGAAGGAGCTGCAGGCCCTTGGCCTTGACGTGCGTGTTCTCAGGGAAGACCAGACGGAAGTGGAGATCATGGAGACCATCGATTACGGCGATACGGATTACCGCTATGAGATGGGGGATGACCGCAAATATGACGACTACGACAACAGTTCCCTGGGTGAGATGGGATATCAGGCGCAGGAGTTTGATGATGAAAGCGGTGAATTCATCAGCTCGGAGGATGAGGACGACGAGGAAGAGGATGAATTTGACGACGTTTCCTATGAGGAAGGCGAAGAAGACTTCAGCGATGGGGATGAGTATTGAGACAGCGCATGTGTATGAGTGCGGGAATGCAAGACTTTAATTTTAGAAGGGAGTGCCAAACATGCCAGAAACCAAAAATGAAGCGGTAACTTATCAGCCCATGACATTTGATGCCATAAAAATCGGCTTAGCTTCACCGGAGAAGATTCGTGAGTGGTCCCACGGCGAGGTTATGAAGCCGGAAACCATTAACTATAGAACCCTGAAACCCGAAAGGGATGGCTTGTTCTGCGAGAAAATTTTCGGACCCAACAAAGACTGGGAATGTCATTGCGGTAAATATAAGAAGATCAGGTACAAAGGCGTAGTCTGCGACCGCTGCGGCGTTGAGGTTACCAAATCCAGCGTGCGCCGGGAGCGTATGGGGCATATCGAACTTGCGGCACCCGTTTCCCACATCTGGTATTTTAAGGGGATTCCCAGCCGTATGGGACTGATTCTGGATCTCTCCCCCAGGGTGCTGGAGAAAGTGCTTTACTTTGCGTCTTATATTGTGCTGGATCCGGGAGACAGCGGGCTTGACTATAAACAGATTCTGTCTGAAAAAGAGTATCAGGATGCCAGGGAACTGTACGGAAACAAGTTCCGTGTGGGGATGGGGGCAGAGGCAATCAAGGAATTGCTGCAGGCCATTGACCTGGATGTGGATGCGGAAGAACTCCGGGTGGGACTGAAGGAATCATCCGGACAGAAACGGGCACGTATCATCAAGAGACTGGAGGTCATAGAGGCATTCCGGGAGTCGGGGAATAAGCCGGACTGGATGATTATGGACGTGATCCCGGTGATACCGCCGGACATCCGTCCCATGGTGCAGCTGGATGGAGGACGTTTCGCCACATCGGACCTGAACGATCTGTACCGGAGGATTATCAATAGAAATAACCGTCTGAAGAGACTGCTGGAGCTGGGCGCGCCGGATATCATTGTCCGCAACGAGAAAAGAATGCTCCAGGAGGCAGTGGATGCCCTGATTGACAACGGCAGAAGAGGCCGTCCTGTGACCGGACCCGGAAACAGGGCGCTGAAATCCCTCTCCGACATGCTGAAGGGTAAAACGGGACGTTTCCGCCAGAACCTTCTGGGCAAGCGTGTGGACTATTCCGGACGTTCCGTTATCGTGGTGGGACCGGAACTGAAAATTTACCAGTGCGGTCTGCCCAAGGAGATGGCCATTGAACTGTTCAAGCCTTTTGTCATGCGGGAGCTGGTGGCAAAGGCTATCAGCCAGAACATCAAGAATGCCAAGAAGCTGGTAGACAAGATGGACAATCAGGTATGGGATGTGCTGGAAGAGGTGATCAAGGAGCATCCTGTGATGCTGAACCGTGCACCCACGCTGCACAGACTGGGTATCCAGGCATTTGAGCCCATCCTTGTGGAAGGTAAGGCCATCAAGCTGCATCCGCTGGTATGTACCGCGTTTAACGCGGACTTTGACGGGGACCAGATGGCAGTGCATCTTCCCTTGTCCGTGGAAGCCCAGGCAGAGTGCCGGTTCCTGCTGCTGTCGCCCAACAATCTGCTGAAGCCATCGGATGGCGGGCCCGTGGCGGTGCCCTCCCAGGATATGGTGCTTGGCATCTATTACCTGACCCAGGAGAGACCTGGCGCGCTGGGCGAAGGAAAGTACTTCCGCAATGTGAATGAAGCCATTCTGGCTTATGAGAATAAATATTGTACTCTGCACTCCAGAATTACGGTTCGTGTGTCCAGGAAGAACGCGGACGGGGAAGTGGTCACCGGCAATGTGGAGTCCACGCTGGGCCGTTTTATCTTTAACGAAATTCTGCCTCAGGATCTGGGATTTGTGGACAGGAGTGCCCCGGAGAACTTCCTGAAACTGGAAGTGGATTTCCATGTGGATAAGAAGGGCCTGAAGCAGATTCTGGAGAAGGTTATCAATACCCACGGTGCTTCCAGGACGGCGGAGGTACTGGATGATGTGAAGTCCATCGGATATAAATATTCCACAAGGGCCGCCATGACCGTGTCCATCTCGGACATGACCGTGCCTGCCCGGAAGCCGGAGATGCTGGCAGAAGCCCAGGCCACCGTGGATAAGATTTCCACCAATTTCCGAAGGGGACTGATCACGGAGGAAGAGAGATACCGCGCTGTGGTGGAGACCTGGAACGAAACCGATAAGGAACTGACGGAAGTGTTGCTGGCAGGTCTGGATAAGTACAATAATATTTATATGATGGCCGACTCCGGCGCCCGTGGTTCCAACCAGCAGATCAAACAGCTGGCCGGTATGCGCGGACTGATGGCGGATACCACAGGACGGACGATTGAGCTGCCCATCAAGTCCAATTTCCGTGAAGGGCTGGACGTACTGGAGTACTTCATGTCTGCCCATGGAGCACGTAAGGGACTTTCCGACACGGCGCTGCGAACAGCTGACTCCGGTTATCTGACCAGACGTATGGTTGACGTATCTCAGGAGCTGATCATCCGCGAGACCGACTGCTGTGAGGGCAGGGAAGAGATTCCGGGTATCGTGGTGAAGGCGTTCATGGACGGCAAGGAGACCATCGAAGGCCTGGGAGACAGAATTACAGGACGCTTTTCCTGTGAAGATATCAAGGACAAAGACGGCAGAATGATCGTGAAGAGAAATCACATGATCACACCCGCCCGTGCAGCCAGGATTCTGAGCGCCGGTATCAATGAAAAGGGTGAGCCGATCGAGGAAGTGAAGATCCGTACGATCCTGACATGTCGTTCCCATGTGGGAATCTGTGCGAAATGTTACGGCGCCAACATGGCTACCGGCGAAGCGGTGCAGGTGGGTGAAGCTGTCGGCATCATCGCGGCACAGTCCATTGGTGAGCCGGGTACACAGCTGACCATGCGTACCTTCCATACGGGCGGTGTGGCAGGTGACGATATTACGCAGGGTCTTCCCCGTGTAGAGGAGCTTTTCGAGGCGCGTAAGCCGAAGGGTCTGGCGATCATCGCAGAATTCGGCGGTGTGGCGACCATTAAAGATACGAAGAAGAAGCGAGAGATCGTGATCACCAACAACGAGACCGGGGAGTCAAAGACGTATCTGATCTCCTACGGATCCAGGATCAAGATTATGGACGGGGCCGTGCTGGAGGCCGGCGACGAGCTGACAGAAGGTAGTGTGAACCCCCATGACCTGTTGAAGATCAAGGGGATCCGTGCGGTGCAGGATTATATGCTGCGCGAGGTACAGAGAGTGTACCGTCTGCAGGGTGTTGATATCGCCGACAAGCATATCGAGGTGATCGTGCGCCAGATGCTTAAGAAAGTCCGCATCGAGAACAGCGGCGACACGGATTTCCTGCCGGGTACACTGGTGGATGTGCTGGATTATGAGGACATGAACGAGGAACTTTTCAAAGAAGGCAAAGAGCTGGCGGAGGGCAAGCAGATTCTGCTCGGTATCACCAAGGCAGCGCTGGCAACCGATTCCTTCCTGTCCGCAGCGTCCTTCCAGGAGACCACAAAGGTGTTGACGGAGGCGGCGATCAAGGGTAAGGTAGATTCCCTGATCGGTCTGAAAGAGAACGTTATCATCGGTAAGCTGATCCCGGCCGGTACCGGTATGAAGCGCTACCGTGATACACGGTTGAGCACGGATGAGAATCTTCTGAGCCGTCTGGCGGCGGAGAAGGAGATGCGGTTTGATGACGGATTTATCAGAAGACCGAGGTTTGACTTCTCAATGCGTTCAGATGAGACCGAGGAAGAAGATGAGCTGATCGATGCTGAGACGGATGCAATGGAACTGGATGAGGAACTGGATCTTGACGAGGAGCTGGATGAAGCGGAAGACTTCGATGAGGCTGAGGCGTTAGAGGAAGCTGAGGCGGAGATGGAAGTTGTGGAGTAAGGATTCCGGTCAGTATCAGGGTTTTTAAGCGATTTTACAGAAAAATAGGTTGACAATGCATTCACATGCAAGTATACTAATTTAGTGCGTGTGAATGCATTTTTTTGTGTTGCACGCAGTAGGTTCATTTATTACAACAGGAGGTGAAAAGAATGCCAACATTTAACCAGTTAGTTAGAAAAGGACGTCAGACATCTGTAAAGAAGTCAACCGCACCGGCTTTGTTGAAAGGTTACAACTCCCTTCACAAGACAGCGATCGATACTTCTTCTCCGCAGAAGAGAGGTGTCTGCACAGCTGTTAAGACAGCAACTCCTAAGAAGCCTAACTCAGCGCTGAGAAAGATCGCCAGAGTTCGTCTTTCCAACGGAATCGAAGTGACAAGCTACATTCCGGGCGAAGGTCATAACCTGCAGGAGCACAGTGTTGTGCTGATCCGCGGCGGAAGAGTAAAAGACTTACCTGGTACAAGATACCATATTATCAGAGGTACTCTTGATACAGCTGGTGTTGCTAACAGACGGCAGGCTCGTTCCAAGTACGGCGCCAAGAGACCTAAAGCAGGCAAATAGGTTGCGCAGAGTTTTAGGTTGTGAATTTCAGGACCACAAACAGAACTAATTTAGTGTTGGGATTCTTATGAAACAGCAGGCGGCGTATGCCGCTGACCGTAGAAAACCGCACGGACACATTGAATTAGAGGACACATGTGAGTACCGATGAATTATTAATGATAATAAGGAGGGAAGAAACGTGCCACGTAAAGGACATATTGCAAAAAGAGATGTATTGGCAGATCCTTTATACAATAACAAGGTGGTTACCAAACTGATCAACAATATCATGTTGGACGGTAAGAAAGGTGTAGCCCAGAAGATTGTATACGGAGCATTTGCCCGCGTAGAGAATAAGGCAGGTAAGCCGGCACTTGACGTTTTCGAGGAGGCTATGAACAACATCATGCCTGTTCTGGAGGTTAAGGCAAGACGTATCGGTGGTGCAACCTATCAGGTGCCGATCGAAGTACGTCCGGACAGACGTCAGGCTCTTGGACTTCGTTGGCTGGTAATGTTTTCTCGTAAGAGAGGCGAGAAGACCATGGAAGAGAGACTTGCCAATGAGATTTTGGATGCGTCTAACAATACCGGCGCAGCCGTTAAGAGAAAAGAAGACATGCACAAGATGGCAGAGGCCAACAAGGCATTTGCACATTACCGCTTCTAAGCTCTTTCTATTGTGTTTTGAATTATCATAAGGAGGAAAAAACCTTGGCTGGAAGAGAATATCCGTTAGAGAGAACCAGAAATATAGGTATCATGGCTCATATCGATGCCGGTAAGACCACATTGTCAGAGCGTATCCTGTATTACACTGGTGTTAACTATAAGATCGGTGACACTCATGAAGGCACTGCTACCATGGACTGGATGGAGCAAGAGCAGGAAAGAGGTATCACGATCACATCGGCCGCTACGACATGCCACTGGACTTTGGAAGAGAACTGTAAACCGAAGCCGGGCGCGTTAGAGCACCGTATCAATATTATCGACACTCCCGGTCACGTTGACTTTACTGTAGAAGTTGAGCGTTCCCTCCGTGTACTGGATGGCGCTGTGGGCGTATTCTGTGCGAAGGGTGGTGTTGAGCCGCAGTCAGAAAACGTGTGGAGACAGGCTGATACCTATAATGTTCCGAGAATGGCGTTCATCAATAAGATGGACATTCTGGGTGCCAATTTCTTTGGTGCCGTAGACCAGATCAGAACAAGATTGGGCAAAAATGCGATCATTCTTCAGTTACCGATCGGTAAAGAGGATGAATTTAAGGGAATCATTGATCTTTTTGAAATGAAAGCCTATATCTATAATGATGATAAAGGCGAAGATATCACGATCACAGACATTCCGGAAGATATGGCAGATGATGCCGCCCTCTATCATGATGAACTGGTAGAGAAGATCTGTGAGTTAGATGATGAGCTTACCATGATGTATCTGGAAGGAGAAGAGCCTTCTGTAGAACAGTTAAAGGCAGCGTTACGTCGTGGCACTTGTGAGTGTACGGCTGTACCGGTATGTTGTGGTTCTGCATATAGGAACAAAGGTGTACAGAAGCTTCTGGACGCTGTCCTTGAGTTTATGCCGGCGCCTACAGATATCCCTGCGATCAAAGGTGTGGATAGCGACGGCAATGAAGTGGAGAGACATTCTTCCGATGACGAACCTTTCTCCGCGCTGGCGTTTAAGATCATGGCCGATCCGTTTGTCGGCAAGCTGGCGTTCTTCCGTGTGTACTCCGGTACGATGAACTCCGGTTCCTACGTGCTGAATGCGACAAAGAACAAGAAAGAACGTGTAGGTCGTATCCTGCAGATGCATGCCAATAAGAGAGCAGAACTTGATAAAGTGTATTCCGGCGATATTGCTGCGGCAGTAGGGTTTAAGATTACTACAACCGGTGATACTATTTGTGACGAGCGTCATCCTGTTATCCTGGAGTCCATGGAATTCCCGGAGCCGGTTATCGAATTGGCGATCGAGCCGAAGACCAAAGCCGGTCAGGGCAAGATGGGTGAAGCACTGGCAAAACTTGCTGAGGAAGATCCTACGTTCCGCGCCCACACCGATCATGAGACAGGCCAGACTATTATCGCAGGTATGGGTGAGCTTCATCTGGAGATCATCGTTGATCGTCTGCTTCGTGAATACAAGGTAGAGGCTAACGTGGGTGCACCGCAGGTTGCATACAAAGAGAGCTTTACGAAGCCTGTTGATCAGGAATATAAATATGCGAAACAGTCCGGCGGTCGTGGACAGTACGGGCACTGTAAAGTTAAATTTGAGCCTATGGATCCGAACGGTGAAGAGACCTTTAAGTTCGAGACCAGCGTAGTGGGTGGTGCGATTCCGAAGGAATATATCCCCGCTGTCGGTGAAGGTATCGAAGAGGCTTCCAAAGCCGGTGTTCTGGGTGGATTCCCGGTACTTGGTGTTCACGCCAACGTATACGATGGTTCCTACCATGAAGTGGACTCCTCCGAGATGGCATTCCACATCGCAGGCTCCATGTGCTTCAAGGAAGCAATGAAGAAGGCAGGACCAGTCCTGCTTGAGCCGATCATGAAGGTCGAAGTAACCATGCCGGAAGAGTATATGGGCGATGTAATCGGTGATATCAACTCCCGTCGTGGCCGGATCGAAGGCATGGAAGACATCGGCGGTGGCAAGATGGTGAAGGGTTATGTACCGCTTGCTGAGATGTTCGGTTATTCTACAGACCTGCGTTCCAAGACACAGGGACGTGGTAACTACTCGATGTTCTTCGAGAAGTACGAGCAGGTGCCGAAGAGCGTGCAAGAAAAAGTTCTGGCAGCCAAGGCAAAATAAAGTGTGAAGAAACTTTATCTTGAGAAAAAGTTTTGACAGCTAAGGCAAAATAAAAGATGAAGGAACTTTATCTTGAGAAAAAAGTTTTGGCAGCTGAGGCAAAACAGAAGGCAGGTAAAAACAAAGGATTTTGTGTAAAAACGAAATAATGCTTGAAAATCTTGGCAATCTTTAATATAATCAAAGATAGCTGATTGAACAGAACAATTTTAAATTTATCTAGTTTTTAAGGAGGACTTTAAAAATGGCTAAGGCTAAGTTTGAAAGAAACAAACCACATTGTAATATCGGCACCATTGGTCACGTTGACCATGGTAAGACGACATTGACAGCAGCGATCACAAAAGTACTTTCCGAGAGAGTTGCAGGTAACACTGCTACAGATTTCGAGAACATCGATAAGGCTCCGGAAGAGAGAGAAAGAGGTATCACAATCTCTACAGCTCACGTTGAGTACGAGACAGATAAGAGACATTACGCACACGTTGACTGCCCTGGACATGCTGACTACGTTAAGAACATGATCACAGGTGCTGCTCAGATGGATGGCGCTATCCTTGTTGTAGCTGCTACAGATGGTGTTATGGCTCAGACCAAAGAGCACATCCTTCTGTCCCGTCAGGTAGGCGTTCCTTATATCGTAGTATTCATGA
>OFGO01002279.1_pt1 | contig 11407 bp, 10 predicted proteins | sample 1521761 | NCBI WGS metagenome assembly OFGO01 (sample SAMEA3504128, study PRJEB24116) | mouse gut metagenome | biome: mouse gut; feature: mouse-associated habitat; material: faeces | place: Denmark | collected 2011
GTGCAATCATTACTTGTGGCAGCTCCATCGTTAAAATAATAACACTATCGACCCAAAAAATCAAATTATATACGTATTTTCTACCTATAAAAAAACGAGCAAAGCTCGTTTACGAGATCTGCTTCGCAGACTCGAATAAGCGAAAGGATTTCTCAGTCATAACAAACGAGCAAAGCTCGTTTACGAGATCTGCTTCGCAGACTCGAATAAGCAACAGTATTTCCTGCTAATTATCTTTAGGCGCAACCACTGGAGGTAATATAATAGGCGGCTGGCCAAAGGAAGAAGTGATCTCAGCGATCAATAATGATATTCTACTCATCAAATTTCCCAACACAAACTGCCCATTTTCTCGAAATTCCTCTGCAAGATTCATCTTATCCCAAGCATAGCTTTTCTTCTCTTCTTTAATCTTCAGAATTGCACCATATGATACAGACAGTTCAAATATTTCCTCCGGTTCAAATTGCAAAACACGTTTTACAGTCAATTTTACTGTTTTTTCCTCAACAACAGCTTCAATATTATCAATACACTTCAATGAATATTCCTCTGCCTGATTCTTTTTGTCGATTCTGTTATAAACAACTTTATCCAGATAAAACCCTTGCTCGTCTTCAAAATATTCTTCTAAATTACCGATCATCAATTCCTCATCTCCTCACTATAGGTCATGTTGATATTACTATGAAATGGAACTACATTAGGACTCCAATTCTGTAATCTATTATCATATTCGTATTTTGACTCCGTTTTCAATGCTTTCGCCAATATCTTTATTGTATTCTGTAAATGATTTTCTGCTTTTTGATCTTCTGAAACATATTCTTGAATTGCTTTTTCTACAGATGCATTTAACGTATCCCCATTTTTCATTGCTACATTTGCTAATCGCTTATGTAACGCCGGTGCTATACGTACATTAAAAGTTCCTTTATATTCTTTATCCGGTTCTTTTCCTACTTCCTTACAGAATTCCAGATAATCATCCACTGCTTCATGAAATTCCCTTTCCACCTCTTTAGAATCTTCGCATTCAAAATCTACTAGATCATTTATCCCCTCTATTTTACCTCTAAGCACTAACTCTTCTGAATCAAATTCTACTTTTGTATGATATCCTTTATATTCTAATACATTATTCTTCATTTTTTATAATTCTCCCAAATCGGACAAATACTCCGATAGTTCCTTTACTGCGCCTGGTTTCATGATATCATCCGGATGCGGTTTATGTAATAGTATAATTTTCTGATCTTCTTTTCTGTAAAATTTCACCCTTGAACCGGACGTTTTCCCCTTTTGATATTCCACAAATCCCATCTGTGACAGCAAACTTTTGGCTTCGGTATAAGTATAATCTTTTGGTCTTAACTTTATTCTTTCTTTTGCCTTTTCAAATTTGCTCATTAATAAGGCCTCACCCCTTCCTGCAACTAATATATAGTTGCAGGATACTATGTTTTATGATTTTTGTCAAGCTAACAGCATACTGTTACATATGATCATGTCAAGTCAGCAAAAGCAATCGGCAGGTAATCTCAATAGACTACCTGCCGCATAAAACAAAATTTCCACCTGTGCGGTTGCAAAATTTAGTGATGGAACAGCCTGATCCCTGTAAAGCACATGGTCATGCCGTACTTATCGCAGGTCGCGATCACATTGTCATCCCGCACGGAACCTCCTGGCTGCGCCACATACATTACACCGCTTCTATGGGCCCGCTCGATGTTATCGCCAAAGGGGAAGAACGCATCGGATCCCAGCGCCACATCACTCATCTGATCCAGCCACGCCCGCTTCTCTTCCGCCGTGAAGACTTCCGGCTTCACCTTGAAGATCTTCTGCCAAGCACCATCAGCCAACACATCCATATAGTCCTCGCCGATATACAGGTCGATGGAATTATCTCTGTCTGCACGGCCGATCCCGTCCACAAACTGCAGCCCCAGCACTTTCGGGGACTGCCGCAGGAACCAGTTGTCCGCCTTGGAACCTGCTAACCTGGTGCAGTGAATGCGGGACTGCTGCCCGGCGCCGATACCGATCGCCTGACCGCCCTTCACGTAACACACCGAATTGGACTGCGTATATTTGAGTGTGATCATAGCGATGGCCAGATCGATCCTGGCCTGTTCCGGAAGTTCCTTCGACACCGTCACGATATTATTAAAGAAATCATCATCAATCCTCAATTCATTTCTGCCCTGCTCGAAGCTGATGCCATATACCTGCTTCACTTCTACCGGCGCGGGTACATAGTTCTCATCGATCTCGATCACGTTATAGGCGCCCTTTTTCTTCGCCTTCAAGATCTCCAGCGCCTCCGGCTCATATCCGGGTGCGATCACGCCGTCCGAAACCTCCCGCTTGATGATCCTGGCAGTTGCCACGTCACACACATCCGACAGGGAGATAAAATCACCGAAAGAACTCATCCTATCCGCGCCTCTGGCTCTCGCATAAGCATTGGCCAGCGGCGTAAACTCTATATCCAAGTCGTCCACCCAATAGATCTTCTTCTCCACATCACGAAGAGGCAGACCAACCGCCGCCCCTGCGGGAGACACATGTTTGAAAGAAGTGGCCGCCGGAAGTCCGGTCGCTTTCTTAAGTTCCTTCACCAACTGCCACCCGTTAAAGGCATCCAGAAAATTGATATATCCCGGTCTGCCGTTCAGTACCTTGATCGGCAGCTTGCTTCCGTCCGCCATATAGATGCGGGACGGCTTCTGATTAGGGTTACAGCCATATTTTAATTCTAATTCATTCATGAATCTCTTATCCTCTTATCCCTTTCTCCATCCTGACTAGTACTCCGTACTGGAAGTTCCTGTGCAAATTTTCGAGGATATTTTTTCGAGTGTACAAGTTCAGAAACGGAGGCGTAGCGGGCTACGTTGAGTATTCTGGGCTTGTGCAATCGGGAAAATAGACCGAAATATTTGCACAAGGGTTTTCAGTACGGAGTACTAGTGCACTCGTACAGCGAATAATTAATTTCTCATATATTGACACTGAATGATCACTTCATATTACTGATTCTTATTGAGGATTCGCGTCTCATACTTTCCAGTCTCTATCTCGATAAATCTTACAAACAGCGAAACCTTATTTTCCTCGTTCAAGTCCTCCCAGATCATCTTTGTAAAACTGTCGATATCGCCATCGATACCGACCAGGGTCGGCTCGCCTTCAAAACTCGGCAGCGGATCGCCATCGCCCATATAAGTATGGATAAACCGCCCCTCACCAGCTAACGGCTTCTCGTAAGCAAACGTAAAGCGGTTGCAGCATGCCGGATCTCCATTGTTGCTTTTCAGGATTGACATAGCGTAATTGAACCCGCCATTCTCCAGATGCATGATACCCGAGATACGCGGGGTATAATTCGGCCCATCAGGCTCGAACTCTCTCGTACGCAGCGCCTGCTCAAATGTCTGCTGTTTATCCATCAGTTCATAGATGGTGTCGGTCTGGTCACCGTTGGTGACGATCGTCTTATTACCCAGCACACGCACCGGTGCATAGATGATCAGACTGGGATCTTCCAGCTTAGAAGGATCGAACGCCTGCGTTCTGATCCCCGTGCCGTCTTCCACGAAGATCCTGTTCCTGCTGTTAGAACTCCTGCCCATGATAAAATAGGCCGTCACCGCATATTTCCCGTCCGCAGACTTCCCGATCACGATCCCTCTGCCCGGATATGCATTCCCGGAAAGCTCCTGTGCCAAAGATTTCTTTTCCATATCGTAAATAACCTTGCCTTCCATATGATTAAAGTTAATAGTTCGTCCTTCTATTCGTCTACGCTGTAGTTCGGCGCTTCTTTCGTGATATGGATATCATGAGGATGGCTCTCCTTCAAGGACGCCGCCGATATCTTCACAAACTTACCGTTCTGTTTCAACTCTTCTATAGAAGATGCTCCGCAGTAGCCCATACCGGAACGGATACCGCCCATCAACTGGAATACCGTATCCTCCACGGTTCCCTTATAAGCTACACGGCCTTCCACCCCTTCCGGCACCAGCTTCTTGGCATCGGACTGGAAATAGCGATCCTTACTGCCGTTCTCCATGGCCGCAATGGAACCCATGCCACGGTAAACCTTATATTTTCTCCCCTGATAAAGTTCAAAAGTACCCGGGCTCTCATCGCATCCCGCAAAGATACTGCCCATCATGCACACATTGCCGCCGGCCGCAATGGCCTTGGTCATATCGCCGGAATACTTGATGCCGCCATCGGCGATGATCGGAATACCATACTCCTTCGCCACCGCATAAGAGTCCATAATGGCCGTGATCTGGGGCACACCGATACCTGCCACCACACGGGTAGTACAGATAGAACCAGGCCCAATACCGACCTTGACCGCATCCGCACCCGCCTCGATCAAAGCCTTCGTGCCCTCACCGGTAGCCACATTACCCGCGATCACCTGTACATCGGGATATTTGTCCTTGATCATCTTCAGGCAGCGCAGCACGTTCTCGGAATGGCCGTGGGCACTGTCCAACACGATCACGTCCACCTTGGCATCCATAAGCGCTCCTACCCGGTCCAGGACATTAGCCGTAATGCCTACACCTGCACCACACAGAAGCCTTCCCTGGCTGTCTTTGGCGGAAAGTGGATATTTGATCGTTTTCTCGATGTCCTTAATAGTGATCAGCCCCGCCAGATTGTAATCGTCGTCTACAATCGGCAGCTTCTCTTTCCTCGCCTTGGCCAAAATCTTCTTCGCCTCATCAAGCGTAATGCCGACTTTCGCTGTGATCAGACCCTCTGAGGTCATGGATTCTTTAATTTTCTTAGTGAAATCTGTCTCGAATTTAAGATCACGATTGGTGATGATACCGACTAATTTCCGGCCTTCCGTGATCGGAACGCCGGAAATCCTGAATTTGGCCATCAACGCGTCTGCGTCGGCCAATGTATGATCCGGAGTCAACGAAAAAGGATCTGTGATGACGCCGTTTTCTGAACGTTTAACCTTATCGACTTCTTCTGCCTGTGCTTCTATTGACATATTCTTGTGGATAATACCGATGCCTCCCTGTCTGGCCATGGCGATCGCCATCCTGTGCTCGGTCACCGTATCCATCCCGGCACTCATCATCGGGATGTTCAGTTTAATCTTCTTCGTAAGCCATGTTGTCAAGTCCACCTGATTGGGAATCACCTGTGAATAACTCGGCACCAACAGCACGTCGTCAAAAGTGATCCCTTCGCCAATAATCTGACCCATCTTCTCTCCTCCTGTTTGTAAAATTCAACTAGTATCGATAGTTACATTTATGTAAAGAATACTGTCAGTTAATCTAACTGACAGTATTTCTTTTCCATGACCACATGCTCATCTGTGTCCGACATGTCCCAGCACAGACCCTGCATGAAAAGAGGTCACAAATATTCTATAAATAATCAATCTGTAAACACCTTGCGCGGCGCAATGCTCTGGATTGCTTTCACCATCTCCGCGTTAGGCTCGAAAATAACCTTCAAATCTCCTTCACAGACCATCATATATCTCTTCTCCGGCTGCGCAGCAACACCAGAGCTATAATCCAGCGTCTTGGAATTACGATTCCTGTAGGAATCCAGTCTATGGGAATTCAGCGGCGCAAGCACTTCCATCTTATCCACCGAAAAGGTATTGGCCTTCTTCCGGCGGCTCTTCGCCATTACCTTATCCACACTGATCTCCCTGTCCAGGTACAGGTACTCATACTCAATATTTGCGTTCATGGTGGCAAAATAGGCACCTATTCCCGTAATGATCGCCACCACCAGCCCCGGAAGGAACACACCGCCTACCATAATGAACACTACCGTCAGCATGATCAACAGTATTTTCAAAAACGACAGGAGCACCGAAGGTTTCCTCGCCACCAGACATTCTACATATGTTTCACTCATTTATGATACCTCCTGTATTCGACCCGATCCTGAACCCGGCAGACCCTGCCGCTTCGATCCGCAGACATATGAGACATCGCTTCCGGCCGCAGATCCTTCTAAGAACTGTTTTGTCGAAAAATATATCTTAATCATATAACAAACCGGACAAAGTTTCAAGCAAGAGGTTAGCAAAATAAACCGCAAATGCATAAGGAACATGTCCGATAGATAAAGTATATAGAAGCATACCACGACAAATGACAAATTTCAATATCTAATTTTATATCTTTTATAAAAATGTAACAGTTCGTTACTATTCACAGTGCAATGTCATTAAGTTATAGTTAGCAGGCTTTCAGGATCCATTGCGCCCATACCGGGCGCACACATAAAAAGGCCGTCTCTTAATTGAAACAGCCTTCCCGTTACTCCGTCCTGAAACCCTGGTGCAGACAGCAGCCATGATACAATTCGTCCAGGCAAAACTCCCTGCGGTTATCACTCTTTGATGATATCCAATTCAGAAAGATTAATACCCGACGCCGTCAAAATAACCTTTAACTCGATATAACGCCGTCTTATAGCCTTGTATACGTTAGAGTCTTTTTCGGCTAATTGCATCCAGTCCTGAACTCTCGAAAAATCTTCAATGTTTTTTTGCAGCATTTCCTTTTCAGTCATACAATCACCCGCTTTCTTTGGGAGAAACAATTTATCATATGCTCCTACAAATAGTATAGCTGTTTTATGAAAAACTGTAAAGTGTATTATGAGGGAACCTGTCTTGTCAAAACCGTAATCCAGTTGACCGTGACAAGAATAATGCCGCGCTCCTTTGGCGCCCAGATATTCAGATACAGGCAGTCCTCACTGCCGGGCACACTGTATTCTTCGTTCTCGTAGAATTCCTTCTCGTAGAAATCCCCTGCCCCGTCGATGGGAACGATGCTCCATCTGTTCATCAATACAAGAAGCACCGGCAATATAGCAGGCGCCAGGAAAGATTGCTTTTTGTCATATAAGATTTGTGTGTCGAAAGGTGCTCTTCTAATTTTGCATGGGCATATTGCACAAATTGCTCACGCTGTTGCCTTGCGCAGAGATTGAGATTTTCTCGATAGTCCGTTCAATACCAGCAAAGAGCGCCAGATCATATCTGACGCTCTAAAATTTGCCTACTTCTCTTCCTTCGGCAATTTAATCTCAATATGCACATCCTTAAGCTGTCTTGCATCCACCTGCGCCGGTGCTCCCATCATGATATCCTGCGCCTGCTTGTTCATCGGGAAGGGAATGACCTCCCGGATACTGTCCTCTCCTGCCAGCAGCATGACCATCCTGTCCACACCGGGTGCAATACCTGCATGCGGCGGCGCACCGTAGCAGAATGCGTTGTACATGGCCGGGAATTTCGCCTTCACGTCTTCCTCGCCCAATCCTACCAGCCGGAACGCTTTCACCATGATCTCCGGGTCGTGATTACGGACCGCACCGGAAGACAACTCCACGCCGTTACATACCAGATCATACTGGTATGCCAGAATGTCTAGCGGTTCCATCTTCTCAAGCGCCTGCATACCTCCCTGGGGCATAGAAAAAGGATTGTGGCAAAATTCCATCTCCCCGGATTCCTCTCCGATCTCGTACATGGGGAAGTCCACGATCCAGCAGAACTCATAACATGCCTGCCTGAAATGACCCTCCGACTTCATGCCCAGCATCCTGCGCAGCACACCGGAAGTCTTCACTGCCGCGTTCTTGTCTCCGGCCGTCACGCCTACGAAATCGCCCGGCTTTAATCCAAGCAGCTTGTCCACCTCTTCTTTGCGCTCTGTGAGGAACTTGGAGATACCACCCACGTAATTGCCGCTCTCGTCCACGCGGAACCAGTAAGCCTTGTTGCCGGTCTCCACCTCCACATCTGCGCACATCTTATCGATTTCTTTCCTCGTAGCCGTATAGCCGTCCGTCACCACCGCCTTGATCACATGATCCTTGAACGGTGCAAAATCAAGCTGCCCGAACAGCTCTGTCACATCCTGCACCACCAGATTGATCCGCAAGTCGGGCTTGTCAGTGCCGTACTTCTCCAATGCTTCCAGATAAGGGATCCGCACAAACGGCGCTGCGGAAGCCTGATCGTAAGTACCGTACTTCTCAAATACCGGCGGCAGCACCTGCTCGATCACGGCAAACACATCTTCCTGGGAGGCAAAAGCCATCTCCATATCCAGCTGATAGAATTCACCCGGTGAACGGTCTGCCCTGGCATCCTCGTCCCGGAAACAGGGCGCAATCTGGAAATAACGGTCGAACCCAGAAGCCATCAGGATCTGTTTAAACTGCTGCGGTGCCTGGGGCAGCGCATAGAATTTGCCCGGATGATTCCTGGCCGGCACCAGATAGTCTCTTGCCCCTTCCGGCGAAGAACAGGTCAAGATCGGCGTCGTGATCTCCACGAAGTCCAGATCATTCATTCTCTGGCGAAGTTCGGTGACAATACGGCTGCGCAGCAGAATCTTGTCCTTCACTTCCGGATTACGCAGATCCAGATACCGGTATTTCAGACGGATATTCTCATCCGCATTCTTAGACTGCCTGATCTCAAAAGGCAGTACATTGTTCGTGCACTTACCCAACACCTCCACGCGATCGGGCACTACTTCGATCTCTCCGGTGGGAATAGTATTCGTCTTATTGGAACGCTCCCGCACCGTACCTTCGATCAGCAGAGTGGACTCCTTGTTCACACCCTCCAACCGTTCCATCATTTCTTCTGTCTCGAAAACAATCTGTGTCACCCCGTAAAAATCCCGGAGCTGCAGAAATCCCAAATTCTTGCTGACCTGTCTGATATTTTCAAACCATCCGACCAAAGTCACCCGGCTTCCTGTATCTGACAGTCTGAGCGCATTACATGTGTGTGTTCTTGACTGCATCATATTCTCCTGATTCCTTTCTCTTCTGACAAATGCTTTTCTCATTCTAACACCACAGACCGGAAAATACAATAAACTTTCTGCGCGCCCGCGCCATTAGCCCCGCGAAAGGGATGCAGCGCCGCGAACCAATGTCAGTTACTGTAGAAGCAACCTGTCAAAACTAAAAGCGCCTGTCATTTTATAGTTCTCCTTCGGACGCGCTTTCGCTCGATTCCAAACGCAACGGTACTAAATTCGTAAAAAACCTCATTAAGTACCGGCGTTTTACAACGGTCCTCAGGAGAGACATAAAATGTCAGACGCCTGCGTAACGGCTTAAACAACTGACATTGACCGCGAACACTAACCTGCTACTGCAACAGAGACAGCGCACTCTGATTACTCTGATTCGCCTGGCTGAGCATAGACTGCCCGGCCTGCGCAAGAATATTGTTGTTGGCGTACTTCACCATCTCCGTAGCAATATCCGTATCTCTGATGGCCGATTCCGCCGATGTGGTATTCTCCACGACATTATCCAAATTGCTGATCGTGTGCTCTAAGCGGTTCTGAATAGCCCCCAGGTTGGAACGCACCTCCGACACATCGGCGATCGCACTCTTGGCAAAAACATTCAGTGCCTGGAAATCCCGCACATCAGGCGCTCTGCCGGACAACGCTTCCTCCATACCTCCTGTCGGACTCGGAACACTGGCACCGTCAATCGTAAGTCTGTTCTTCACCCTTTCATCTGTGATCGAATCATAAGAAAAACTATGAAAAATAGTCAAGTCTCTTGCCGCCAGAAGATGCGAATGTCCCGCTGCACTCCATGGCTGGATCGTGTTTAAATTTACATATTCTATTTTCGCATGCGTCGAAGTAAATGGGGTCGCATACTGATAATAAAGTCCATCCGGCCTCTCTGTCCCGGTCGGCGGCAGATCCTGTCCTGTACACAAGGGTGTCTTGTCATTCGTCTGGTAACAGATTCCCTTCGACAGGGCACTGGCGATCAGGTCATTCGTGCACATATTCCCTATCGTGATCGCAATATGCTGCCCGGATTCCGCCCCAACCTGCAGCCCGATATTTTGAAAAGAACCATCCAGCAGATTCTGTTCGTTAAAAGTGGTCGTGGACTGTATGCGGTCAATCTCACTCATCAACTGTCGGACTTCCATCTGGACATAGCTTCTATCCGTTGTAGTCAATGTCCCGTTTGCGCCTTTGACCGCAAGTTCATTCATGCGCTGCAGCATATCGTGGACTTCATTCAAAGCTCCCTCCGCCGTCTGCACGCAGGAAATACCGTCCGCCGCATTGGCAGACGCCTGTGTAAGGCCCCTGATCTGACGACGCATTTTCTCAGATATCGACAAGCCTGCCGCGTCGTCCGCTGCACGGTTGATCTTATATCCCGAAGACAATTTCTCCGTAGATCTGGCCTGGCTTTTGTTTGTCAAGTTGAACATGCGATTCGAATTCATCGCCATGATATTATGTTTTACGACCATATTTCCCTCCATTCCGAAGTATCACAAAGGGTGTAAAGCTATGAATCTACCTGCATGCCTTACACCCTTATTCTCTTATATCTGTGAAGCAGTTTAATCTCACTCAACACCTACTGCAACAGCGCCAGCGCACTCTGATTGCCCTGATTCGCCTGGCTGAGCATGGACTGCCCCGCCTGCGCAAGAATATTGTTGTTAGCAAACTTCACCATCTCCGTAGCTATATCCGTATCCCGAATAGCTGATTCCGCCGACGTGGTATTCTCCACGATATTATCCAGGTTGCTGATCGTATGCTCTAATCTGTTCTGGACGGCGCCCAGGCTGGAACGCACCTCCGATACATCGGTGATCGCACTCTTGGCAAAGGCATTGAGTGCCTGGAAATAGCGGACATCGGCCGCCTTGTCAAGCGCCAGCGCTTCTTCTGTTCCTCCTGTTGCCCCAATCATATAGTCTGTCGTCAACCTGTCTTTGATGTTCTCATCGCTGATCGCATCAAAAGAGAAGCTATGGAAGATCGTTAAGTCCTCAGCTCCCAGCAGGTGGGAATGTCCCGGAGATCCCCAAGGCTGAACCGTACTCTTATCCCAATATTCCTGCTTCGCATAAGTACTGTTCTGCGGCACCCAATAAGCAAGGACTCCCGGAGTATAATTTGGCGGGGGATTATTTGGATCCGGATTGTCAATCTTCTGACAAAGCGGACTGTTATTATTCGTCTGATAGAATATCCCTTTCGCCAGCGCGCTGGCGATCAGATCGTTCGTACACATATTGCGTATCGTAATCGCAATGTGCTGCCCTGATTCCGCTCCTACCTGCAGTCCCTTTCCTGTAAAAGAACCATCCAGCAGATTCTGCTCATTGAAAGTCGTCGTGGACTGAATCCTGTCAATCTCACTCATCAACTGTCTGACTTCCATCGTGATATAACTTCTATCATCTGTCGTCAATGTCCCATTAGCGCCTTTGACCGCAAGCTCATTCATACGCTGCAGCATATCGTGAACCTCATTCAAAGCTCCTTCCGCCGTCTGCACGCAGGAAATACCATCC
>OFGO01002288.1_pt1 | contig 11360 bp, 14 predicted proteins | sample 1521761 | NCBI WGS metagenome assembly OFGO01 (sample SAMEA3504128, study PRJEB24116) | mouse gut metagenome | biome: mouse gut; feature: mouse-associated habitat; material: faeces | place: Denmark | collected 2011
CTAATTCATATCAGAAAGTCTTGCTTTCCATAGACACAGGATTTTTTACAGCCTCGGAAAGTCCGCTGTTTATACGGCTTCCCGGCTTTCTGTTTACTATTCGAACTCCTCGGCGGATAGCTTGAACTGACTGTTTTTTCATCATTTTTCAAGCATTTATTATCCATATTCTTTAAAAATCGCTCTCGTTTTTGTGCCAGTCAAAATTTTTAGAGCCAAAATAGAGCCACTTTTCTGTAATATTACATTGTCTGCTATAACAAAAAACACTCATCTAATATTGTAATAACATCTAGCAATTTATATTCTGCCCATCATCCAACTAGGGTTATTTATATAACTTGTATATAATGCATTAAATTTATCTTCTGTGTCTCCCCCTTTCTTTACACCTTCACTCCAATATTTATTCAAAAATGCTTTAACATCTTTCATTTCTTCTTTTAATAATTGTGGACACAAACTTTCACCTACAACGAAGGCTTCATAGCATGCATCAATTGCTTTTACTAATTGATTATTTTCACCTACGAAAACATAGTTAATTAATATCAATGCTTTTGTTACATTCATATGTGCAATAGTGTACTCAACATTTCCAGAAGTAGACTTATCCGCTAATGATATTGCCCTGCTTATATTTCGATATGCTAATTCAAGAATTCTCTTTTTTTCCTTAATGTTCTTTTCCCTCTTTGCCACACGCAATTCACACTTTGCTTCCTGATGCAAAAATTGATAATTCCAATTCAACGAGGTATGAAGTCCTTCGTAAACCATATATGGAAGTTTAATTGTTCCTTTCTTTTCTTGATCAGAAAACAGATACTGAATCCTATCAAGCATATAATATATTTTTATGCGATTATTCATAACAGATTGCTCTAAATGGCTATAAGCATTTACTATATTACAATATGCTCTTACAATCGTTTTATGGTTATAGGAATTAAACGCAAAATTAGAAAGACATTTTATTGCCCAATATGAAGAGTTCAATATAAATTTGAATCCAGAATGAACATCTCCTTTCTTTTCTAAATCCGAAAGATAATCTTTTTGTACTACCGCCGAAAAATTCTTTGTAAAATCATACAGAACACTATCTATCCCTAAATCAATTGCTATTTCAGAAGTTATAGAATTCTTTGTAGCTAATATAATAAGTGCTCTTACTTCTTTTTCACAATCATTACTTAGAAAATGTACTTTAGGTAAAATCACATTCTGCTTTTTTCGCAACAAATTATCTTCTGCTTTAAGTAAATAGTCCAATATCGTGTCGCCATCATCATAAGGCACTAAACTGAGATTCCCTATTTTTTCATTAAAGAAACCATACTCAATGCTATTTAATTTATTTTTTAATTCATATAGCTTAATTGTTTCTTCATTTGTATCTTGAAAGTTTCTATAATGCCTATAGAAATCTGCATCTCCCTTACTCACTGTCATTACTATACAAATTCCAGCTTTCTCGAACTGACGAAGTTTGGGAACAAAAACATCTTTGTACTGTTCAAAAGAAATTGCTCCTTCATCAATTAATAAAATTGAGTTCTCTTTTTCATGCAAACTTTCAATTATATCATCACTTAAAGTTATATAAGAAGGAAAATAGTATACTTTTCTATTTATCAGATTTTTCAACAATTGCAGTAGAGCATACGTCTTTCCACTAAATTTTGTTCCATAAATAATGTGCAAAATACCCTCTTTAGATAAAATCTTTTTGTTTACTTCTTCTATACAATTACGTTCCACGAAAAAGGCTGGATATTTTATAATACCATTATTTATTTTTACTTTATCATTGTAAAATAAATAATCAATATTTTCATTATTTTTTTTATCCAAATATTCAAATTCAATATTCGTATATTCTTGAATCGAATCTCTCTCATTAAGAGATTCTATTTTTTTACTTATAGTATAAATGAATTCATATAACTCAATAATTGTCTTTTGATTTACTTTTATTATGTCAGTAATTCCATATTTTTTATAAGGCAATGGATTAATTTCTTGTTCCTCGTCTCCATAAAACAAGTAAATTATATGATGCTCGCTATTCGATTTTGCTTTTTGACCTAATTGAATTCCTGCCGAATATAATAAATCCAATTCATTATCTAGACTACATCCTATAAAAAACACACTTTTAGAAAAAAATATGTTTTCTAAAACATTAACTATATCTGAATTACTTTTCTCTTTGATTAGCGACACATACTGTTGATTTCCTAGCACACAATATTTAGAATCTCCCGTCAACGAAAACCGACTAGCATCTCCATGTAATTTAATCAGACTACGTTTCCCACTACGAACATTAAATTTATCATAAGGAATTACAACATCAATATCTAATATATTTTCAATCGTATCGTCATAGTTTAACGTAAATATAGTTTTCCAATTACAATTTAGTAAATGTCGTTTAGACTGTTCTACATCATATACTCTGGTAAAATTCGACTCTATATATTCTTGAAATCTTTCTTTACATCTATGCTTGTTAGAATTTTCTAATTCTTCCCAAAATGCATCTGCAAAGTCTGCTAACATTATACCCTTAAACTCAGCTCCATCACTACTGCCATCAATAATACACATAATTTCTGTCATTTCTTCTCTTAACTCATCTACCGAAGGCACAACACCATTTTTTGTTCTTAATCCCCTAGTAAATCCTGAGCCTATTACTGGTACCAAATCCTCAATTTGTAATAACGAATCAAATATTTTTTCCAATTCCTTTCTATCTTCACCTTGCGAAAATTTATAAATTCTTACTCCTCTTTTTTCAATCATAACCTCATTCACCATTGCCCTTTCTTATACCACTCCAAACCACAAAATAAAAGCTGTTTTTTAATAAGGTGATTATAAACATTCTGATTCCTTGTATTGAAAAGAGCTGTAAGATAAGCATTAAAATACTCCACAACATAACATACATATTTAAGAAATGCCGGAGCAGGTATTATCTACCTCTATGCTTTTCTTTCCTTTTCTGCTGTTTCAGCTCAAACTGCCGTTGTTTCTCTGCTTCCCGCTGTTCCCGGCTCACAATCTTACGTTCAGTTTTCAACTGCTCCTGCTGTAATTTCAAAGCCTGTTGCGATTTTGTACCTATCCCTGTACTCTGTACCTGTTTCCGTACTTCACGTTGTACCCGTTTAGGATTGCGACCAGTTTCTTTTACATCAGTTGCCACAGCCGGACTAAATCTTAACTGATAGTAATTTTTCAGAACGAAGTCATATACCTCATAGTCTTTTGGTTCTGCGCCAAACGTAACCTTACACACAGATAGCTTTCCGTCTGATACACGTTCAAACACTCCCACCCAAAAGGGCTCTTCAAAAAATACTGTCAACTTTCCTGATACTTTGTCCATGACAATTCCTCCTTAAAATAATTGTAATGAACAAAGAACGGACGACCCTAAGGAGGGAGGGCTACTTACACCAAATCGGTGCGACTGGACTACCTACCGTTTGAGTATGTAAGGAAAGAAAAACCCTTAATTTTTCAGCATTCCCTGATTTTATTCCGGTTCAAACCCCTAAAATTCTTCCCCGGTTTCCCGGTCTACAAATACAATTTTTAAATCACATCCCAACACTTCCGCAATCTGCCGAAGCTCTGATTCCTTGAAATCCCCGCGCTTTATTTTGTTGGAAAAATTCTGGCGCGTCTGGCCGGTCTGGTCAGCAACGGCCCCAAGAATCATATTCCGGCGCCGGATTATAAGCCTGATTTTTTCGGCTGTATTCATTTCTGCCATGATGCCGCCCCCTTTCTTTGTGTAATACTGACATTATAGATTATACACTTTAAAATGTCAATCTTAAAAGAATGCTTTATTTTTTATCGTTATTCTTTACATTTATACTTGACGAAATACACTTTAAAATGTATAATGCTATCAGAAGTTAAGGAAAGTGCGGTACATAAAAATGACAAATACACAAATCATCATCAACGAAGCAATCACAAACGGACTTTACACAAAAGAGGAAGTCGAAACAATCCTTGAAAGCGGACACATGATTCCATTACATACTTTCCAGACATGGAAAAGCGCCGGATATATCGTAAGAAAAGGCGAACACGCAAAAATCACAACCCGGCTTTGGAAATACACCAGCAAGAAAAAATCTGCTGAAGCGGACGGTGAAACAGACGGTGAAGCCCTCAACCATTACTATCTTGTAAAAGCATTTCTTTTCACGGCTGACCAGGTAGAGAAAATAGCAACTGCATAATCAATCACATAGGCGGCCAAAAGGCCGCCGGAAAGGAAAGGTAAATAAAAATGCTGGATATGAACAACGTGGAAATCAAGACGGGGGATGTCGTGGAAATCAGCGGCGCATATTTCAAAAATGACAATGGGCTTTATTTTGTGGAACGCTCCGCGGGGGATCCGGGATGGTCTGGATCTGATTACTGCCTGCGGAAAATTTCCAAAACCGGAAAATTAAGCACGGCAAAACATAATATCTGTTTTTGGCCTATCATGATAACAACAAATAGCTGGATAAAAAGGGCTGAAGCCAAACAATGGAACGCTGAACACGCACGGATCCAAGTCAGAAACGACATTGACCGCTCAAAAGTGGCTGCACATTTCATGGAAGAAGCCGAAGGCATGATTCCGGAAATGGAGCGGTTGTCACGGAATTTCGGGGATGATTGCCAATGCACCAAGGATCAGAAAGAAAGAAAGGCTTTTCTGGAAAGCGTTGCAAAAGAAATCATGTCAGCATAGGAACGGACGGCGGCCGGATGGCCGCTTTTCCTATTCATTTTAAAATGTATTTTGATAATAATTTCTATAACTTTTTAAAGAAAATATTATATTTTCTCTTGACAAAATACATTTTAAAGTGTATAATAATATCAGAAGTTAAGGAAAGGACGGAATATAAAAATGAAAAAATTTGAAATCGGAAAACAGTATGTGATCGGACACGTTGATTTTTACGGGGATGTAACCGTTGAAGTAACCGCAAGAACCGCAAAATTCGCCACATTCAAGAAATTTGGCAAGGAAAAAAGAGTTAAGATCCAGATATGGGATAATAGAGAAGTTGCCATATGGGGGGATGTAACAATAGACGCTTTTGACGAAGTAGCTGCATAGAACATAGGTCGGCGGCTCTGCCGCTGGCCGGAAAGGAAAGAAATCATGATAAATTTACAACAAGTCGAAAATACGATCTTTAAAAAATATTATGAAGGAACCAACGGGCGCCGCCGCGTGGTCTGCATACTGGATGATTTTTGTGTCCGTTATATGGTATTTGAGGACGGAAAGCGGAAAAGCCGCCGGGAATACGGAAATGAACCAGGCGCAAAAGATCGTTGTTTCAAAAATGCGGAAAAGGCATTAAATAGATAATCAGAGTTTATCAGAGTAAATCAGAGTTTATCAGAATATATCAGAGAAACACGCTAAAGGCTCATATTTCGATTTTACGGCCTTTAGCGTGTATTTTACTGTCTGGATGTTTAAAACGGCAATTTGGGGCTGTCAGTGCGCCAGAAAGGGCAAATAATCCGCAACGTGTCCGGATCCTTTCGCAATAATGCAGAAACGGCCGGCCGCCGGATAAATCCGGACGGATGCAGACGGCCAGAAAGCCGCCGCCATGCCCTCTATTCTGCCCCACGTTCCATTTTCTGGCCGTGCGTGGGGATTTCCTCACACTGAAAATAAAAACGGCTTAAAAAGGCAAATAGCGGCTTTCTGCCGCCGCCTGTTTTTCTACCCCCCTTTAGAACCCCCTTCGCCGCCCATTGTATCACACAATTTTTAAACTGTCAAATGTATTTTGCAATCTTTTTTATATATTTGTGAAAGTATTATTTTACTGTTTCACTAAATACTTTGTGTTGCTGCTGCAAAATCCGGTATATGTTACACCGTTTACAACGGCCTGGACATAAAGCCATTTTGTACCGTCAACCAGTGTATAATAGCCGTAATTCCTCACCGTGGTATTGTCCGGCATGATCACAAGCTCCGGTTTATTCTTTCCGGCTCCGGCTCTTAAATAAAGGCTCCCCTTCGTCTTGTAGGCTCCTGCAAGCGATTTATCAAAACTTTTCGCACTTTCAACCTTTTTTCCGGATGTTCCACCGCTTCCGGATGATCCGCCAGAAGAAACCGCTCCGGATGAAATGCCGGCCGCCGCCAGTGTTTTACTTGCGTTCGCCCCATTGTCAAGGCCAGTAACCGTATGCGATCCGGAATTGACATAGATTGCACCGCGGACGCAATACGCCGAACTTGTCAAGTATGTACTTGCCGTAATGATTTTATATCCCAGGGCAACCAGGGCGGCCTTCATTGTGGATGTAGTCCAGCCGTTGGAACCGTATGTTGCGCCGGATCCGGATGCAACCGCCGCCACGTTCTGAAGGCTGCTGCAATCACAATTACATTTCCCGACTTTTGACAGATCAAAATTTACCGCCTTTGCCAGCTTGTAAAGGCTGTTCCGGTCATTCTCCCCGAACCAGTTATAACCGATATTGTCATTTTTACAAGCCGCTTCAACTGCCGCCGCGTGTTTCTCCCGGACGTTTGCATCCGGATGGATCGCCATATAATCCCACTGTTTAGGGTACCATTCACGGATGCAGACTTCTTTCCCGGTCTGATCCCCGGCTTTTCCGCTTGTGGTTCCGTTTTCTGAAATGCTCGCGTGTCCGATTCTTATTCCCATGATATTATTCCCCTTTCCGCCGCCGGATGCCGCGTATTTATCAAAATACGCCTGCCCACATCTGGCGCGCTCTGTTTTTACTGCTTCAGACTGATCCGCCGGCCGCTCAAATCCGGTCAAAACTTTGTCGGATGCCGTTTTCACATCTGCGGCCGCCTTTAGGACGGAAAGCACGCCCTTGTAACTTGTGGAAAGCTCCTTGATCAAAAATTCAAGCTGCATTTCCAGATTTCCGATTGAAACGCCTTTTGACTTTGCCAGATCATAAAGCCCCGCCTTGCGGCCTGCAGAAGTCCACTGTGCCAGTCCGTACCCGTATTGTTTACCGGGAAGGGGATTCAGAAATTCCGCGCGGCTGATCTGTCCGGCGTCAACTGCCGCCGTGTATGCCTTATCTGTGCAATAGGGCTTTCCGGCTTCTTTCAGCCGCCTTTCACACAAATTTTCCAAGTTCTCCGGATTCAGTCCGGATTCCTTTTCCAGATTTCCCATAAGGCCGGCGGCGCCGTATTTGTTCAGCCCTGCGGCGATCAAAAAATTCCAGATTTTTTCCGCTGTATCTTTTCCAGTAAGTGCCATGATCAAGCCCCCTTCTTAAATTGCGTTATGGACTGGATAACTTTGTCATAGCCAACCATTGCGGCCAACCACGACAAAAGCACCAGGGCGATCAGATACACCGCCATTTTCAAATTAAAGGCCGTTTCCGTAATGATCAGATAGCCGACCGATACCAGGACGGACACCGCCGCGGCAACATATCCGGCCAATGCGTTGCAATAGAATTTCTTCCCACGCTCTGAAAGCCATCCCTTGATCGCTTCCGTGAAAAGCCCGGTCAATACTGACACAACCAAAAGCCCGAACATAAAAATTTCAAACGTCATTTTCTTTTTCCTCTCTTTCTCTGTCCTCTTGCTGCCATTTTCGATCCGTGTATTTGTCTTTTGTGACCTTGATCCACCCCATGATCCCGCACTCTCCGGACAATGCGGCAAATACGCAAGTACATAAAGTATCCGGAATCGCTCCGGTTGTTTCAAACACATGGATCATTTTCAAAGTAAAGGCAATCAGCAAAAAGCCAACCACAACAAGAACAATATCCATTGTTTTCCGTTTCTTTTTTGCAGCGGGCGCCGCCCGCCTTCGCCGTCTGTAATTCCTTGAATAATTCATTTTCAGCCTTTCCCTTCTTAAATCCCCGCTCCCATGCGGATCAGCACGACCACAACGCCGACAACGGCCGTTATAATAGCCGCCGCCAATGTCCGGGCCAGCCATTTGTTGGAATCTTCCAACTGATTGACGCGCTCTTTCAGTCCTTCAACATCCCCATTCAACCGGATAATATCGTTTTCATTGTCATAGGTCTTTTTCTTTGCGGCGTCGAAACTATCCAGCTTCGCTTCAATTTTGGTCAGACGGTCCAGGACTTCACGCTCAAAAGTTGTTTCTGACATAGGAAAACCCCCTTTCTTGATTTTTAGACAATAAAAAAGCCCGGTTTCCCGAACTATGTATTGTTGAAAATGCGGAAGGAAAATTCATCAATAATTTTCCTCAAAAGGTTTCCGGCCGTGAAATGCTCAATCAGCCCAAAATAGCTCTGCATGGTATTATTGACCTTTTCAAAAGTAATGCGGCCGGCTTCAAACATCCCGCGGACAAATTTCATCCGCCTAAACATCCGGAACCTTGTGCTTTTCCTCATGCGGATCCGCTTCGCCGTAATCTGCGCCCCTACAAAAGTAACCGGAAGATGCGCCGGCCGGATGCAGGTCTTTTTGTTTAGTTCAAGATGCAGGCTTTCCTTCAGGAACCTTTCTATCTCGTTGCGGATGCCGTGCAATTCCTCTTTATCCGGCCATAGGATGATAATATCGTCCATATAGCGGATGTAATACCGGATATGCAGGCTATGCTTGTAGAACTGATCCAGCTCATTCAAATAAATGTTGGCGAACATCTGACTTGTCAGATTCCCGATAGGCATACCACGGTTATAGATCCAGTCGTCTTGATCGCATAACTCCGGCTGAACCCCTTCCGGAAGCCCGAAGGCCGTGTCCTCACAATTTATCAGATTGTAAAGGTCACGAAGGATAAGTTCATCTTTGATATGCTTTGCAAGTATTTTCATGAGGATTTCATGGTCAACCCTGTAAAAATACTTTGCTATGTCCAGTTTCAGCACATACCACTTTTTGGCGCTCCTGGATGCCTTGCGAAGCCATGTCTGAAGCTGCGCCCTTGCCGCCGTGGTTCCCTTGCCGTTTCTGCATCCGTAACTATGCGTGATATACTGCCGGTCAAACAACGGATTTAATTTTTGATAAAAAGCCCATTGCACGACGCGATCCGGATATTGCAGGGCCATGATGATCCGCGGCTTCGGCTCATAGATTTTCTTCATCCGGTATTTCCCAACATGATAGGATGATTCCAGGGGATTTCCCGGAACCCCGTCTTTCGGAAAATACGTCAGCTTATTGTTGATATTTATAAGTTCCTCTTCCCTGTGTGCCGCAAACTTTAGATTCTCGTCACGGTAACGCTTGTTTTTGGAAGCGTTCCGGTCTGCTTCTAACAGATTGTCAAAACTTATTATTTCATCATGCGTCACATTAAAGGTTTTCAATATTCCTTTTCCTTTCCAGGATATTTCCCCGCTGCATCCGCCGGCGGCGGGGATTGCATTTCCAGCTTTCGGCCAGAAATGCCGCGCTATCCGTTACACCCTTCAAGCCCTGTGCATCCCCTGCGGCGGCGCGTCCGGATGCCTGGTACTAACTGCATTGATAGCAACTTTAGTTTCTCTGGCAATCTGCCAGAACGGAAACGGATCCCTTTCCTTTTCCTTGCACTGTGAGAATGTCCGTAAACATTCCCCTTCTGGCTCAAAAGGTAAGCGGAAAAGAAGCCAATGTTCGTGTTCACGTTCGACCGGGGATTGTTGACGTTCAGCGCGGACGAACCGGCGTTCGAAGTGTTGTTGTAACTGCCACCAACGATCGGCAAGCGTTATTTGACCCGTTCCCACCGGACAAACCGCATCCGGATTTTATTTATTTTCCTTTTGTGATTTAATCCAGCCGCCAAGAAGCCTTCCTACCTCACATAATCTTTCGGAAATAATTTGATAACGCTTTTCATCAATAAAATGCAGGTCATACGAAAGATCATTGAAAAGCCGCAATAATTCAAGCTGAACATCCGCATCCTGTAAAGTGGTTTTCTTGAAATATTTCTTCTGCGCTGTGATGATATATTTCAGAAATTCAAACAGACATTCCTTGTAATCTGCCACAAACCCCGGCTTTTCACTCCGCGGGTACTTGACCCACGAAGTATAAAGATACTGCATTAAATCTTTCGTTTTCTGCAATATGATCAACCCGTTTCTTTGATCCCGCCCCTCGTCGGTTTCCGGATCGCCTTTCGGCCGGCTGTCATATCTTTTCAGATTTCCCATAATATTTTTTACTTTTCCCTTTCCTGCCAAAATAAAGGGGCTACTACCGTAGCCCCAAACAGAACACTGTTATCAGATTGCAGATCACAACTCAAGGAAAGCGGAAAAGAAGCCAACGGACGGGTGCACGCTCGACCGGGGATTGCGGACGTACAACGCGGACGAACCAGCGTTCGAAGCGGTGTCGTAACCGCCACCAACGAACGGCAAGCGTTCCCCCTCATTGTTCAGCCAGAAGCCGCCGGTATAGCTTTCCCCTGCTTTTGGCGCAAGGAACAATTCAAAGAGGATTTCCGGAATTGTAAGCCCCGTAACTGCGCCCATATTAGCAAAATTCCCCATATGCGCGGCTTTTGCCGCTCCGGTTGCGGTTCCCACCTTGAAATCCGCCGTATAAGCAAGCGTTCCAGCCGCGCCGGGATCTACCAAGGCGCCGGATGGAAGGATCTCTTTCCAGTATGTGCTAACGGCCGCATGAGATACCTGTTTCGCGGGCATATTCTGGTTCATGATCTGGATTTTGCCATCCACAATACGCATACCGGAAATCCATTTCCAGACATTGCCGACCCAATCAGCGATCCCTTCCCTTGTACCGTCTGAAAACCATGTAGCCGGCCCGGATCCGGTTGCCGTCCTGGTTGTCCTTCTGCCGCCGCTGCCGTCTCCCTCGTCCGCGGTCTGTTCTCCAACCTCATATGTGTATGCGTGGTTCTTGCCATACTGCGTATTGCCGCGCGGCTCAAATCCGGACTTGTGGATCAAGTGGTTAATAACCGCCCTTTCCGCAATGGAAAGCATATGCCAGCCCGCGCCCTTTGCATTGCAGGCCGCCATTGAATTATCAAAATTGATAACCACCGCCGGATCCATGCCGGGCCATGAATAAGCCCTTCCGTTAATGATGCAGTTTACAAACTTGCTGGCGAAAAAGCGTTTGTATTCCACATCATCCACCAGGAAGGCGGAATGCGTCTTTTCCGATCCACCCGTGAAAAGCTGTGCATTTGTCCGCTTGTTTATCGGAATCATGAAAGATGGAAGGTTTATATCATCCTGGATCACGGTACACCCGAACCCCGTCAGCCCTTCCGTTGCAAATTTCAAGCTGTCAAAATTATAGGCTTTCAATTAAAACACCC
>OFGO01002290.1_pt1 | contig 11345 bp, 4 predicted proteins | sample 1521761 | NCBI WGS metagenome assembly OFGO01 (sample SAMEA3504128, study PRJEB24116) | mouse gut metagenome | biome: mouse gut; feature: mouse-associated habitat; material: faeces | place: Denmark | collected 2011
GGACGCCGGGCTTGAGAACCGGCAGGTATTTGAAAATGTGGTCAATGCCCTGCTGCTCAACGAGAGTGTGTATATGCCTGTTCTTCATCTGATGCTTCCGATTGAATTGAATGGGCAGCTGATGTTCTCGGAGATGTGGATTGATCCCGACGAGGATGGCGACGCTTCTTCGGACCCCAAGGAGCGGACGGCTAAGCTTTTGATTAAGTTTGATATTAAGGATGTTGGATTTTTTGATCTTTTGATGGTGTATGAGAAGGAAAATGTGAGTATGCGGCTCTTTTATCCGGATCATCTGTCCTCGTTTGAATCGGATATTAAGAAGGGGATGGGGGAGATCTTGGAACGGAATGGGTTGAACTGTGAATATCTGGGAGTGGAGCAGGCCAAAGGGTCGATTCCTGTATCTGCTGTGTTTCCAAAGATTTTTGAAAGGAAGAATTCGGTCAATGTCACAATTTAATGAGGTTATGAATAAAAAAGCGGTTGCTTTGAAATATGATGAGAACCGGAATGCGGCTCCTGTGATCGTGGCTTCGGGTATGGGATATCTGGCGGAAAAGATCGTGGAGGTGGCCTCGGAGAGCGGGGTGCCCGTCTACGAGGACAACTCCCTGGCCACCATGCTCTCCCAGCTGGCCCTGGGACAGGAGATCCCCGACTCCCTGTACCGCGCCATTGTGGAGATTTACGTCTACTTCCTCAATTTTGATCCCAATGATCCGGAGAAGGCCCGCCGGAAGCGGGAGGCCCTTGAGGCCCCTCCCGCCCCCCAGGCGGAGGACCCCAGCGCCCAGGACGGCGGAGCCGGCCAGGGCCAGAGTGCGAAAGGAGCGACGTGATGGAACGCATTTATCTCATTCTGGACAACAACGGCAACCCGGTTGCCCAGGCGGTGCTGGAGTCCCCGCCGGGTTCCGAGGTGGTGCAGATGCGCCTGACCCGGGAGTCAGACGTGGACTTCGTGGCCCTGGGCGACGTGCAGCTCATCGGTCTGGAGAACAACTGCGTGAACAGGCGGGGTACCGTGACCATGCAGCGGGGCGAGCGGCTGGTCATCAAGCCCGGCGCGGTGCTGGGGGCGGAGGCCAGAGAGAACCTGCGCATCAAGACCGACTTCCAGAGCTTCATGTACCCGGTCACCGGCCGCTGGAAGGGCCAGCGGCCCATCTGGGGCCACGACCTCAGCTGCGGCGGCCTGGCCTTCTACTCCGAGAGCCCGGCCCTGAAGGTGGGCGAGGTAGTGGAGGTGGTGCTGCCGGTGACGGATGAGCCCCTGCTGCTGCACCTGCGGGTGCTGCGGGAGCTCAACAGCGACCGAGAGGGGCTGTCTCTCTACGCGTCCCGGTTTGTGGACATCTGCCTGGACGAGGAGGTGGCCATCCGCAAGGCCGTGTTCAGCATCCAGCTCAACGCCCCCCGGTCCGCCGGGGACGTGTAGGAGCGAGGCCCGCAGCAAAGAGTGAACGGCGCATTCCGCCGCTTTTCCGTGAAGAAAGGAGATCCAAATATGCACCAGACATACCGCGCCCGCTGGAAAACGCGGGCTGTGAGCCTCCTGCTGGCCATGGCCATCCTGCTGGGGCTGGCACCGGCGGTCCCGGGCCAGCAGGCCCAGGCCCACTGGTCCGACGCCTACCTCAACCAGCTGGTGGAGTGGGGCTTCATTCGCTCCGATCAGGCCAACGCCCCCACCGAGGAGCTGAGCCGGGCGGACTTCATGTCCATTGTCAACCGGGCCTACGGCTACCACGTGCCCGGCGAGACCCCCTTCACCGACGTGAAGGAGAACGACTGGTTCTATGACGATGTGGGCATCGCCTACACGGCCAAGTACATCAAGGGCACCTCCCCCACCACCGTCTCCCCCCAGGACACCCTCACCCGGGAGACGGCGGCCACCATCCTGGGGCGCAACATGATGCTTCAGGAGTCCGCCGGGGAGATCCTGGGCTTTACCGATGCCCGGGACATCAGCTCCTGGGCCCGGGGCACCATCAAGTCCTCCCTGGAGCACTATCTGGTCTCCGGCTATGACGACGGCACCTTCCGGCCCCAGAAGGACCTCACCTGGGGCGAGATGGCCTCCATGCTCACCAGCATCGTGGGCACCCCCCTCCAGGAGGCCGGGGACTACGCCCTGGGCGGCGTGTTCGGCAACGTGACCATCACCTCCCCCGGCGTGACCCTCCGTGACAGCATCATCAGCGGGGATCTGTACATCACCGGCGGCGTGGGCCTGGGCGACGTGAAGCTGGAGAACGTCACCGTCCTGGGCCGCATCATCGCCAGCGGCACCGGCGAGAGCGAGAGCGGCGGGGCCAGCATCACCCTGCGCAACGTGGTGGCAGACGAGCTGCTGGTGGATAACCTCCAGGACAACTATGTCACCCTCAAGGCCGACGGCATCACCGAGATCGGCCGCACCACCGTGCGCACCAGCGCCTACATTGAGGACAACACCCCCGACGGCATGGGATTGAAGTACATCTCCCTGGAGGGAGATCCCCCGCCCGCAGAGGGCGAGGAGGGGGCCGAGGACTACGTGCCCGTGCAGCTGGATCTGGCCGGCCGCATCGAGGAGGTGGTCAACCGGACCCCCGGCTCCCAGGTCCGGGCCGCCAAGGGCACCGTGGCCAAGCTGACCGTGGATGAGGCCGCCACCGACTCCACCGTCATCATTGACCGGGGCGCGGAGATTAAGGAGCTGAATCTGGACGTGGCCACCGCCGTGTCCGGCGAGGGCGACATCAAGAAGCTCAACGTCAACGCCCCCGGCTCCACCGTGACCATGCTGCCGGACGAGATCTACATCCGTCCCGGCATCACCGCCGTCATCAACGGTCAGGTCATGGACTCCACCGCCGCAGAGGAATCCTCCCGTGAGCCCATGATCCTCTCCGGCTACCCCACCGTCACCGACATCGCCCCCAACTCCGCCACCGCCACCTTCGCAACCAATAAGCGGGGCACCATCTACTGGGCCGTCAGCGCCATCACCGACGGCTCCGTGGGCGAGGACGACCTCATCAAGCCCCCGGCCTACGGCTCCATCGCCATACAGACCGGCACCGTCATCTCCCCCCAGGGGGACACCGAGGTCACCGCCTCCCTCACCGGCCTCACCGCCGACGGGTCCTACTACCTCTCCGCCGTGATGGTGGACGACAGGGGCCAGCGCAGCCCCACCAAGGTGGTCTCCTTCACCACCCCGGACAACACCGTGCCCGCTTTCAATACGGGCTATCCCTACATGTCCTCCACCTCACCCAAGGACAGCGTGGCCGTGGTGTCCGCCAACAAGAACTGCGTGCTCTACTACGCCCTTATGCCCCAGAACGCCCAGGCGCCCACGGTCAATGAGCTGAAGGCCGCCGCCGTCTCCGGCGCGCTGGGCTACGGCGTGCGCACCCTGGAGAAGAACATCGAGGACGCCTTCCGCATCAACGACCGGCTTCTGGAGGAGAAGACCACCTACACGGTCTACTTCTGGCTGACCGACGCCAACGGGGCCAACAGCTCAGCCGTTATCCCCCTCACCTTCACCACCGCCGACGAGACGCCGCCGAAGTTCATCGTGGAGCCCACCCCCACCCCCACCAGCCCCACCAGCGTGGACCTCTCCTTCCGGCTGGATGAGGACGGCACGGTGTACTGGGTGGCCGTCCCGGCGGGGACCCCCTACCCCTGGCCCGAGCCGGGCACCAACGAGGAGACCGCGCCTCTGAACAGTCTCTACGCCATTTTGCAGGTGACCACCGGCATGAACAAGGGCGCCAACGGCCTGTCCGGCACGGTCCGGGCTGTGATGAACCAGGACGGCACCATCAGCGTCACAGGTATGCTGCCCGAGCAGGCCTACGACTTCTACTACATTGCCAAGGACGACGCGGGCCCGGATAAGAACTACTCCGCCGGCGGCGTGAAGAAGATTACCATTCACCCCTCCGACGGCACAGGGCCCATCGTCCGCCAGTCCTTCACCAAGCCCACCGTGGGCACCACCGAGAGCCCCACCTCCGATACGGATATTGTCCTCACCTTCTCTGAGGACGTGAAGTACAACGGAAAGGGCGGCGGCAGGAGCTTCCTGGAGATGTGGGACGACCTCCAGAGCGCCGCCAGCGAGGCCGAGCGCAAGAGCGCCCGCGACAAGCTCACGGCGGCCCTGCAAGCCACCATCACCCTCTACAAGATCGTGGCCAGCTCCAGCAATCCCCCGCCCCAGGAGGGCTACACCACCTACCATCCCAACACCACCGACTTCCCCTCCGAGTACGTGCTGGACTACACCCAGGCGACCATTGAGCGGGGCCAGAACGGGACCGTGGTGCTCACCTTCCCCAACTCCGGCCTGCACCTGGAGAACGGCGGGCAGTACTGCTTCAAAATCCACGATATCATTGACACCTCTACCGAGCGGAACCCCCTGCGCGGCAACGGCGTGGTGGACTTTATCACCAACAACACCAACCCCGACGGCAGTAACCCGGATGACCACTTTGTCCCGCCCTTCACCGTGGAGCCCGCCATCCTGCGCTTCCTAACCGACGATGAGACGGTGGGCATCGCCCGGGGAGACGGCCCCTACAAGCGCGACGAGGCGGGGGCCATCACCGAGACGCTGGACCATGTGGACTTTAACTTCCATGTGACCCCCGAGTCCACCTCCACCGTCAACCCCACCCTCAGCTACGATCTGCTGTTCTTCACCAAGACCCTGTGCGCCTTTGACCTGTACTACCGGGTCCTTGACGACAACACCAGCAAGGCTGACGGCGCAGGAAACCTGTACACGGCGGATCCCAAGTACGCTCTAGCTCGGTACACCTCCAGCAAGAGCGGCGGCGATCCGGTGGTCAACGGCATCAGCCAGCCCGACAAGAACGGCTGGGTCTATCTGGGCAACAGCGGCGACGTGCGGCCCATCACGGCGGACGACTGGCGAGGCCGGTCCCTGGGCAAGTATTTCAACGGCTGCGACGCCACCAGTTTCCCCATCCTGAAGGATCTGGACGAGGACATGCGCTACCAGTTCGTCATCACCATGACCAAGGTTGGCACCCTGGGCGGGGAGAACGACCGCCCCCTGTGGGACGATCCCGTGTACTTTGAGGTCAACGCCGCCTCCGGTCAGGCCAACCAGCTGGACACCCTGGCCGGCAACAGCGGTATGCCCAACCGGAACGACTGGAATACCTACAAGGACGTGGACGGCAGCCGGGACATCGGCCGCTGGTGGAACCCCAAGGCCAAGCAGGAGCAGAAGACCCTGGAACTGGAAAAGGAGTTCAAGGATGAGCGCCTGCCCCGGTTTGCCACCAACAACCCCATTGTCGTCGAAGTGTCCGACACAGAGGCCAAGCTTCAGATGGCCCTGGCCACCCCGGGGTGGGTATTCTATGCCATCAGCCCGGCTGTGACCAGCACTGCCAGCAACGCCAGCAAGGTCCAGGCCACCCGTAAGCTGAGCCCGGAGGACGGCGACTACACGGTTGGCACTGACACCACGCCGGCCAACGTCATGCCCGTGCCGGGCAACGACGACCTGGTGTTCATCGCCGCAGACAAGAACGCGCCGCCTCCCACGGACGGCTCCGTGTCCATGCCCCACTGGATGAAGGGCGGAAACGGCGAGACGGACGATCCGGCCCTGCCGAATCTGATCGAATATCCCACTCCAGAGAACATCACTGACGGGACGGCCAACGGAATCAGCCGGAGAGGCTCCGTGCAGACCACGGACACGCTGGAGCCGGAGACGGTGACGATCACCGGATTGCTGCCCAACACCATGTACTACCTGTACTGTGTCATCCGGGGCAACTCCACGGAGGATCAATCTCATGTATACATCTATCAGTTCACCACGGACAGAGTCGCCAAGCCAAAGCTGAATCTGGTCTCCCAGGACACCGGCAACGTGACGATGGATACACTGACCAACGCCTCCACTGTGAGATACCGCCTGTATTCCAAAGATGACGCGGATGCGATATGGATTCTTGACCAACCGCTTGCGAGCTATGTGGATCAGTCTCTGCCCGGAGGCATTCCCAGCGCATACGCTGGCCTGACCATACGGCAGGCGCTGACCAAAACATACTCTTCGGGCGAGGTTGGGGATGCAACAGGAGCCTATATTCCCTCCCGGCCAGGAATTCCAGACTTCTATGATGGCGGTTACTCCGTGTTTGATATCTACGCCAATGAGGATGCAAGATCGAAGGTATACCAGCTGATTATCAGCGGCACGGCCACGTCGGAGAACCCGCCGGACGCCGACTACACCAACCAGGCAAAGGCGTTCGGCTCTGTGTCTACCAGAGGGGACAGCAACCCCGTCCTGGGACCCCAGAGTCTGGCGGATGCGGTGGACCCGCCGCCCAACAGCTATGTCTTCCTGGCCTGCGCCGTCAGCACGACCCGCACGCCGGGAGAGCCTACGGCGGACCATCTGCGGGCCTCCTTCAAGGCGATTGATCCCCATGAAAAGGGGTCCGGCGGCGCGCCGAATGTGAATAACGCTGTAATTGGTGAGCTGACAAAGCCCGATTCGGGCAGAGGTTATAACGGCTCTGTCATTCTTACCTTCGACAAGAGAGTATTTACCAACAACCGCGTTCCGGCGGACAGCCAGATATTCCAGGAGTTCCTGATGACAACAAGCAAGGACACCCGTGTGGTGGTCACACCGGCGGGCGGCGGCAATTCGGCGGTGTCGTCCTATCTGATCAGCTTTACAAACCTGCCGGTATCCAGTAGCATCTATATTGACGGCAACTATCAGATCAAGAACATCAACGGCACCGGAGCGGAGGAGCCCCTGACAATCAAGCTTAATCAGGAGGAGCCCAAACGGGAGGGCGAGACGGAAAACAGGGTCTATCTCACGGTGGATTGGGGTACTTCCTTGGAGCAGCACCCAGACTATAGGCACTGGGAGGGCGATCATTTCCTGCCAGCGGACCTTGATAAGGAGGATGCCTCGATACATCTGACAAATCTCGCTTTAAGCAAGAGTAGCGGCGCTGGAACGCTAGCCCCGCAAACCGGAGCTTATGACTATGAGATCACTATGGATGTGGGAGCTAACATGACCGTTACCGCCGCAGTTGAACCAACCACGGCGGCAGACAGCGCAACCATCACCTGGAGCCAGACTGGCGGATGTCTGACCGTCACTCCCGCAGCGGGAGGCCGCACGGCAACCATTACGGCGAACAAAGCGCCCGATGCCGGACAGACGGCAGTACTGACCGTTACGGCGCAGGGCAGCAATACCATCACCAAGCGAATATTGGTTACCATCAGGACGGCCACAGTCACCGGCATAAGCGCCAACGGTAAAGCCCTGACAAAGAACGCCGATGGGGTCTATGAGATGGAGATGTTCTATACCACCACAGGCGAGCAGCAGGCGCAGAAGATCACGGTGGATATCGGCGGCGTTTCCGCCCAGAGTGCAAGCAATGTAAAGCTGACTGTGGATGGCGGCAAGGCCCAGACCGGGGAGAGCTTAATTAAGGACCGGGACAAGAATCTCAAGACAACCGGCAATACCGTGCAGTTTACGCTGGATTCCAATGAGATTAAAAAGGCCGCCGCCAACAAGGCCAAAAAGACAGAGGACGTTGTTGCCACCTTCACCATTGGCGTGGGAGGCAGCACGGACGACAAGACAAAGCTGGAAGTCACCGTAAAGCTGAAGCAGGGAGACAAGAGCGATTCCGGCATATTCAGTCAGACGCCAGCAAAAAAGAAGTAACTCACCCCACGGGAGCGGGCCTGCGCCCGCTCCCGCTTTCCCTGTGGGGGAAGCGATGAAAAGGAGGGCTAACCCATGAAGAGCACCACAGTGCGCCGCTGTCTGAGCCTGCTGCTGACACTGGCGCTGACCTTCTCCCTGGCCGCGCCGGTCCGGGCGGACGAGACCACAGAGGGCGACGGCACAGGCACGGAGGACACCACCCTGAAGGACATGAAGCTCACCGGCCCCGTTGGCGACAACCGGCTGGAGGAGGGCGTTCTGGACGACACCTACACCCTGAAGCTGGAGGCGCCCGTCACCAACGGGGAGCGGGACGGCATCCAGCTCAACGCCGTCCTGGAGCCCCAGAGCAACGCCACCCAGGGCCTCCACGTCTCCTGGTCCTCTGACAAGCAGGACATTGTGCAGGTGGAGGAGATGGAGAACGGCCGCAAGGCCAAGATCATCCCCCAGGCCCCCGGCGACGGCGCCACGATCACCGTCTCCGCCGGCGATGATACCAAGCGGGTGACCAAGACCATCACCGTCACCGTCAGCGGCATCAGGCTCAGCGACAGTCTGGCAAAGGACGGCATCACCGTGGCGGAGAACGCCTATGAGACCATCAAGCTGGACACGGACTTCTTCCTCTACGGAGACGCCAAGGGCGGCACGATCGAGGTCTCCGTGGTGAACAACAAGCGCAGCGTCATCCCCCGGGTGGAATCGGACAACTCCATCACCGTGGAGGGCATCAGCGCCGACGAGGCCACGGTGGTCATCACCGTCACCGTCCCGGGCAAGGTCTACACGGCGGAGTTCCCGGTCAAGGTCACCGCCAGCAGGGCCACCATCGAGCACACGACCGGGGTCAGCGCCAGCGAGCCCCTGAAATTCTCCGAGCTGGAGGCCAAGATCAAGGCCCAGTGCAAGGAGATCACCGGCGGCGAGCTGGCCTCCATCACCGGCGTGACCGTCTCCACCGCCCAGGGCACCCTCTACCTGGGCTACAAGTCCGAGGCGGACACAGGCGCAGGGGTGGCAGGGAGCCACTCCTACTTTGTGGACGGGGCGGTCCGGGGCCCCTACATCAAGGACATCACCTTTGTCCCCAACATCACCTTTGCCGGGGAGAAGGCCACCATCCACTACACGGGCATGAACCAGAGCGGCCGGTCCTTCAAGGGCGAGATCCTGGTGACCCTGAAGGAGACGGAGACGGACGTGTCTATCACCTCGGACCAGGGCAAGCCGGTGGCGCTGTCGGCGGCGCTGTTCAGCAAGGTCTGCCAGAGCGAGCTGGGCTCCCCCCTCAGCTACGTGATCTTCACCCTGCCCCCGGTGAGCCAGGGGGAGCTGTACCAGGACTACAAGGGGGAGGGCGACTACGGCATGAAGGTCTCCTCCACCCAGAAGTACGATCAGAGCGAGATCAATGACCTGACCTTTGTGCCCGCCCCCGGCTTCTCCGGCACGGTGCGCATCGGCTACGCCGGCTACAGCGTCTCCGGCGGCAAGTACACCGGGGAGCTGGTCATCACCGTCACCCAGGGGCTGGACGCGGGAATCGAGCTCTACGACGACGGCCGGGGGTACATCACCTTCTCCACCGGCAGCTTTGAGAGCTTCTGCTTCGCCGCCACCGGGGCGCGGATGGGCTACGTCTCCTTTACGCCCCCCTCCACCACCCAGGGCAGCCTCTACTCCTACTGGCGGGGCGGAGATAACCGGGGAACCCTGGTGACGGCGGAGGATCGGTACTACCCCACCGGCGCGCCCCGGGTGGAGCAGGTGACCTTCGTAGCCGCGGAGGGTTTCCACGGCACGGTCCGGGTGCCCTTCCGGGGGGTGGACGTCAACGGCAAGGAGTTCTCCGGCACGGCGGAGCTGAACTTCCAGTCCAGCGGGGCTGGGGACGTGAGCTACTCCTGCGTCCCCGGGGGGTACGTGAAGCTGGTGACGACGGACTTCAACAGCCTCTCCATGGACCTCACCGGCCAGCGGCTCCACTACGTGGTGTTCAACGCCCTGCCGGATCTGAACCAGGGGACCCTCTACCATAACCGCACCAGCGCTGGGTCCATCGGCACCCGGGTAACCACGGCCACCAAGTACTTCAACAGCGCCACCCCCTATCTGACGAACCTGTCCTTCTGGGCCAAGGAGACGTTCCGGGGGAGCGTGGAGGTGCCCTTCACCGGCTGCGCCGTGTCCGGGGAGACCTTCTCCGGGGTGATGGTCGTGAGCAGCACCTCCGGCGGCGGGAGCGGCTCCAGCGGCGGCCGGGTAAGCTACGCCACCTCCGGCCGCCAGACCGTGACCTTTGACAGCGGCGACTTTGACGCGGCGTGTCAGGCGGCGGTGGGGTCCTCCCTCAATTACCTCCGCTTCACCCTGCCCTCCTCCGGCCAGGGCATTCTCTACCTGGGCTACCGGGAGGGGGAGCCCACCCGGGCGGTAAGCGGGTCCGACAGCCTGTACCGGGGCGGCGAGATGTCGGTGTCCAACGTGACGTTCATGCCCGCCGTGGGCTTCTCCGGCGTGGCCTCCATCCCCTTCACCGCCTGGACCATCGGCGGCTCCCAGGTCAGCGGCACGGTGGAGGTGACGGTCAGAGCCGGCACGGGGACCCTGACCACAGTGCAGTACGCCACCTACGGCGCGCCGGTGACCCTGCGGGCCTACGACTTCCAGGCCGCCGGAGCCGGCAACCAGCCGGTGAGCCTGCGCTTCACCGGCCTGCCGGAGGAGAGCCAGGGCAGGCTGTACTACCAGTACGTCAGCCCCATCCAGTACAGCTGGAAGGCGGACGTCACCACCGACTACAGCCTCGGCGGCGATCCGTCGGTGTCCAACCTGACGTTCCTGCCCAAGGCGGGGTACACGGGGGTGGTGAACATCCCCTACACGGCCACCAACGCCGACGGCAGCGACTACTCCGGTACGCTGCGCATCACTGTGGAGCGCGCCGGGACCTCGGCCAACTTCCGGGATCTGGCGGGGAGCGGGGCCCAGACCATCTCCGCGGCGGACTTCCTCCACGATCTGGGAGTAGTCAACGGCATGAGTCCCGGCCAGTACGGCCCCGGGCTGTCCATCCGGCGGGGCGACTTCTGCCTGATGCTCTGCCGGGCCTTCCGGTTTGAAACAGGCGGCGGCACGGGCCGGTTCTTCACCGACGTGCCCGCCGGCGCCTACTACGCCGAGGCGGTGAACACCCTCAGCGCACTGGGCATCGTCAACGGCACAGGCAACAACCGCTTCCTGCCCAGCGCCTCCATCTCCCGCCAGGACGCGGCCCTTATGGTCCAGCGCACCCTGGCTGCGGCGGACATGGACCCGGGCAGCGGCTCGGCCAAGGACCTCAACGCCTACGCCGACGGCAGTCAGGTGAGCAGCTACGCCCAGGGGGCGGTGGCGGGCCTGCTCCAGCTGGGCCTGCTGCCCGTCAGCGGGAACCAGCTCTCCCCCCGCGCCGATCTGACCCGCGGGGACATGGCGGTGCTGCTCCACCGGGCCATGACCCAGTGACGGGCGGGAAAACCGCAACAGAGCGGATTGCGTGAAAAGCGGCAGCCGGCAGTCTATGGTTAGA
>OFGO01002291.1_pt1 | contig 11344 bp, 9 predicted proteins | sample 1521761 | NCBI WGS metagenome assembly OFGO01 (sample SAMEA3504128, study PRJEB24116) | mouse gut metagenome | biome: mouse gut; feature: mouse-associated habitat; material: faeces | place: Denmark | collected 2011
GCCTCAAGCTGCGCATAATGTGCCCGGACCGTTCCCGGCACCTCCTCCTGCATCGTGGCCAGATCATACAGTTTGTTTACCATGGCAATGTCAATCTTTGCCGGACACGGTGCACAGTGCCCACAGTATGTACACTGTCCCGTGGAAAAAGCATGACGAGGAGCCAGTGCCAGAACGCTGGCGTAGTCCTTCTCCTCCTCCGATGCCATCTCGTAAGCCGTCGCCTCATACACATGCTGCGGTGTATCATAGCCTACCATTACCGCCGCAACCGCCGGCCTTGTCAGAGAATAGTGCAGACACTGCACCGGCGTCAAGGCAACTCCAAACGGCGATCTGTGTGCATCAAACAGACGTCCGCCAGCATACCCCTTCATCACGGTAATTCCCACACCATTCTGTTCACACAGCTTATACAGCTCCTCCCGCTCCGGTGCAATACCACCCAGATGCTCATCAAAACTCTCTGCAAAATAATCGTCTATATTCGTTATAGGCGGCAGCATATCAAAGGCCGGATTAACACTGAATAAGATCATCTCGATCTCTCCCTGACAAGCCGCCAGCTTCGCTGTCTCCGGATTGTGGGTGCTCATACCGATATGCCGAATCACACCGTCTCTTTTCAACTGCCGCACATACTCCATGAATTCCCCACCGATGACCCTGTCGAACTCCTCCGTCGTATCGATAAAGTGGATCATACCCAAATCTATGTAATCCGTCTGCAGCCTGGTCAACAGATCCTCAAAAGCAGGCTTTACTTTCGCCAGATCCCTCGTCCTCACATACTGCCCGTTCTCCCAAGTGGAACCGATATGGCCCTGGATGAACCATTTCTCCCGCCGTCCTTTGATGGCCAGACCGATATTTGAGCGAACGTTAGGTTCCGACATCCAGCAGTCCAGAATGTTGATCCCTTCCTTTTCACAAGTCTCGATAATGTCCCTTACTTCTTCCGTATTGTGACGCTCCAGCCACTCCCCGCCTAGTCCGATCTCGCTGACCATCAGCCCGGTCTTTCCAAGTTCTCTGTACCTCATACGCCCTTCTCCTTTCCGCGGCAATGTTCCCTGCCGTTTGCTCACATTTCCTGAAAGCTCTCAACACCAATCGGAAGATCCTTTTCCTTCTCAGGTTGTCTCCCTTTCCTTGAAAATCGAATTATCAATACGTGTAAGCCACTAGTCACAGTATAACATATATCGTTGCTGCTTGAAACAAGCTCTGAAAGAAGAAGCCCGTTACTGTATTTCTAATGAAATCATCTCATACATATGCCAGCATCAAGAGGGCTGCGTTAGTAACAATTTGAACTCTCTCTGTTCGACTGTCGAACTTTTAATCACGATGATTTCAAACTGTGTTCCCATATGAAGGGGCGCAACACTGCTTGTCAACCGATTAGGCGGGCAGGTAGTATTTCAATCCACGCTCCCACAAGGGGAGCGACTTAAACCTTACGTTTCCTGCCCTTAAAAAAGTTTTTCAGTTTCTTACGCCGCTCCCGCTTCTCCTTCTCCGCCAGGATCCGTTCCTCTTCTTCCCAGTCAAAATGAGGCTTATAAAGTTCTGGATTCAGTTCTTTCGGAGGGTCTCTTAAGATATCAGGCCTTTCACGCATTCCACACTCTCCTTTACTAGCTTATACATCTCCGTAAACCGCTCTTCCATGAGCTTCGGATGGTCGCAATAATACTGATTTCAATACACGTTCCCGCGAGGGGAGCGACGCGACTGTTGCGGTGTTGTCCTTTGCGATATAGAATTTCAATCCACGCTCCCGCGAGGGGAGCGACCCAGGCAGCAGTGGAAGCTGCTAAGATACATATTATTTCAATCCACGCTCCCGCGAGGAGAGCGACCACGACAGACGGCACTACGATGACGCTGAAAACAGATTTCAATCCACGCTCCCGCGAGGGGAGCGACATCGTTGAGTACGTATGCTTGATGTACAAATACATTTCAATCCACGCTCCCGCGAGGGGAGCGACCTAAGCAGTCCTTTAATAATCGTGCATCATCTGTAATTTCAATCCACGCTCCCGCGAGGGGAGCGACCAAGATGACACAAATACCTTGCATACCCTCTGAAAATTTCAATCCACGCTCCCGCGAGGGGAGCGACATGGGCAGTCAGCAAACGTATGAAACGGTTTTATATTTCAATCCACGCTCCCGCGAGGGGAGCGACACTGTTGTAGGGCATATGGTTGATGGAGGTGTTATTTCAATCCACGCTCCCGCGAGGGGAGCGACAAATACTCTGACGCAGCACGTTTTCGTCAGAATCATTTCAATCCACGCTCCCGCGAGGGGAGCGACATATATGGTGTCTCTTGATCTGCTACATCTCGCAGATTTCAATCCACGCTCCCGCGAGGGGAGCGACATGCCGACACAGCCGCCATTCTCTGCACATGGGTCATTTCAATCCACGCTCCCGCGAGGGGAGCGACTGTTGATAACATCCACGTTTGACTCAAAAGCATTATTTCAATCCACGCTCCCGCGAGGGGAGCGACCATTTTCTCTCTTGTCTCTTTCCAGTCTTTTGCTATTTCAATCCACGCTCCCGCGAGGGGAGCGACTGAATCATTCCATTCAAAATCACTATGCAACACAATTTCAATCCACGCTCCCGCGAGGGGAGCGACGAGTCTCCGTCAAAAGTGATTTCAGTATCGTAAGATTTCAATCCACGCTCCCGCGAGGGGAGCGACGCAGCTCTTCCGCCGGCTCTGCAGATACAGCGTCTATTTCAATCCACGCTCCCGCGAGGGGAGCGACTCAATCAGGTTGCGGAAGTTCAATGCCATGTTCGTATTTCAATCCACGCTCCCGCGAGGGGAGCGACCGCAAATATTACCTATTTCTTTTATGTCAAAGATTCTTACTTAAGCAATATTCACAAATTACAATATTTTCTAACTATACAAATATAAAATCCCTTATATTAATTTGTCATTTCCCTGGTGCGAACCTCTCAGGCATTTCATGTTAATATCGCTATCGCACCATCCTAGATCATCAGAGTTCCTTCGGCCTCATAAGAACTTTTACAACCAAAATGCTCAACCTTCGTCCGATAATTATTTCCAAGATAATAAAAGCGCAGGCTATCCTCTTTTTCATTGATTAGAGTTACAAGCCGATCTTTTAACAACAAAAGCTGTGAAGCGTCCAGGATACATTCAAACACAGAATTCTGAACGCGCTGCCCATAATTGACACATTCTTTTGCAACTTTTCTAAGACGGCTCTTTCCTGCTGCACTCTGCGTCGAGACATCATATGTGATCAATACTAACATTCATACACCTACTTCCATAAAAATGGCGGATACTCATCAACATCACCACGTATTGTACGGGCAAGCAACAGTGCCTGCACATAAGGCACCAGTCCCCACTCGATCTTTTCTTTCAGGTACGGGTGTGTTATGGTCTCTCTTTTGTGCTTCTGCCATGCACCGAAAAACACTTTCCGTCCATCATCATTCAAGAACACAGCCCCATCCTTCTGTTTCTCAAAATGAGCTGCCTGAATCGCTTTCGTGTTTATCAAAGTCAAAACAAATCTGTCGGCTAAAACCGGTCGGAGTTCTTCCATCAGATCCAATGCCAGGGATGTCCGGCCGGGTCTGTCCCCATGCATAAAACCGACATAGGAATCCAGCCCTACACTCGAAAGCGCATTTGCGCAGTCGCCTGCAAGAATTGTATATGCAAACGACAGCAGCGCATTTATATTATCGAGCGGCGGTCTGCGGTTTCTGGTAATAAACGCAAAATCATCCTTCTGGTTTAATATCATCTCATTAAATACTGAAAAATACTGCTCCGCAGCTTTTCCTTCTATTCCCCGAAGTTCATCCAGATGCAGTATACTGTCTATCTTCGGCAGCGTATCATACAGGAAATCAGATATCTTTTTAAGCTTTTCAGCATCTACCCGATATGCATGATCACGCAAAGTGCGCTCTATGCTCCATCTGCTGTTAAAAACTTTTCCGACAATCATATTTTTAGCATATCTTACACTTTTATCATCGTCATCCGATATACGATATTGTTCTTTTCTCAGCAGCACATTACCGTATTCTTTTCCGCTGACCCTTGCCCAAAATGCACCTCTGGGCGAAAAGAAGCTCATACCGATCTTCCGCTCTGCACAGGCGCCCATCAACGCCGGACTGCTGCCTTTGTATGTAAAACAGATAATGTTTTCCAGAGTATGAAGTGGAAACCTTCCGAGCGTTTTCTCCCCATCCTGTATCACAACGTTTTCTCCGTCAAGCGTTAAATAGCAGCTCTCTGTCATAACATATAAGGTATTCAATAATTTTCGCACGTCAATACTCCTGCCATTTTCAAATACTATGATCCCAAAATAATTTAATCATCTGCCTTTATGCCTTTTTCAATATAATCCCGCACTTTTACTGTCTTTTGCAGTTTTGGCAGGCATAGATTTTCCAGTGAACATGCCTTACACTTCTTTGTCGGCTTTACATTCGGCGTATATCCTCTTTGAAACAGCTCATGCATTTCCTTCGCCGCATTTCTCACTTCTTCCCGCAGGCTGTCCGTAAAGTCCACGTGGCTACGCCGTCTGTTCTCTCCATAATACAGATACCCGTCCTGCACATATACCTGCAGCATTTCTTCGAGACACATTGCCTGTGCACATAGTTGCAGTTCGTCTGCATTATTTTCTTTCGGCGTCCCACGCTTATACTCTACAGGTATCGGTTTCCATTTTCCATCATACCCAAATAGGCTGACACCGTTTTCATCGTGATGAAATTCTACAACGTCACACTGTCCGCTGAGTCCAAGGTTCCGCGATGAAATACGCATCCCTCTTATGATCAGCAAGTCTCCTCTTTTTTCAAAAGAAGCGGCATCATGCGCTTTCTTATGCATCAGTTCACCGGCAGTTGTTCTATAATTTTCAGCCCATTGCTGCTCAATATGTATCATGGCCCACTGCTTTCTGCAAAACGCAAAGTGCTGAATACCGGAAAGCATCAGATAATCTTCCTCACCATACATGCTTAAATCCCTTCTATCTCCTCCAATACCAGATCCGGTAAAGAAGCAACTTCAATATGATAGTCTTCAAACTCCTTCGGATCATCTGTCTTCGCTGTAATGTCAATCAGTCTGTGAACTTTCGCAGATGAATATTGTCCCATAGGGCAGTTATGCCTCCACCAATACACCTTGCATACTTCCATGCTTCCGTCAGGTCTTGCCGATGAACTGTCATTTACAAACAATGTACGCAGAGCTTCTTTGATCTTCTCCGCATCTTCATCGCTGAATCCTGTTTTGCTGGCAAGCTGGTGATTGATGCTGCCCTTTATGACATACAGGGCTGAATATATTTTATGTTTCATGCCCATTGTGTCGGACGATTTTTTCTCTTTGGTCTCACTGTTGACACTTTTTGTGATCTGCATACTGTCAATCGAAACCGGCAGTACACTGAAAGCCGAGTGAACCGAAACCGGTCCTCTCACACCTACGGACACACTGTCATCTTTAAAAGCAAACACCTGGCCAAAACTCCGAACATCGATCCACTTCTCACAGGCTGCTCTGGCATAGGCATCCTTATCTTTATTCTTCAATGCTTTCTGCATGTCGGTATTGCTTTTCGCCCGGTCGGCAAGACTCCTGCAGCCGTCATCGGCGCGTTCGTCGCTCTGCACGAAAATAGCTTCCCCCATATCCTGAAGCCGGTTTCTGATCTTTCTCTTAATGCACACATCCGATATTTCTCCATACCCGTCATAAGTCTCTCTTGGTCTGTTGCCATTAAGCGGATCTCCATTCGGATTTGCATTTTTAACCATTACCAGAACCTCAAAATCAATTTTGTTTGTAAATTCACTCATAATAATACCCTTGCCTTTCTCCTTATTTTCTTCCATGTCTGCGTATGTATGACGGTATCTTACGGTTGACCTTCCGTACTGTCCTTTTTCTGAAACGACTTCTTCATATACTCGATCTGCTGATAATATCCCGGCAAATACAGTTCCGTTAATGCTGTATTATCAAACTGACTCTCTGCAAACTGCGTCATGATCTCACCGGTCCATTCCTCGAATTTCTTCCGCTCATAATCATTTAGTTTTCTTTCATAGGCGATCAGATTTTCTCTGATCGTCTTTGAGGTTCTGGCCGGTCTGCTGCTGTAGGCATTCCAATAGCGCTTCGCATTCGTTGTACGCCCCTCTTTTACCTTACCGTTCTCGTCACGTTCATACATCGCCCGTTGTTCCATATAGTCATATACGGCCAGCAGTCTTCCGAACAAAACATTTCGGTCCTTCCCATTGTCATGCAGGAAATTATCCATTGTCATGTTTCCCCTTTCATAGTTAAATCTTATCATTGCACATGTAACACACAGCACATCGTTATACCAGATAAAGTCACTCATTGTCTGCGGCATGGAGGCCCGCCGTACTGCTGCTCTGATGATATCCTGCGGAATTTTGCCTTTTTTTCCGGTTATACATGGCAGTAACCGCATTATCGTTGCTCTGATCAGCTTTCCGTCTGCCTCCAGCCATTCCGTCCTCTGCACGCCATATGCCGCCAACGCCATATCTCTGGGTGAAGGCGTGCACTCGCAGGTAATCCGTCTTCTGCTTTCTTCCGTATTGCCTGCCTTAATGCTGCGACGCCATTTGCAATGCTGCTGCCAGTTTAAGATCGCATTTATATATTGGTCCCCGCCCATCTCATCATAGTACACCACTGAAAGCCTGCCGGTAGTAGCCGCATCCAACGCTATGACTGCTATTTTATCTTCTGTTCTGATTTTTCCGGCATATCCGTTTACCGCATTGTTAAACTGTTGTGCAAAATATTTACCCGTATCGTATTTGGTGATATCTGCGGTCTCGTATGTATCCAGATTATCAAAATCAAAGTCAAACTCGTCAATCCCATGCCAGGCATTGATCGAATCCTTCATCATGTCCGGCACCTGCCGGTTCCTGTTTACCATCCAACAGACAATGGCCGACTCGTCACGTGTATATCCCTGTTTTTGAAGCAGCCACCTTAAAGCGTTATGTGCCTTCTGGGATGTGTCATATCCGACCGAAACTGCCTGTTCCTTTGTCGTAAACCTTCCGCGATAAGTAAAGCCGGATTCGTCATTTCCGGAGATCAGCTTCGCTTTGTCTGCGCTGTTGCGTATTTTGGATGGATGCTTGTCCGAGCAGGATGCTGTCTTTCCGGATGCATAGCACAGTTTCTTTCCACCCGCTCTCTGACGGTAATACTCACTGTACTTTCTGTACAACTCCTGGTTTTTCCAAACCTCCTGCGGCATAACTGCCCCGAACACTATGAACCGCACATTTGCCCCGGTCTGCCCCAGTCCCTGTATCTTAACCTGATCTGTAATGATACCGTTATCATTCGGCTCCAGCGTTTTGCTCATGATCAGATCCTGTATCAGCGTTCTCCTGCCAAGATACTTATATACCGCCTCTATCATAGGATGGGAATACTCCGATTCTGTCCAGTCTCGCAGCAGTTCCATATAAGCTTCATAATATTTTTCCTTGTTATCACCCGTATACGACGTATAATCCCCTGCTATATAGCAGAGTTTATCACATAGCGGATGAGGCGCAATTCCGCTGCTCCTTGCCGCCGAATCTTCCGTGACCGGAATGACCGTGACCGCATCCCTGCCTTTATCCAGCTTCCTGGCCCTTTGAAAATTTCCGTTCTGGTCGATGGTCACCTCAATCTGTGCATTAAAAGTCGAATGGGAGATCGGAAGCAATACGGCCTGATCGTTCCTGTCAACACCTGCCAGCTCAGCATAGACATCATATGTATCAGCTAAAGTCTTGAGCCACGCCAAATAAATCACCTCCTTCAAACTCCTGCAGTCCCCTGAAATTTTTTCCCGGTTCAAATTCTTTCTGTCCGGCATCCCGTAGTATATGTCTGATCTCACATTGCTCAGGCCGTAAAAAGTGTATGATACCGTTTTTCATCTGTGCATTCCAGAGGCGTACAGTCATCTTTCCCTTTTCTTCCTCTCTGTCAGCCTCATCAGGATACGTTATACCGTGAACCATAATGCCAAAGGACAGATCAGTTCCGTCATACGCTCCTTTTCCTTCACCAAAGGCGCAGGGCTCCACATATCCCTGACACTCTCTTGCCCCTAAGAAAATATCCCTTCTTCCGCCCCTTGTAACCATTCTGTTGGCAATATCATAATGTTTGTTTTCGTTGCGGTCATGGGACAGGTCCTTCCGGTTTTCATTCCATTCAAAATGCGCCCTTACCTGGTATGCCACCTCATGCAGATACGTATAATAGGACAGATCATTACCACCACTGTACTTGATCGGCCTGATCCCCTTTGATTCTGTCCGAATCAAGTTCATGATGCGGCACTCGTCAATGATCCAGGTTATGGTAGGCTTCCAGTATATGGATTCCGTTATCCCTTTCAGCGCCTGATAAGTAGGTATCTGATAGCTGCATTTTTCTCCGCCTGTCTTTGACAACGGATCCGTAAACAACGCATATCTACCGGACACACAATATTCAATAATATTTGGCTTTTCCATGCTGTAACCGTCCTCTCTTAAAATATCAGCGTTTCCCACTCCGGAGTAATTCCATATTCCATCTGATAAGCCCCGGGCGAGGCTATCATATACAGATCCGGTGTCCTGTCACTCACAGGCTGTATCAGTCCTTCAAACTGTTTCAAACTGTTTCCCCTGACATTCACCGTGTACCTCTGTGCCTGCCGTATATAAGCCTTTAATCCCGCCGGATCGACTGCGTTCTGAATAGCTTCTATGATCTTAGCACCCTTCTTGTAGGGGACGATCACCCCAAATGAATCATCGTCTATCACCCGGTATTGCTGTCCTGCCGTCTTATACGCCTGATTCATCAGATTCTTCTTTTCTTTGGGTCTAAATCCTCTCGACAAAAGCTCCAGAATACTCCTATCCAATCCCTCAAGAGGGAAGTTCATTTTATCTGACGCATTGAAGTATACATTCTTATAAAAGACATCCATCCATTTCGGCATCAGCAGGCTGTCCTTTGTAGCACTGTCCTTGTATTGCCAGATCACACTTTCCGTCGCTCTGATATTTTGCTGCAGCTCCGTCATATTTCCCGCGTTCTCACCTTCCAGATCAATGAGATGGATCATCCCGCTTTCCAGCTCTCCATTTCTGTTGCAACGGCCTGCAGCCTGCGCTACACTATCCAGTCCAGCCATAGATCGGTATACATACTCAAACGAAATGTCGACGCCAGCCTCGATCAGATTAGTGCTGACCACAACGATCGTCTCCTGCTTTTTCTCAAGAATCTCCTTAATGTTCTTAATCTTATCGCTTCGATGTTCCGCACATAAATTTGTCGTAAGATACTCCGCCGGAATTCCCCGCGCTTTTAGTCTGTCATACAGGCTTCTCACTGCGGACTTTGTGTTCAATACCACAAGAATGGACCGGCAGTTCACTGTCCGCCCGGCAATCTCTTCTGCCAGACTCTCGATGGAATACCTGCTGTCTGCTTCCGGCGTAGTTATCTTTACCCGTTCAAACTTATAAAACCAATCCGCTGCATTTTCTATCATATACTTTGGCTTGCTGTAACAGATCGGACATTTCGCTTCCGCCAGCGTCGGCTGCGTAGCGGTACACAGGATAATATTCGTATTACATACGGCGTTTAAGAAATTGCACATATAATTAAAAGTATGTATGCACTTCACAGGCATCGACTGCACTTCATCAATGATCACGACCGCATTCACCAGACGGTGCATTCTCCTTATGGATTCCCCTTTGTCTGAAAAAAGGGTGTTCATAAACTGAACAAACGTGGTGCAGATAAACGGCTCTTCCCAATTAATATCAAATCTGGAAGCTATGTTGTTCCTGTAGTCCTCACCTGTCCCTTCTTCCTTCCTGATCACGGAAGAATGATGCTCCAGTATCCAGTCATCTTCGCCAATCGCTTCCCGAAACACCTGCGCGTTCTGTTCCGTGATGCTGATATAAGGTGAGACATATATAACGCGCTCGGTCTCCGGATGCAGCCTGCAATATTCCAGTGCATAAGCAAGACTGCCAAGTGTTTTGCCACCGCCTGTGGGAATCGGCAGACAGTAAATACCGGCAGGATATTGTCCGAATCGTCTGCATTCTTCCTGCAGGGAATTTCTTGCGTCATAGATTACTCTTTCTTTATTAGACAGCCTAGAAAGCTCTATTCTCTCTTGCTTCTCCTGCATATATGCTTCAAAGTTCCTGCCGGCCTGCCGGAAAATATCCTTCGTATTATATGCGGCCGGTTTTGACAGCACATCGACATTATCCATAAAGTCGGAAGTCGCTTCCCAATCAGAATCAATCAATATAGACAGGATTAGGCGTTGGAGACAGGCAAGCAGATAAAGCCTGCAATCCTCCATTGCTTCTTTCGCATTTATGTTATGGCCGCAAAGTAGTAACGGCTTTAATCTTCCAAACAACTCTTTTATTTTGTTCCAGGATAAATCGAATTCTTCCGCGGCCTCCCCAAATATCCTTTCTTCGTCATATTCACTCAAATAATCCTGTTTTGCATTGCGGTATGCTTCATCATAATCATCAACCTTATTTAATTTTGCAAAAAAGAGGTCATTATGATCCGCGTCTACACAATCAAACATGCCATGGTGCGCCGCGATCGCATAGGAAATCATCTCAACCATAATTTTGGCACTGCCTTTCACATCGCCAAGGCTGTCATGATACCGCTCATAAATATATTTCGCTCCCGTCGATGCATGACTGATGGTTCCTTTAAGCTTGCGCCTTACCTTTTCATCCGCGAGAATATATGTGCTGAAGCTGTCCTTCTCTTTACCCATATCATGGTATATGGCACACAGGGACATGACCCTGGCAAGTCCGCACCGCCTTCCTTTTTCTCCGCATAAAAATACGGTCTTCTTCGTATGTTCTGCCACAGATTCTTTTCTGTTAAGTCCGTCTTCTGATATATGAGCAATCATATGGGTTTCTTCCTCTGGTTTCCCTGTATTATCTTGAGTAATGTATGATGTGACATTATATATCTTCATTAGTAATGCAGTTATAAATGTCCTATAAACATAGGTTAATACTTCAATATAAGATTGTCAAGAAGAATATCAATAGTACTTGATAATTATCCTTACATTGCGTAAAATGTTTCTGTCACTTAAATAAGTGTGGATTGAAAAATTAGCAATGCGGTTAATGTTTACTCAAGATGGCTGGCGGCAGTTCAAA
>OFGO01002295.1_pt1 | contig 11330 bp, 10 predicted proteins | sample 1521761 | NCBI WGS metagenome assembly OFGO01 (sample SAMEA3504128, study PRJEB24116) | mouse gut metagenome | biome: mouse gut; feature: mouse-associated habitat; material: faeces | place: Denmark | collected 2011
CCGCGTTGGCGCACACCACCGGACAGCCAAAGGTCATCGCCTCCAGCGGCGGGATGCCGAACCCCTCGTACAGGGAGGGGAACAGGAATGCCGACGCATTCTCATAAAGTGTGTTCTTCTCCCCGGCAGACACATAGTCGGTAAAAATCACATCTTCCTTACAGCTGATTTCCTTGACAGTCTGGAAGATTTCCTCATCCCGCCACCCACGGCCACCGGCCAGAACCAGCTGGTGGGGAATGTGGTATTTCTCTTTTAACAGCGCAAACGCCCGCAGCAGGCGAGCCAAATTCTTCCGCGGCTCAATCGTGCCCACGTACAGCAGATACGGCCTGTGAATCCCCCATTTCTGACAGCACACTCCGAAATCCGCTGTCCCGGGCTGTAGGGACGGCGCGGGGTATACCACGGAGATCCTCTCCGCCGGAACCCCCAGCAGCTCCGTGATCTCCGCTTTGGAAAATGCAGATATGGTCAGGATACGGCTGCTGCGCTCTACACTGTACTGGATATTTTTCTTAATCCTACGCAGGTTCTTTGCCGCCATGGTCTCCGGACAGCGCAGATGGGTCATGTCATGGACCACTGTCATGACATGACCGCTTACCCGGGGCGGAACTATAAAGTTGAAAAAGATGGTCAGGTCCGTCTTGCCGGGGAACAAGCCGCTGTAAGAGATGGGCGCTATGTCCCAGATACGCCGGTAGATGCCGTAGGGGAACAGCCTGTTCTCACGGACTGGCATGGTAATATCCGACAGGGCTGCTGTATTGTCATTCCTCCCCAGAAAGTTGAACAGATTGCCCCAAAACGTTAAATCCTCCGTATCCCGCAGCCGTCTGGCCAATTCGTATGTATAGCTCCCAATCCCGGCCCGGGCCCAGCAGCACGGCTGCAACTCTAATGCTACTCTCATGATCTCCCACCCTTGATCGCTTTTAGCGCAGATAGTACGCCCCAATTTCTCCAGCCACATCGGCGATATCAAAGCCGGCATTCCGCACACCGGCCACGCCCGCCAGCCGGTCAGTTGGTTCAGCCACCGCGCCCAGGAGGGCCTCCGCCCACCCCTCCGGTCCACTGCTTAAGGGGACAACACGGACAGCTTCCGTGAGACGAGCCTCCTCTGGGACGAATTCGGACATAACCACCGGCAAACCCGCCGCCTGTGCCTCTACTGCGGCAATCCCGAGGCCCTCGAATCGGCTGGGAAACGCGAACACGTCCATGGCCCAGAGGAGCTCCTCTATGGACGGGGTTGTCCCGTAAAAGACTACCTTTTCCAGAACCCCCAACCGCGCCGCCTTTTTCCGCAGCGCAAACATCTCCTCGCCATCCCCAACCAGCAGCAGACGGGCCAGCGGCTCTCTACGTAATACTGCACGGAAGGCATCCAGCAAAAAGCTCTGGTTTTTCTGGCTACAAAGGCGGCCCACGCTGCCGATGACAATGGCGCCGCTGATGTTCAGCCGCTCTCGCAGCGTCTCCCGGCTATACCGCTGAAAGGCAAATCGCTGTGTATCGATTCCATTAGGGACAAAGCGGAATCCCCTCTTTCGCAACGCCTTGGACGAAAACAGGAACTCTGCCGCAGGTGCGGAACACGCCCATAAATCCGTCGCACAGCCGCTGAAAATCATTTTTGACAGAGAATGAATAAATAGCTTGAGAGAACGCGCCGGGCTTTTCCTCAGCCCGGTATTGTGGCTGTGGGTGATAATCACAGGGATGCCGGCACGATCCGCCAGCCAGGCATATCTGAGGGACAGGCCGTGGAATAGATTTAAGTGCAGCACATCATAGTGGTGCTCCTTCACGATTTTGAGAAATTCTCTGCTGTTTCTGTATATATTCTGCGGACTCCCCGTTAGCTCGTAAACTCCTACGCCCTGCTGCCGAAGCCTCTCAGTGAATATGCTCACTTCCAGACTGGTGGCTACAATGTCAACCTCAAGGGAGGACAAGTCCAAATGGCATAAAACATTATTCAGGAAGGATTCGATCCCGCCCGAACCCCAGCGCTCACAAAAGTAGCAGACTCGTTTTTTCGCATCCTCTATCAAGCTTCCTCCCACCCAATCTCCATTTGTTCCTGCTCCAGCAGCCGGCTGTGGGCCTGTTCCACCAGGAGTGCAATGCTCTTCTTGATCCCCGCACGGGTGCTCTAGTACAGCCGCTGCAGACACCAGGGGGTGCCCTTCTCCTCTGGTGCCTTCGCCTCTGCGCACAGTTGCCGGATGATAGTGCTCACGTAGGTATGGATTATGGGGATACCGTCCTTGGTCAGGTGCTTTTTATGTTATAGTCGAAATTGTAAAGTTGTCTATATTTTGCGACTACGTAACAGCTCTGCCAATAAACATTACATAGGACTTTGAATTATCCTATCACAAACCGCAAGAGAATGCAAGCCTATTTTTCTGGGTTTATATACGATAAAACCTAACCAAACAAGCATAATAAGCAATTCGTTTATATTGTTGTACTTTTTCCTGCCCGCGAGGTTTTGAATTCATTCGCGGTTAAAAGAGGATCAACTTTTTAATTTTGTCTACTATTATGTTAAAAAAAGAGGTATTGCCATCGTTATGCCAAGACCTCAGATGCCTTTATTGCTACGGTAGGAGAGCTTCGCCGTCCGATACTTCCCGACGGCCCCCTTCCGCAGACGGCTGACCTCCATAATGGGCCGGGTCAGATAGGAAATATACTCCTGTGCGTCCGCCAGCAGGTCCGTGATACGCCGCAGTTCCTCCCAAAGAAGAAGCTATCCACCATCAGAACGATCTATGTCGAGGCCGCTCAGATCGTCGTAGTCCGTGTAGATGGAGAATTTGAGAAACTGCGAAATGTTCCGGTTCAGCGTCTACGTCTGCCGGGGACATAGCTGCCTGCCGCCAGTGAACGAGCTTCCCGATTTTTAATCCCCCGAAAATGCCGGACGGAATTGATCCGTCCGGTGTTTTTTGTTCTCCAAGCATATCCACAAACAGGTGTGATGCCTTTTGGAAATTATAAGAAGTTACAAAGTGTCGCGGGAACGTGACCAAACGTCGCTATTTTGCTGATATAATCTTTCTTATTCAGCAGGGTGGTGTAAATTGTGATATATTGTCTTCCCGAACGGCTCAAAAGGCTCCGGCAATCCATGCACCTTTCACAGGAACAGCTGGCCCGTCTGTTGGGGGTAGACCGAAGCACAATTTCCTCATATGAGAGCAGCGTGCGCCAGCCCCCGCTGGATACGCTTTCCCGGATTGCCGACGTGTTCGGCGTAAGCACGGACTACCTTTTGGGGAGAACAAATAACCTCTCCTTTGATATATTTGATCTCACCGGAGAGGATACGGCTTTGCTCTACAACATGGCCTCCAAACTAACGGAGAAGAACCGAAGGATTCGTCAATTGCAGGAACAATAAAATTAACAGCCAAGGAATTTGAAAAGGAGGTGCCTTCATGTCTTTCAACGACAGGGGAGAACAGGGAACGCCAAGACAAAGTGAAGACGGCGGCAAAGTGTTCATACCCGCCAAACCGAAAGCTCATTTCGATGACCCAGCGCAAGTCTTCAGAGTATGCGCCTACTGCCGTGTCTCTACCGGCAGCGAGGAACAGCTCTCGTCCTTTGAACTCCAGCAGGCCCATTATCGGCAGCTGGCAAAGGAGCGGCCTAACTGGGAGCTGAAGCATGTCTACGCGGACGAGGGCATCTCCGGCACGTCTCTGAAAAACCGCGCGGAATTCAACGCCATGATTGCCGCCTGTGAAAGGGGGGAATATGACCTGGTCGTGACGAAAAGCGTCTCACGCTTTGCCAGGAATCTGGTGGACTGTATCTCTCTGATTCGAAAGCTCAAGAATCTCTCTCCCCCGGTGGGTGTGTTCTTTGAAACCGACCACCTGAACACGCTGGGGAAGGATTCGGAATTGATGCTGACCTTTCTCGCCTCCATCGCCCAGGAGGAATCCATCAAAAAGCGGGAAGCCATGGTCTGGTCGCTGGCCCAGCGGTTCAAGGACCGCAAGCTGCTGACGCCCCCGCCGCTGGGCTATGACAGGCAGAGGGATGCCGCCGGGAACTATATCAAATACGCACCCCTTGTTGTCAACGAGACAGAGGCCAAAGTAGTCCGCTTTATTTTCAACGCGTATCTCCACGGCTGGTCCCAGGCGGATATCGCGGATTTTTTAACGGACATCGGCTGCCGGACAAAGACCGGGAGCGCGGACTGGAACAGCGGCTCCATTGGTTACATCCTTACAAATGAGCGGTACTGCGGCGACGTCCTGACCTGGAAGACCTTTACTTCGGACCTGTTTGAGCACAAGCGCAGGAAGAACCGGCAGGACCTGGACCAGTACCACTACATGGGCCAGCATGAGGCCATCATTTCAAGAGAGACGTTCGAAATGGCGCAGACGCTTCTCCAAAACCGTAAGCACCATATCCGCGGCGGACTGCCCAGCCTCCAGGTCATAGACGGCGGAGTTTTTCGCGGATTCGTTCCCATCAACCACCACTGGGTCAACGACGACCCCGGACTTTACTACGGCGCGTCCAATAGCGTAAAAGCGCCAGAGCGAAAAACCAGAATGCAAAAGAACGTGTTCTCCGCATTCAATCTGGAGGGATATCAGGTGGTCAGAAGCCAATTTTTGCAGACCCGCTATGAGGGCCCGGCAATGACCATATCCAGTGAGAGGATCACCTTCAATCTTTTCTGTATGAGACAGTTTGCGGATATCGGCTATATTCAATTGCTTCTCCACCCTTCCGAGCGGAAAATCGCCATCAGGCCCTGCGGCAGGGACGCGGCCCACAGCGTCAAATGGCGCTCCAATGCCGCCAAGCCGCTGTACCCGAAGGCGCTGTGTTGCCGCCACTTCGGCGCGGCGCTTTTTTGCATCATGGAGTGGGACCCGGACCTGCTTTACCGGGTCCAGGGGACCTGGATACGGCGCGGCGACGGTCAGATCATCCTGTTCAACCTGGAAAGTGCCGTATCCGTGTTGCTTGCGCCGACGGAGGAAGCCGGGAAGAAACGGATCGAACTGTTCCCGGAGCAGTGGGAACATGGCTTCGGTGAGGAATTCTATGACCATATTGTGGAAAACGAGATTTTCTACATGGCAAAAAGCGCGGTCTGGCAGGCCAACAGGCCCAGCGTCCCGGCTCCCGGTATGGCGCAGTACGGCGTTCCGACGGAAGAGAAGCTTCAAGCCATGATGGAAACACTCACAAGAGAGGTGGCTGCCGGTCATGCTGGAACGTAGTCAATTGGACGATATATTCTCGGGCGTGAAGCCGGTGGAAGACGAGGAACCGGAAGCTGTGGCGGACCTGGCCGGATATCAAGTCACCAGGGCGGAGCTTTTCTCACACACCTACGAACCGGCCATCACCATCTGGCCAACCCGGATCAAGTTCAACATGGCCTGTCTGCGGAGGTTTCCGGGCGTAACGCACATCCAAATCCTGATTCACCCGGAACAGCGGCATCTCATCATCCGTCCCTGTCTTCCCGATGCGCCGGATTCTCTGCGGTGGGCGAAAGGCGGGGGAGCAAAAGAGCTCTCCAACCGGGACATGCTGTGTAGAATTTTCGCGGGGAAGGTCTTTGATTTGATGAAATGGGATTCGGAATACCGCTATAAAATGCTGGGAAGACCGGCTGTCTATCAGGAGGAAATGTTGTTCCTGTTTAAGCTGACGGATTTTGAATTATTTATGGGAGGGAAAAAGCGGCGGTCCTATCTTCCGGGAGAATGGCGGGACTATTTCGGAACGCCCGTGGAATCTCACGAGGAGCAATATAAAATTGATCTCGCGGACGGTTATATCATAACGGACAGAGTATAGGAGGTATGAAAATGGCAGCAGTTCCTTTCAGCAATGAGATTGAGGAAATCTCCATGGACGGGTTTCAGGTGGTCAGCGGGGAGTATTTTACCCGCAGGGTCGCCTATTTTTCCCCGACATGCACGATCTGGAGCGGCGGAATTACGTTTAACAAGGTGGCCTTGACGGCCCTGAACAATTGCGAGCGGGTGCGCATTGAAATCCATCCTCAGAAGAAGAGCGTTCTGCTTGTCCCAGTGACCATAAAAGACAAGGATGGGATCCATTGGAGAAAAAATGTCAAAGACTACGCGCCCAGGCGCATGGAGTGCTCCAGGTTCTCTTCCACGCTTTACGAAATGTGGGGCTGGGATACTGGCTGTGTCTATAGGACAGCCGGGCGTATCGTGACGGTGGACAACAAGGTCATGTTGCTTTTTGATTTCAATTCTCCGGAACAGTGGAGAGGCAAAGAGAAAAAAGCGGAGAAATGAACGGCGTCCACATCTCGTTTTATCTGAAGGCAAGCCGAATACACATTTTCACAGAAACGCTCCGACTCATTGGATACCCTAAGCGGGTATGCTTTTTGATTTCTGCGGATGGACAGGCACTGTTGATGCGCGCCCATGGACGCAGGGACCTCAAATCCCACAAGGTCCCACAGGGTGTGTACGATGGCAGGCGGTCCTTTGAAATCTCCAGCTGGAAGCTGTGTGAAATTCTGGCGAATCTCCACAGCTGGGATTTGAAACGCTCTTACCGTATTCCCGGCGTACTGTTGCAGGATCGGCGTTCGGTACGGTTTTCTTTGGCAGAGGCAAAAGTGATTGGTAAAGAATCATCTTGGTGAATAGCCGCGTTTGCCTAAATCGGATTTAGTCAAACGCAGCAAATCACGTTGAGAGCACGTTATATCGTTATGCCGGGCGGAATTAATCTGCCCGGCATGTTACACGAGAGCGTTTTCATCGTAAGAGAAACGCAGACAGTAATAAAATGGCTAAAAACAATAGATTTGTCCAGGTAAAACATCGAAAATAGGGCTCCTTTACCGTGCTCTCCTCCCGGGCCACCAGCTTGTAGGAGATCAGACTTGCCATGGATGCGATCAGCGTCCCCAGCCCGCCGATATTAACGCCGATGATGAGAGGCGCAAGGTTATCCGTAAATCCGGACAGCAGGAGCGCCGCCGGGACGTTGCTGATCACTTGACTGGCGGCAGCGCCCACAAGCAATTCGTTGCCGGATACGATCCGCTGCAGGAAATTACGAAAGGCAGGCAGCCGCCCCATATTGCCGATAAAGATAAAAAATCCGACGAAAGTCAGCAGCAGGCTGTAATCCACACATGCGAAAATGGATCGGTCGATGAGGAGCAGAATAACAACCGTAATGATGGTGGTCAGACCATAAGGGACTATCCTGGCCACTGTAAGCAGATCCAGAACAAAAAGCAGAAAATACACGGTAAGCTGGGGCCCCTGGCCTAAAAGCTGAATCTCTTCCGTAAAGGAAACTGCAATCGAGGCGTTATCCTTTCTGGTCAGAACAGTGCTCCAGAGCATGATGAGAAGAAGGGAGACAAGCGCATATGGCAGCATCAGCAGGAGGAAGGACCCGAGGGAGAGTCCAGCTTTGCCGTACAGGTAAAGGTTTTGCGGGTTCCCAATGGGAGTCAGCATACTGCCCAGATTGGCGGCGATGGTCTGCAGGACCACGACCGGGACCAGCAGTCTATCTCTGGCCTCCGATCCGATCAGGCGCAGGACAATGAACGTAAAGGGGACAAAGGTAATGAGAGCTATGTCGTTGGTGACGGCCATGCTGGAGAAAAAGCAGAGCAGGACCAGAATCCACACCAGCTGCCGCGTCTCTCGCACCCGGGTCAGAAGGGCCTGGGCAATCCACTGAAAGACGCCGGTCTTTTGCAGCCCAGCCATGGCGCCCATCAGACAGAACAAAATGGCCAAGGTTCGGAAATCGATGTAGGACAGGTACTCCGCGTCCGGGCGGACCAGGAGCATGGAGAGCGCTGCCAGCGCCAGAGCGGCGCACAGGACGATTTCCTGTTCGAAAAAGTGAATGAGTTTTTCTTTCATCTTGGGCCTCCTCGTCAGAGCTTCTTTTGCCGAGTCAGGATACACGCTTCCACCCGGTCTGTGATGATGCCCCGGTCCCGCTGGGGATAGTACTCCAAAAGCGGCCGCAGGGCCTCCCGGACATGCTCCGCCGTCATCTTCGGTATGGTCAGCTGCGGCCCGTACAGACTACGGGCAGTGTTCATCTGCCGGGTGAACGTGATGTTGAAGGGCCTGGCCCGCAAAGCGGAAATCAGTGCGGGCGGCGCGATGTCCATGGGGGATATCTGGGTGTTAGACAATAAACCCGCGCCGTTGTCAAAGATTGGACAATAGTCGTATTGACCACCTTGTTCAATGACCGCGATATTGTTCAGGTGCCGGTCGTCGTTGCAGAACAGGGCGTCGATCTCAAAGAGCAGGGTCAGATATTGGGGGAAGAGCGCCAGGCCCGTGATGTCTGCCGTCGCCTCCGCCAGATAGGCAATGCGCCTTTTGTCGCTGGAGAGCCCCGTCAGCTTTTCCCGCAGGGGCTTTCCCAAGTGGCTGGATAGCAGACGGTTGACGGTGATGAGAGCTTGTCCGGGCCGCAGGAAATTCTTGCTGGAACAACCTGTGCGCTCCCGTCCGTGGACTTGGAGACGTTCCATCTGATAGCGGACAAATGTGAAGGGTGTATCCGCTTCAAGATTGCTCCTCTCTAGGAACAGGGAGACGGCGGCTTCTGCCAATGCCTCATAACCAAACTGGTCCAGCTTGTACCAGCGGTTTGACGCCAGGTCGTACCACTTCTCCTGGTTCCCCTTGGAGGAGGTTTCCGCGATTTTTTCATCCGTCACCAGCCGGATCGTCATTTCAGCACCTCAATGGTCAGCCATTGCTGATCCTCCGCCATACGTCCGCCGGTTTTCTCAATAATGGCTAAGGGATCATACTCATCCAATCCCAAGGTTTCTAAATACTCCCGCAGTCCGGCCCGCTGCCGGGGGATACAGCGATCTTCAAGGAAACGTTGGAAATCCTCCCAGTTGGGCAGCAGATTATTTCCAAATGCGGTTTTTATGGTAGGAACCGCCTGGTTCTCTACGATCACCGTCTGTGCGGTAAAATCCGCATAAATTGTAGAGCATAGGGCATCCCGATCATAGAGACGTAAAGCGCGTACCTCATGGCCTTGTGCCAGCTGCTGCTCCGCGAACTCAGAACCGCTGAGTATGCGGGACATCATAATTTTTGTCCCATCAAAGGTCAACTTCAGCTCCCGCCGCTCCTCTGTAATCCCCAGTGCCTCTACCCATGTGGTAGGCAAGGTAATCTTACAAGTTTTGGAGTCGCTGCTGGCCGTTCCTCCAGCCGAGCTGATATTTACCCTTGCGATACGCCGTTCCATGTTCTCACCTCAATTATATTATACGGTATTCGGTACGAATAATCAAGAATAAACCAAAACAATTGGGCCGATACTTTTCGCTTACCCAAATTGTTTTGGCTCATTCTCTCTATATGTCAGAACATTTGCTCCATCTCAATGCCGCCTTTAAAGGTTACCAGCAGATGCTCCCCATCTATAATTTTAACTTTTTCCAGGACACGGCGAGCAATGCCGTCATCATATGTTTCCAAGCGATGAGGTAATGGGAGTTGTTCTGGATAGCGGCTTGGTGAAAATCTTCGTCTCTTGTTTATAAGTATACGAAACGGTTCTATATCACCATCCCAGTCCTGTCGCTCCGCATACTGAGCAATCAGATTGATCACAGTATCATCAATTTGCTTTTGCTGTTCAACTAGATTCTGATACCTCGCGGCTATGTCTGCCGCTTCAAAGGGCTGGAGGAGATATTCCTTCTGGTGGAGTATTCTATTGATTGCTGCGACCAGGGCCTGATGAAGTTCAGATTCTTGAATCGTTGGGGAATTGGTGCAGTATTTCCTTCCATTGCTGAGTCGGTTTTGACAGCGCCATACAATGCGAGTTTTACCATTCCTTTTCCATGTACAACGGCGATATGGAGAATTGCACGCCCCACAAATCAAAACTTCAGACAATGTATATTTGCTGGAGTAAATCACCTTTTCCTGCGGCGGTTCTGGGAGCTTTTCCGGGGTTCTCGCCGTAGTGCGTCGGGTCATCTCATCCTGAACAAGCACAAATGTCTCGCGGGGAATAATAGCGGGATGACAATTTTTTACCAAATACTGCGCGAGTTCTCCTTCGTTTTTCTTTCTGGTACCAGAAATGGGATCAATGGTATAAGTCTTCTGCAGCAATGCGTCACCTGCATATTTTTCATTTCGGAGAATGTTCTGAATAGCCCCCATCGACCAAACCGTCAACCCAGTTTTTGTTACAATGCCCTCATCTTCCAACATGCGCTTGATGTCCTGAAGGCTTTTACCTGACAGATAGGCGTCATAGATCTGCCGTATAACCCTAGCCTCTTCCGGTATGATTTCCGGCTTTCCATCCGCACCTTTTCGATAACCCATCCAACGCTTGTATTGGTACCGCACTTTACCCTCACGAAATGCAGCACGAACACCCCATTTGACCCGGCTGCTGGTGGCTTCGCTCTCAGCCTGAGAATTTGCCCCCAACATGGCCAGGAAAAATTCGCTGTCCATCTGCGAAGTATCCAGCCGCTCCGTTTCGAAAATGACTGGTATCCGCAATGTTTTCAGCATTCGTACATAGTGCAGGCAGTCCTCAGTGTTTCGCGCAAAGCGCGAGATAGATTTGGTCAAAATGAGGTCAATCTTTCCTCGTTTGCACCAGCGAATCATTCGCTGGAACTCTGCTCGTCTATATACTGAGGTTCCACTAATACCTTCATCTGCAAAAATATCGGCGAGAATCCAGTTGGGATTTGACTCAATGATATCCAAATAGTACGCTCTTTGTGCTTGGTAACTGTTTTGCTGCGCTTCCTGGCTGGTGGAAACACGGCAGTATGCCGCAACCCGCAGTTTTTCTGGCCTTTCCTCTGCCCTATCAACTCTTGCTGGGATTTCAATGATTTCCCTTTGTCCGTTCATTCTGCAGACCTCCAATTCCTATGTGCTGCAAAAAATGACTGGACTAATGAATATTGGAATTCCGGACGAAGCCAAGCGCAAAACGCACAGGCAATTTCTGGATGAGCGTAAGTTCCTCCATTCTTCCCTTGCTTAGACTGTAGGCCAATAGCATTTGTAGCTTCAATCCACTTTTTTGCGGTAAGTGTTGACGAAGGACTTTTTAATTCTTCTAGAAGCGTCTCATAACCAGTTACGTTGAAATTTATGTTATTTCTTAGCTCCCAGTAGTGCAGAAAAGCAATAGTATTTCCACCGCGCAGCCAACTCTGCACTGCATAGGCTGTCAACCTTACACAAAGCACCGCTTCCAACAAAATCGGAGCGGTGTTT
>OFGO01002298.1_pt1 | contig 11322 bp, 14 predicted proteins | sample 1521761 | NCBI WGS metagenome assembly OFGO01 (sample SAMEA3504128, study PRJEB24116) | mouse gut metagenome | biome: mouse gut; feature: mouse-associated habitat; material: faeces | place: Denmark | collected 2011
TTGCAGATTGCGGACATGTTTTGTTTATGGCGAAAGAAGTTTTTTAAGAAAGGGGAAGTTAGAGTACAGTTTTTTGAGGTAATTTGAGCTGTCTTAGGGTGGCAAAGCAAGGAAGTTGAATTTGCATTAATATGCCATTAAAATTGTCAGGGCACATGCGAATTTAATTGGATCAAAAGTTGGCTCTACATAAAAGTCCCATGCCATTGGTGTGGGGCTGTTTTTGTGTCCAAAAATCAGCAAAGGAGGCTAAGGCCCATGAAGTTGTTGGTCTGTGAAAAGCCATCGGTGGCGCAGACGGTGGCAAAGGTGATCGGTGCCGGGAAGCGCTGCGACGGATATCTGGAGGGAGGGGGATATCTTGTCAGCTGGTGCGTGGGCCATCTGGTAGAGCTGGCCCGGCCGAGCTTATGTCCGGGCAGAACGGGGAACCTGATGGTACTGACACGGAGAATCTTACGGAAAGGCAGAAAGCAGAGACGGAGGAACAGAAGGGACAGACGGCAGGACGGAAGACACAGACTGTCTCAGCCGGAAATTTCCGCATCACGGATGAGCATCTGGGGGAGGGCGGACCGAAGCAGAAGTTTGCCCGGAATATAGAGGCCATGCGAACCCTCTTCAAAATCGAGGAGGAAGGTCGAGGTGCCTCTTTGGAGGAGCAGACCGTCTTGTCCCGATATGTGGGATGGGGAGGGCTTGCGGATGCCTTTGACCCGGACAAGGAGGCATGGAGCAGGGAATATGAGGAGCTTAGGGGTCTGCTTTCCGGGGAGGAATATGCCGTCGCCAGAGCCAGCGTCCTGAATGCCTATTACACCAGTCCAACGGTCATCCGTGGGATCTATGATGCCGTGGCCGGACTGGGGTTCAGAACCGGGAATATTCTGGAGCCGTCTATGGGGATAGGCAATTTCTTCGGTATGCTGCCGGAGGAAATGCGTGGCAGCCGTCTGTACGGCGTGGAGCTTGACAGCATCACGGGGCGCATCGCCGGGAAACTGTACCCGGAGGCGGAGATCGCCGTGCAGGGATTCGAGAAAACTGACAGAAGGGACTTCTATGATCTGGCGGTGGGGAACGTGCCCTTAGGGGAATACCGGGTAAATGACAAGGCGTACAACAAGCTGGGCTTTTCCGTCCACAATTATTTCTTTGTCAAGGCGCTGGATCAGGTACGGCCCGGAGGCATAGTTGCCTTTGTCACCAGCCGCTACACCATGGATGCCAAAAACCCGGAGGTGCGCAGATATCTTGCCGGGAAGGCTCTGCTGCTGGGGGCGGTGAGGCTCCCCAACAATGCGTTCCGGGCCAACGCTGGTACGGAGGTGGTTTCGGACATCCTTTTTCTGCAGAAAAAGGAGCATCCCATGGAGGCGGAGGAAGAATGGGTGCATCTTGGGCAGACGGAGGACGGGATCGTGCTGAACAGCTATTTTCTGTCCCGCCCGGAGATGGTGCTGGGACGTCTGGCTCTGGAGAGCGGACAGTACGGAAAAGAGGAATGCACGGTTCTGCCCATTCCCGGAGCCGAGCTTTCCGAACAGCTGAAAAGAGCCGCCGTCATGGTGCGGGGCAGCTATCGGGAGTCGCTGGAGGCAGAGCCGGAGGCGGCTGAGAGCATGGAGAGGTGTATTCCGGCGGATCCGGGGGTGAAGAACTTTTCCTATTGTGTGGTGGACGGCGGGGTGTATTTCCGGGAGAACAGCCTGATGCGGTTGGCGGAGCGAAACGGCACCGGGGCGGAACGAGTCAGAGGGATGGTCGTGCTGCGGCAGATCGTGAACGAGCTGATCGAGTACCAGATGGAGGATTACCCGGAGGAGGCCATCCGGCAGAAGCAGGGGGAGCTGAAGCGCCGTCAGGGAGAAGGCTTCAGCATCCGGCAGATGGAGAAGACCCGGAAGGGGCTGCAGGCAAGGCTGGATAAGCTGACCTCCACGGAGAGGAAGGATGACGTGGTCTGTTTTGAACAGTTGGGGGTGGATAGACTTTTCGTGGACGAAAGTCAGGCTTATAAGAATCTTTTTCTGTATACCAAGATGTGCAACGTGGCCGGGCTTTCCACTTCAGAGGCCCAGCGCGGCTCGGACATGTTCATGAAGTGCAGATATCTGGACGATGTGACCGGCGGGCGTGGCGTAGTGTTTGCCTCCGGGACCCCGGTGAGCAATTCCATGACGGAGATGTATACCGTGATGCGGTATCTCCAGTATGACACGCTGCAGCAGAAAGGGCTTTCCCATTTCGACTGCTGGGCCTCCACTTTTGGCGAGACAACCACGTCCATCGAGCTGGCTCCGGAAGGGAACGGTTACCGGGCCAGAATCCGGTTCGCAAAGTTCTTCAATCTGCCGGAGCTGATGAATCTCTTCAAGGAGGCGGCTGACATCAAGACCGCCGACCAGCTGAACCTGCCGGTTCCCGAGGCGGTGTTCGAGACGGTGGTGGTGCAGCCCTCCCGGATACAGAAGGAGATAGTGGCAGATCTATCGGAGCGGGCGGCAAGGGTACATGCAGGTCAGGTGAACGCCTCCGAGGACAATATGCTCTGCATCACGGCGGACGGAAGGAAGATCGGGCTGGACCAGCGGCTGATGAACCCTTTGCTGCCGGACGATCCGGGCAGCAAGCTCAACGCCTGCGTCTCCGGTGTGCTGCGCATATGGGAGGAGGGGCAGAGGCAGCGCCTGACCCAGATGATCTTCTGCGATCTGTCCACGCCCAAGGGGGACGGCAGCTTCAATGTGTATGACGATATCAGAGGGAAGCTGCTGTCGGGAGGCATCCCGGCGGCGGAGGTGGCCTTTATCCACCATGCGGATACAGAGACGAAAAAGAAGGAGCCGTTCACCAAGGTCCGCTGTGGGAAGGTGGGGGTACTACTGGGTTCCAGCCAGAAGATGGGGGCCGGCACCAATGTTCAGGATCTGCTGGCTGCGGTGCATCATCTGGACGTGGGCTGGAGGCCTGCAGATATGACCCAGCGCAACGGCCGCATCATCCGGCAGGGCAACCGTAACAGTCAGGTGCGGATCTATCAGTATGTGACGGAGGGAACTTTTGACGCTTATCTCTACCAGACGCTGGAGAGCAAGCAGAAGTTCATTTCCCAGATCATGACCAGTAAGTCCCCGGTGCGCTCCTGCGAGGACGTGGACGAGCAGGTGCTTTCCTATGCGGAGATCAAGGCTTTGTGCGCCGGGAATCCGCTGATCAGGCAGAAAATGGATCTGGACATTGACGTGGCGAGGCTGAAGGCGGATCACATGAACCAGCAGTACCGTCTGGAAGACAAGCTACTGAAATATTTTCCGGCTGAACTGGAGCGGCAGAGCGGTTACGTCCGTGGGCTTGGGGAGGACGGAGGGAGGATGCCCATCCGGTTCCGGTGGAGGGTTTTGCGGGGATGGAGCTTTCCTATTCCGTGTTCCAGAACGAATATGAGATGACACTGAAGGGGGCCATGAGCCATAGCGTGAAGCTGGGGGGAGATGCCAGAGGGAATCTGATGAGGATGGATCATGTGCTGGCGGGCATCCCGGAGAGGGAAAAGGAGGCTGGAGAGCAGTTGGTGATCCTGAAGGGCCAGCGGGAGGCGGCGATGGCAGAGCTGGGAAAGCCTTTCCCTCAGGAGGCAGAGCTGGCGGAGAAAAGCAGGAGGCTGGTGGAGCTGGATGCAGAGCTGAACATGGATATGGCAGCGGATGCGGAATCGGATAGGGATGTGGATGTGAAGGATGTGGATGCGAATATGGACGTTGGGATGGGTGCGGATATGGATCAGGATGCCGGGATGGGCGTAGATGGAGAGTGTGCCGAGAGAGCAGGACGGGGAGCTGCTGGAGGGGAGAGGGAAAAGGCGGCAGGAAGAGCAGTTGGAGAGCCAGTAGGGGAACCGGCGAGGAAAATGGCAGGGGAAATGGTTGGAGGAATATCTGAAAAGATAGTGGAACGGGAGGTTGGAAAAGCGGTGATCTGTCCGCAGGCGGACAGCAGGGAAAGAAATTCGGAGGTCAGAAAGTCTGTGTTGGAGGATCTGAAATCCCGGTCTGCGGTGCCGGGTGCCGCTCCGAAGCGCAGAGCCAGTCATGAGGAGGTGCTTTGATGGGAGTCAGGAACCGGGACGTACACTTTCTTGCCAGTGAAGAGGAAGTGGAGCGGATTCATCAGAAGATGGGGGAGATGGGAGTCTGCAGCATGGGGGCGTATCTTCGGAAGATGGCGCTGGACGGCTGCTGTGTGCGGCTGGATCTGGAGGATGTGGGGGAGCTGGTGCGGCTCCTTCGGATCTGCAGCAACAATCTGAACCAGTATGCGAAGAAGGCCAATGAGACGGGCAGCATCTACAAGGCGGACATTGAGGATCTGCAGGAGAGGCTGGATGAGCTGTGGGAGATGGGGAAAGGGATTCTGGGGAGGCTGGCGGGGATTCGGTGAGGGGGTATGGCGGCGGTAGCCGCCATACATAGAGTATGCGATAGTATATGCGGATGGCATATACTGGGAAAATATGCGGCGAATATTTGTGTGGGAGATATGCGAAGAAGGGATAGATTTTAGCTTACATTCGATATATAATGTTTTTACAAGGCTTGTCTGGATTGGCGAAAAACATAATGACAAGGGGTAGAGAAATGTATAAGGTAAAAAAGAACGAAGAAATAAAGAATAAAGAACTATTTGTCCGAGCTATTTGATGAAAATTAGAAGATAGGAGACATTTATGTATAATGATACAGTGACTTGGCTGTTGAACACCGGAAACGCCGCAGTACAATATAGGACAAAAACCGAGTTGCTTGGCTTGGCGGCTGAACCAACGGAAGCGTTAATGTGGATTGAGAAGAAACTGCCTGCGGATTGGTATAAGATAAAGGGTTTATGGTATGTCTATTATATTAATGCCTTAGCTGAATGCGGTCTGAACCAATCTATGCTGCCATCTGAATGGTTTGAGGCAGCGGTAGAAAAAATCAGGACAAGCTTTGATTTTGGCTGTGAAGCATTCATGCTCTTACAAGCAATGGTGGCATTGGGCTTTGGCGAAAATTCCGAAGTCCAGAAAATATTTGATATGTTGTGTGCCAACAGGTTGCCTGACGGTGGGTTTCTCTGTGAAAGACGAAGAAACAAGCTGAAGCATATTCCAAAAAGCTGTTATAAAGCAGATTATTTTGCTTTGCGGTTGTGTTCATGCTGTCGTAAAAAAGGAATTGTTCTTGATATAGAAAATGATATTGTTCGCTATTTTCTGGACAGAAATTTGTTGTTCAAGCGGGATAATTTAGACGAACTGGTGCTTGATGAAAAAGAGGGACAGCGTATCACGGATGTATTTCATCCATTTGAAGTGATGCGGATTGGAATTCATAATATTATGGAAACCATTTCCTCACTCGGATATGGAAATGCACCTGAGACGGAATCCGGTTGGAAATATCTGAATTCAGCGAAAGATGAAATGGGACGGGTTGTTCTGTCAGGTACGCTTACAAAATCTTATCTACCGAAAGAAAGAGTCGGGCAGCCAAGTGCATGGGCAACATTTTATTCTCTATTGGCAGTTAAGGAACGGTGAGAGTTCCCTTGCGACAATATGCGTGATGGTAAAAATATGTTTGTGATACTATGATTGTTATTGAATGCAGGTCTTCACTGATTATATTGAGACAAATCGATTTGCGGCAGAAAATCTTTCGGGGTTTTCTGCCGTTTGTCTGTGCTGATATCGGATGGAAAGGGGGAACACCATGGCAGCTACCCGGCTGATGGCACTGCACATTAACAAGGGCAAGACTCTGGCACAATGTCTGCAGGAGAGAACGGATTATGCATCCAATCCTGAAAAGACCGAGAAGGGAGAATGGGTAACTGCCTATGAGTGTGATCCCATGACGGTAGATGAGGAATTTCTGCTGAGTAAAAGGCAGTACCAGCATATAACCGCGCGGCATCAAAAGAATGATGTGATTGCTTACCAGATTCGCCAGTCGTTCCGCCCCGGAGAGATATCGCCGGAGGAGGCGAACCGTGTGGGATATGAGACGGCAAAGAGATTTACCAAAGGAAAGCATGCTTTCATCGTTGCTACCCATACGGACCGGGCGCATATCCATAACCACATTATTTTTAATTCCACTACACTGGACTGCAAGAGAAAATTTGTTGATTTTCATTTGTTCGGTCTGGCGCTCCAGCGTGTAAGCGATATTGTCTGTGTAGAACAGGGTCTTTCCGTTATTGAAAAGAAGCCCTATGGAGAAAGGACGAGAAGGGATGAATATCCGAAGAGGCAGTCTTTCCGGGAAATGATCTGTGGGGAGATAGATGCCGCACTGGCAAAGAGGCCGAAAGATTTTGAGGCTTTTCTGAAACTGCTTGAAGCAGCTGGATATGAATATAAAACTGGTAAGCATACTGCAGTCCGGGGAAAGGGACAGCAGAGGTTTGTGAGGTTTCGTTCTCTGGGCGAAGGATATTCGGAGGGGGAGATCCGTGCGGTGCTGCAGGGAGAAAAAGCGCATAAGGCCAGATCTCAGAAAAGTGTACATGATGGGCAGCGCATTAATCTGCTGTTGGAGATTGATGAAAAGATACAGCAGAAGGGTGCCGGATATCAAAGGTGGGCATCTGTTTACAATCTGAAGCAGATGGCCCAGAACATGATTTTTCTTCGGGAAAATGGAATTGAGAGCATGGAACAGCTGAAGAAGAATGCCAAGGATACCAGAGAGAAGTATGATAAATTGGATGGGAAGTTGAAGTATGCGGAGAAGAGGCTGGAGGAAATTTCTTCGCTAAAGACCCATATCATCAATTATTCCAAGACAAGGGATGTCTATGTCGAATATCGAAAGTCTGGTTATAACAAGAGGTATTTTGAAGAGCATCGGGAGGCGGTAACGCTGCACAAGGCGGCAAAGAATGCTTTCAGTCAGCTGAGGATGGAGAAGCTGCCAAGGGTTAAGGACTTGACAGCGGAATATGCGCAGGTGTTGTCAGAGAAAAAGGAAACTTATGCAGAGTTCCGCAAAGCTCGTTCGGAGATGCAGGAGTACCAGAAGGTGCTGAAGAATGTCGAGATGTTCCTTCAGGAGCAAGGTGTGGAATCAGTTCAGAGAAAAGAGGCTGCAAAGAAGGGTGAGCAGAGGAGAATGGCTGAAGGGAAAGAGAAACGGCATGAAGAGAGGTGAAGAGGCTGTCGGGGAATGGATGTGATCTGCTGACGGAGGATTCTGATTCGGAGCAAGAAGAGAGAGTCAGCTTGTGGTCGGGATGGGGCGAGTGTAGTTTGCTTGCTCTGTCCCAAAATTTTTTGTTATGAGGGAATTGAAAGATAAACTGCAAAGTTTTATCGTATCCGATTGTGGGGAGTATGACTTCTTTTTTGATGTGAAACAAAATACATGCGAAGTTTACCCATATTGGCCACGAGCAGCTATGTTGGAAACGGCAACCTTCTATATTGATTTGCATCAGGAACGGCGAGCAAGGAGCTGGATGATGCAATTCTTGAAAAAGAGAATCTGCTTGAGCAGTTGCATGATGTGGACAAGCGGATATCAGCATTGTATGGCAGCCTAATGGCAAGCTATACAAAGCTGGCATATGAGCAGGGCTTTAAGGACATGGTAGAAATTCTGACAAGGAACCAGAGGAAATAGTCTGCGGGAAAAGGGATTTTATAACGTCTGTAAGAATCAGCATCCTAAAAAGGTTTAAGAGGCAGGGGCGGCAGTTCCTATTGAATCAGCTGGAGTGCTATGATACAATCTGATTAAGAAAAGGGAAAGATAATTACAGATAAAGATCCGGGGAGGACACCATGCATATAGGGGAGGTTTCGTTGCTGACCAACGATGTGAAAAGGCTTGCCGATTTTTACAAGCAGCTGCTTGGAGTTGACAATAAAAGCAATGATGATGTTCACCAGACAATTCTTTCTGAAGAAACCATGCTTACCGTTTATAATGACGGGACAGCCAAGAATAATCGGAACCAGAATATGTGTCTGGCATTTACGGTTGAAGACATTGAAGAGGAATACAGAAGGCTGTTGAATTTAGGCGTGAAGGTTATAGAAAAGCCCACGAAACGCCCGTGGGGAGCGACGAATATGAGCTTCTATGACCCCGATGGAAACATTGTTTATTTCAGGAGCTTTTCATAAAATGGCATTTTGTGGTGGCGAGGACATGGTGAGGGCGAAAGACTATACATGGCAAAAAAGCAGATACACGCTTCTGAAGGGGCGGTGGGGAATTGCCATATGGATTGAGGCAGGCTACCTGATGACATCCGAAATAGAGGATAAGAATAACTATACAGAAATTTCAGACCATATCTATTTTGAATCCATGATTCCCTCTTCTTCAGACAATATCCAGCTGTATGCGGACGAGTTGCTGCATTTTTGCAGTGGCCTGAAAATGATAAGCAGGCATTTCCATGAGTTTCTGCCAGAGGGAATGTATCTGATCATTGCATTAAGGAATATTGAGTTTTCAGAATGTTATGTTCAGATCGAAGGGTTTACAGCTTGTGCAATTCAGTGGGCCAGCGAGGCGTTTCATTTTTCCATGCCGAAGATAGAAGCATATTTTGATGGGTCCAAAGCTCCAAACGGACAATATATATTTGATTTTCATCAGTATAAAGATTCAAGTGGCATAGAAAACGGGCCAGATCACCTATACCGCTGATCTGGCGCGTTTTCTATTTCCCTGCTGTAAATCTGATCCTCTGATAAAGATTACGGAAGCCTGCCGTCTTTTGCACTGCTGACAGAGCGGCAGCCCTGCTCCGCAAAGAACTCACTCAGCGTGATGTCCAGAGCGTCGCAGATCCGCTCAATGGTATCTACTGTCAGCTGGCCGCCCCGGCGCCTTGTGCTTCTGAGCGTGGAGTCAGAGATGCCGCTGAACTGTGTCAGCTGGTAGAGCGTCATGTGCCTTTCGGCAACCAGATCTTGTACCCGTCTTACTGTGTCCATTTGAATTCCCCTCCTTTGTTCCCTTTCCTTGCAGAATTATTTCAGAACCCGCCCGGCGATGCGAAACTCTCCGTGTGGAGAGATGGGCTTCGGCGGATAGGTCTGGTTGTAAGAGACAAGCACGACTTGCGGGCGGATATTCCCGTAGCTGTCGGTAAAATATTCCACGATAATTTTATTCCCCCACCGTCATTGTCACTGCGCTGACCAAGAGGATCCAGAAGAAGCCGAAGCAGCGGACCCATGTGCTGCTTGGGGACATAGAGGGGCTGGAGGGAGAGTCCGTTTTCATGCTGGAGTATTTCAGAACCTTGGACAAGCGGCGGCTGAAGGAGTATGTGGGGAAACTGACAGAAGAGCAGATGGGTAAGATCGAGGAGGCGCTAAAGATCAGTCTCGGACTGGGGCCGGAGGATTTTCTTCCCAGAGAAATGGAGGCACCGTGAGAGAGGAACGGAACCTGATCTGCTTGTGCCGAACGTGCAGAAATGAATTCATGGACACGAAGGGGTTCTATATCCGGCGGGCGAATCATAAGCAGAATGTAAAGGATGTCTGCACATACTGCCAGACCCGGAAGGGCTACGACTATTATGTGTCAGGCTGTCATATAGATGAAGGGAGGGGGACGGATGGCATATCGGGACATTGACGAGATGAAGAACGTGGATCCCCGGACCGTGGACCGGAAGACTCTGGTGGAGCGGGGCAGCGTCCGGCTTGACCCGGATGCCGGGTACGAGGAGCGGCTGCGGGAGCATGTGCGCCAGATACGGAATCCATACTGCTATCTGGACGGAGGCGTCATCGTGAAGCTGAGTTTTCAGGAAAAAGCGCCCAGTATCGAGGAGCAGGTCAACAGCCTATATCTTGCGGGGGTCTGACATCCTTAACATGTGTCCGGCTTTATGTTAGGATGGAGGCGGGTCAAGAAACAAAAAAGAGAACCTCCTGACTTTCGGGCTACAGAAGGGGCAGCCCGGCTCCGCCATCTGCGGAAGAACCGAGGCTGTCCGGAAGAATGGAGGTTATGCAATGAACGGAAAGATATTTCGGACGGGAATCTATGCCAGACTGTCCAGAGAGGACAGCGAGAGAGGGGAAAGCAATTCCATCACCAGTCATCTTCCTATTCTCTTTGATTTCTTTGATGATACATCAAATTCTTGAGAATGAGGTGTCAACTTTATTTATACAACATCATATAAAGGATTGTGAATCTTTGTTCATTAACACAGCTCAAGGGCAGTCACAGACATATGGGAAAAGTCTGGGCTGTCCTTTTTGTGGTTTTAAGAAGGCGTTTATGGAGGGAGGCGAAAGCCGGTGAAAGAAATTCCGATTTGGGAAAAGAGTAATCTAAGTCTGGAAGAAGCTGCCGCTTATTCCGGAATTGGCATCAATAAACTGCGTGAGCTTACCAGCGAGAAAAACTGCCGATTCGTTTTGTGGGTGGGCAATAAGAGATTAATCAAGCGTCGGCTGTTTGATCAGTATATTGAGCAGGAATATTCTATCTGACAATGGAGATTATCTCATTTTCATTTTTTATGAATCTTATGGTGTAAAATCAGCTTTGATATGGTACAATGAATGAGTCATATCAAGGCTCTTTCCACCACGGAAAGGAGTTTGAAAATGTCTGAGAAACGGAAAGACAATAAAGGACGAATTTTAAAGATAGGGGAGAGTCATAGAAAAGACCTGATTTATCAGTACCGCTACACGGATATCCACGGAAAACGTCAGACCATTTATTCCTCTGATTTGAAAGAACTGCGGGAAAAGGAAAAGGTAATTCAAAAGCAGCTTGACAACGGGATTGACTATGCCGCCGGAGAAGTTACCGTCATTGCCCTCTTGGAACGCTATATCAGTTTGAAACAGGGTGTACGCTACAATATCAAAGTCGGATACAATTTTGTGCTGAATCTGATTAAGAAAGAAGATTTCGGCTACCGACAGATAAGGGATATTAAGGTATCGGATGCCCAGCAGTGGATTATGAAGCTGCATAATGACGGAAAAGGATACAGTACCATTACAAGTGTCAGGGGCGTTGTAAAACCTGCATTTCAAATGGCTTACAATGAGGACATTATCCGAAGAAATCCGTTTGATTTTAAGCTGGTTGATGTTGTTCCAAACGATTCACAAAAACGTATCGCCATGACAGAGGAACAGCAGGAACTTTGGATGGGCTTTATCCGTGAGGATAAAACCTACGCAAAGTATTATGATGAATTTATCGTGTTGTTGGGAACAGGGATGCGTGTCAGCGAGTTTTGTGGCTTGACAGAAAGTGATTTGGATTTTGATAGCCGGAA
>OFGO01002299.1_pt1 | contig 11315 bp, 8 predicted proteins | sample 1521761 | NCBI WGS metagenome assembly OFGO01 (sample SAMEA3504128, study PRJEB24116) | mouse gut metagenome | biome: mouse gut; feature: mouse-associated habitat; material: faeces | place: Denmark | collected 2011
CAACATTGATATTGAACTGATTCGCAAAACGCATATCAGTGGAATCAAATGCCTGCCAGGATCTGTAAGGCATTCTCCGGGATAATGCAGTCGAAATGCTCATCCATATAAGCGATACCTGTCTGCAGAGCTTTAGTGGTAACTCCGTACTCAGAAATGGTATTACATACTTTTCCAAAAGCTTCCGCAGAAAGGGTGCGCTGGTTTACAACGAGCAGATACTGCCCCCGGGGTTCGTTTTTATAAAGTCTGTTTTCACAGACAAGCCCCGGCCCGAAAATATGGGCAAGACTGGTCAGTTCGCCGATGGACGAAAATGCAAAAATGCGGGATACATCCTCCTCCTTTTCAGATGTCGAATCTGCTGGGATATCAGCTTCCCGGACTGCGTTTTTTTCGGCAGGAGAGGCTGTCTTGTGAATCCGTTCAAAAAGATCCATCACCTCATCAGTAATCTCGGCATAGTCGTTTGCACCATAATCAGCCTCCTCATTTACTGAGGGGGCAAAGCGTGCAAAACGAGTGTCCAGCTCTTCGGGATCATCTACTTTGGTGACGATCAGAACGATGCATTCGGCATTTAAAGGAATAGCCTCTATCATAAGGGGAATATCCTCCGCCTCAAAACCGAATTCGCAGGCTGCTTGCTGCATCATATCGCGGAACAGGTCTTTTGCTTTGTCTGTGCCATAAGCAAGTTCGCTTATTTTAAGTTCTCGGCTGAGCAGATCTTCTCTGGTCAGGGTACAACGTATTTGATGATCGTTTACTTTTTCTATTTTCATGATAATCACATCCTTTAAGGAATTTTATACTTTGCTGGTGGACAAGTCAATAGGTTTGGAAAACAGTTTAAAAAAAATTAATAAAATAGTTGAAATTTGCCAAAATTTCTGGTAATATATAGTTCTAGAGTGCCTTTGGACAATTTGTAACGGAAGGAGGCAAAGCACTTTGATCAGATCGGCAGAAATTTTATCGCATCTGTCGTAACATTCAGAATTTTCTAAACAATGACTTCATCTCAGGAAAAGTAAAATCTAAATTAGTATTTGAGATGTCTTATAGGCTTATGTGCCGATTCTGCGTTTAAATTATTCCAAATGAGTTTCTATTATAATAATCCAAAACAATTAACATTAACTCAATAATATTTCCAAAAATATTTACACGTCCGGGTATTCTGGTAAAACTATTTTTATTTTAAAGTAAAGTGGCTTTTACCATAAAAAGATCTTTTCAGTAAAGAAGCTTTTACTTAGTATCGTCAACAAAAACAAAAATAATCTGCAATTTCAAAATTAAACTTTCTAAAGCAAAGCAACTCTTTATATATATCACGACTCCTTTTGGAAGAGCAGAAAATGCAGAAAGGAGGGTCTATGTCAAAAAATAAGAGTGAGATGATTTCCATGAAAAGCAGACTGGAGGCGATTCTCGAACAGGGGATTGAATTGTATCTGGACGGAAAGCCTGCATCACCTGCCGGTATTGTTGAACGTTTTGTCATGGAGGATTCTGTGTATATGCCGGATTTTGTGATTGATGAAGACGGCATACTGACTCAGGTCCGCTATGATAAAATCATGGAAAAGTAATCATTTAAACAGCCATTTGAATACCATGTGATCTGGCAAAAGTATTGTGGAAAAGAGGCCCCTCATAGTGATATTATATGTCAGATAAGAAAATTGGTTCATTCACAGAAAATCATAATGACGATATGAAAATAGTTTGATATAATAAGGACGGTTGAAAGGAGTACAGGCATGAAAAAAATAATTCCAGTATTGATAGCAATCGTCCTTATTTTTATTATAGGGGGCATAAGCTTTGGCTCTCTGATCAGGGAAAAGTATTCCTATTCGGAAGAAAAGGCCGATTTAAATGCGTATTTTGGTGTTACAGGTGATGAAGCAGCCATCATAATGCAGGATGAAATCATAGAAGACAAAGCCCGGGTGGGAAGTGATGGGACGTTTTATTTTACTTATGACACAGTCAGCGATTATTTTATATATACGAGACTCTATGTGAATGAGATGGAGAATACGATCCGTTACGTACTGCCGGACAGGATTCTTTCTTATAATATAGGGGAGAGCAGCTATATGGATGGCGAGGAGCAGAATCTCTGTGATTATCAGATCGCCTTTTATGAGGGAGATACATTGTATATCGCGGTAGACTTTATCAGGTTATTTACCGTATTTGACTATGAGACTTTCAGAGAGCCGAACCGGATCCAGATTTATACTGCCTATACGGAAAGGCAGGTGGCGGAAATAACGAAGGATACTCAGGTAAGATATCAGGGGGGTGTGAAAAGTGAAATATTAAAAGAGGTGGCACAAGGGGAGCAGATGATCGTGTTAGACCAGATGGAGAACTGGTCGGAGGTAAAAACTCAGGATGGGTTTATCGGTTATGTGGAAAATAAAAGGCTGGGCGAGATAAAGACGATAACTCCCAGTTTTCTCAGCAATTCCTCTATGTATGGTGAACTGGAGTATACGAGTATTTCAAAAGACTATAAGATCAATATGGGATGGCATCAGGTATCGGGGAGTGGCGGAAATTCTACCTTTGCAGAGGTCACAGCAAACGTGAAGGGATTGAATACGATCTCTCCGACATGGTTTCATCTGACAGGAAACGAGGGAAATATTGTGAGTTATGCCTCTCAGGAGTATGTGAATAATGCCCATGCCATGGGCCTGGAGGTCTGGGCACTGGCGGATGATTTTACGGAAGAAGTGGACAGGTTTGCAATCTTTTCTTCCTCGACGGCCAGGGCAAACCTGATTCAGAATCTGATGCAGCAGGTGTTAACTTACGGGATCGATGGGCTGAATATAGATTTTGAAAAGATAGATGAGACCACAGGAAAACACTTTGTGGAGTTTATCAGGGAACTTTCGGTAGAGTGCCGGAAAAACGGGATCGTACTCTCGGTAGATAATTACCCGATTTCAGGAGGTGCGATCTGGTATAACCGCAGAGAACAGAGCGTTTATGCAGACTATGTGATCGTAATGGGGTATGACGAGCACTGGAGCACCAGCAGTACGGCAGGCTCTGTGGCAAGTATCGACTATGTGCAGAAGGGAATTACTGATACGTTGGAGTACGTGCCGGCAGAAAAGCTGATCAATGGTATTCCCTTCTACACAAGAATCTGGAAAACGACAGGGACAAGCGTGGTCGGGGAGTCGATGGGGATGCGCGCTGCGGCTGACTTTGTGGCAAACAATGGGATACAGACACAGTGGCTGGACAAGGAGTGCCAGCACTACGGAGAGATCCAGAAAGATGATACGCTGTACCAGGTGTGGCTGGAGGATTATGATTCAGTGAAAGTAAAACTGGACGTGATGAGAACTTATGATCTGGCTGGTGTGGCCCAATGGAAACTGGGATTGGAGACACCGGAGGTCTGGGATCTGATTTCAGATTACTGTGGGAACTGAGGTAGCGCACAGGGAAGAGGAAGACGAAACCTGAATTGTGAAGATCCATAACATAAGCCCTGCTTTTTTTTCATAAAATGAGATGAGAAGAGGCTGCCAGGGGGCAGCTGTTGAAAGACAGGCGGGGCGTCTTATGACAGAAGAGCAGTTTAGAAAAATTAAAATTGGTATGGCGGCGGTATTTATGGCGGCAATGTTACTCCTTTCTCACCATACGGCAGAATATGTGACAACAGGCAGCGGAAGTATTGTGATCCATCGGGATACGATTGGGCTGTCCGAAGAAAAGAAGAATGAAGCAGCTGATGGGAAGGAACGCAGGCCGGTGGTGGTGATCGATGCCGGACATGGCGGAATAGATCCGGGAAAGGTAGGCATCAATCAGGCTCTGGAAAAGGATATCAATCTGATTATCGCTAAAAAAGTAAAACGTTATCTGGAACTTTCGGATGTGGAAGTCATTATGACCAGAGAAGGTGAAGAAGGACTGTATCGGCCGGAGGACTCCAATAAAAAAGTGCAGGATATGAAAAACAGGGTGGCATTGATAGACTCTTCGGGAGCGGATCTGGCAGTCAGTATCCATCAGAATTCATATTCGGAAGAGTATGTAAAGGGGGCGCAGGTGTTTTACTATGCTACCAGCCTGCAGGGAAAATCGGTGGCGGAGGTTATGCAGAAAACGCTGGCGGAGATTTTAGATAAGGAAAACCATCGTGAGGCGAAAGCGAATGACAGCTATTATCTGTTAAAAAAGACGCAGACGCCGATTATTATCGCTGAGTATTGTGTTTCAGACAGACAAACCGGTTTATAGTTACAATCTTTTGTATATCATTCATTTTTCGATAGGAATGCTGATTTTCAGGCATTCCTATTGTACATTTCTTCAAATATATCCTTTGATTTCCAAGTGATTTCAATGGAATCCGGAGAATTTACAACGACTTTACTTACAAATAAATCAACAGCATTCTGAGTTAGGGTTTTTAGTCTGGTTATTTCCAGAAGCGACTCTGACTCAGTTTTTTTCTGCGCGGATTCTATGGTGCATAGCTTTTTTTCTATTTCACTCCTTTCCGAGTCAAGCTCATTGTTTGCAGATGATATTGCATCTTTTTGTTTGACAAATTGTTCCTTGCTTATGTTCCCTGTTCTGTATTCCTCGTAGAGACGAGGAACTTTCCCTTTATTTTGTTCCAGCAACCGCGAAATTGCCCGCAGTCTGCTCTGAAGTTTTTCTTTGTCAGACTTTGGGAGAGGCACCTGTTTGTCCAAAATAAGCTGAACCTGAATCTGTAGCGGGCGCAACACCTGTTCCTTTAGAAATTCGTCTTTTATGGAATGTAAGCTGCATGTGCCGCCGCCGGAAGGTCTTGCATGAGGACAATAGTATATCGCATGGATTTTGGAATTGCGTGTGTGTACCTCATGCTTTAGTCTGCATCCACAATGACTGCAGTAAATCTTTTGGTAAAACAGGTTTTCATTCTTTTGCCGATTGTCAGTGCGGACAGTTTTGCGATTGCGGATGATAGCAGCCGCCTGAAGGAATGTATCCCTGTCAATAATAGCTTCATGGGTATCCCTGACAACCACATGGTCCTCCGTTTTCTGCCGCTTGAATTTTCTGCTGCCCACACCCTTTACCTGAACACGGTTGTTGACGGTCGCTCCCGTCATTGTTTCATCTTGCAGGATTTTTGTAATCTGTCTAGGCTTCCAAAACCCTGACATTAGTTGTTCCTCTGTGAAGCCGCCGCATTGAAAGCCATAAAGTTTGTGCAATCTCTGTGCAGGGGTAGGGATAAGCATTTTATTTAACTGTTGCGCAATCTTAACCGGTTTCCACCCGGAAAGTGTCAGACGAAATATAGTCTTTACAATTTCTGCAGATTCGGGATCAACCTCCAACTTGTGCCGGTCAGCAGGGGAAATAATATATCCATATGGCGGTTTTGCTGCCACAAAGTCACCGCGTTTCTGCTGTATCTTCTTAATGCTCTTTACTTTGGCTGACAAATCCTTGCTGTAATAGTCATAAATTACGTTTTTGAACGCCATTTCAAGTCCGGGTGTATTACCGATGTACTCAGTGCTGTCAAAGGAATCATTGATGGCTATAAAGCGTATTCCTACTAAAGGAAAAATCTGCTCTATATAACAGCCCGTTTCGATATAGTTCCGTCCAAATCGTGACATGTCTTTTACGATAATGGCGCCTATCCTGCCCTCGGACACCAGTTGAAAGATTTCTTGAATTGCAGGCCGTTCAAAATTGGTACCGGAATAACCGTCATCCAGAAACTCCCTTATGTTCATCTGCCTCAGCTCAGGCTTTGATTCAATATAGCTGTGTATCAACCGTCGCTGTGCGCTGATGCTGGTGCTTTCATCCTTCAGAACATTTTGCTTCAAGTCAAAATCTTCATCGGATACCCTCAGATAGCAGGCAAGGATATTGTCTCCCATAAAATTTTCGGAAGAATAATTGCTTTTCATTGCATCACCCCGCTTTCCCGGAACTTGAGTATAGGTTCTATTTCATCCCGATATTTGAAAACAACTTCAAGTGTTTTAGAATCGTAGACATAAATTTTGTCAACTAACCTATGCAAAAGATCCTTTGACAAGAAATCGCCTTCATAGAATTCCAATAGAAGCCGGATGTATGGGTTATGTGGGGAAAAGCGTATTTTCAAGCGTTCAAGGGTAGATTTCAGTTCTGCCAGACGGCTTTCTGATGAAAGCCTTTCCAGTCTGTATTTTTCCTTTTGCGCAAGATATTTTTCACGGGCAAGTAGCCCTTCCGAATAATGCAGGTATAAATCTGACTGCATAGAAGTAAGTTCTTTGTGCCTTGCGGCAAGTTCTTTGATTTGTTTTTCCAAAGCCTCCTTTTTGCTAAGAAATGTCTGATGTTCCTGTACCGTTGCAAGGTAATCATTCAATTCCAAAGCCAATTCCATCTGCTTTTTCAGAAGGCAGACCAGGGTTTCCTGTATCTGTTCCTCTTTGATGCTGATGATTGAACATTTTGAGTAGTCCGCATCCCTTTGTGAAACAGTGGTATAACGATATTTCATGCCATGCTTTTCATAATAGTTTCGTGTCCGATACATCTTGAGTCCTGTGTTCCCGCTGTAAACCAATCCGGCAAAAATATCATCCGGCGAATCAATATCCGAATGACAGTAACGGCTTGACCTGTTTTTTTCCAGCTCCTGCATACAAATGCGCTGAACCTCAAAGAATAATTCACGGCTTATGATGGCTTCATGGGTATTTTCCGTTATTATCCAGTCCTCATAGGGGATATTCCTGATTTTGGTTAGATTTTTAGAGAGGTTTTTCCTCTTTTTCCCCATTGCCAAATCCCCGGTATAAGTGCGGTTGCTCAGGATAACTTTAACGGTAATGCCTTGCCAAATGCTGTTTTCGTAACGTGGAGCTTTTACAGCGCCTGCCAGAAACTGATACCGCATCGGTGCCGCAATATTGCCTTCATTTAAGAGCCGGGCAATTTGGAAGTTGCCCATGCCTTCAAGCTTCCACTGAAAAATCTGCCTTACTGTAGGTGCCGTTTCCTGGTTGACGATCAGATGGTGTGGGTCCGCCGGATCTTTGCAGTAGCCATAAGGAGGCACGTTCCCATAATATAATCCGTTTTTTCGCTGGATTTCTTTTGCAGTAAATATCTTGCGGGAAATGTCCTTTGCATAGGCTTCGTTCACGATTCCCTTAATCATGGTGTCTAACGGTTGAAGGGCACTGTTTTCCAACTGTCCTGAGTCATAGTTGTCATTGACTGCTATAAAGCGGACCTTCAAGGCAGGAAACACCATTTCAAGGTAATTTCCGGTTTCTATGTAGTTCCTTCCAAATCTTGACAAATCTTTTACCACAATACATGAGATGCGTTTTTTTCTTATATCCTCCATCAGGCGGTTCCATTCAGGCCGGTCAAAGTTTGTACCAGTTTCTCCGTTGTCGGAGTAAATATCTACAATTTTTAAATCATTTTGTTTTTTTACATAGCTTAACAGCAAGTCCCTCTGGTTATTCAGTTTTTCCCCTTTTGCAGCTTCCTCCCCGGATATGCGCAAATATAATCCGGTAAGGTAAATCTCAGGAGGAGTAGCTTGAGGGTTCATAACGGCTGTATCAGTAATTCTGCCCGTTCTTTTATGTGGCATCTCTCTACACCTCCCTTGCTATGAGCTTATCGGAAACAGCGTCTGGCAGGAAATGCAGCAGCTTTTCAAACTCATCCGGGAACCGGAAAACAATATGTATCCGGTTTTTGGGATAAATGTATATCCTTTTTACCATAGACACCAGCATTTTGCGATTTAGGATCGGAGATTCCATATATTTTCGGAACTCATCTATATGGGAGGTGTCTGCTTTGAATGCGGCAGTCAGTCCATCCTGTTGTGCGGTCATGTTATCCAACGCCTCTGCCAGTTCGTTTACCTGCTCCTGATAGGACTCCTTTAAGTCTAAGTATTCATCTCTATTTAGCAAGCCTTCATGGTAATCCTCATAAAGGGAGGCAAGAAGCGCCTGGTATTTTTGCAAAGCAGTTTCCGCATGTTGGATTTCCTGTGTCAATGTCTTTACTTCGGCTTGCTGGTTGGGGATGTTTTCCAAATGGGAAAGCATTTGTTCCATATCAGTCAGGTCATTTATGTATTGGCGTAACGTATTTAACACAGTCTGTTCCAGATAGGACTCATTGATGCAGAATCCCTTGCAGCAGGTGGTGTGGTTGGAAAGATAGCAGCCATAATAGAAATAGCTTTTGTTTTTCTTTACTGTCTGCTTGCGGTTGCAACTTTGGTGGCAGTTGCCGCAGTATACAATGCCTGAAAAGGGATAAATCGTTTCCTGTCCGGCAGACTGGTGCGTATCTGTATCCAGTATGTTCTGAACCAGATCAAAATCCATTCGGCTGATAATGGCTTCGTGGGTGCCTTCCTTGCGGAACCAGTCTTTCTGCGGTCTTGCAACAGGTTTCCGGATCTTGTAATTGGGCCGGTAGGTCTTTCCCTGAACCAGCGTACCAGTATATATTTCATTTTCAAGGATACGCCGTACTGTAGTGCCATACCACTTTGGTGTGCTGTAAATCTGGAAAGCAGTTTTCGCATGGCTGCCGCTTTCCTGCTTGTACCGGATGGGTGTAGGCACCTTCATCTGGTTTAATAAAGCTGCAATCTGCTGGTTGCTCTGCCCTTCTATTCTTTTTGCAAAAATGAGTCTGACAATATTGGCTGCAGGCTCATCTATGGCAAGCTTATTTTTGTCCGTTTCCAAACGCTTGTACCCATAGGGGACAGCGGGGCTTACAAAATCACCTTGCCTGCGCTTCACATCCAGGTTGGAGCGCACCTTTATGGATATGTCCCGGCTATAAGCATCGTTTATTAAATTCTTAAACGGCAGAAGGAGCTGGTCGGAAGATGAGTTGTTGTAAAGACTGTCATAATTATCATTGATTGCAATGAACCGGATGCCAAGAGCCGGGAAGATTCGTTCTATATAACGTCCGACTTCTATGTAGTTGCGTCCGAATCGTGACAGGTCTTTTACAATGATACAGTTGATTTGTCCTTCTTTGATACCTTCAAGCATATTCTGAAAACCAGGCCGGTTAAAATTCACCCCAGTATACCCATCATCGGAATAGTGCCTTACTAGGCATAATTCAGGGTGGCTTTCTGTATAGTGCTGAATCAAAGCCTTTTGGTTATTGATGCTGTCGCTTTCTTCTTTATCACCATCCTCCTTTGAAAGGCGGGTGTAATCTGCCGCCATCCATTCTTTTAGTTCGTCATTTACATTCATGATCATTCATCCTTTCTAAAACAAATTCAGAATAACCTAAAAATATAAATGCACATTGCTTCCCCTCTATCATATATAAAAAAAGGCGCAAAAGCAAGGATTTCAGATTATTCGCAATGAGACAGGGTACTAAAATAATCCTGAAGCAGTTCCTGGAAAGCTCCACCTTCGCTGCAAAAAGAAACTTTAACAACAGTATTTTTGCATCGGAAACAATAAGGATTTTTAATATCCCTGATAAAATTTTGTATTCTGTCCGTCTTTTTCATAGTGGTGTCTATTTTGACATCGCTAATGTCAACCAGATTTTGGATGTCAACTGTCTGAATGTCAGTCTGGCATAATTGATTGGTCTGCTGATTATCCATATTTCCTCCATCTGTATATTCTATACAATCTATGCTTGTTAATAGTTGTCCTATTCTAAATCTACACATACCTCCCATCACCGTCTCCTGCGCCCTCCCCGGCCGCGTTGCCTGGCTGCACTATGTGCAATTCAATCCGGACGGGTGGCAGACTATAACCAGGGAGCCACCCACCAGAACCCATATACATGATGGTGTATGTTCTTCAGTTGTCAAAGAACAAATGACCAGCCACGATAAAAAGCTGATCTATAAAGTAAATATCCGGGAGGGGATAAAAACTTGAAAAATTTTGAAAAAAATTTGAAAAGATGAAAATAGCAGCAAAAGGATATGGAATATATAGTATATTCAAGTTGACATGATACAAGATATTGTGTTAATATAAACCCGTAATTGATTTTTATGCTTACCTGCAGACGGGGAACGGGGACAGGCTGGATATACCCGATATATCCGCACCTCCGAGGAAACCGGCAGGTTCCGGCTCCTTTCCGGGAGAACCGGGGCATACGCTGTTTAAGATTGTAAGTAGTGTCAGAGGATACCATGTATTAGCATGGCAGTCTTTTGGCACTTTTTTGTTTCCGCAGGATGTGTATAACTGTAAGGGACAAAAACAGATTTGTGGATTGCCACACGCAGTATGGAATGGAAACCGTCAAGGGCCATTCCTTTTTTGTTGCCAGAAATGCCCATGAGGGCTTGTCCGCATAAGCGGCTGGATAAAAATAACCTCCGCAAACGGAGAGAAAAGAAAGGTGGAACGAAAATGAATGAGACAAGAGTATTTGCCGACGGATACCGCGGCGTATTCCAGAAGCAGGAGGAATTCCTTGAGTGCTTAAAAAGCATCGGGAGAAATTCGTTCTGGGAAAGGAGGAACTCCAGGAACCTGCGCCTGGTGGCGATCACCAGCGGGAGCAAGGTGGAGGAGGAACTGAAGGAGAAATATGCAGATGAGGGGCTGGATGAAGACATCATCACGGACACCATCATCAACACGGGCCTTCTCCTGAAAGTAAGGAACCAGTATTACCCGGTAAGGAGCTGTGCGATCAAGAGCATCCTTGACCGTGCGGGGATCTCCGGCGCGGGACTGCGCAGGGTGGAAAAGAGCGTGTATGCGAGAATCCTGAACGACTGCCTGAAAGTGGCAAAGGGTGAGGCGCTGCTGCGCATCTCGGAAGGGAAAGTATCCGCAGTATTGGGAGGCGACTGCCACGATTATGCGGTGCTTGACATGGAGCAGGTCTTCCTGCATTCCGTGGACTACCTGACAGGGAACTTCAAGGGCTGTAGCTATCTTGCCGGCTTTTATGAGCATGACATGGCATCCGCCCTGTGGGAGCTTTCCGGGGAAGATGCCCTGTTGGATGCATACAGGAAGGAACTTGCCCTGCATGGGAAGACGCCCGATGAGATAAAGCCCGTGGTAAGGATCACCACATCCGACACAGGCTCCGGCGGGGCGAACATCTTCCCCATGCTGGTATCCGGAAAGGAGAACACCACCATCAGCCTGGGCAGCCCGCTGCGGCTGGGGCACAGGAACGGCACGAAGCTCAGTGATGTTAATAACTTCATGAGCTGTCACAGATTCAATCTCATCCGCTGTCACAAATCT
>OFGO01002301.1_pt1 | contig 11306 bp, 9 predicted proteins | sample 1521761 | NCBI WGS metagenome assembly OFGO01 (sample SAMEA3504128, study PRJEB24116) | mouse gut metagenome | biome: mouse gut; feature: mouse-associated habitat; material: faeces | place: Denmark | collected 2011
CATTATAGCACAGGTCTTAAATATAGTCGAGCTATTAAAAAGATATTATACTAGGCTTTCTATCAAAATCTATAGGAGTTCCTATATAAAATCAAATGTCAAAGACCACTAGATGTTGTGGTGGCTCTCAAGCATTAGAATACCAAAATCAAATGGCTCTCAAGTGATAAAACGGTGGCTCCGAAGCGTTAGAATATTCAATATACCATGCTTTCCGGCATTCTTACCATTTTTATTGGTTACGCACTCCTGCAGGAACTCTTCTGAAGATAGGATCCACATCATCTCCAGACGCTCAGAATAAAACACAAAGTAGAAGTTCTCGGTCTTCTCATGGGTAATTGCCGAAAAAAGAGCTGCGTCACCATCTGTAACTTCATTGGATCTCGCTTTTATCTGAACCTCAATAAATGTGCCGTCTTCCTTTTTATAACGCAATCAACGCCATGATCATCGACAAGCGGCATATAGACATCAAGCCCCTCCATGAGCATTTTCCCAACCAAATTATATTCCATCCGTTTGCCAAACCCGGCCGAATGTCTGAATGCTATTCCCATAATCACCTTCTACTCTGTACATAAAATACAGCCACATGCCTCTTCATATTCCGCGTAAGAAGTCATTGTCTTGAGGACCGTTTGCAACTTACGGCGGCGACTGTTAAGACTTCCACTGTTTGGTAAAAGATATTTCCCAACCTTATCAGTATTGCAGAAACTTGTCCATTCATTAATAAGCTCTCTGGTCTTTGTAACAACTTCCATATGTGCATCATCATTAGCATTAAATCTCGGAATGATTTTATACGGTATCGTATGAATGTGCCTTGCACCGAATCCCCCTTGCGGTTGGAAGTCAGATATGGCAGTAGATAATGTCATACTGTTTAATATACCCACAATATAAAGAGCCTCTTCCTCAGATTCAGCTAAATACCAATACAAAGTTTGATCGATAATCAGTTTTTTCTTGTCGAGTGTATTCAGATCAACATAAGCTGCGCATGGATTAGTCCCCCCTGCATTAGATAAAACTAGCCACCTTGCCAGTGCAAAGTTCTGTTTATCCAGTTTATTTCTTATATTGATTTTGTGATCAAACAATACAGACAAAGGCATCTCACTCTCTGTTTGAATCTCACTAAATACATAAGATGTTCCCGGATTCAACAAAGCTATTTCTTCATCAGTTAGTCCCTTCCATTTACCATCAATGCTTTTTCCTGGAAGGATAACCTTTGCAGGTCTTTCAACTGAAAATGGAGATAGATGCTTTGAAATCAAACAGTCATATAAATAATCATCGCTGAAACCCTCTGCTACCAAATCTCTACATACATCCTTATGACTATCACTAAGCAAATAATACAGTTCTGATCTATTATCAATTTTCTTGATAGTCCATGTTCCATTCGGTAACTGAGTAAACTCATGAAACAAAGCCGTTCTTGGCATAATATCAGCGCCTTGATTAAATTCCCAGGGATTTGAGTTGATGACATCCAGAAATTCCGCGTTTTCTCCCTTGTTTGTCCATGCAGAACGGTTTCCCTGTTTGTTAAGTGTATAGTTACACTCAACATATGAATCCGGTTCATCATAAACTCTTCCTGAAATTGGATATTCGGATTTTTCTACCGTTTTCATTCCCCCAAGAACAACAGCTTTGTTCTTGAATGTACTCATTGGTAATTCCCAGATCGTATCCACGTTGGTACCTACTGAGTAATCTGATTCTCTATATTTTTCCAACCTGAGCGGATCATGATGGTACCCACTCAATATGCTTCCAGGCATAACGCACATCCATCTTGCTCCATTTTTTAAGTATTTATCAATTGATGCTAATAAAAAGGTTGTCGCCAATTCCATGTGGAGATGAGATGCTCCTGGCGGCTTTATCCCAAAAGAATCAGTTTTTCTTTGTAATACTATTTTATACGGATTATCAGCTAATTTACTCATCACCAACCACGGCGGATTAGAAACAATACAGTTGAACTGATTTGTAACCAATCCTGGTTTATAGCTATTATTCAGTATAAAATACCATATTCCATTACGCCCTTGTCTTTGAAGACTTTCTAACTGCAAAATAAGACTATAAGCCGCAACCCTCTGTGCTTGTCGCTCAACATGCGACAGCACTATGCTACTTTCAGATTCTACAGAAGACAAAACATAATCTACTTGTTTATCCGTAAGGTCACTTTCCCCTTGGGCAGCTCTTTTCATAGCATATTTATAACAAATAGACATAAACGCATCAAAATTCCGTCTATGAGCTGGCGTCAACATGTGTCCAGGAATCTCAACCTTATTATTATCAAAATACATGACATAAGAATCCTGATTACTTAATGGCATATTATGCGTAATGGGCGTTGCTACAAAAAGAGAGTCCGCATGATAAATAGGTATTATAATTTGACCGCTATGATATGGAAACAAATCCCTCATAAACATTACCCAGTTGACCTTTGCAAGCATAACAGCAAGAGGATCAATATCAAACCCCATAACACACGAGAATACTATTTCATCTTTCGTCTTATCATAATCATGTGTGCTTATTGCATACTTTTCACGAACTTTTCTGATTGCCTCAATTAAAAAAACTCCTGAACCACAGCACATGTCCAAAATACGCGGTGCTTCCTCCATATCCTCCACCGCATGTTCAACCATGCTTCTCGCAACCCAATGAGGTGTGAAATCCTGTCCCAGAAGCAGGCGATGTTCACGATTAGACAACTGTGCCAGCAATGCTCCGAACAAATCTTCTTCAGCAATTACCTTAAAGTCATAGCAAACCAAAAGTCGTTGTATTCTTTTCACACATTCTACGATACCCTCAACATAGGGCGAATTATTTAGCCATCCAAAATAGTCATAGTCTACAAGGTTTTGTATATTTTTCTGCTGGAAGTATATTCCATTCAGAATTTTAATGACTTCCGCATCACCACAAATTAAGGGAGCTCCATTAAGAATATTTGCACATACGACCTTCGCCACAGTAACCAAATAGTACTCATTTGTATATGTATCCATCGAAAAGGTCCCATATTCAGATGCTCCTAAATATGCAACAAAGTTCTGCCATACATTTTTGATCAACTCCGCATATGATGGATTTGAGCGCATTGCATTCTCCACTGTAGCCCTGTACCCATCAATCTCTTTACGGTAAAAATCACTTTCTAAACCGAAATCAAGCACAAGCGTTTTTGCAGTGAGAATTCTGGACTGATCCCTGCCTAGATATTTATTTACAAATAGTTCAAACTTGTCCATTTCCTCATCCGAACAATTTGAAAGGTCAACAAAATCAACTTGTTGAAGTTCGATATCATTAGCTCCAAATAATCTACCCCTATCAAGATTATCTAAAATCTTAATTGTATAGCCATACCATCTCACCGTATCTGACAGGATTCCAAGGATCTCACTTTCATCAATGCCTAAATTGCATAATGCTGCACAGTATTCTTCTACCTGATGATACCCCTCGTTAAAAATAGAAGATATCTTCAGATTCTTCTCATATTCAATTGCAGTCTTCCCAACTACGGAATCCGCAAAACCTATCCGTTCTTTTCCTTTAGCATTGGCAAAGTGAAGATAGGTCTCTGTACCCATCACATGCTCTTGAACCCACCACGGTGTATCGGGGAATATTCTACTAAGACTCGCTGATAGCAAGTGTCTTAGTTTATCTTCCACAGATCCATTATCTATTTCATGCTGAGCAGTTGCAGCAAATGACCTTAATTCGTCCTTATTCATCGTATTTTCGCCTAGTCCTTTCTTGTACTTTTTTTATGAGTAACATTTCCAACTGTTTACTCACGAACACACTGTTTTCATCACCAAATGGAGATGTTACAATCTCATCAATTTGCTTTTGAATCGTTCTATTTATACTTCTATTTATTAGAATCTCCTTGCCAATATGTTCGAGCTCAGTTTTCCTTTTATCATCAATTCGTGGAAATACTATTTTCCTTACATGACTTGCTTCAATTTTTAAGGCACCTCCGCCCATTGCGGTTCCTACGACTTCAAGAAAAAGCTTTGCCCATGTAGAATTAAACAACGCTAATGCAATTATTTGATCACGATTCTCTAAATTCCAAAGTGTAATAAAATTAGCGTCAACTATTATCTCACTTCCTGGCACCTGATGAATAAATATGGCCTCAGGACTCTCACCGCAAACACGGGAAATACATAGGTTTGGTACATGTCTTTCCTTCAATTCAGGAAGCATATACCAAAATCTTTCAAATTCATCACCTATCTTTTTTTCATTCGTAATAACTGCTGAAAGTTCCCTAAACGGCTTCTTATGCACTGGGGATATGTATCTTTCTCCTTGTGTAATGTAATCATCCAAATCGGAATCCATCAAGGTATATTGTTCCGCTGTTTTTTTAGATAATCTTAAGTAATCCACTTGTCTTACTTGATGTTGAATGTAGAATATACACTTATGCAAATCATCATAGTTTACAACAAGACCATTCACATCCGAACGTTTCTTGAAAGCTTTTCTTATATTATCCGAGGACAGCATAATATTACGGTTATACCATGATTCAGTTTGAGCAACGGACATAGATCTATCTGACGACAGCAACTGTGCGTAAAAGAAATCGTTTGCACCTGTGCGCAGACCCTGCCCAACGGACCATCCCAAATCTTCCAAAGAATCATACTCGACTCCGCAACTACTGTTCACAATTTCTCGAATTTCGTTAGGAAGAACAGCAGACTCTTCATCTCTCATTTTATCTTCCTTACAGATCCACTTTTGATCATTTAGCTTTCTAGTCAAGCCTGGAAATAATTCCATCGCTGGAATGATCTTTGAAGAAAACCCTTCCACAGAACATATTGTTTTTGAATATATAATATAATTTAACGCTTCATACCCGGCATAGCCATTGAACTTCATGGATCCGACAAGGGAGTTCTTGTCGATTATTCCAGATTTTAATTCAAGAAGTACCGTATCTGGATAACTATTCCTTATAGGCTCGTTTTCTTTTCTTTTGCATATAACCAAACATGTTCTTATTTCAGCATCTTCAAACCACACGGATTCTACATCACGTGCTATGGCAACAACTTCGAAGCATCGTAAAAGTAAGTAGTGAATTGGCATTGCGTAATCTCTGTTTAGCCACGTTTCTGGAACTACCATTGCCATATACCCACCTTTTTTTACTATCGAGGCGCATAATATCCACGATGGCACAGCCATGTCTGATAAGCCCGAGTATCTTTTTGACACTTCAATGTAGATTTGTCTTTCCTGATCATCTAAATTATTTGTGTTCTGAATATGATTAATTAAACTCTCCCTTAATTCTTTCCCGTCTGGCAGACCTATCTCTGGGTTTTTTTTGAGTGTTTGATATCTAATATAAGGAGGATTAGTTATGACCAAACCCCAACCTCCAGTAATATTAACTTCATCACTCTTAAAAGCATCTTTGATGAGAATTTCTGCTTTGGGAACAGCACTCTTACAGGTTTCCCTGACATCTACATCAATGTCTATACCCAAAACCTTATCTGCTTGTGGATACTTTGTATATGCTGCTTGTAGCAAATCACCCCGGCCAACCATTGGATCAATTATTGATTTTACTACCAAATTCTTTGGCAACATCGATACCAACAACTCACCGATACGCTTGCCAGAAAAAACCTGCCCATACTGCTTTATTTTTATACTATTATCCTTGTAATGCTGCATCCATAACACCCTTTCTCAATTGTCGAAGAAGGACATATGCATCTTTTGCATCGTATGTAACACGAATATTCTTTCGTAGACATTCATTAACATATAAAGAATATGCTCGCCTCTCATCAAAGATATTTCCATCGTTCATCGCCAGGATTATTCTTTCCATTATATCTTCTTCATCTTCAGACCCACTTGATTCTTGAATCCGTTTACTTAATAACAGCAAAGGATCTCCTTGAACAGATGCTTCCGATACAACTTGCTTAAAACTGGATTGCTTTTTATCCAAAATATTGGTCAGTTCAATATTAAGCCCCGAATCATATACGGCATCCTCAAATGCAGACCATATCTGTGCTTTTGCCGCATGAAAGACAACAGCTGCATATGACGAATCTTTTAGCACCCTTTTAATCTCAGAAAACACCTTTGAAAGCATTATCCGATAATCTTGAATTCCTTTATTTTGTGATGCGCTAATTATTATTTCTTTTTCTCTCTCGGTAGGCTTTTCTAACCATAATTCATTTATCTGATTAACTTCTGCATATGGAATAAAGTCACCAAAAGGTGGATCTGTAAACACAAAATCTATTGTATTATCTTTCTCGTCCAATGATTCACTCGACTTATTCTTTATAATAAAACTACCAGTACAATTCTCCAGAAGTTTATAAGCTTCATAAAACGGTTTCGATTTTCTTTCCAGACCAAGAATAATGTTCTTCTCAACTGGAAGTTTACTTATGTAAAGAACCCCACTTTGAGCCCCAGTCAAAACAAAGTCTTTAGCATTTTTTTTCGCAACAACACGAGTCATTAGCGTACAGTGTGAAGAATTATAGCTGAGCAGTAATAACCTAAGAGCGTCTTTTATCTTGGTATCATATACTTCAGTAGCATCCCATAACTTATGCATAATCAAATAATTACGGGATGTATAGAATTGATGCAAAAATGAAATCCCAAAATGATATCCATTTCTGTGAAGTTCTCCCCACTGGATTTCCTTAGGTTCATCACTAATACTTTGCAATTCCTTATCTATTGCAAGAGCGTTATTAAGATCCTCATCCGTGGCTGGTCTTTCCCAATTTTTATCATTTGTAGTTCCATAAACCCAAGAAGGAATACGTTTCTTCCTTATAGAGATTTTCCCAGTCAATCCATCCATATACTCTTCTGTCTGGAATTTCATCTCATCTACAGAAGCTTTTTTCTTGCATTGTGGACAAATAATATCTTTCTCGAATTTAACCGGATTCCGTTTTGTTCCTTTCTCGAAGAAAGATATTTCCTTCCCGCAATGTGGACATAATAACACTTCAGACCAAATGATATATCTTATAACTCCTATATTCCCATCAGGATCTATAGCAGAGTAATAGCGCATTAACTGCCTTTTTCCCTTCTCAACAAAATCCTCAACTGCTTTTTTGAATTCACTTGCTTTTAATCTGTTGCTTATAGTTTTTGCAGCAAATGAACCATACGTTCCTATCTCATATTCAACAGCGTTTCTTGATCCCCATACGGGCTTTACGCCTAACTCATCTGCCAGTTCCTTCATACGTTCGGTAGGGTGTTCACATAGCAGCGCTGCAATACCTGTGCTTCCACTTCCCCCAAAAGTATCTAAAACTGTATCTCCTGGCTTAGTCATAGATGCAATATATACAGCTATTGATTCAGGTGAAATTTTAGTTGGATATGAAAATGTATTAAAGAAAGCTCCACTTCTTGCAGATGGTAACGGCCTTTCAAATAGTTTCTTTATTTCACTCACCTTATTGGCACCTCTTTTTCCTTATTTCCTTCCTCAACCAGCATCCGCCAATCGAATCATATCAAATGTGTTGTCCCATAAAACGAACTCACATCTTTACTCTACATTTTCTTTTTTCTCTTCTTCATCCGGAATGAATTCCATAATATCCGCCACATCGCATTTCAATTCACGGCAAATCTTAGTCAAAACTTCTGTCGTGACATTTTCATCCTTTGTAAGCTTGGCCAGTGAAGAAGAACTGATGCCCGCCTTTTTTCGCAGATCAGACTTTTTCATCTGCTTATCAATCAGTAGTTTCCACAGTTTGTTATAACTCATTTTCATCGTTCTTTACCTCTTCTATATCCCACGATCTACCATACAGTTCACAGTTATTTGTTGATAATCTCAACACGCAGTTATCTTCCAAAATCTTTTGCGTTGCCGGTCTGCAATCCCCCTGTTTATCATATGCTATAAAAATCTGTTTACTTGTGCTGTTGTATATCTTTATTATTCCATCCTCAATATCTTTCCCCAGATTCTTGAACAGGAGCGAATCATGCGATAAGGCAGGCAACGCCGTCGTAAAAAGGACTGCCAAATCATATACGATCATACCTTTATAGTTTGACCCTGTTCCCGTGTTATCCGGGGTCTCAAACTTATAGCTGTTATACGAATTGAAATGAACATGAGGCGGTTTTTTCTTCGTATCAAACAAAGAGTCATTAAACTCTTCCATCTTCGTATTAAGCGTCTGCTCAATCTCAAAAAGAATATCCTCAATACTTCTTTTCAATACCGCATCTGCGTTTGCCTTAGCCGCCTGCAATTCATTTTGGGTGAGAAATGCGTCATTCTGTGTCTTCAGTGCTGCAATTTCACCCTGAAGCTCGGAGTGCCTGTCAAGGAACTCTGTTGAGATATTACCCACAAATCCCAGCTGACGTATCTCTGTGTTTATTCCCTTTAACTGTTCCTGAAGAACAGATATCTGTCCCTCAATCGCTTCTTTTTCATCAGCGAACTGAGCTCCAAGAATTTTTGCAAGCTTCTGGTGATACTTCTCAACCTCATAAAGTTTACGTACATTCACTTCAGGAAAGTATTCCTGTAAAGCGGACATGTCCGCCTCGGTTGGATACAGGCCATATTCCAGACTCATGCTAACAAGTCGCAGTTTCATTTCTTTGGCATGGATAGCCTTTTCGACCTTCATTTTTTCATTGGTCAAAGCCGCTTTTTTCTTATTCAGCTCTATTTCCTCATCGGAATGACCTTTTTCAGCTTCTTCCATCAATGTCGCAAGCTGTAGTTCCAAATCCCGAATAGTAGCCAAATTCTCTTCATATTTCTTCTGACCGCCTACCAGGTCAGAAATAAAATGGTACTTCCTGGCTTCCTTGAAAGCCTCCAGCTTCTTCTTATGCTCCGTAACATTGGTCTTGAACTCTTCAATATCCTTATATTTATCAAAAAGCGTCAGCAACGAAGTGATGGACTTCTCCATATTCTGTCCGGGAATGCCCTGCAAAGGATTCAATTCATCTGTATTCTTCTTACCATATACTCTGAAGAAGCTGCTCAACGCTATTCTGAAAGAAAGACCCACAAAATCCATCTTGTACTGCTTCTTAAGCCAAGTGGTAAACTCTTCCTTCGTGTACTGACTACCTGTCATCTCATACTTTGAATCACAAATAAAGACAGTATTGCTGTCTCCTGTATTTCTGGCAAAATGATATTCTTTGCCATCAAATTTGAACGTAAAAAATATGGTATGGTGTCCTTCCTTCTTAACACCATCGCTCTTTATATATGTATCTCCGCCAAAGACAAAATCGATTGCAAGAAGAGATGAAGACTTTCCGATTGACATTGCGCCGTCTTCTTTGCCCAGCACAACATTCAACCCTTCCTTAAACCTTATCGGAGGCCTTACCTCTCCCTGCTTCTTAAAGGCCGGTGACATCATTTCAACAAGCATATGAACACCTCCCCATCATCATTTATATCTGCCGCCCTGAGAGCATACAAACAGTCCATTACCGACATGAAATCCGTCGGATCCTTCAGCGACGGCTTAACATGGTCATATAATTCCTTCACAGGTACCGGACCATTTTTTATTCTGTTCAGTACGACCGGTATCAGCGCTAGCGTACTGTTTTTATAGGAATACAGCTTATTGGGTAATTGCATCGAACACCTCACACTTCGCTATAAAGAAAGCGACAACAATCTGACAATATAAATCTTCTTGCAGGCTTACTTTATGAACCTTTTCGGAAATCTCATTAAAGATTTCCGCATTGGACTTGTTGGCTTTTTTTAATCGCTTATAGATTGCTTTCATCTGATCCTGGACTTCATCGTAATCTATTTCACCACGCTTATCCGCATTTGTGATTATTTCCTTCAGCGTCACGTAATAAGTGTCAACATACCCTTTGACGGTTTTATACAAAACTAGATTGTCATCCGGAATAAGCTTATCTCTGATATCCTTTGGATCCAGCGACGGATCCAACAAGTCTTTTTCCTTCAAGTTTTTAATCTTGGAAATGACGCCGATTATTTCCTTTTCCAGCGGCATTCCGTCAAGGAGCCGCATACTCTGTTTGTGAGCCACAAGGATCTTCTTTATATATACCAGTTCCTTACACAGCTTCTTATTGTGATCAAACAGATAAGCGCCGTGGCAGAACGGACAGAAGGCCAGCAGATTATCTATTTTAGGCTCCTTCTGCTTGTCTATAAGACCAACCTCATATACCGGGGAAATCTTCCCGTTTTCGGCAACGCTTAAAAGCCTTCCGCATCCAGGGAACGCACACACATTATCCGTCTCATCTCTCAGATATTCACCATATCTTTGCTTCAGATCAAAAGCCTGCTGCATCAGTCTTTGTCTCTCAAACTCATCCTGAGGCACAAGACCAGCAGCCCTGCGAATAATATCTATAAAGCAATCCGCCAGCTTCTGAGCTACATTTGCTGCCGTAGTGGTCGGATCATAGCTCTTATAATCATCAGCCAAAAGAGCTACAGCCGCCTTAGGTCTCTCATTAAGCGATTCCACAAACATTTCCGGAGATAGCCTATATTCAATACTCAGCGCAAATTTTTGAGAAAAGCCCCTCTTGGCATATGTACGAAGCGTGTTCTCTTTAGTCAGCTTCGTTGACGGATCCTTCGGTGTTCCCCATTCATCCTCTGTGACATCAGTAATCATAGCCATCAGATCTCTGAAGAAATAAGGTACATCCGCACCGTCAGATATTCGATTTTTCATCATAGCAAAGAAGTCCTTGAATTCCACGAATGTTTTCTTCCTTTCTTCAGATTTGAACCACGATGAACCACGGTGAACCAAACCATCCCCAAACGCAAATACCCTGTTTTTTATAATAGCCTCAGCATCTGGAACACCGGCTGCCGCACAACATGGTACACAGAGTTGAGTATAGCACATTCGTGTCCATTTGTCAAAGGTTTGGTTTGCGATACGGACATTTTTAACCAGGAACGGATTTTTTTAACGCAAAAAGATCACGGCGGACGCAGTCAGAGGAAGACGTTCCGAAGACCTAACTGATTCCAGATACTAACTTCCGTCAGGAGGGTGAGTTGAGAAGGTACGACTCAATGCCCGAAAGCCCCTTGATGGAGCACTTTATTACCAGGTCCAGTCTATAGGGCAACTGGCCATTCACGAAAACTAGCCTGCAAATAAAAAGTCAAGCTAAATTGAAAGAATATTGAAAAATTT
>OFGO01002304.1_pt1 | contig 11293 bp, 6 predicted proteins | sample 1521761 | NCBI WGS metagenome assembly OFGO01 (sample SAMEA3504128, study PRJEB24116) | mouse gut metagenome | biome: mouse gut; feature: mouse-associated habitat; material: faeces | place: Denmark | collected 2011
AGAATCAGGAAAAATATGCGGTCTCCGTGAGGCGGCCGGACGGCGGGATATCGGTGGAGGTTGACAATTTCCAGGGGGTGCTTGGGGGAAATAAGATTAAGGAGATTCCTTTTATACGGGGGGTATTCAATTTTATCGATTCCCTGATTCTGGGAATGAAATGTCTGAATTTTTCGGCATCCTTTTATGAGGACGAGGGGGATGACGGAAAGGCCGGCGGTGCGGGGGATAAGCTGATGACCGCATTGGTGACCTGTATTTCCGTGGTGCTTGCGGTGGGTATTTTTATTGTATTGCCGTATTACCTGGCGTCTCTGCTGAACGGGTATTTGAGAAATGCCTCCCTGGTGGCGATTATCGAAGGGGTGGTGCGTATCGTTATCTTTATCCTCTATGTGGGCGGTATCAGCATCATGAAGGATATCCGGCGGTTGTACCGGTATCACGGGGCGGAACACAAATGCATCAACTGCATAGAACGGGGCAGGCCGCTGACGGTGGACAATGCCATGCGCAGCTCCAGGCTTCATAAGCGATGCGGCACCAGCTTTCTGTTTTTTGTGTTTTTTGTGAGTATTATCCTGTTTTTCTTTATTCGGGTGGAGAATCCGGTGTGGCGTGTGGGGCTGCGGATTCTGCTGATGCCGGTGGTAGCGGGTATTTCCTATGAAATTATCCGTCTGGCAGGTCGTTCGGATTCTCTCTTTGTACGGATTCTTTCTGCGCCGGGTATGGCAATCCAGCGGATGACCACCAAAGAGCCAGACAGAGATATGGTGGAGGTGGCTATTTCTTCTGTGGAGGCTGTATTTGACTGGAAAGCTTATCTGCGGGAGACATTCGGATACGAGTTTGAGGAAGATTTGGATGATGAGGACTCGGAAGAGAATGCCGCCGGCGAAGCCGATTCTTTCGCGTAAGCGGAATGTGGCGGTTTATGGTCCGGTTTCGGGTATACACTGCGGGATGGATCAGGGAATGCAGCGCGGCAGAGAATAAGAGGAGCGGCATATGACATACAGGGAAGGATATTGTCAGGGCAGGGAACGGCTGCTTCAGGCAGGAATCGATGAGGCGGAACTGGAGGCGCGGCTCTTGCTGGAATATGTCTGCGGAACCAACCGCAATGATTTGCTGGCACATGGCGACATGGAACTGGAGGCATACCAGGAGAAGGAGTATGTAAGGCTGATTGGAAGGCGTGTCACGCGGATTCCGCTGCAGCATCTCACAGGGAACCAGGAGTTTATGGGATTGTCGTTCAGAGTGAATGAGCATGTGCTGATTCCCAGACAGGATACGGAGATTCTGGTGGAGGAGGTACTGCGCCATCTCCATGACGGCATGCGGGTACTTGATATGTGTACGGGTTCGGGCTGCATCCTGATCAGCCTTCTGCATTACTCCAATCATTGCCAGGGGGTGGGGGCGGATCTGTCCGGGGAGGCGCTTGCGGTAGCGGAGGAAAATGCGGAGTGCCTGCTTGGCAGGGAACGAGTGAGCGGGGGACCGCGGATGTCTCAGAATGCGGGAGATACCGGTGGGCAGCCTGCCGGTATCTCTGTGGAAGCTGGCAGCGGGCACGGTGCTTTGGAGATGGCCGTAAATGACGGCTGCTGCGTGACAGGTCAGACCATAGACGCCGGTGAGGGTGCCGGGGGGCAGGCTGTTCGGGACGATAGTGTGGGGGCAGGTGCCATTCGTTTCGTCAGAAGTGATTTGTTTGAGGAGATTACGGGCAAATTTGACATTATTGTGTCTAACCCGCCGTATATTTGCAGTGATGTGGTCAGGACGCTGATGCCTGAAGTCAGAGAGCATGAGCCGCTGCGGGCATTGGACGGCGGGACGGACGGGCTGGATTTCTACCGACGGATTATCAGCGAGGGCAGGAATTATCTGTTTGGCGGCGGGATGCTCTTTTTCGAGATTGGATACGATCAGGGGAAGGCGGTCAGCTCGCTGCTGGAGGAGGCCGGGTTTCTGGAAGTGCGGGTAGTAAAGGATTATGCCGGACTGGACAGGGTGGTATATGGAACCAGGTGTTTTGGCTGAAGATATGATTGCCCGGATATGGGAGAGTGTTTATGGCCTGTCACCCGGAAAAGGGAGGATTTTCGGTATTTTGGCGGACAGGACAGATAAATTTGCCGGGAGCATGTGTGCGGCAGAATGTGAGGAATGATATGTTTGACAGATTGGATGATTTGCTGATTCGGTTTGAGGAGATCATGAGCGAGCTTCATGAGCCTACGGTGACGGGTAACCAGGAACGGTTCCGCAGGCTGATGAAGGAACAGAGTGACCTGACGCCCATCGTGAATGCATACACGGAATATAAGAAATGTAAGCAGGACATCGAGGATTCCCTGGCCATGCTGGAGGAAGAGGGCGATGAGGAGATGCGCGACATGATCAAGGAGACGTTGAATGAGGGAAAGAAGCGCGCGGAGGAACTGGAACAGGAACTGAAAATATTGCTTTTGCCCAAGGACCCTAATGACGACAAAAATGTAATCGTGGAGATTCGCGCCGGGGCAGGCGGAGATGAAGCGGCTCTTTTTGCTGCGGAGATTTACCGGATGTATGTGCATTATGCGGAAAGCCAGAGGTGGAAGGTGGAGACACTGAACGTGGATGAAATCGGCATCGGCGGCATGAAGGAGGTGCAGTTTGTTATCACGGGGCAGGGAGCCTATTCCAGGATGAAGTACGAGAGCGGCGTCCATCGGGTGCAGCGTGTGCCGGAGACGGAAAGCGGCGGACGAATCCATACTTCCACCATCAGCGTGGCGGTGATGCCCGAGGTGGACGAGGATATAGATATTGTGATCGATGAGAAAGATATCCGGGTGGATGTGATGCGTGCTTCCGGCAACGGCGGTCAGTGTGTAAATACGACGGATTCCGCGGTGCGCCTGACCCATTACCCCACGGGAATCGTTGTGTACAGCCAGACCGAAAAATCCCAGCTTCAGAACAAGGCGAAGGCCTTTGCACTGCTGAAGGCAAAACTCTACGACATAGAACAGCAGCAGCGGCATGACGCGGAGGCAGAGATGCGCCGCAGCCAGATTGGCACCGGAGATCGTTCCGAGAAGATAAGGACTTATAATTTTCCCCAGGGGCGTGTCACGGACCACCGCATCGGCCTGACCATTTACAAGCTGGACAAGGTGATGAACGGGGATATCCAGGAGATTTTGGATGCATGCATCTCCGCCGACCAGGCAGCAAAGCTAGTAAAGATGGGAGAAAACCAGGCCCTGTGACGGGCGGCGGGCGAGGCGGCCAGGCCGGTAAAGGCAGAAGGTATCCGTGAGCCGTCTGGCCGGGCCGAAATAGATAGGGAAGGGACGACTATGAATAAGATTATAGAAGAGAGAACAAAGAGGACACAGTGGTACCAGGAGGCAAGGTTCGGCATGTTTATCCACTGGGGGCTGTATGCCATCCCGGCCAGGGGAGAGTGGCTGCGCAGCGTGGAGCAGCTGACAAAGGAGGACTATGAGCCTCTGAAGGATGAGTTTGCCGCTGAGAATTATGATCCCAGGGTGTGGGCGAAACTGGCGAAGGAAGCGGGAATGAAGTATGCCGTACTCACCGCCAAGCATCATGACGGATACTGTCTGTTTGACTCCAAGCTGACGGATTTCAAATCTACCAAGTCTCCCTGCGGGCGGGACCTGGTAAGGGAATTCCTGGAGGCTTTCCGGGCGGAGGGCATCAGGGTGGGTCTGTATTATTCCGTCATCGACTGGAGGCATCCCGATTTCCCCCATTACGGGGATATGCACCATCCCATGCGGAACCATCCGGAGTGTTCCAACGAGAATCGGAATTTCGATAACTATCTGGAATACATGTTCGGCCAGATTAAGGAGCTGCTCACGGACTACGGCAAACTGGATGTGATGTGGTTTGATTTTTCCTACGGAGATATGAAATGCGACACCTGGAAGGCGAAGGAACTCATTGAGATGGTGCGTTCCATTCAGCCGGATGTGATCATTGACAACCGCCTGGAGGGAAGCGGGGAGGATGCGGGTTCCATCCGGACCCTGGATCCCACACCATACTCAGGGGACTTTGCCTCACCGGAGCAGATGATTCCTCCGGCGGGAATCCGGGACGAAGGCGGGAACCCCATTCCCTGGGAGGCCTGCATAACCCTGAACAACCACTGGGGCTATGCGGCTCATGACCATCATTATAAATCGGCTAAGATGGTGGTGCATATGCTGGTGGAGTGTGTCAGCAAGGGCGGGAACCTGCTTCTGAATGTGGGACCCAACGCCAGGGGAGAGATTCCCGAGGAGTCTGTGGCTATACTGAAAGAGGTGGGGGCTTGGATGAAGAAGAACAGAAAGAGCATCTACGGCTGCGGTTACGCGGAGCTGCCCAAGCCGGAGTGGGGGCGCTACACCCGGAAGGGGAACCTGCTTTACGCCCATGTGATGGAGCCACAGGTGGGTGCTGTGTGTCTGGAGAATATGGCCGGAAAAGTGGAGAAAATGAGACTTTTGGCCGATAATTCCGAGGTGAAGGAGACCCATTACTGGAACCTGAAGGAGTATGACAAGAACGCGTTTTTCTTCTTTGATCCCTATGCGGCGGACTGCTACCCGCTGCCGGATGAGAAGGATACGGTGGTGGAGATTTATCTGAAGGAAGGGTAATCCTCTCGCAAAACGACATGAGGACGCAGTTTTGACCGGGCGGAAGGTGCTGTCTGAACGGTTGAGGGCGATGTGGGGTGCTGTCATGCATTATGTGGATGTGAAGGGAATATTGTCCCCGCAAAACGGGATGAATGTGTACAGGGGATGTACCCATGGCTGTATCTATTGTGACAGCAGAAGCGTCTGCTACGGTTTTACGCATGATTTTGAGGATGTGGAAGTGAAACGGAATGCGCCGGAGCTGCTGGAAAGAGCGCTTCGCTCCAAAAGGAAGAAGTGCATGATAGGCACCGGCGCCATGTGTGACCCTTACATGCATTGCGAGGAGGGGCTGCAGGTCACGCGAAAATGCCTGGAACTGATTGCGCGTTACGAGTTTGGTGCCGCTGTCCAGACCAAGTCCGACAGAATCCTTCGGGATCTGGATCTGCTGAGATATATCAACGAAAAGGCAAAGTGTGTGGTGCAGATGACGCTGACTACATATGACGAGGATCTGTGCAGAATACTGGAGCCGAATGTGTGTACTACCAAGAGGCGGGCAGAGGTTCTGCACATTTTGAGGGATAACGGCATTCCTACTGTTGTCTGGCTGTCTCCCATTCTGCCTTTTTTGAATGATACCCGGGAAAATATCGAAGGGCTGTTGGAATACTGTGTTTCGGCAGGGGTGTATGGGATTATCTGTTTCGGCATGGGGGTAACTATGCGGCAGGGCAATCGGGAATACTTCTATGAGGCACTGGAGCGGCACTTTCCGGGGCTACGGCGGAAGTATCATGAAAAATACGGTTATTCGTACGAATTGATCAGCGACAGGAATGAGGAATTGATGCACATTTTTCGGGAAACCTGTCGGAAGCATGGAATTGTTCATGAGATGGAAGCCTGTTTTCAGTATCTTCATGAGTTTCCGGAAATGTATGAACAATTAACTTTATTCTGAAAAAATCATTTTGAAAAATTTCATTTTGAAAATCGTTCTATAGAATCTGAGGCGGAATCAGTTTTCGGATAAATTTTCCATTTTTTTAAGGCTAATTTAATTGTAATAGAACTGACAGTCCATTATAATGTAAGAATCCCCCAGTCTCCGGAATTTTCCGCAGGATTGGCGGATGAGATCCGGGGCTGTCAGGCTGCTTTCGCTGACGAAAGCATACAGCAGAAAGAGACAGGTCCTGAGAGGGAAAGGAGACTGGTATGCTGAGAATCTTCAAATATTTAAAGGAATCCGGGTGGTCTGTGCTGGCCATTGTCGTGCTTCTGGTGGTACAGGCCTACTGTGACCTGGCGCTGCCTCAGTACACGGCGGATATCGTGGATGTGGGCATCGGGCAGAAGGGCATCGAAAATGCGGTGCCGGAGCGTATGCGGGAAGCCGTGTATGATAACCTTCTGATGCTGATGACCGAAGAAGAGGCGGAACTGATGTCTTTTGCTTATGAGCAGGCAGCGGACGGAAGCTATGTGTTTTGCGGGGATAAAGACACCATGGAAAAACTGGACGAAAGTATGGGGATTCTCATTCTGATCCTGTCTATGGCGGGAGAAGGCGGCACTATGCCTGACATTACGGGGGCAGGGCCGGAGAGCAGTTTTGGGTATGTGCTGTCCGACGAGCTGGTACTTGCCTTCCGGGAGCGGGTTCTGGAGGGGCTGGGCGATACGGGTGAAACCGTCATTACCCAGAGGGCAGTACAGTTCCTGCAGGAAGAATACGGGAAGCTGGGCATGGACTCGGGAAAAATACAGCGGAATTATCTCTACAGGACGGGAGGCAGGATGCTGATTTATTCAGTGGTGATGATGGCAACAGCCATTCTGGTGGGGTTTCTGGCTTCCCGAATCGGAGCGAAGCTTGGCCTGAATCTGCGGGAACGGGTGTTTACCAAGGTGGTATCTTTCTCCCACGGTGAGATGGAACGGTTTTCCACGGCATCACTGATTACACGAAGCACCAATGACATCCAACAGGTGCAGATGGTAGTGGTGGTAATGCTCAGAATGGTGGTTTATGCACCCATTATCGGCATTGGCGGCGTGGTGAAGGTGCTGCGGACCAGGACGGGGATGGGGTGGATTATTGTAGTGGCGGTAGCGGCGATTATGGTGCTGGTGGGCATATTGATGGCAGTGGCCATGCCCAGGTTTAAGAAGATGCAGACGCTGGTGGACGGCCTGAACCTGGTGTCCAGGGAGATACTTACCGGCGTCCCAGTCATTCGCGCTTTCAGCCGGGAGAGATTTGAGGAAGAACGGTTTGACAGGGCTAACCGGGATCTTATGCAGACGCAGCTTTTTACCAACAGAGTCATGAATGTAATGATGCCGGCGATGATGCTGATTATGAACGGCATCAGCATTATGATTGTCTGGTTCGGGGCAAAGGGAATTGACATGGGCAATCTGATGGTGGGGGATATGCTGGCATTTATCACTTATACCATGCAGATCGTCATGTCCTTCCTGATGCTGACCATGATATCCGTGATGCTGCCCAGGGCCGGTGTGGCGGCAGGACGTATTCAGGAGGTTATCGGCACGGAGGCCGGTGTTAAGGACAGGGAGACGGTGCTGGATGAGAAGCTGAAGGACGCCCGGGGCGTGGTAGCTTTCCGTGATGTGTCATTCCGCTATCCGGGGGCCGACGAAGATGCCCTGGAGAATCTGACCTTTACCGCAAATCCCGGGGAGACAACTGCCATTATCGGCAGCACAGGCTGCGGTAAGTCAACTTTACTGAATCTGATTCCGCGGTTTTATGATGTGACCGGTGGGCAGATTACCATAGACGGGGTGGATATCCGCGATGTGTCACAGCATAAGCTTCGGAGCCTTCTGGGCTATGTACCCCAAAAGGCAGTACTGTTTTCCGGGGATATTGCCTCCAACCTGAAGTTCGGCGGGCCGGATATCAGCGACAGCCGGATGCAGGAGGCGGCGGCAATCGCACAGGCCACGGAATTTATAGAGAGCAAGCCGGAGGGCTATCACAGTGAGATATCCCAGGGGGGAACCAATGTGTCGGGAGGGCAGAAACAAAGGCTGTCCATCGCCCGTGCCATAGCAAAATCCCCCAGGATATATCTGTTTGACGACAGCTTTTCGGCACTGGATTACAAGACGGATGTGACGCTGAGAAAAGCGCTGCGGGAGAAGACGGAGGATGCCACTGTCATTATAGTGGCGCAGCGTATCAGTACGATTCTTCACGCAGATCGGATTATTGTGCTGGATGAGGGCAGGATAGCCGGCATGGGTACCCATGGCCAGCTGCTGCGGGACTGTGAGGCGTATAGGGAGATTGCCAGATCACAGCTGTCCGAGGCGGAACTGAAGGGAGGTGCGGCGGTATGAGTGAAGAGAAGAGCCGGGGCAGAAATGCTGCCGGAAGCGGAAGAGCGGTCAGGCGTCCTCATGGGCCACACGGGGGTATGATGCCGGGAGAGAAGGCAAAGGATTTTAAGGGGACATTCGGAAAACTGTTAAGATATCTGGGCAGATATAAAATCGCGCTGATTGTCGTAATGATCTTTGCGGCAGGCAGCACGGTCTTTACCATAATAGGACCCAAAGTACTGGCCAGAGCCACCACGGAGCTTTTCAACGGCATGATGGCCAAGTTCGCGGGAACGGGTGGTATAGATTTCGGGCGGATTGGGCAGATTCTGCTCCTGCTTCTGGGACTGTACGGACTCAGTGCATTGCTGTCATTTGTCCAGGGGCTTGTGATGACGGAGGTTTCCCAGAAGCTCTGCTACCGGTTCCGGAAGGAGATTTCGGAGAAAATCAACCGGATGCCCATGGCATATTTTGAGTCCAGGACAGTGGGAGAGGTGCTGTCAAGGATTACCAATGATGTGGATACGCTGGGCCAGAGCCTGGGTCAGAGCATTACCACGCTGATTACCTCGGTGGCAACCATCGTGGGTATTTTAATTATGATGTTGTCAATCAGCCCGCTGATGACCCTGATCGCGCTGGTGATTCTGCCGGTGTCGGGAGGGCTTATCGGGGTGGTAATCAAGCATTCCCAGAAATATTTTATTGACCAGCAGACCTATCTGGGCAGGATAAACGGACAGATTGAGGAGGTTTACAGCGGTCAGAACATCGTTAAGGCCTTCAACCGGGAGGAAGCCTGCCTTGCGGAATTCGGAGAGACGAACCGCATTCTGTACCAGAGTGCATGGAAGTCCCAGTTCATCTCCGGCATGATGCAGCCCGTTATGACATTTGTGGGAAACCTGGGATATGTTGCAGTGGCCGTCAGCGGCAGTATGCTTGCCGTAAAGGGAGTCATTGAGGTAGGGGAAATTCAGGCATTTATCCAATATGTGAAAAATTTCACCCAGCCCATTATCCAGGTGGCCCAGGTCTCCAATATGTTTCAGTCCACGGCTGCCGCGGCGGAGCGTGTTTTTGAGTTCCTGGAGGAGCCGGAGGAAGATGTGGTTGTGGAAAACGCGGTGCAGACAGGGGGAAAACATTCCGGAGAAGAAGGCTGCTGCCCGGAAAAGATGCAGGGCGCCGTTACATTCGAGCATGTTAAGTTCGGCTATCAGCAGGATAAGGTGATTATCCATGACTTCAGCTGTGAAGTAGAGCCGGGGCAGATGGTGGCCATCGTGGGACCTACCGGCGCGGGAAAGACCACAATGGTAAAGCTGCTCATGCGTTTTTATGACGTGAACAGCGGCTCCATACAGGTGGATGGGCATGACGTGCGGAACTTCAACCGCAGCCAGCTGAGGGAGAATTTCGGCATGGTGCTGCAGGATACCTGGCTTTTCCACGGTACCATCATGGAGAACATCCGCTACGGCAGGCTGGACGCTACGGACGAGGAAGTGATTGACGCGGCGAAGGCCGCACATGTACACCGGTTTATCCAGACATTGCCCGGAGGATACCGGATGGAACTGAGCGAGGACGCCTCCAACGTGTCCCAGGGCCAGAAGCAGCTGCTGACCATAGCCAGGGCCATTCTGGCGGACAATCCCATATTGATTCTGGACGAAGCCACCAGCTCTGTGGACACCAGGACGGAAATCCGTATCCAGAAAGCCATGAACAACCTGATGAAGGGGAGGACCAGTTTTGTTATCGCCCACAGGCTTTCCACCATCCGGGATGCGGACGTGATCCTGGTTATGAAGGACGGGGATATTGTGGAGCAGGGCAGCCATGATGAACTGATGGCAAAGGGCGGATTTTATGCGGAACTGTATAATTCCCAGTTTGAGGGGCAGACAGCCCTGAAGTAATGAAGAGAGACAGGAGCTTCCCATGAAAATAACAGACCTTCACATCCACAATTTGAAATCCATCCATGACATGCATATTCCGAATATCGAGAATGCCCTGATCCTGGTGGGGCAGAACAATACGGGGAAAACCACGGTTCTGGACGCGGTCCGGGCCGTGGGCGGCGGATATGAGATCGGCCAGGAGGACTTCGGCGAGGCAGGAACCAAGGTACGCATCCAGGTATCCCTGTCTATTACGGAGGAGGACCTGGAACTGCTGCGGCGCAGGGGTATGGTCAGCCAGTATCGGCGCAAAGAGGCATGGATGCAGGACTTTTGCCAGAAGCTTCCGTCTTATAGCGGAGGTGTCCTTACCTTTACCATGACGGCCAACCGGGACGGGCGGATACGGTATCAGGACGGCACGAACAAGAACAATCCTTATATAAGGGAAGTGTTTCCCAAGATATATTATGTGGATACGGAGCGGCGCCTGGAGCAGCTGCAGAGCGACATGCTGCTTTTGCAGGAGGATGAAATCCTGAAGCGGATGCGGTCGGGCTGCTGCATGTTCAACCAGGCCAGGGAATGCAGTCATTGCTTCCACTGCATCGGGCTAATCGAGCAGAAAAGCCCGGCCCAGCTGGATGCTATGGAGGTGTCCAAGCTGCTGGATTATAAGCTGTATCAGCTGAATCTGGATACCTTTGCCCGTATGGTCAACGATTGCTTTCACAAAAACGGAGGCCGTGAAAGTATTTTGTATTCCATGAACCGGGACGTGGAGAAAATCCTGGAAGTGACCACCGAGATACGCCATCCGGCCCAGAATGTGCCCCGCCCCATTTCCCACATGGGGAAAGGAATGCGTTCCATTTATCTGTTTTCACTTCTGGAAGCTTATACGCAGATTGAAGAAACGCTTCCCAGTATTATTATGATCGAAGATCCGGAAATTTTTCTGCACCCCAGCCTGCAGAAGGTATGCGGTACGATTCTTTACAGGCTTGCCGCTAAAAACCAGGTGATTTTTACCACCCATTCCCCGAATCTGCTGCCGAACTTCAGCAGCAGGCAGATTCGGCAGGTAATCCACGGAGAGGACGGTGCAAGCAATGTAAGGCAGAAAACGGATATCAGCGCTATCCTGGAGGATCTGGGTTATACTGCCGGTGATCTGATGAATGTGAACTTTGTGTTTATTGTGGAGGGGAAGCAGGATAAGTCCCGTCTGCCCCTGCTGCTTGGAAAATACTATGCGGAGACGGTGGACAGCCAGGGTAATCTGTCCCGGATAGCCATTATTACCACTAACAGCTGTACCAATATCAAGACCTATGCCAATCTGAAATATATGAA
>OFGO01002310.1_pt1 | contig 11229 bp, 10 predicted proteins | sample 1521761 | NCBI WGS metagenome assembly OFGO01 (sample SAMEA3504128, study PRJEB24116) | mouse gut metagenome | biome: mouse gut; feature: mouse-associated habitat; material: faeces | place: Denmark | collected 2011
CCGGGTATGGAGCAGATATTCCAGTCTGTGTTCCCAGTATTCTGCCGTTCCGGAATTGGAGGGTTTGTATGTTTCCTCCAGAGGGGCCAGTCCCAACAGGGCATCCACGGTTACACCAAAAAAGGCACTGATGTGGGGCAGCATGGACAGATCAGGGGAGGTGGCGCCGTTCTCCCATTTGCTGATGGTCTGATAAGATACGTTGAGGACTTCACCCAGTTCCTGCTGGGTGAGATTATGTTTTTTTCTAAGTTCTGCAAGTTTGAATTCAATCATATGGACTCTCCTTTTTGTTTGATGTTTCCCATAACATGATACCATGAGCGCAGAACATCAAGCGTCACCGAAGGAGACATTTGATGTGCAAGCCATGGGACGCGGTAATACAGCGCCAGCTGTATTGCATTCTGCGTTAGCAGAATGATTATACCATGAGCGCAGCTCATCAAGCGGCTCCGAAGGAGACATTTGATGGGCAAGCCATGGGTACCGGTATAATGCATCGCGAAGCGATGTCAAGACGGCATTAGCCGGCATGAATTCTGCGCCAGCAGAATCATTATACCATGAGAGGATGATACATGTCTTTCAGTGATTTGGAGAATGGATTCTCTTTGTTGAAGAATGGGAAACCCCAGGAACAACGTCCATCTGTCAACGCAATCCCAATCCGTGAAATGCAGTCAAGGACGGCAATCTATACATTCCGGGGGATAGTGTCTTGTCAGGCATGGATTATTATGGTAAGGTGTTTATGAAGGACAATGTGCGTAAGGAATAGCCCGTGCGGAAATGGTTTTCGGCAGCGGGCGGAAAGGTGTGAATATGGAATATTTGGAATTGGGAAATTTGGTCAGGGATATAGACCCGGATATGCAGGCAGGAAACCCCAGGAACAGCGAGGGGACATTTCTGGAGACGGAAAAGGACGGAATTCTGTTTGTTTACAGCCGTTTTCGCGGCCAGGATCCGGCGGATCATGCTTATGCGGATCTGTGCCTGATGCGCTCCATGGACGGGGGCAGAACTTTTGACCAGGGTACGGTGATCCTGACCTGCGAGGGGGAGGAAGGGGTAAACATGATGTCCCCGTCCCTGATGGAGATGCAGGACGGAGAGGTGGGACTCTTTTACCTGGTCAGGATAACATACGATATAACAAAGATTTTTCTGCGGAAGTCTGCGGACGGGGGCAGAACCTGGGGGGAAAGGGTCTGCTGTACACCCCAGGATGATTTCTTTGTGATAAATAATGACAGGGTTCTGCGCCTGAACAGCGGACGCATTGTAGTTCCGGTGGCAAGCCACAGGGCCGGCCCCGGGTATTTTGACGGACGTTCCGAGGCCATGTTCTTTTATTCCGATGACGATGGCAGAACCTGGCATACGGCGCCGGGCAAATGTACGCTGCCCAATGCGGCACACTGCGCTTCCGGACTGCAGGAGCCCGGGGTGGTCCAGCTGGAAAACGGTGTGGTCTGGGGCTGGGGCAGAACGGAACTGGGAAGACAGTATGAGATGTTCTCCATGGACAACGGGGAAAACTGGACGGCATGCCAGCCCTCCCGCTTTACGGCGCCCAACTCCCCCTTGTGCATGAAGAGGGCAGATGACGGCAGGCTTTACGCCATATGGAATCCGGTTCCGGAATATAACGGCAGAGAAAAGGTGGATGGTATCTTTACCGGCGGCAGGACGCCCCTGGTGATGGCATACAGCGGGGATGATGGCAGGACATTTACGGAGCCGGCGGCTTTTGAGCAGGATCCGGAGAGCGGATATTGTTACTGCGCCATGTATTTTACCAAGGACGCCCTTTTGCTGGCTTATTGCGCAGGGGGCAAAAAGGACGGAAGCTGTCTGGTGAGAACCCGCATCCGCCGGGTGGAAAGGGCGCAGCTGGAAGAAATCTGAAGCGGCACATGGGGGTGCTGATTTTCCGGATGAGAATCTGTGGAAAAATAACATGCAAAGCCATGTGGGGGAATGTTGCAAAAAGCACACCGGAGAGAAAAAGAGGAATGATATTATGACAAAAAAAGAACGGCTGAATGATTTCCTGGAACGGATTCACGGGAAACTGATTGTGTCCTGCCAGGCAGTTGCGGGGGAACCGCTGTATGTGGAGGAGAAATCGGTGATGTATCTCATGGCCAGGGCGGCTGCCAGGGCCGGTTCACCTGCCATAAGGACCAGCAGCATCCGTGATGTGAAAGCCATCAGGGAAGAGACCGGGCTGCCCGTGATCGGCCTGGTGAAAGTACAGTATGAGGGATTTGAAAGCTATATCACACCCACCATGAAGGAAGTGGACGACCTGGTGGAGGCCGGTTCCGATGTGGTGGCGCTGGACTGCACCCTGCGGAAAAGGGGGGACGGAAAGACTGTCAATGAATTTATCGCCCAAATCCGGGAAAAATATCCCGAGATTATCCTGATGGCGGATATTTCCACTTATGAAGAGGGAATCAATGCCTGGAAATGCGGGGTTGACATACTGGGTACCACCATGAGCGGTTATACGTCCTACTCGCCGAAAACCGATGGGCCGGATTACGAACTGATGCGCCGCCTTTCGGAGGACGCGGACATTCCCGTGATCGGGGAGGGGAAAATCCATGACCCGGCCCAGGCAGTGGAAGCGCTGGGGACAGGTGTGTGGGCCATTGTGGTGGGAGGAGCCATCACCCGCCCCCTGGAAATCGCAAAACGCTTTATGGATGCCATCGACGCCGCAAAGGGAATTGAGTAGGGGAATGCTCTTCCCCCTATTCGCCGCGCGGCCCGTACGCCGCTTTAGTGGCATAATTCCAGGTGCGAAGAATCGCACTTTGTGTATGGGCCTGCGCATAAAAAGGAAGCCCGCAGCGCGTCCGTGGCCGGCCTGGGTTCAGGATACGGATGCGGGCCGGAGGAAAGCGGTCCGGGACAAAGGACGCGGGCGGGAACCGGAACAGGAGAAACAGTATGCGTATTGCAGCACTTGATATCGGCGGAACCGCCATAAAATCCGGCATCTGGGATGGGAGTGGCCTGACGGAACTGCAGGAATGGGACACCCATGCGGCAGAGGGTGCGGCATCCCTCATGGAGCGGGTGAAAATGATTCTGCACGGCTATGGGAAATTTGACGCAATCGGCATCAGCACCGCCGGCCAGGTAAACACGGAAACCGGAAGCATCTGCTATGCCAACGACAATATTCCGGGCTATACGGGAATGCCCGTGAGAGAGATTTTGGAGAAAGAATTCGGGGTTCTGGCCGTAGTGGAGAATGACGTAAACGCCGCGGCCCTGGGAGAAATGTACTGCGGCGCGGCAAAGGGCCTGGAAAATTTTCTGTGCCTCACATATGGGACAGGGGTGGGAGGCGCTATTGTCATGGACGGCAGAATACGTGCGGGTGCCAATTACGGAGGCGGAAGCTTTGGGGGAATTCTGGTGCATCCGGAGGATTCCCGCCCCGGGGATGTATGGAGCGGCTGCTATGAAAGATATGCCTCCGTCACCGCGCTGGTCCGCAAGACGAAGAAAATAGATGCCGGGCTGGACAGCGGACGCAGGATTTTTGAGGCTTTTGGACAGGAAGCGGTCAGAAAGGCTGTGGATGAATGGATTGACGAGATTGTGTACGGACTGGTGACGCTGGTGTATGTGTTCAATCCATCCCATATCCTCCTGGGCGGGGGAATCATGGCCCAGCCCTATATCATGGAGGAGATTCCCAAAAGGCTTGTGCTTCATGTGACCCCGATTATGAGGGATGTCTGCATCCGCGGCGCAAGCCTGGGGAATACGGCAGGGCTGGCGGGGATTTCTGCCCTTGCCTGCGGGCGGCTTGGCAATCCCGGGCAGCCGGGGGATCTGTGTGTTTCCCGGTCCGGTGCAAAAGACAGGGCCTGAGAAATATAAGCGATTTTCCGATATAGTATTGACAGCCTTTCCTCCCTGTGCTACACTGGGAAAACAATAGAAAACGCTTATGAGGGAGTAGTAAGCGCGCTACGCGTGGCAAGTCAACAACCCCGGCCTATGGTCTGGCTTGTCTTAAATAACGAGACTCATACATAATCGGAGACGGCACAGGTTTTTTGGCCTGCCAGAGCCGCCGGTTATGGATGGGTTTTTTCTTTTGGAAAAAATACGAAAGAATGAGGATGGTAAAAATGGAACTGGCAGTCATTATTTTGTTGTTTCTCGTAGGTATCGTGTTTATTGTAAAGGGCGGGGATTACTTTGTGGACGCGGCGTCCTGGATTGCGGAGGTTAGCGGAATCCCCAAGCTGATCATCGGTGCAACCATTGTAAGTCTTGCCACCACACTTCCGGAAATGCTGGTCTCGGTGATGGCAGCGGCAAAGGGAAGCGTCGATATGGCAATCGGAAATGCCGTGGGCAGTGTGACGGCAAATATCGGCCTGATTATGGGTATCTCCCTGGTCTGCATGCCTGCAGTGATCAAAAGGGGGGATTATCTCATCAAATCAGTGCTGATGCTTGCGGCGGCGGGGCTGATCGTGGTGTCCGGTTTCCGGGGGCAGACGGATATGATGATTTCCGCCGTTCTGATCGTGATTTTTATTATCTTTTTAGGGGAAAACATCGCCTCCGCAAAGCGTTCCATGAAGGCAGAGGCAGAAGGTGCCGCCCGGAAGAAGATCAGCGGCAGGAAAGAGATTATTGTCAATCTGGTGAAATTTGCGGTGGGTGCCGTGGGAATTGTCTGGGGCGCCGATCTGCTGGTGGATAATGGCAGCGCGCTGGCAGCCATGGTGGGCATACCGGAACGTGTCATCGGAGTGACCATTATAGCGGTGGGAACTTCCCTTCCGGAGCTGATCACTACCATAACCGCCATTCTGAAAAAGCAGTCTTCCCTTTCCGTGGGCAATATTCTGGGAGCGAATATCATTGACCTGACCCTGATACTGCCGCTGAGTGCATTTGTCTCGGGAAAACCGCTTCCCATTGCGGAAACTTCCGCCAGACTGGATCTTCCGGCCTGTCTGATTGTGGGATGTATCGCGGTGATTCCGGCCATGATTTCCCAGAAATTCCGCAGATGGCAGGGTATTCTGCTTCTGGCCGCGTACACATGCTATCTGTTCCTGACGCTGAGGGCCGTGTAAGGCTGAAGCTTTCATGTCAACCGCGCCATTTTTAAATACTTTTCACATGGATGCAGGGAGGATTCCCGCAGCCTGTGAAAAGTATTTTTTGTTTTTAGGGGGTGCAGGATCTGGCAGGAATGCTTGTAATTTAGGATAGCTTTGTTTATAATAGAAGAAACAGCTTGAAAAGGGTCTGCTTATGGAAGATACCAATAGCACAATTCGGTTTGCGGAAACGGGAGTTTGCAATTGCCTGGGAAAAAGAGAGGAGAGAAGAGAGATGGATATTTTATTTGTGACTGATTTTGTGTGTCCTTATTGTCTGGTGGCAAAGGTGGCGCTGGAGGAAGCCCTGAAGGAGACGGGGATAGAAGCCCGGATCCGGATACAGCCCCTGGAACTGACACCGGAACCGAAGGAAAGAGTGGATGTGTGCAGTGATGAGGGACGCAAAAAACGTTATCAGGTTCTGGTGGAGCCGGCAAAGTCCCTGGGGCTTGACATGAAGCTGCCGCCCGCCGTTTCTCCCCGTCCTTATACCTGCCTGGCTTTTGAAGGACTTCTGTATGCCGGGGAAAAGGGAAAAGGCGACGCCTATGCAGATAAGGTATACAGGGCATACTTCGAGAAGGAGCAGGACATTGGGGAGACAGACATTTTGTGCGGGATTGCCGAAAGTGTGGGTCTTGACGTGGAGGAATTCCGGCAGGAGCTTGCCCGGGGAACTTATAGGGAAAAAGTCAGGGAAGAGTCGGCATATTCCCGGGATGTGCTGCAGGTCAGCGGGATCCCCGCCATTTATCTGAATGGTCAACGTGTTTCCGTTGAAAAGTATACGAAAGAAGAGATGATTGAAATCCTGCTGAAGGGGCAGGAGGAGACCGGGGCGGGGTTCTGCTGCGGAATTGACGGCTGCGGCTGAAACAAAAGAGTTGCCTGTTCCGGAAAGGGAGTGTGAGAGGAGGGGCGGTATATGGGTAATCCGATGGTCATAGAAGCGATTGGTTATGTGGGTTCCGGTCTGGTTCTGGTTTCCTTTCTGATGTCTTCGGTGGTGAAGCTGCGGGTGATCAATTCCGCAGGAGGGCTGATTTTTGCCGTATATGCGCTGCTGATTCATTCCTATCCCACGGCCCTGATGAATTTCTGTCTGGTGGGAATCAATGTTTACTATCTGGCCCGGCTGAGAAAACCGGACAGACAGTATAACATTGTTGAGGAAAAAAGGGACAGCGTCTTTTTGAAGGAGTTTCTGGGGCATTACAGCCAGGATATCGCCATATTTTTCCCGGACAGGATAATTGACCAGGAGAATGCCGAGGCCATTTATATGATCTGTCACGGCATGACTCCGGCCGGGGTACTGCTGGGAAAATGGCAGGAGGAAGGCGTCCTGGAGATTTTGCTGGATTATTCCACACCGGAGTACCGGGACTGTTCCGTGGGGAAGTATCTGTATTCCGTGCTGGCCCGGAAAGGAGTGCAAAGCCTTGTGTTTTCCGGAGATGACCCGAAGCATGAGGCATATCTTGAAAAAATGGGCTTCCGGAAGGAAAACGGCGTCTATAGAAAGGCGCTGGGCCGGTGAATTTAATCTGTTCCATCCGTCTGGGGCCATGACAGGGGCAGCTGGCGGGGGGAGAGATAGTTGTCCCCTGCAGATATTTTATACTCCAGATATTCCGCATTCTGGTCAAAAAGCAGATGGCTGCCGGGTTCGTTTCCGAGCATATCCTGCTTCAGAATCAGGTAGGAGACGCTTTCGGGAAGTTCCAGTGCGGTTCCTGCCCGGAAGTGCTGCTCCAGCTCTTCCCCGGAGAGACGGCTCATGACCTGGTCGTCTGCGTCCAGAAGCAGCAGTTCCGTATGGACCGGGAGGGTGGACGCCACAATATTAACGGTAAAACGATAACCCTGGACGATCTCATTTCCGTTTTCCCGGATCACGGAGGATTCGGATACACTGTGGCCGAACTGCTGTCCCGGGACAAAACTGTCCGTGGAAATTCCTGAGCCGGGCACCAGGTAAATCCGGCCGTCTTCCTGCTGGTAAACCGGGTGAAAATAATAGTTCCAGGATGTGCCCGCAGTGACGTAAAGGGCGGCTTCGACGCTGTCTTCCTCATCGGATACCGTGTAATGCAGGTCTGCGAAAACCGGATCGCAGACAGTATACCCGGCAATTTGGCCGGTGTTGTCTTCCGGCAGTTTCAGGTTATAGATGCCGAATCCTTCCAGGTCCGGAAAACTGACGGAACTGTTCTGGCCATTGTCACAGTCGGTAAAGCTGCCGTATATTTTTTCCGGTTCCGAAGATTTTGCCGTGATCTCTCCCCGGGAATTGATTTCCAGGTCAGGCATACCGGAAGAAATATAATGTTCCGTCACATAGAGGCCTGCCAGCCGGTCCTGTCGGGACGGAAGCTCCTCCAGGGCCAGGCTGCAGCCCTGGGAAAAGAGGACAAGGCACAGACTCAGCCCGGGGAGAAGGACATTCCGGGATAGCCGGCATAGATTTTTTCTTTCCCGGCGCAAAGGCCTTTCCCGGCCTTCTTTTCCGGGGGTCATGAAGTCTTTCTGGAAACAGAGTTTTTTCATAATGGATTCTCCTGTTTTTGTTTTATGGTTTTGCCGTCTTTTCAGCGGGATGACCTTCTGGGATCCGAAGCCGTTATCCCGTTATCCGGGCTCATCCAGTTCCCCGTCAAATTTCAGAATATCCCCCACGTCGCACTGGAGATAATAACAGATTTTGTTAATTGTGCCGAAGCGGATGCCCTTTGCCTTGCCGCTGCGCAGAATGGACAGGTTTGCCTCGGTGATGTCCACCATTCGGCACAGCTCCTTGGCAGTCATGTGACGCTGTTTTAAAATTTCGTCCAGATATACACGTATTGCCATTCGTCCGGCCTCCCGTACTCAGATAATCATGTCATTTTCTTCTTTCAGCCGTCTGCTTTCCAGATATAGGAAACTCAGTGTCCGGATCCCCAGCACCACAATGATTTCCTGCAGGGGGAACAGGATTCTGTGATGGGTGTCCAGAAGGATTCCGGATAAAAGAAACTGGAGCACATTGAAGCCGAGATTGACTGTCAGAATCAGAATCAGAAGATGGCCGCTGTATTTTTTCAGCCGTTCCATTTTCAGGCCGCCTTCCGGGCCGAAGGCGGCTTTCCGGCAGCTTCCCAGAAAACTTCCCACCAAAAGCAATAGGGGAAGCTGGGCAATCCGGGGCAGCAGGTTCACGAATATTTGAAGCCCCAGGAAGAAAATGCTGACAGTCAGATGACGTTGCCCCGGGGCAGTGTTGTTTTCCGTCAGGGACTGGGAGCGTTCCAGGAATTCCCCGATGCCGTTCCGGAGCAGGGCCACAGCCAGCAGCGCTACATAGAGATATAAAAGGAACTGCAGGCATTGCAGCAGTTTTCCGCGCTCCGCCTTTTCATAACCGGTGATAAAGCGCAGCAGAAACCATGTCAGCAGCAGACTATCCGTGAGGGATGCCAGAATATATTTTGCAAAACCTCCTGTGGGAAGGGGAGATAAGTACACGTCCATGTAAGAGGGATTGACAAAGAACCAGAGGCTTGTGTAAAGGGCGGCGGAAAGCGCGGCCAGCAGCAGATCTGCCCTGCGGGCGCGGTGCGTGATCCATAAAAGGAAACCTGCCGCCAGGGGAAGGGCGCCGATGATCAGAAACAAAGTCCAGGCAACAGCGTTTCCGGCAGGGCCCGACAGGGAAAGTCCGCGCAGGAGCCGGCCTGCCTGCTCCCAGGGAAATGTAAGATATTGCATAGTGCCTCCTTTCAAAAATTATTGTTTTACAATAATTATGGAATCAGAATAGCACCAAAATGATGAATTGTCAATACCGATGTGATGCGGGGCTTGTGTGATAAAACTAAAAAATCAGACCGGCAGGGCTGATGCTTTCTGCCGGTCTGATTTGAGATGTCTGTTTATGCGTTCCGGGTCATGCTGTAAAAAAGTAGTTTCTTTCAGTCGTAAAGAGAAACGCCGTATCTGATTTTGCGGTATATTTTATAACCCAGGGTGCCGAACAGTGACACCACAATATACAGGGTGGAAAGAATTCCGGCCGAACCGCCTACGATAAGAATGAACAGGGTCAAAGAGAATTCCTTTTTGCATTCAGGCGCATGACGACCTCCGCGTGTCAGTTGACAGAATCAGTTTTCGCTGTAGACGGAAATACTACTGTCCTCGGGCAGTTTCTCCAGAATGGTATTCCGGCCGCACCATACGGCCTGAAAATCTGCCAGGGACTCCAGGGGCTTTAAGCTGGTGACACGGTTGTCCGTGATGTCCAGATACTGCAGCAAAGGCAGATCCGCCACAAATTCAATATTGTCCAGTTCCAGGGAACGGAGATACAGTTCCTTCAGGCTGGGGAAATGTGCGAACATGTCACAATGCTCTGCCAGGCTCACCAGGTCTCCGTTGTTGAAGGTGGGATCCCTCAAAACGCGGAGTTCGTTCATGGACAGCATCTCCAGGGCATCGTTGGAGGGCAGGGCGTCAAAGTCAAGGCCTATCTGGCAGTTATCCAGGTACAGATATTGCAGAGTCGGAATTCCGAATATTTCCTCCATGTTGCCGAACACCTTTGTGTCCTCCAGACTTAGGGCGGTCAGGCAGGGCAGATGGGTCAGCGGCTCCAGGGAGTCCACATAGGAGGAAAAGTCATTGATGACCAGTGTCTGCAGATTCTGCAGGGCGGTCAGGGTATCCAGCTCCCATCCGGAACATTCCTTCAGGGACAGATAGGTCAGGTTCACGGCGTCCTGCAGGGGAGTGAGATCACCTGCGTATTTTACGGAAAGCTGCTGCAGCTGGGTCAGCCCTGCCAGGGAAGGCAGTTCCCCGCCGTAGCTTACGCCCAGTTCCAGGGAGGTAAGCCCGGTGAGCTGGCTGACAATGGAATAATCCTCAATTTCATAATTGTCGGTCAGGGACAGTGCCGTAAGCCCGGGGCAGGATTCCAGCGCACTGAGACTGGAAATCTTCGTGTTTCCGATGCCCAGGCTGGTCAGAGAGGGCATTTCCCGGATAAAGTCAATGCTTTTGAGCTGGCTGGAAGTAATGCTCAAAGTGTTCAGTTTTGTCAGTGACAACAGGGGACTGTAATCTGCCAGGTCATCGCAGTCTATCAGGGCAAGGGCCGTCAGATTGGGGAACTGCGTCAGTGCGGAAATGTCTTCCAGGGAGCCGTAATCCACATAGAGGGACTGCAGATTGGGGAAAGACTCTATTCCGGTGAGGTTATGGGTGAAAATACTGTCCTCCGCGCACAATGCCAGAATATTTTCCGGATGAGGAACGATTTCGGCCAGTTCGGCGATGGTGTTTTCCGCGTCCACACTGTATAAATTGTGCAGTCCGTCCAGATCGCCCCAATCCAGGTCATCATCCACGGAAATCACCTCCAGGCCCGGAAATGCCGCCAGGTCTGCCATATCCATACCGGAACTGTTATGGAAATACAGAGGGCGGATTTCCTCTCCCCGCAGCTGATAGTAAATGACATTGTCTTCCTCGTTGATCTGCAGAAGGATCAGGCCGGCATATTCCCCGGGGGTTATGGCCAGGTAAGACTTTCCCCATATGGCCTCGGACATCTCGCGGAAGAAGACGGACTCCGGCATGGGAGCCGGGGAGGAAGTATCATAGTCGTCCGGAGAGGAAACCGACGAAGAAGCGGCTTCTTCTTGACGGTCTGCAGTGTTTCCCGCAGAGGAAGTTCCGGCCGGACTCTGGCTGAACACACCTGCGCGGAAGAGCACAATGGCGCCCAGGAGGGAGAGACAGAGAACCGCCAGACACACTGCCGTCACAACGGCCACCAGGCGGTTGGTTTCCCCGCTGCTCCGGGTGGCGGAAGAACCCCGGTATGTGCCCGCACTGCCCCGGGCAGAACCGTAGGAACCGCTTTGCCCGGAAAACTGGGAAGAACCGTAGGAAGCATTCTGCCCGGAAAACTGGGAGGAACCATAGGAAGCATTCTGCCCGGAGGACTGGGAGGAACTATAGGAACCGCCCTGGCCGGAACCATAAGTAGCAGTGTTCTGGTAGCCGGTATCCAGGGGATCGGTGC
>OFGO01002328.1_pt1 | contig 11149 bp, 7 predicted proteins | sample 1521761 | NCBI WGS metagenome assembly OFGO01 (sample SAMEA3504128, study PRJEB24116) | mouse gut metagenome | biome: mouse gut; feature: mouse-associated habitat; material: faeces | place: Denmark | collected 2011
ATCCACATCTATCATGCACAAAACTGAAGTACAAATGGACCAAAGACCTCAACATTAATCAGATACACTAAATCTCATAGAAGAGATAGTAGGAAATAGGTTCAACACATTGGTACAGGAAACAAGTTCCTGAACAGAACACTAATACTTCATGCTCTAAGATCAAAAACTGATAAATGGGACCTCATGAAACTGGAAAGCTTCTGTAAACCAAAGGACATAGCCCATAGTACAAATCAGCAACCTACACATTATGAAAATTTTTCACTTAACGGACATCCCATAGAGGACTAATGTCCAAAATTTACCAAAAACTCAAGAAGTTAACCTCCAAAAAACCAAATAACCTAGGTGAAAAATTAGGTACAGATAATTCACAGCAGAAGAATCTTAAATGGCCAAGAAGCACTTAAAGAAATGTTCAATGTGCTTTGTCATTAGGGAAATGCAAATCAAAACATCTCTGAGATTCTATCATACTATAGTCATATTGGCTAACATCACAAATTTAAGTGGTAATGCATGTTAGTTAGGATGTGGATCAAGGGGAACATACCTCAATTGCTGGTGTAACTGCAAACTTCTGCATCAACTTTGGAAATCAATTTGGTGTTTCTTAGAAAACTGTAAATATTCTATTCAAGTTCTATTCAAGAGCCAGCTATACCACTCCTGTGCATATACCCAAAAGATATTCCACTGTCCCGAAAAGGACACTTGCTCAACCATGTCCATAGCTTTATTCATAATAGCCAGAAACTGGAAACAGCCTAGATGTCCTTCAACTGACAGATGGATAAAGAAAATGTGACACATCTACACAGTGGAATACTATAGAGCTATTACAAACAAAGACATCATGGATTTTGTAGGAAAATAGATGGAATGGAGAATATCATCCTGAGCTAGTTAACCAAGACCCCAAAGGACATGTATGGCATGTAGTCACTTATAAGTTGAAATTAGTCTTAAAATACAGGATAAACTTGCTGTACTCCACAGACCCAAGGAAGCTAAACAAGAAGAAAGGACAAAGTGAGGATGCTTGAATCTCACTTAAAAAAATCATGGGCAGCAGATGGGCAAAATTAAGTGAGTGAGAGAAAGAATGGGTAATGACATGGCAGTGTTCAGAATCCAGTGTGGGTAGGGGCAGGGTAGATGTCTAGATGACCATGAGAATGAAGGGAAAACTGAAATTTGCAGGGGTATAGAGTGTAGGGGTGTGGCATGTTGAGGATGAGACTGAGACCTGGGAAAGGGAAGGCACTCAAATATCAATGTGGATGATCTTAACTGTGACTTACAATATTGTGCTATGGAATCTGAATGGTCCACCTCTTGTGTCTATGTAGGAACTCCAGTGAAGCTATCGTCACACCAACACATCTTCAAACTTTGGACCTAAAATTTATTCTGTCTATGAGAAATACATTGACAAGGGATAGAAAAAACACTAATGCAATGGCAAAGCAATAACTGCCCAAACTAGAGACCCATCCCATGGGCAACAACCAATCACTGACAGCATTAATGATACAGTGATAGGACTGCAGACAGAAGCATGTTGACCTCTAGGAGGCTCTACTCAGCAGCTGACTCAGACAGACACAGACACCCACAGCCAAATATTGAATGGAGCTTGGGTCTCTTATGGTAGAGTTGGGGAGAAAATTGAGGGCCCCAAGGGGGATAAGAGCTCCAAAGGAATACCAACACAATCAAACAACTTGGATCACTGAGGCTCTCAGATACTGAACTAGCAACCAAGGAGCATACACAGGCTGAAGCTGGAGCTCGTACACATTTGTTGCAGAGTGCAGGTCCAACATCAGTATAGATTCCATGGTGTTTATTGCAAGATAAATCAGTGATATTATCGTAGACTCAGAGGGAAGAAGAGATCATGCAAATAAATTTCTTCTCCAGTGGCAGGATGGATCATTGACATCAATTGCGAATCTGGTGTCAAAAAGGGTATTTAATTAATATGATCTGCATTGAGGGCTGCATACATGCATCAAGGAATTCACTATAGTTACTTGTGGCAGGTAGGATCTCAATAATACCTATGTACACCATCTTTTTTTGCTGGTAAAAGCAGGTATTATTGATATCAGTATAGCTTCCAGTTGCAAGTAGGATCAAACACATCTCTGAGGTGGAACTCAGAACACTCCACATGAAGTAGGTAGCAGTACTGTCCATGAACTTCAAGATAGATTCTTCTGGCAGTAGGGCTCACAGACATCACCAAGCTCTTGAGAGCAAAAACTGACTAGGGATATCAACATGGTTACCACAGGCAGCAGGATTAAGTGACATCAAGATATTTTCCTATGCAACTGAGATCAATGATATAATCAATAGGGTCCAAACTGACAGCAAGAATCCCTCATCTTCTTGTGGCTAATGGCAGCCATCATCTGAGATGAACCATGTTGTTTGTTGCCAGGAGGTATCATTGGCATGTACACAGTTTCAGAGGACATATAAGACCATAGACAGTAATGTCCACTCTAGTGGCAGGATAGACCTTTGACATCAAATTGGTTAGAGCTGGCAGTACACATCATATACCTAACATGGTGTCAGATGGCAGAAGTGTGGATTGATGATATCAGTATATATTTTGGTGGCATTTGGAGTAGCTTGTATTAATGTTCCAAGTGGCAGCAGAGAACATGGACATCCTGGATGATCCTGGATGATCCTGGTATCAAGGATTGTGGATATACAACAATGGTATCTTTTCCCACATTATATCAATGAAATCAATATAACATATCTTAGAACACTTCACAACATGACCTCAAGCAGCAGTATTGACCTTAAAGTTCAGAATAGACTCTGGTGGCCACAGGGCTCCTTGATATAAACAATTCCATCAGAAGCAACACAGACCATACATTTCAATATAGATGCTAGTTCCATCATTGGTTATGGATATCAAAATACTTTCTGACAGCACTTTGAATTATTGATTATAATATGGTACTCATTTGCAACAGGGGTCACTGAAATCAAGGTTGCCTGTGGTAGCATAGATCTTGGGGGAAATAAAAAATGGTTACTGTTTCCAGGTGTATCTTTGACATCAGCATAGATTCAGAACCTGGGAATAGTATTAACATAAGCGTCTTCTCCATTGCCAGGATGGATCAATGATACTGTGATCAGTTCTTCTGGTTGCAGTAAAGAGCGTATAAATTATTAAAAAAACCAGGAGGGGCTATATGCATAAATCATTGACATTTCATAGATTCCTGTGCCCCATAATATCTTGAGAGGAACAATAATCACTGTCGTGATTACTGATGTCAGAAGGCAGTCAGGTCACAGGCATGAAAATCATAACTGATTGTAACACAGTACACTTAAGTAAACATGACTTAGGCAACAGTATTTACCAAGAATTTCAAGACAGAGTCTTCTAGCAGTAGGGATAATAGATTTTAGCAAGATCTTCAGAGGCAGCACTGTCTATAGATATGAACAGAGTTACATGCAGCAATATGGATGGCTATCATCATAATTTTACTATAGGTAGTTGGGAATCACTGATATCATCATGGTCCAAAGTGGCAGCACAAATCTCTAATATGATGTTTGCTATTGGGGGTAAGAATTGTAGATATAGTATGGTGTCTGCTGACAAGTGTATCACTGATATTGAAAAGATTCAATTATGGACATAAATCTTTTCTCTGGTGGCAGGAGGGATCAATTACATCAAATCTCTTCTTGCAGCAGCAAGAATATTACCCACAACAAGGTCTACAAAAAGAAAATACATTCATGTATCAGATATATCAGCACAGTTTTCAGCAGCAGGTAAGCTCTCAGACATCAAGCTTATCCCCAATGCCAGCTCAGAACATTCACCTCAATGTATAACTTTGTACATCAATATGAACCTTGGAATTCAGTCTGTTCTCATGCAGCAAAACAGATCATTGACATCAATAGGGTCTTCCAAGGAATAGAAACTATGGATACCATCATGTTTCCTGGGTTCAGCATATAGCAGTGACAGCAACATAGGTTCAGGTTGTAAGTCACATCAGAGGCTTGAAACAAGTTTCCTATAGGAAAACACACTACTAACCTCATTGGGATCTTGGGCAGAAGTTCTGACCATGCATTTCATAATTGATGCTTTTGTCCACAGTGATCATAGACATTACCAAGATCTTCAGAGTCAGCACATGTGGTTACAAATGGTACAATGGGAGAGTAAAATCAACATATTTATCTTAGCAAATAGGACAATTGGTATCACAATCTGGTCCAAAGTGTCAGTAGGTATCATTAACATCCTGGTTGCCTCTGGCATCAAAGTTCTTGGATATACCATGGCGTCTATTGCCAGGAAGAATCAGAACATCGTGATTGTTTCAGAGAGCAGGGAGAACCATGAACAGAAATCACATCTATAGTGTCAGAATGGAGCATTGACTTCAAAATTATCACAGCTAAGAGTATATATATCTCATAAAGGACATTCCCACAGGTGAGAGAAGCATGCATCACTGACATCAGTATAGATTCCAATGACAGTTGGAATCACTCATATTAATGTGGCCCTAAATGGGAGAAAGGATCAATGACAACATTGTTGCTTGTGGTATCAAAGAGTATAGACATAGAACGATTTGTCTTCCCATGATGTATATATTAGTGAACTCATGGTCCAGAGCAGGGGCTACATGCATACATCAGGGATATCAACAGAATTTCCTGTGGCCAATAGGATCTCAGATATCAATGTGATCTCCATTGCACCTCAGATCCTGTACCTCAATATGATATCCAGTGTCAGTATGGACCATAAAATATGGAATTACCTTAAACAGCAGCAGAGATCATCCTTATGATCATGGTCTCCATCACCTTCAGTAATAGAAACAATGGAATCCATCATGATTGCTGGTCAAACCATTCATTACCCAAATCAACATAGTTTCAGGTTTCAAGTACCATCCCAGGTGTCAAAAGTATCTCCAGTAGCAGCACACAGCACTTACCTCATTATGACATTAGGCAGCAATAGTGATCATGAACTTTACAATCGACTCTTTGACTAAAGGATCATAGACAGGACAGAATTCAAAGTCAGACTCTTCAAAGTCAAGACTATCTATGAATCTCAACATGTTTACCAGATGCTTTATGGATAAGTAATGTCAATACTTTTAACTTGGCAATTGGGAAGTTGGGATCTCTGATGTCATTACCTGTTCCAAAGAGGCAGTAAGAATCCCTCAGGACCTGGTTGCCAGTGGCAGCTTAGAACTGGTATATACCACCTTGTTTGATGTCAGGAAGTATCAAGGCCATCAAAATATTTAAGAGGGCATGAATAACTATGTACAGAATCTTCTTCTCTGATGGCAGGATGGATCTTTGACATAAAAATTGTTGCAGCTGAAAGCATACTTCTCATAAATAACAGCAGAAAAATTTGGATAGCTGATATCAGTAGAGATTAGATAGGAAGTTGGAGACGCTCATATTTATGTTGCCCCATAAGTTAGCAGAGATTACTGTGATCACAGCTGCTTGAGGCCTGAAATGTCATGAATATAAAAATGGTATCTTTTGTCACTATGTGTCCTCAGTGTAACAGAATATGAAACTGAACATGACATGGAGGAACAGTATGACCTAAATTTTCACCTTATGTTCAGATGGTCTCATAGATCCTGGACATTAACAGTCTCATCAGAAGCATCATGGACTGTGGGTTTAAACAAGGCCACTGAAGGCAGCATAATGGATATCATCATATTTTCTGTAGGCACTTTGAATGAGTGACATTAATATAGTTCTCAGTGGTAGCAGGGATCACTAATGACAAGGTGGCCAATGACAGCAAGTAACAAAGGCCATACCATGGAATCTATTGCCATTTATATGTCAATGGCATTAGCATAGATTAAAAGGGAAGAAAAATTATGATCATAAACCTCTTATCAGGTGGCAATATTTATCTTGACAGCGCAATTCCAGGGGCAGTAACAACCATGTACATTACATGGTTGATAGCAGGCAGGAAGATCAACAGAATTTCTTATGGAAGATAGAATCTCAGACATCAATCTGATCTACTGTGTCACCTCAGAACACTTACCTCAACATGACCTCTACCATCAACATGAACCTTGTAAGTCAGAAGGTTCTCAAACAACAGGAGAGATCATGGCCATCACCAGGTTTTTCATCAGCAATAGAAAAATAAATGGACTCCATCATTATTGCTGGTCACAGCATGCAGCACTCACATCAAGGTATTTTCAGGTTTCAGTTAGGATTACAGGCATCAAACTAGTCTCCAGTAACAGCGAACAGCACTTACCTCATTATGAACTTAGGCAGCAATACTTACCATGGACTTTACAACAGATTCTTATGGTTGATTTATCATAGACATCATGTAGCTTTTCAATGACCACACAGACTATGGGTGTCAAAATAGTTACCAGTGACAGCATGAATCAGTAATGCCAATATATTTTCCTTGGTAGTCAGGATCACAGATGTCATCAATATTGTCCAAAGTGGGAGTAGAAAACACGCCTAATCTGTTTGTCTATGGCAGCAGGGATCTCTGATATAACATAGTGTCCATTGCCAGTAAGTACAAGGGACATAAAAATACTTTCAGAGGGTTTCATGTAAACAAATCTCTTTTCCAGTTGCCACGTGCATCGTTACATCAAATTGCTTATGAATGGCAAGACACTTCTGAGATTTTAGACAGAAGAATAGATAACAGTCATCAGTAGTAATTCCATTGGCAGTTAATGAAAGTCATAATTTGGGCAGAAGAGTCATCAGGGATCACTGACATATTTTCTGCTAGAGGCCTGAAGTATCATGGACATACAGTGGTATCTGATGCCACTATATATACCTCACCATAACATACCTCAGAACATGTAACACAACATGACCTAAGATAGCATTATTGACTGAACTTCATTGAAGATTCTGACGGTCTCAGGGATTTTTCACATTTACAATCCCTTCAGGAGCAACACAGACAATGGATTTCAACATGGCTACTAGAGGCAGGATGCATGATTCACATCATCCACATTTCTGTGGCACCTGTGCATTAGTGAAGTCAACATGGTTCCAGTGTCAACTAGGATCACTGACAATAATTTTGCCATTGTCAACAATATTCTCAGACAATACCATGGGGTCTGTTGCCAGGTATATATTAGTGACATCAGCATTGATTCAGAGGGCATAAAAAAATTAGGGTCATAAAACGCTTTTCCAGGAACAAGATAGATCACTGACATCACTACCTCTTTTGGTGGTAGTAAGAATATTGTACATTTCATGGATGATAGCAGGTGCTACATGAAAGTATCAGGGACATCAACAAAATTACCTGTGGCAGGTTGGATCTCAGGCGTCAATCTGATATTCAGTGCTACATAAGTACACTTACCTCAACATGACATCAAGTGTCAGTATGAATTTTGGAATTCAGTATGTTCTCTAGAAAAAGCACAGATCATAGACATCACCAAGGTTTCCATAAGCAATAAGAATTGAGTTCATCATGATTTCTGGTTGCAGAATACAACACTGACCTCAACATAGCTTCAGGTTGCAAATATGTTCAGTGGCATCAAACATGTGTCCAGTAGCAGCACACAGCACTTATATCATTATGACCTTAGGCACCAGTACTGACAATGAACTTCAGAACACATTATTCTTGTTGATTTATCACAGACATCACGACATCTTCAAAGACACTGACTGAGGATCTCAACATGGTTACCAGTGGCAGCATGGATGAGTGACATCAATTTCCCAATTCCCTTGGCCAGTTTCCCTAGCATTTGGGATCACTGATATCAATTTGTTCCAAAGTGTTAGTAGTGATCACTCACTGCCTGGTTGCCTGTGTGAGTAGGAATCTGAAATATACCATGGTATCAGTTTCCAGGGATATCAAGAGAGTTTCAAATGTAGATATGAACATGTAAAGAAACTCCCCTAGTGGCACTTTGAATCATGATATCAAAATGTTTACAGGTAGCAGGATACTTGACATAAATTTGACAGAAGCATTGATAACAGACATCAACAATGATTCCATTGGCAGTAGGAGACAGTGATATTAATGTGGTCCCATAAGGCAGAAGGTATCACTGCCATGGCTGCTGGATGCTTGAAGTATATGTAACAAGCAACAGTGTCCATTGCCACACTATATGTGACCTCCACATAATATATCTCTGAACATGTAATTCAACATGATGTGACACAGCAGAATTTATCTAAAATTTCACCTAAGTCTCTGCTAGCCTCAGGGATCCTTGACATTAACAATAATCCAAGAAGCATCATGGACTGTGGGTTTAAACATGGCTACTTGAGGCAGAATGGATGATTGATATCACCATAGTTTCTACAGGAACTATGTAATAGTGATATTAACATGGTAACCAGGGACAGCAGGGATCACTGGCAACCAGGTTGCGAATGGTAGCATGGACCTAGGGCAATCCCATGGGGTGTGTAGACAGTTATATATCAATGACATCAACCTCAATTCACAGGGCAGAATAAATCATTGTCATAATTGCCTCATTTAGTTGCAGGATAAATCACTGATATCCACATTATTTCAGGTGGCAGTAAGGATCTTGCACATTACTTAGTCAACATCATGCAATGTATTCATGTATCAGTGACATCATCAGAATTTGTAGTGGCTGTTAGGATCTTAGATATCAATCTGATCTCCATTACTGAGAACACTTACCTCAATATAACCTATCATTTCACTATGGGCCTTTGAATTCATCAGGATCTCAAGAAACAACACAGATCATAGCCATCACCAGGGTCTCAATTAGCAACAGGAATAAAAGACCCCATCATGATTGCTGGTCATAGCTGCATCACTGACTTCAAAATAGCTTCAGGTTTCCAGCAGGATCACAAGTATCAATATTTATCACATGTTAGATATTGTGAGCTACACTCATACATGAGAAATACCAACTGATGATCCTGTTGCAGGTAGGTTTCCACATTTTAATCTGATCTCCAGAACCAGATAAGAATACTTCCCTCAAAATAAACTTGGGCATTATTGTGGACCTTGAGGTTCATTATATTTTCAAGCAGTAGCACAGATCATAGCCACCACTAGGGTTTCCATTAGCAATAGGAATAAAATCAAACTTGGACTCCATCAAAATTGCTGGTCACAGCATACATCACTGGCATCAACATAGTTTTCTTTTTTTTTTTTACACGTAGAATCATAATAATGAAAATACCATACATGTTTCACATCAGGAGCTACATGAATGCATCAGGGACATCAACAGAACTTCCTGTGGTGGGTAGGATCTCAGACATCAATTTTCTATCCAGTGTCAGATAACAACACTTACCTCAATATGGCATTGTGTATCAGCATTTACCTTGGAATTCAGCAGTTTCTCCAGAAGCAACACTGCTCATAACCATTACCAGGGTCTCCATTAGTAATAGGTACTTCATGTAATAGATTCCATTATGCTTGCTTATCACAGCAAACAGCAATGATATCAGCATAGCTTCAGCATTCAGATGTGATCACTGACATCAAAGGGAACTTCAATAACAGTACACAACTCTTTTGTCATTATAAACTTAGGCAGCAGTACTGACAATGATGTTCACAATAGACATTTATGATTGGGGCATCTCAGATGTCATGGACCTCTTCAAAGGTAACACTTGTTGAAACACCATTCCTGCTACAAACTCTGACTATAAATCTCAACATGGTTACCAGTGACATCATGGATGAATGACTATATGGCCTTTGGGATCTCTGATGTCATTAATTAGTCCAAAGTAAGAGCAAGCTTCACTTTGCTTTGGGGTCTCTGGTGTCATTAATTAGTCTAAAGTGGGAGTAAGATTCACCCCTGACCTGGATGCCTATGACAACAGGCATCTGGCATACAAAGTAAAGTCTGTTGCCAAGAAGAATAAGGGACATCAAGGTAATTCAAGAGGCAGGATGCATAGTGACATCAAAATTATTATAGATGGTAAGAATCTTCGCACAAATTGAGCAGAAAAATGGATAACATACATCTGTAATAATTCCATTGACTGTTGGACACCCTCATATCAATATTGTCCCAAATGGCATCAGGTATTACTGGCATGAATGCTGGAGGCCTGAAGTAACATGAACATATACTGGTGTCTGGTACCACAATAGATATGTTTTCAAAATAACATATGCCAGAATATTTAATTCAACATGAAAATAGGCAACACTATTGAACTTGAACTTCACATTATTCTGATGGTCTCAGGGACCCTTAGCATTAACAATACCTCCAGAAGCAACGTAGGTTATATGTTTCAAGAAAGCTACTGGTGGCCTTGCTGGTCCACTCCAGCACCGGGGTTCCTTGCCCACAGAGTCTCCGAACACCTGCAAGGACCCCCACAGGATCCCCCACGGGATCTTAAGACCTCTGGTGAGTGGAACACAGCTTCTGCTCCAATCCAATCTCACGGGACCTGAGACTGCATTAATTAGGGAAGCAGAAAACCCGGCCTGATCAGGGGCACAAGTCACTTCTGTTCCCCGCCAGCACCGGGGTAGCTAGGGCCCAGAGTAGGCTGACACCCGTAAGGTATACACAGGACCCTCCACGGGATCTTAAGACCTCTGTGAGTGGATCACAACTTCTGCCAGGAGGCAGGTTCGAACACCAGATATCTGGGCACCTTCCCTGCAAGAGGAGAGCTTGCCTGCAGAGAGTACTCTGACCACTGAAACTAAGGATAGAGCTAGTCTCCCAGGTCTGCTGATAGAGGCTAACATAATCACCTGAGGAACAAGCTCTAACCAGAGACAACTATAACAACTAACTCCAGAGATTACCAGATGGCAAAAGGCAAACGTAAGAATCTTACTAACAGAAACCAAGACCACTCACCATCATCAGAACCCAGCACTCCCACTTCGCCCAGTCCAGGGCACCCCAACACACCCGAAAACCTAGACCTAGATTTAAAAGCATATCTCATGATGATGGTAGAGGACATCAAGAAGGACTTTAATAACTCACTTAAAGAAATACAGGAGAACACTGCTAAA
>OFGO01002330.1_pt1 | contig 11132 bp, 7 predicted proteins | sample 1521761 | NCBI WGS metagenome assembly OFGO01 (sample SAMEA3504128, study PRJEB24116) | mouse gut metagenome | biome: mouse gut; feature: mouse-associated habitat; material: faeces | place: Denmark | collected 2011
AAAAAAGTAGACATTTCTGTATAAAACCATAGAGATTGGCAATACTATAATCAGATAGATAAATCGACAACAAATTCAATCTAATAATTCGACAGAATACGGTACATATCTGAATCTTATCGGAAAGATTTTTCCTTCATAGACACAGAAAAATTTACATCCTTGCTTACAGAATAACCTACACTTGACAATAGATTATTTATTATTTAATATATTTTTGTATTATCTTAAATAAGGCATCAAAGTATTTAGAAATGGATAGCCTTGAACTATTTTTAAAGGAAGTAACTGCTCTCAGCCTCGGAAACTGAACAGTTACTTCTTTGTTTTCCCAATTTCATAACCTAATTTATAAGCAATTCCGCATAAAATACTAGCAATGCTAAAAATATAATAAATTGATTCAAATGAAATCGTTATCATAAGTAATGCCTCCTTTTCTTTATGTTACCTAAGATATTTATGTAAACAATGGCTTAAACTCCATCGCAAGAAGACTATACGACTGACATACTTTGATGCACTTACTTATATGAAATTTTCCTTTCTATATAAATTTATTTTATGAAGTTTCTATTCCTTGATAGATTTTTCTTGAGTAATATGATTGCTTTTAATTACATTATAATTGAAAAATTTCAAAAGACAATATATGGTTGTGCATTAAACTAGTTAGTGGGGTAGGCGACAAATAATTTACTGACTCATTTGAGACATTTTTAAGGTGTTCAAAAATGTTTTCTCCCTTAATATAATGCAAATAGGGTTTTTATCACCCGTCTCTTGCTGCTATGGAACTCATACATCTGGAAATACTCTGCAAGACATCAATAGCGGGATAATGATTCTTATACCTTAGCTTTCTGTCTAGTATAATATGCTCGTCCAGAATACTTCTGGCCGTGTCGGTAATAGGTTCATTGAAATCATCGCCGTCCACCAGCACGGTATACAGTCTCGTGATAGATCTACTTTCTGCGCATCCTGCACGCTCAAGAAGTCTGGGCATCTCTGAGTATACGCTGGGCGGATCCCCTCTGCTCACCGGCGACTCTCCGCTGGTAAGCCTGATCTCTCTTTGGGCCATTGAAAAACGGGTCAGGGAGTCATCATCACAAGTATATCCTTGCTCCGATTCTTGAAATAGTCTGCGATTGCAGTAGCTGCTAACAATTCATATGCCTTTTGTAATTGCTTGTTGGTGGCACTGCTGTTAAAACAACTTTCTGTAGATGAAAAATTAACAATTATCGGAATGAGTACAATATTTCGATAGAGAACAGCATAAGGAGGTATGACACATGAAGGGTAAGAGGACTATGATCGGGTCGTTGGCGTCAGAGAAGAGCATATCCCTGCGAACCGTATCGGAAGGATTCCGTTCTTCGTATAGGTTTATCGTATTGGATCAGGAACTGAAAGAACTGGAGGCGAAACGGCATATCATAGTGTCGGACATCCATTCCTTTGCGGAAATGCGGTTGGATAAAGCAGAAATGGGAGATGGGGATATCTTGACGGTTGCGTTTTTCTGGCTGAGCGATGACGGCGGCGGGAAGGTTTCTTGCTTGTCGCTTCACATGGAAGAGCGTCGGAAGGGTCGTGGTGTTTGATGGCTTTGTGCCCCACAGCGTTTTCTTCCGAGAAGAGAGACCTGACGGGACTGGCATGTGTGGAGGGATTATCATGCATGGGCAGGAGAATCTAAAAAAGGCATACTATGGGATACATACTTGATTTTTATATTTTACAGATTTGGGAAAATAGGGTCAGCAACTGTTTTGTTGTTGTCTCTATTTTTTACAGATATATTTCAGATTTCTAAAAGTGATATTTAGATGCTAAGACTGGAAATGCCAATTATAAGAGTTTAATTGATATGCTGTCATATGTGTGATAGAATTTAGGCAAGAAGTTATTTCAAAAAATGGTTGAGTATGCAAAGGTAATAAGTGTTACAAAAAAATATTAATGTAGAAGGGGAATAACATGGCATATGAAGTAGGTGGAAGGGCTGATAAATCAGGCAATCGTTTTGAATACAATTGGACAATCAATAAAGTGCTTGAAGTTTTGAAGGAAAAAATAGTGTACATTACTATTGAGGCAGTTGGAGACGATGAGAGAGGTGTGGACCTTTGGATAGGAAATAAGGATGGAAGTTGTGAAGGCCAGCAGTGTAAAGGCCGAGTCCGCAGTAATGAATATTGGACATATGGAGCGGTAAAAGAAAAGGGTGTCTGGGATAAATGGAAGTTTCAACTTGAAAGTAGTAAAACGCATTCAGTATCTTTAGTTTCGCCTCTTACATTTACTTTATTGGAAGATTTGGCGCAAAGGGCAAGAACCACTGATATCAAAAAAATAAGAGACTTTTATGATTATCAAATAAATAAATCGGGAGCAGACACAGTCAAGTTATTCCATCAGTATTGTGGTGTAATGGGGTTGGATCCATCTAAAGAAAATGAATTAGAAACCGCAATAGACTATTTGTCGAGAACTTATTATAGAAAATTTGATGATTTTGAATTAAGGGAAATTCTTATAGAAAAAATCGGGTTATTATTTATTGGTGATGCTGAAGAGATCTATGCCAAGTTCCTCAAGTTTATTGTGATGGAGGATGTCTGGGGAAAGAAAATTGACGCATTGATGATCACAAATTACTGTAAAGAAAATGGTATTGTTTTTCGGAATTTAGCAAGGGATACAAGAATACTTCCAGTTATTTTTGATTTAAATAAAGAATATAAATCTATATTTAGAAAGTTTCGATGTGGCTATATTATTCGATATGAAGCAAATACTTGTTGGCAGTGGATTTTAGAAGGAAAATCAATTATTATTCATGGTCATGCAGGTATGGGTAAAAGTGGGTGTATAGAGAATATTGTTCAGTTTTGTGAAAAAGATAATATTTTATATCTGGCCGTTAAGCTTGATAAGAGAATACCGCACGAAACATCCGAAAGATGGGGGCAAAGTATGGGATTGCCGTCATCTGTTTCACATTGTTTGAATGCAATGTCATATGATAAAAAAGCAGTTCTTATTTTTGATCAGTTGGATGCGTTACGATGGACGCAGGCACACTCAAGCGAGTCGCTTGCTATATGCAGAAAAATAATACAAGAGGTTGAGCAAATTAATCAGGAACGTGAACAAAAAATTTCTATTATCATGGTATGTCGCACCTATGATTTGGAAAATGACCATAACATAAGAGGTTTATTTGAAAATTCTTCAAAATCAAATTTTAAGATAGAATGGAAAAAAATTTGTGTTAATAAATTGACTTTGAGTGAGGTTAAAACAGTTGTTGGAACTGAATATAACTCCTTATCTCAAAAAACAAGAGAGTTGCTGTCAACAGCAAGTAATCTTTACATATGGGAACAATTGGACATTAGGCAGGAGATTGAAATAAGTACAAAGCAGCAATTGGTGCAAAAATGGTGGGAGCAGTTAAGGAGTAAGGCCGATAGATGCAATCTTAATTCAGACAAGTTGGAAAAAATCAAAGTAGATTTCATTGAGTATTGCGACAGAAATGGAAAAATGTATGCAAATAACTCTCGACTGAAAATACCAAGTGATTATAGAGACTTTTTACAATCTAATGGTTTTTTTGTTCTGTCAGGGAACAAAATATCTTTGGTGCATCAATCAATTTTAGACTGTTTTCTTGCTGAACATATGCTGGACCAATTTTACAAAGATATTAGTATTTCAGATATCATAGGAGAAAAAAATCGACAGACTCCAGGAAGACGATATCAAGTACAGATGTTTTTGCAGCTTCTATTGGAAGATTCAAAAAAAGAGTTTTTATCTGCGGGGGAGAAAATACTGGGGTTAAAAGATATACGATATAACATAAAATTTGTTTTTATAGAAATTCTTTCCCAAATAAGAGAACCGAATGATCAAGTGTTCAAATTGGTTCGTAGATTCTTGTGGGATGATGAGTGGGGAAAGCACTTTAGGAATATGGTGGTTTTAGGTAAACAAGTATATGTAAGAAAATTTTGTGAATGTGGTGACTTAGATGTTTGGATGCAGAGTGAAGGTAAATACAATTATGTAATAAACTTATTTAGCAGCATTGCACCGAATTTTAATAGGAGCGATGTATTATTTTTACAGAAGTATGTTTTGGATATTGATAGGGGAGAGGCATGGTCTAAATGTTTCGTAAAAGATATTAAAAAAGGTGGTGATGAATTCTTTAATTTGCAATTGATTTTTTTTAGACAGTACCCTCAATTTATAGAGCGTTATAAGGATGTTTTTCTTCAAGAGAAGATAGAGGATATGCGTACTATTAAACTAATCGCATTAATGCTGGCACAGAATGCAGATAGTGAGTTATATGGTTTTTACCATTATAATGAAGATTGCGTGTTAGAAAATGCAAAAGTTTTCAGAGAACAATATAAGGATGTTTTTGAGATATTAAAACAGTTTATACCAATGGAAGAACAAAAATTTTTATCTAAATGGTCCGCAAGAATTTCTGGAAGAAACAGCTTGAAAAGAGTATGCATTCAAATTCTGAAAAGTGCCAATAGGGAATATGCAAAGAATGAACCGGAATTATTTTTATTAAATATTTCTTGTTACATGGGTACAGGTATTTTTCTGCATAATGAATTGGTATTAGATTGTTTTCGGTATCTGCCAGATATTTATGCGGATTATATTGTGAAATATATGTGTGAAGATTTTGGAAAGAGGATATTTGAAGACACAAGTGGAAATGGGGATAAACTGGCACTTGCAAAGGAAGTGCTTGAAAAAAATGCTAGTCTTTGTTCAGACGAAATATATTCAAAGTTAGAGTTTTGTATTATTCATTATCTGGCATTAGATGCGAAAGAACAATTAAAAAGAAGGATAGAATATAACAGAACAAAAACGAAAGGAGAGTTGAGAGCATACTGGAATTTTTGGGGATATGTTCAAAATGATTTATTGGGAATATTGCCGCCGAATCGTATGAGCCAAGAAGCAAAGGAATTAAGAAAGGTTCTTGGAAGGTCATTTGGAAGCTTTTCGATATATCAGTATGATGGAGATTGTAGGGTGATGGGTGTAAACTCCCCGGTTGCTGGAAAGAAATTGAGATTTTGTGACTGGAAAAGAATCCTTGTGAATAATGAGTTGCCCTTAAGGGTAAGAGGATCACATAAGGAAGAAAGTGGGAGATACATAGATAATTCTCAAGAAGCATATGCAACAGAATTTCAAAAGGCAGTTTCAGATGCACCTGATGAATTTTTGAACAATGTCTTAAATATGGAGAAAGAAATAAACATAGTTTTCATAAAAGCATTAGCGAGGGGGATTGCCTACAGTAAAAAGCATGATGAAGTCGAAAATAGAAGTGTTGAAAAACTGTTTATGAAATATCCATATAATTATGGAATAGGCATAGCGCTGGCGTATTGTGAAATCATAGAAATGAAACAAGATTTTCGATGGTCGGAGTTTACTATAGAGATGTTATGCAATATAATAAAGGATCGCAAGGTATTTATTCAGGAAGAGTTAGCAGAGAGTAGTGATGATGCATCAGATATAATAGAAAAAATAGAAAGTAAAATACTATATTCAGTTAGTGGATCGGCATGCCGGGCAATAAGATATATATTATGTGGAAACGAAAATATGTTGGAGAAGTTTAAAGTTGTGTTTGATGAATTAGCATATGATGATTTCTTGTCTAGATATGCGAGTCTATATGTCTTGTGGGTTGCTTTCAATATTGACAAGAATTGGGCGATGGTCAGAATCACTGAAATGTATAAGTCTGATTATCGATTAGCGGGTTTTTCAGATAGAGGTGTTCTTTTTGCTTTGTATGACGAATGTAAAGCGGTTACACAGGATGTATTAAGGAAAGGTTTTTTCTCTGATGATGAGACTTTGCAAAAAAGGTGTAGCGACACTATTGCTGAACTGTATGTCATATATGATGATTTTGGCGACATTATTCATGATTTTCCTAAATTGAACGATAAACAAAAAGATTCTATAATTAGGATGTTTATAGTATATTATGGAATTGAAAAATATCATGAAAAGGCAAAAGCAGAGCTGACGCACATTCTTAAGTACAATGACGAAAAGATAGTAGATGCATGGTCAAGTTTATTCCATAAAAAGGTGGTATGTTTGTCGCAAGATAAGGACTTTTTATTGCAATTGTTAACATCTAAATTCAGTGCAAAAATAATGTTTGCCTTTGTAAGATATCTGGAGAAGCACGGGAATATATTGGATTATTCGGAAATAATTATTAAGATGGCATTCAGTATTTTAGAAGATGCAGATAATAATTGGCAGGACGGGTGGCTAGTTGAAAGGGATTTGATTAAACTAATATGGGGACTTTATGATGAAGCTAATTCTGATGAAGATGGTAGGGGAAGTGATATTGTATTAAAATGTCTGGATATTTGGGACATGATGTTCGAGAAGCAAATTGGAGGATCATGGGAATTGACTAGAAAAATGATGGAATTATAGGAAATAAAAACCCTGCAGCAATTCCAACTGCGGGGTTTTTATACTGTGTCGAACAGATTGAGTTGCGCGCCACACCGCTGTCTTTGCCAATGGTGCACATTTACCGTCCCAAAGAACAAGCCGTTTGCGTCATTGTAGAGCTCAGGCACCTTGATAGATGGATTCATGAGGCATTTGGAGTTGATATACAAGCCAAGGTGTCTGTCGTAAAGGGGCCTCAGGGCTTTCAGGACCAGTTTCTGCAGTGTCAATGCCAGAGAGTCGATCTTCGAGATATTCTGGTGCCGGAAGGTGGTGGATATCTGCTGGCATAGGCCGGACTGCTGCAAAGCCGCTTCAATGAGGGAGGCGGCTTCGGGTACGAGATCTTTGCGAACGCCTTCCAGAGAGATTTGCGTGACATAGGCGGATGCCGTGAGGGAAATATTCCGGCACAATGCCTGATGAGGTTTTTGGTAAGTTTTTTCAGCGCCACTAGCGGAACTGTCTCCGGATTCCTCCGCGCATTTGGCATGGAGTGATCTGGTTGCAGGATATGCTTTGATCTGGTACAGCAGTTTCTGGGTCTGATACCGAAAGTCTGTGGAAGAGGGATGCGATTTTGCCAGCCCGAATAGGATCTTTGCTTGATTGTCCTCTAGCGCCGCCTTGGCGAATGCAGGTTCTGCTGGAAGGTCAAAGTTTTTTGACAAGATATAGTCTTCCGCTGTCCGGTAGGGACTGGGCTTACAGCCTTCGGCGGCGCTGTACCGCTGCCAGAACTGAAGCTTTGTTGGGAAGCGGCTGACTCCCGGACTGGAGAATGCGTCCTCCGGAAGCGGAATTTGGCCTAAGAAGCTGTAAGGTTTTTCCGTCTCTAGAATCTGTCCGCCGTCAGCAAAGGAATCCCCAAGGAAAGAGCGGGGGACGATGAGTGCCAATATGCCCAGAGGCTTTAGGAGTTCTGCCGCTTTCAGGCAGTAGTACATCTGAGATTGTGCTTTCCGGCAGCCGGTAAATTCATATTGGCTGTCATCAAGGGAGCCTTTTTGTATGACACCATTCAGGCTGTTGGAAATGTCTGTAAAGCCTTCCGCTTCAAAATGGGCGATAACCTTTAAAATATCTGCAGTTCGGTCTGACAGCTCCCAGAAGCTGCGGCCACCGTAGCAATCCCGGTATCCGCAGGCATATCCGTCCAGCTGAAGCCCATTCTTTTTCAGCAGGTACATTGCCTGACCATTGGAACTGTTCCAGACCGCTTTATGACATGTTTCCTTAAGGGTATTTGAGACCGTTTCATAGGCTGTCTGGTGCGTCTGGCAGAAAACGCGGTCCACTTTGGAGATACGTGTCCTCGGCTTTATTGCAACGGCTGAAAATGTTGAAAAAAGATCCAGTTTGTTTTCCTTTCTGTATGGTGTATTTTGGAATTTGACGGCGGTTTCCTGCCAAATACGGCAGCCTTCCGATCCGTGGTCCGGAAATGGGAAAGGTAGGGAAGTTTTGGATGCCGCCCTGCCTTCTGGGCATAAGATTTCGGTCTGACCAGTGTTTCTCCGGTAAATATAAATGTTGTCGGGGAGACGGTTCGAGGGGGCTAACTGTGTCCGGTTTACGGTGTGGACGGTTTCCTTCAGGTGCTTCAGGTTTTCCCCGCTTTCCAGAGTGAGAAGCAGTGTCTCATGGATGGAGCAGGGCATGATGATGGCGTCTTTTCCTAAGTGCGCTACCAGAAGGAATCTTTACCGGGGGAACTTCATCTGCAGGCCGTCCATGTCCTTCGCCAGTTCTTCTGCGGTAAATTCACTGTCGCTCACCATTGCCGGGAGCATAAACTGCTGTTATTCTGCCTAATTGTTATTTTAGTTGTAATCTATTTGGTCTCCTCCTTTTGTGAGAGAATGGCATCTGTCGGAGAAGTGTATTTTGCAGTGCATTCCTCCGGTAAGCGGCCGATTCTCCAGTTTCTTTTTAGACTGAGTGTGTCAGGTAGCGCTCTGGTTAATCCTGCACCACTGTTCGGCGGGCATGGACAAGATGATGTAGCCGATGCTTTTTAGCTGGGTGGCACGGTCATAGTTTTCCGCGTTCTGGCTGTGTCGGGTGAAGGCCGTACAGAGTCAGATTCTTCCCCTTCTTCCTCCGAGAAATGTAATTCCCTGCCTGCAAGCTTTACAATGCCGGGGATGTCACTGGTGGCCATCTGTGTCTAGGTTACTTTCTGCATAAGTCCTACTACTCTGGCAAAGTGTGCTTTCTCCACAGCGGCCCTTACGGTGTCCTGCACTTTCAGGATAAATGCCCTATCATCTACGGCAAGGGTCTATTCGGAATAAAACGGGAGGTGAATAATCCGGGTGGTTTTGAGCCACCTGTCCGGTCGAAGTGAGCCACCGTTCCGTTTTTGAGTGAGCCACTATTCCGGCATCATTGAGCCACACTCTTGATCTGATTAGAATGAATGTATGCGCAGAAATGCGTAAATTCATTTTAAGGAGGGTCAAGATTATGACCAAGTATCGAGAAATCCTAAGATTGAAAGGCTTAGGATTCAGCGAGCGGAACATCGCACTATCTGTTCCATGTTCGCGCAACACCGTCTCCAAGGTGCTTAAATGCGCTAAGGAACGCGGGATTTCATGGCCGCTTTCAGACAGCACGACTGATGGGGATTTAGAAAAGCTGTTATCTCCATCCGCACCAGCGGTCACTTCAAAGCGGATGCCTGATTTTGCCTACATCCGCAAGGAACTCTTAAAGAACGGCGTTTCCAAGAAGCTCCTGTGGACGGAATACATGGAGGACTGCCGCCAGGCCGGTGACGAACCGCTCATGTATTCGCACTTCTGCTATTACATCCAGCAGGACGAAAACAAACGCCGTGCCACCATGCATATCAACCGCAAACCTGCGGAGCAGGTGGAGGTTGACTGGGCTGGCGATACCGCCGAACTGATCGATCCTTATACCGGAGAGACCGTACCTGTGTATATCTTTGTCGGCGTGATGACATACAGCCAGTATGCGTATGTGGAAGCGTTCCCCGATGAGAAACAGCAGTCATGGATTGATGCCCATGTCCACATGTATGAGTATTTCGGCGGCGTTGCAAAGATTCTTGTGCCGGATAACTGCAAGACAGCGGTCATCCATAACGGCGGCTGGAAAGACCAGAGGATCAACGCCGTTTACCATGAGATGGCCGAGCACTATGGCACGGCAATCATTCCTGCCCGCGTCAGGACGCCGAAGGATAAGCCGAATGCCGAGGGCACTGTGGGAAACATCTCCACATGGATCACAGCCGCCCTGCGTAAAGAGCAGTTCTTCACGATTGCGGAATTGAATGCCGCGATCAGAGTAAAGCTGGAAGAGTTTAACAACCGCCCTTTCCAAAAGAAAGAAGGCTGCCGGTATGAACTCTTCCGCGACGAAGAACTGCCGTTGCTGGCGCCATTACCTGCAGCCCGTTATGAACTGGCGGAATGGAAACAAGCCACCGTTCAGTTCAATTATCACATATCCGTTGATGGAATGCTATACTCAATTCCATACGAATACATCGGAAAAAAGGTCGATGTGCGGATAACGGGCACAGTCATCGAGGTTTTCTATAACCAGAACCGTATCGCCTCCCACAGGCGCTTATACGGTCGTAAAAATCAATACAGCACCGTCACGGAACATATGCCGAAGGATCATCAGCACTATCTTGAATGGAACGGCGACCGTTTCCGTAACTGGGCGGAAAGAATAGGTGAAAACACCGCAAAAGTCATAGATGCAGTTCTCCGATCCAAACGGGTGGAACAGCAGTCCTGCAGAGCCTGTATGGGGCTGTTAAAACTCGCAGACAAGTATTCCCCGGCAAAGCTGGAGGAAGCCTGCAAAGCAGCCCTTTCATACACCCCAAGTCCCAGCTATAAGAGCATCAGCAACATGCTGGCGGCATCAAAAGCAGAAGGCTCTGATACAACAGACAGCACTGTCCGTAGCAATAACAACACCCACGGCATTACAAGAGGTGCCGGATACTATAGGAGGACGAAATCATGACCAATCAGGCAGCTATTGATAAGCTTATTGAAATGCGGCTTACCACTATGGCGGATGCATTCCGCTCACAGACAATGGATCCCTCAATGAAAGGGATTCCCTTTGAAGACCGGTTCGGGCTGCTCGTTGATGTGGAGTACAGCAGCCGGAAGAACAGCCGCCTCAAAAGGCTGATCCACAACGCTGAGTTCGACCAGCCATCCGCAAGCATCGCTGACATTGATTATTCATCAGGGCGTAAGCTGAACAAGGCACTGATCAAACGGCTGTCAGGCTGTGAATACATCTCTGACTGCCGCAACATCTTCATCACCGGAGCGACCGGAAGCGGCAAGAGCTATCTTGCCTGCGCCCTGGGCATGGAAGCATGTAAGCGCTATTACAACACAAAGTATGTACGGCTTCCCGATCTTCTCCTTGACCTTAAGACCGCACGTGAGAATAACTGCTACAGGAAAACGATGGCAAAATACGCCAATCCCATCCTCCTCATCCTTGACGAGTGGCTGCTGATAAAGCCTACAGATGTTGGATAGTGCGGAGGGGCGACAAACAAATAC